>Ga0075370_10001003_pt1 | contig 11670 bp, 11 predicted proteins | sample EndMethybrTD3035_FD_71398 | JGI IMG/M metagenome (GOLD analysis project Ga0075370, IMG submission 71398) | Populus endosphere microbial communities from Tennessee, USA - Endosphere MetaG P. TD hybrid TD303-5 | ecosystem: Host-associated > Plants > Roots > Endosphere | place: USA: Tennessee... | reverse complement strand
CTCGCTCACCCGAGCGCGACGCCGAAACCGATCAGTCCCACATCGAAGCCATCATGATCGCAATCGAAGACGCTTTGCACGCTGCCGAGCGGGAGCAATCGGGCCTGAACCGGCGGGTCGAGGACGTGCTGGCACGGGCGGCCGTAACGCTCGGCAATGGCGATGACGAATATCTGGAGCGTGAGGCCCTGGATAATCATCATCAGGATCTATTTGATAGGGAAATCCAAAATGGGCAGCGCCGCCTGAAGGAACTGGGTTCTTCCATTGCTCACTACAAGGTCCTGAAAGCGGCTGTGTTGTGCCGGTTTCCCGATTACAGACCCGGCTTGGGGGAAAACCGTTAAGCCTTATCGGTCATAGGATGCAACCTAGGACTCGTCGCTCCACTGCATCAGGCAGTGTCGCAGCAAAATGTAACTGCTGAGTGTAACGGTCGTGCATACCAAAAATGCGCACGAGAGCAATTGGACCGCATACATCAAAATCACCTCGTCTTACGAACGAGATTACGCGATTAGGTGTAAACGGATCTTAACGGCGGTGCAAAGTCGCAGGACCAGACTAATAGGCCAGGACCCGCTGGGGGTCCAACGGGTTCGCATAACGCACATACGTTCGCACCGACCCGTAATAGTAATGAGGCTCATCCCTCGTACGGGGATCGAATGTATAAGGATACGCCTGTTGCAGCGACTTGTGCCGTACCTGGACTACGGTCGGACAGCCGCAGCGTGGGCCGCAATATGGATTTGGACCCCGGTCTATGTAAGGGACACGCGTTGCATGCTTCACCACAGGGATCGCGTAGTCGGCCGCATATGACGGGGTCACCAACGTGGATAAGCACCAGATGAGCGCAACTAATCCGAAAATGGATCGCATGGTAGGGTCCCCGAACTAGAGTTGATCTTAGACGTTCCCCGAGGAACGGGCAATATCCCCAAAAGCCAGCTGTGGAGTGACCTGCTGTGCGACTGCCCAGGGCCCGCCGGCCCCATCTACCCCCTTAACGTTCTGAGACGTGCGGGATCGATGGTCCGGATCGCACTCTCCAAGAATTCTTTGCCCCGGCCTGAGGCTTGACGATAGGCTGACACTAGCGCCGGCGTCTGATCCGGTTGCCGCGTCAACATGAGACGTACATCACCCTGGGCCAAGTCCCTTAGATCTGGGCTGGTAAGGGCATCAAATTGGGTGACGGTAGCAAGTCTTAGAGGCATCAGTCGCGCGTCGCTCGGCGCAGTGAGGTAGCTCATTTTCAACGATTCGATTGCTGCAGGTCCGTCGGGGTCCTGCCCGGCCTCCAGCACTGCCAATGCTAACCACAATTCGGCATCATACGGCGCCAAGGAAAGAGCGTGCTTGAGATGCGAACGGGCAAGTTCGCTGTTTGCTCGAATCCCGAGATCGGCTCTCGCCTGCTGGATCGCCTGTAGTGCCAGAACCAGCGCCTGGTTGCCTTCAAGGTCGGAGCGCAGCGGTGAGATCGTTCCGATCCATTCGACTGGTGCGTTTGAGTTGAGACTAGCCTTGGTTGGATCCTTTGGGAAATCCGGCCGATTCAAGGCCGTCATTTCCGCGGCTCCTGATACGATCCCGAAGCAGCCGACCGCTGCCGCAAGGGCTAACATTAGGACACGAGCTCTGGTTGTTGAATTCATCAAATCTCCAAAGAGAAAACGGCAGCGGTGCGTCAATTAGAGAGCGAGCATACTGTCGTCCTGAAGGGCCAAAAGCGTCAGATTGCCCGTAGCATAAGCACCAGTATCGATGTTTATTCGGTTCGGTCGTATGTCTGGCTGCTGGACGGGGGTGTGGCCGTGGACGATGTATTTTCCGAAGTTCCGATTGCTTTCCAGAAATTCTTCACGGATCCAGAGCATGTCCTGCTCTTGTTGTCTTGCCAAGGCGACGCCAGGCTTGACGCCCGCATGCACGAAAAAGAAATCGCCGCATACGAAGCGCGCGCGCAGGCTACTCAAAAAATACAGCTGACGGACCGGAATTGCCTGCGACAATTGCCGAATGAGTTCGTCTTGTTCAGCCGGATCGGGATTGAGAGAGGGGCTAAGTCCATATGACGCCAAGGTTTGGAGCCCGCCATATTGTTTCCAGTTCTGAAGCTGCGAGGGAGCGTTCAGCACGTCCAAAAGGAAGGCCTCATGATTGCCTTTCAAGAAGACCGATTCATGCTTCAAGCCGCGTTCAATCAGCAGTTCGATGGTTCGATTCGAGTCAGGTCCTCGGTCAATGTAGTCTCCGAGGAAAACGTGGATTGCGCGCCTCGAACCTATCGTGGTGAGATCGCGGTCAATTACGGTGAACATTTGCTGAAGAAGATCAGCGCATCCATGAATGTCGCTTATTGCATAGATACGAATGCCCTCCGGCAAAACCGGCTTTCGCGTCTTATTCTTCGATCCCGACAATCTCATCATCTGCCGAACTTGGCGGCCTTTTCGGTCTTCCGGCGTCAATCGCTCGAATAACTGTGTTCAGCGCACATAGTAAACGGAATTGCAAAGTTCTGCTTGGCTTTTGAGTCCATTTAGCGGGCGAAATGCCGCAGAATTTCAAACTCTTGAGGGTAACTTCCTAGCCAATAAGCATGCGGGGAGTAACCAATGCGTAAAATCACAACTTTGGCCCTGGGGGTTATCGCGGCCGGTCTCACTTGGTTCGAGCCGGTCCATGCGAGACTTCTGGGAATGCCGATGGGGCTTCAATCCGCAATCCAGCGAATTAAGCTCGAGACTCCTACCCTTCCGCCAATGGCGTATACGCAATTTTGCCTGCGGTATCGGGACGAGTGCCGCACACGGCCGATGTTTCGGGGCGGGCCGGTTCGGCTGACCGAGGATCGATGGGGGGATCTGAAGGAAGTCAATCAGATGGTTAACCGGGAGATCGCCCCAGAGAGAAATGAGCTCGGCTTGGCCGGCGAGCAATGGGTGATCAATCCAGCGCGGGGCGATTGCAACGACTATGCGGTCAGCAAGCGGCATGAATTGCTGGCGCGTGGCTGGCCGGCCCGGGCCCTACTGTTGAGCGAGGTTGTTGTGAATTCCGGCGAGCATCACCTCATTCTCGTTGTCCGTACCACGAGTGGAGATTTGGTGCTCGATAACATGACCTCGCAGATCAAGCCGTGGTCGCGCGTCCCCTATCGTTGGGTGCGCATGCAGATGCCCAACTCAAAGCTCTGGACGACGATCGTAAGCAGCAGGGTCTGGGTTGCCTCAGATTGAGCTGGTTCGTCCTGTGCTTTGGGCCAGCCCTAGGCCGATCACCGCGGCTAGCATGATCTCGGCCGTCGGGTTCAACATGCTTGCGTCGGTAAAGCTGTCGCAAAGGGCGACAACCACGATAGCGGCCGTTGCGGACGCGAAGAACGAGTCTCGTCCGCGCCCGACGGCGCCGCGCAAGGCGAATAAGAAAAGCTGAAGCGTAAACCCTGCGAAAATTGGCATGGCCACGCGTCCCCATTCGATGGCAACCAAAACTGCCGTCGAAGGGGCGGCCACTGCGCTACCAACACCATAATCTTGATAAATCCGCGCGACCCGTGTGAACGTACCGACGCCACTTCCAGTCCAGGAGGTGTCGGACATGGCGCGCCGCGCCACGGCGAGAGATGCTTGATCGTCGGATCTAACAAAGCCCAGGAGATCAACGAAAGGAGTGGATCGTGCCAGGGGTAGCGTTGCCACGGCTGCCATTGCGATCAGGACTGCTGCCAAGATTGCGGATGGCCAGGGCCGGAATCCAAGGCGGCGGACGGTTAAAACGAAAAGCATGATCGCAAACCCAAGTCCGGTCAGCCCAAGCAGCATTCCCTGTCCGAGCGCGGCAAAGGAAGCAAGGGAAACAACGATTCCGGCGATGCCGAGGGACATGCGCAACAGCACAGGAGTGCTTAGAGGTAAGACGGCGCCAGCGCGGTTTGAATGTCGTTCTATTGCCATGGCAATCGTTGCACTGTTTCCGAGTGCCGCAATGACAGCAGCCATAGCAAAGGAATGGCTATTTGACTGACCGATGTCAGGCACGGCTGTCGCGAGGAACTCGATTTGATCAGCCAAGCTCTCAAGCGCAATGAATGTCGCCGCGCCCGTCAATGTAAGCAGAAGGGTTTCTGCCCTTTCTCGATCTCTGGCGATCAGGATCGTCGAGATGATCAATGATAGCACGGCCAAATACCAGGTCAGGCTCCGCAAGGTGCTTCCGGGATCGATGCTGATTCGGCTGGCCAAAGTGGGGTCATTTAGAGCGACCGCTGCGGTGGGCCAGATTGGACTGGTAAGCGATGCAATTGGAAGCGGGACAATCTGAATCATCATCCAGACGATGGGGAAGAGCGCTGCCCAAGCAAATCTGCGGAGCGTCGCAGCCGCAATGATATCCGCCGGGCTCGCCGCAATAGCGACGGACGCCAGCATGATCGCGGCGACCAAATACAGGGCATGCTGGACGAAGATATAGCTAATGAATGGTGCGGCTGGAGTTGCGACTAACAGCGCGATCAGAAGGAAAAAGGCGATCGACAATTGAAGACTTCAAAATAGTGAGGGGGAGGGCGAGCCGGCGACGATCCGCAGATCGATTTACTATCGCACGGGGAATCAACGCCGCCAAACGCCTTTTTGGCGGCACCTTGAGCCAGTCGGCTGCATCTGAAGACGCAAAACCTGCAGGCCATTTACCGTCCGGTGTGGTCAGCTGACGTTCGTCTGTAGAGCGCTGCTACGGATGCCTTGCGAGAAAACGTTTGCTTCCGCGAATAACGGGCCAGCAACGTGGTCTGTGCCAACAGGCCGAAGGCATAGCCGGTTTGGGGGACGAAACCCATCAGAAACCCGTATCCGCACGCGACGGCTAGTCCTGCACCAAGCGATAGCTGGGTCAGGAACGTGACAACGACCGCGATCAGGCTGAAAGGCACCAAAATCCACACGCGAAAACGCCAAGCCAGGACCGCGCCGGCGAGAAATAGAAATATGGCAACCGGGGTCATTGTGTGTCTCCGGCGCCACCATTCCACCTGCTTTCCTAAGGAACCGTGAACTGGTTCCCGAACAAGGCGCCTCCTCATCGTGCAGGACAGCTCTCGGTTAGCATTTGGTAAGCGGCAGCAATTCCGCCGATCGGGACCGTTCCGCGGATCGAAGCGGATTTTCCCTCAATTTCGACAGAGAGCTCGTTTGCCTGCTGCCAATCACGAGTTACGAACTCCGCAGCGTTGCGAGGTAACAACAGAGCTTGGCCTGCCTGCACGACGGATGCATCAAACACCTCAATTCGGCCGTTCCCGGACGTCAGGGTGACCTTCGGCTCGCCGCGCGACATCCGCTCCAGGATGATTAGAAGGACTTCGATGCCTTGACGGCCACATTGGAGGCTGAGGCCCGCGAGCCCAATGTCGGACCTCTTCGCATCAGCAACGTGCATAATAGAGACCGCATCTGGTCCGCCTGAAGGGTCCTTGGTTTTGACCAGCTGCCACCCCCCATCGAGTAGGATAATGTTGCTGCCGCTGCCGACCTGTTTAGAGACTTCGCTGTCGCATTCTTGCTGCCGAGCAGCTCCGACCCCGGTAACGCACCCCCGCGTTCCGGAGTTGGTCTGCGATCGTGCGTCGGGAATTGAAACCAGCGCGATGATTGCGAGGACGCAATGGAGATTCTTCATCGAAACTCAGACTGACGTTGCAAACCGTGACTTGACTCCCTGCTCACCTTTTTGGCACTAGCGGGCTCCATTCAAATTTGAATTAATGCACCGCATTATTTTATTGCAATGCAGCATTACCGATGATCTGCTGGTGAGTGGCAGGTTCAATTAAGCGTTGGCATTGTCAAGGAGGCGATTTTGTTCCCTCAAACCTCAACCTCAGCCGACGGTCACCGGGCGCCGGACGAGCCGGCGTCATTGGAGGGTCCAATCGACAATGCGCCGTTAATTGAAGATCGGCAAGATCGTCGCGTCGGCGTCAAAATCCCCTACTCCGCTCTTGCGCATCTGGTTGCGTCGTTTGACGCCGCGGTGATCCTGTTCGCGAGCGTGGTTGGGACTGAACTTTACCAAATTCTTGCCAATAGCGGCCTTGATCACCTTGAGCCAATGTTCGGAATTGGCCCTGTTGCGGCATTGCTTTATGTGCTGATTGGCTACTCGACCGGGTTGTACGATGTTCGTGCCGCGCTTGCAAAGAAGCAAAGGGATGCGGGTCGGATCTTCGCACAATGGACCCTGGTTATTCTTTTGCTTACGTCGTTGGCGTTCTTGATGAAGAGCGGTGCCGTCTACTCCCGCGGCTCTGTCATCTGTTTCAGTCTGCTTGCGCCTCTTCTGCTGGTCGGTTGTCGGCGGTTTGCCAAGCGCATCGTGGCCGGTGTGGTGGCTGACGGGCAGGTTGAGGGCCAGCGTGCCGTTTTGCTGGGCACAAGCGAGGAACTGGCCGCACTTGGTCTCGAAGAATTGCTGGAAAAATTTGGCTTTACCGAAGTCGAGCGCGTGGCGTTCCCGGCCGGACGAGGCGGGTTTGCGATGAGTGCGGGCGAGGCCGCCACGCTAGAGCACGCGATCGCGGTTGCACGCATTCGAGGGGCCGAAGCAATCGTTTTGGCATTTCCTTGGAGCGATACCCGCAAAGTCGAACTCGTGCGCGATGGGCTTAGGATCTCGCCGCTTCCGGTTCGATTGTTGCCGGACCGGCGAATCCGCTCGCTGGCAGGAAATCCCTCGTTCAGATTGCAGAACTCGCTTTCGGTGGAAATTCAGCGGGGACCGCTGTCGCGGGCGGAACAGGCATCCAAGCGCCTGCTCGATATCGTCGGAGCCTTGGTCGGGCTGGTCGTGTTCGCTCCCTTGATGATTCTGAGCGCGATCGTCGTCAAGCTGGACTCACCTGGACCGGTCTTCTTTCGGCAGAAACGCAACGGCTTCAACGCGAAGGAGTTTTCCATCTTCAAGTTCAGGACGATGACCGTCATGGAGGATGGTGCCACGGTTGTCCAGGCCAAGCGGTTTGATCCGCGGTTCACCAGGTTTGGACGCCTCCTCCGTCGAAGCAGCATCGATGAGGTTCCCCAACTCATTAATGTCCTGATGGGGGACATGTCGCTGGTGGGGCCGAGGCCGCATGCGCTGGCGCATGATAGCCACTATGGCAGATTGCTGTCGGAATATGCGTTCCGGCACCATGTCAAACCGGGCATTACCGGCTGGGCCCAAGTCAAGGGCTATCGAGGCGAGACCGCCCTCGTGGAGCAAATGAAGGGACGCATCGATTGCGACCTCTGGTATATTAACAACTGGAGCCTCGCGCTGGACTTCAAGGTTCTCTTGCTCACCTGTCTGGAACTTACAAACCGCCGGAATGCGTATTGAGCCTGTGTGCCGAAGTGGCCTTGCGCCCTGTAACTGCAATGCAACAACTTCCGGGTTTCGTCGTCGCGACGGGCCTTTTCAGCCCTCTATTCGTTGACTCACTTGAGGAATTCACTGAGTTTGCGGGCTGATAAATTGGGGACTTGGGTGTTGTTGAAACGGGGCTTCGTTCTGGTGAGTGTGTATACCGCGGTCCTGCTCAGTTCGGCGGGGTGCGCGATTATGCCGATGTCGGGTCCTGAGGACCACGTCATCAAGAGCGAGCAGACGGTCAACGGCCCTGACTACGGGCTGGTGAAGCTCACCCCCACCGTCGTCGACATCGTCAGGGAATACGGTCCTGGAGCCATTGCTGGGTCCTTCCCGGACAATCGTCCGCCGCCCTCCATCAAATTCGGCATCGGCGACGTCGTATCAGTATCGATCTTCGAAGCGGCCGCAGGCGGCCTCTTCATTCCGGCCGAGGCTGGCGTTCGCCCGGGTAACTTTGTTTCGCTGCCCAACCAAAATGTCGATTCTGCCGGATTCATCACGGTTCCGTATGCGGGTGCGATCAAGGCGAATGGCCGTACGCCAAGTGAGATTCAGCAGGACATCGTCAAGGCGATCGGGAATCGTGCCATCGAACCGCAGGTGGTGGTGTCGCTGATCACCCAAAATACGTCGCTGATCAGTGTCCTCGGGGAGGTCAACACTCCGACGCGTCTCACCGCAAACGCGGCCGGCGAGCGCATCCTGGACGTGATCTCCCGGGCCGGCGGTCCGAAGGGGCAGGGATGGGAAACCTGGGTGACGCTTGAGCGTCACGGAAAGCGCGCAACGGTTCCCTTTGGAGCCCTGGTTTACACCCCGGCGAACAACGTTTGGGTGCATCCCGGCGATACGATCTACGTCTATCGCGAACCGCAGATCTTCCTGGCCTTTGGCGCGTCGGGATCACAGGGGCAGTTCCCGTTCGATATGTGGAAAATCAACATGGCCCAGGCCATGGCCAAGGCCGGAGGCCTGCTGGACGCTCAGGCCGAGCCCAGTGGTGTCTATGTCTACCGCCGGGAGCCGCGTGAGCTCGCGGAGCGGCTGGGAGTGGATTGTTCCAAGTTCGTCGGTCCCACCGTGCCGATCGTCTACAACGCGGATTTCAGGGATCCGGCCGCCTACTTCCTTGCGACCAAATTTGACATGCGGGACAAGGACGTGCTCTTCGCGGCCAATGCGGCGACGGTTGATACGGCCAAATTCCTACAGTTCGTTCGTGTCGTGATCGCGACTGCTAACGATACGATCGTTACGGCGAATAACGCCCAGATCCTCAAGCTCAACTTGCGGCAATAGTGAGCCCCGCGCCACGTACCATTTACGTGGCGCTTTGGCTGGCAAATATCCGCAAGCGAACTTGTTGCGGTTGACAGGGGGCAGGTCACGCCTCAAGCCAGCAGTTGCTGGGTAACCCGACTGGCTGCGCGTCTATACTGGTTACCTACGATCGCATAGGTCCACGCGAACTCGCTTCTTTGCGGCTCCGTTTCTCTGGCTCCGTCCAAACGTCCAACAGCTGCAACGTCCCAGTCGCATTCTTCGTCAGGCTGCCGCTCTGTCAAAATTTCTTAGTTGAGGGAGTGGCCGAGTTTTTATTGGCGCCTGAAATCGGCACAGATCAGGCACGGTTCGAGCGCCGCTAGTATCGCCAAGGCCTGAACTCGCGGGGCTCCACGCCCGGAATATCGGCGATCAGCCCTTCACCCCTCAGTGCGCGGTCTAGTTGAAGGCGAAAATCCAGTCTTACTGTTGCAAGGCCGGCCAAGAGCACATCGTGGTGTCTCCATCCGGCCCCTTTCAGCACCTTGACCGCGTCGCGGATCAAGCCCGTTCGGACCATGGCGACAAATTCCTTGCGGGCACTCTCCTGCAGGTCAGCTGGAAGCACGTCATAGATCGCCAGCACATATGGGCTGCGCAAAGCAATCCAGCCCTCATACGGCGCAAGGCGATACGACATCCGCAATTCGTCGAGATGCTCGCTGACCTGGCCGCCCTGATTGATCGCGCTCCAATACTCAATGAACCATAAGAGCCCGTCGGTCGGGACGCAGCCTAGGGCTCTTCTTACAGACGAGCGAAGCGAGCTTAGGCGCTCATTCGCAAGGCGCGCATCAAGGGAGCTTACAGCCATCTCATAGAGACGCAGGCGGATAATCGCCGCTGCCCTGATTTCGCGAGGGTTACAGGTTGCCCGATTTTCGGCGGCAGCCAATGCAGTTTCGGCAATCGAATTCCGCTCAAACACCGTCCCGGAGAGAACCGCGTTGGCAATGTTGTCCAGCTGCACGTCCTGAGCTGGACCCAAAAAAAACATTACGGCCCAGCCTGCTGAAACGAGGGCGATCAGTACGAGGATTGATCTGCCAACGGCATTGGCCATTCGCTACCGGTTAGTCCACGTACCCGTATCGCGAGTAATATCGATTGCGGTAATAGCCTCCGCTGTGCGTATCGTAACGGCTCATGGCGGCGACGTTCACCTTGTTGAGAACCGCGCCCATAAGGCGCTCACGGACCATTGGGGTTTCTTGGATGACACGCTCGACGACGTCGACCTTCGATTTCGCCCATTCAATAACCAAAATGTACGAGTCGGCCAACGTACCTGTCGCGCGCACGTCGATAACCGGCGCTAACGGACTGAGGTCCAGGATGATGCGGTCATATTGCTCGCGCAGATCCTGAAAGAACTTTTGCATTTGCGCGGAGGCCAACAGGTCGCTCGAGTTCGAGAACCGTGATGCTACCACGCACGGCAGGAAGTGTAGATTGGTCTGCGGATCGACCCAGAGCGCGTCCTTTAAGCCTACCTTCCCGAACACGACCTCGATGAGACCAACGTCAGCCGAACGACCAAGACGGTGGGTTAGACTTGGATTACGAATGTCGCCATCAATGAGAAGGGTGCGCAGTCCGCTCTGCGCCGTGGTTTGAGCCAAAGCCTCGCTCACCGTCGATTTCCCTTCGTTGGGAAGAGCTGAAGTGATCGCGACGACCTTATGAGGTGAGCCGTAGTTGCTCAGATCGGTCGCCAATTTGATCGAACGGAACGCTTCCGCGAACCGCGAAAATGGCGAATTGATCGCGAAGCGCCCAACGCTGTCGTCGATTCTAAGCTGACGATCGCCCGGGCGGGTCCCATGAGCCGGTCCCGCCTCCATGGTCCAGCTCGGCTGACCCGTGGCAACGGTCGGGCGAGAGCCCGGCATCCAATCGCGCGCGAACGGCAACCATCCCTTGAGGCGGCTCAGCGAGCCATTTGCGCCCTGGTCTGCTCCGAAACCAACGATCGGAACAGAGGCGAGACAATTGGTCTGGATCAGTCTTTCGACCTGATGGACGGTTCGGAATACGCGGTCGAGCATTTCAAGGAAGATCGCAACCATACCTGCGAGAATGCCGCCACCGACGATACCCGCCAAGAGAACCAAGGCCGTCTTGGGGGAAGTCTTCGGCGAAGATAGCTCAGAGGCCTGAGTGATGACCCTCGCCTCCGTCATCGGGAAGGATTGCTGCTGCACCGAGACCATGTAGAGCTGCAGGAAATTATCCGACAAGGCGCGGGCACTTTGCGCGTTGCTTTCCAAATCCCTCAACACGATCTGCGCTTGGCTCGTATCATTTGATACGGCGATCGTATCGTTGAGGCTCTTCTGGCTCGCTGCCTCGCGAGCGTTAGCGATCGCAAGGTCGCTCTTGTAGGCTTCAGCGGTCCGGCGAAGCTCATCTAGGATGGAATGCCGGATCTCGCGCATCTGATTGCGCAAATTTACCACAGCAAGGTGGGTTGGGCCGTATCGGTTGGACCAGTCGGACGCCTTAGCTGCGTAATCAAGATAAGTTCCGCGCAGTTTCGTAATGACCGGATTGGCCATTGAATCATTGACGGTTGCCAAATCATTCAAAATGACCTGAGAGTCGCTCTCATCGGCATTGAGAATTGCGGTGATCCGCTGCAGCTTGGCTTCGGCCTCCGCGCGCTTTCCGCGAGCCTCTGTCAGTCCGCTGTTAATCTCAGCGAGTTGTTGCTCAGTCAGCAGGCGCCCGCCGGCGTCCACGATATTATTCTTGGCCTTATAATCGGCCACCGCGCGTTCGGCAGAGGACGCCTGAGCACGAAGCTCCTTCAAACGATCTTGGAGCCAAACCGCGGCGCGGCGCGAGGCCTGGTATTTTGATTCCAAGGTATCGGTAATGTAATTCTCTGCGACTGCATTTGCTATTCGAGACGCCAGATCA
>Ga0075370_10001002_pt1 | contig 11672 bp, 10 predicted proteins | sample EndMethybrTD3035_FD_71398 | JGI IMG/M metagenome (GOLD analysis project Ga0075370, IMG submission 71398) | Populus endosphere microbial communities from Tennessee, USA - Endosphere MetaG P. TD hybrid TD303-5 | ecosystem: Host-associated > Plants > Roots > Endosphere | place: USA: Tennessee... | reverse complement strand
CGGCCCGGCGCGATGGATCGCCTCGGCCTGGGCTGGAAGTACTTCTCGGAGCGCAAGCCCGCCCTGGTGTACTGCTCGATCTCGGCGTACGGTCAGAGCGGCCCGCGCGCGGGCGAGGGCGGCTTCGACCTCACCGTGCAGGCAGCCGCCGGCGTCATGAGCGTCACGGGCGAAGCCGATGGTGCGCCCGTCAAGTGCGGCGTTCCGGTAGCGGACTTCACCGCGGGCCTGTATGCCGCGTTCGCGATCTCCGCCAAGCTCGCGCAGGTTCGCGCCGGCGGAGCGGGCGGACACATCGACGTGCCGATGTTCTCGACGACGCTCGCGATCGCGGCCTTGCAGACGAGCGAGTTGTTCGGCACCGGCCGCAATCCGCGCAAGCTGGGTTCGGCCCATCCGCGCAATGCGCCATATGAGGCGTTCCATGCCGCCGACGGCTGGTTCGTTATCGCGGCGGGAAACAACAAGCTCTGGCTGTCCGTGTGCGATGTCGTCGGCATGAACGAGCTCGCGGCAGACCCTCGCTTCGCGACGCCCAGCCTGCGCGCGCAGTACCAGGCCGAACTCAAGGCGCTGCTGCAGCCGCGCTTCCTGCAGGAACCGGTCGCGCATTGGCTCGCTCGGTTCAGCGAAGCCGGCGTGCCGCACGCCCCGATCAACGGTTATGCCGAAGCGCTCGACGACCCGCAGGCCCTGCACCTCGAACTCGTGCAGTCGATCACCTTGCCGGGTGGCGAGGTCACGCGCACCGTCGCCTGTCCGGTGCGCCTCGACGGCGTTCGCGTGCCGCTGCGCGACTCGCTGCCTCGGCTCGGCGAGCACACCGAAGCCGTACGCAGGACGACGCGGGAGACAGCGTGAGCATCCCGGTCGCCGCACATGTCGCCGTCATCCGGCTCAACCGGCCGGTCAAGGGCAACGCGTTGTCCGCGGCCCTGGTCGATGATCTGGCCAGCAAGCTGCAGACGGCGCTCACGGACCCTGCCGTCCATACCATCGCATTCACCGGGGAAGGCCGCAACTTCTGCACCGGTTTCGACCTGTCGGACCTGGACGAAACCAGCGATGCGGAGCTGCTCCAGCGCTTCGTTCGTGTCGAGCAACTGCTCGACGCCGTCTGGCGCTCTCCGGTCCGCACCGTTGCGTTGGCACAGGGCCGCACCTGGGGCGCTGGAGCGGACCTCTTCACCGCGTGCGATTCGCGTCTCGCGACCTCCGACGCGGAGTTTCGTTTTCCGGGCGCGGGATTCGGTCTCGTACTCGGCACCCGCCGCCTCGCCCAACGCGTGGGCCGTGACGAAGCGCGGCGCCTCACCTGCGATGGTGGTTGGCTCAGCAGCGGGTCGTCCTTCGAGGCCGGCCTCGTGTCGGCGCTCGTCCCCGACGCGACCGACGAGACGCTGCTCCGTCACATCCAGGCGCCGGCCGCCGATCGCGCGACTGTCGCCGCGCTGCGGGCTGCAACCATCGCCGAGGACTCCGATGCCGACCTCGCGGCCTTGGTCCGTTCGGCGGCACGTCCGGGGCTGAAGGAACGCATCCTCGACTACCGTGGCCGTCGTGCCCCCGTGGTCGCGTCCGTAGCGACCTCAGCATGAGCCGGACAGTTTCCCTCGAGCGCCTTCGCGCCTTCGTCCGCGACATCGAACGGATGGTCGAGCTGGGGGGCTTGCAACTTGCCGAGCGGGCGGCCAACCGGATGCGAGGCCTCGTCGCCCGGGACGACTGGCTGCCCGAAGAGATGGCCGTGCCCGACGAGAAGTTCTACCAGCAGCACCTGCTGTACGCCGATCCGCAGGACAGGTTTTCGCTCGTGAGCTTTGTGTGGGGGCCCGGCCAGGCGACGCCGATCCACAACCATACCGTGTGGGGCGTGATCGGCATGCTGCGCGGCGGCGAGTATAGCCAGCGCTACTCGATCGACGGCGGCGCGCCGGCGCCCTCGGGCGAGGACGAGCTGCTCTTGCCGGGCACTGTCGACATCGTTTCGCCCACGCACGGCGACATCCATCGCGTGCGCAATGCGCACAACGACCGCGTGAGCATCAGTATCCACCTGTACGGCGGCAACATCGGCCGCATCTCGCGCAGTGTCTTCGACCCGGCGACCGGCGCCCCCAAGGATTTCGTCTCGGGGTATTCGCGCCGGCTCGAAGGCCTCTTTCCCCCATCACAGGCCGCGGACGGCTGAACGGAGCAAATCGAATGACCACCGAAACACCCCCACTGGACCAGGCCGAACTCGACGCACTGCTGGGCTTCGCATCCGACGACGACAGCCCGGTGCCGTACATGAAGCGCACGCGCGACTGGTACCTGGCCCTCGGCTACAACAACCCCTATCGTTATGCGCACTACGTCGACGTGCCGTTCACGCCGCTGCGCAAGCCGCTGTCGGAATCGACCGTGACCGTCCTCACGACCGCCGCCCCGTACCAGCCGGACAAGGGACCGCAAGGCCCGGGCGCGCCGTACAACGCCGCCGCCAAGTTCTACGTGCCGTACACGATGGACACGGCCCAGGACCATGACGTGCGCGTCTCGCACGTGGGCATCGACCGCAAGCACACCTCGATGGAAGACAGCAACGCCTGGTTTCCGCTGCCGCTGATGCGCAAGCTGGTGGCGCAGGGCCGGATCGGCAAGCTCGCGAAGCACTTCCATGGCGTGCCAACCAACCGCAGCCAGCGCCACACGATCGAGGTCGACATCCCAATCATCATCGAGCGCTGCAAGGCCGACGACGTCGACGTCGCGATCCTCATTCCCAATTGCCCGATCTGCCACCAATCGATGTCCCTGACGGCACGGGCCCTGGAAGCCGCGGGCATCCCGACGGTGGTCATGGGCTGCGCCAAGGACATCGTCGAGCACGTCGGCGTGCCGCGATTCATGTTCTCCGACTTCCCGCTCGGCAACGCAGCGGGCAAGCCCAAGGATCCGCAGTCGCAGGCCGCGACGCTCGCGCTCGCGCTCGAGGTCCTGGAGACCGCGCCGGGCCCGCGCACCACGGTGCAGTCGCCGCAGCGCTGGAGCGAGTCGCACCTGTGGAAGCTCGACTTCTCCAACATCGACCGCGTCCCGCCCGAGGAAGTCGCGCGCCTGCGCGCCGAGTCGGACAACGCGAAGGCCACGGCCAAGGCGATCCGCGAGACCACTGTCGCCTGAGATGAAAGAACCCGAACTACCGGCAGCGGTCCCGCAGCAGCTCGCCACGCTCGAATGCGACCTGGCGGTATCCCATTGGGGTACCTACGAGGTACAGCGCAAAGGCGATGCTTCGACGCTCCAACCGTGGCGTGAAGACGCCGACCCATCGCCCATTGGCCTCGCGATGATGGACGCGTACAGGTCGCCCTTGCGTATCACCCGGCCGGCGGTGCGCGCGGGATGGCTGAAGGACCGCAGCGCCCAGGGGCGCGGGCATGAGCCGTTCGTCGAGGTTTCGTGGGACGTCGCCCTCACGCTGGTGGCGGAGGAGCTGAAGCGCGTCACGGGTGCGTTTGGCAACGAAGCCATCTTCGGCGGCTCCTACGGCTGGTCGAGTGCGGGGCGCTTCCACCACGCGCAAAGCCAGGTCCACCGGTTCCTGAATTCGATGGGCGGCTACGTGCGCCACACCGAGTCGTACAGCCTGGGGGCAGGGCGAGTGCTGATGCCGCACATCGTCGCCGAAGTCGATGAGCTCAAGGACATGCATCACAGCTGGGAAGTCCTGGCGCAGCACACGCGTCTCTTCGTCGCATTCGGTGGCGTACCGGCCAAAAACGCGCAGGTGACAGCCGGCGGCGCGATGAGGCATCTCACCCGAGGCGGGCTTGCCGCCATGGCTGCAGCCGGTTGCCGCTTCGTGGATGTGAGCCCCGTGCGCGCCGACCTCGACATGCCGGACGAGTTCGTGGAGTGGATCGCGATTCGTCCGAACACGGATGCCGCCGCGATGCTGGCGATGGCGCATGAACTGGTGGTGGCAGGCAAGCATGACGAGGCTTTCCTGCAATCCCACTGCGTGGGCTTCGAGCGCTGGTGCGACTACCTGCTCGGTAGGATCGACGGCGTGGCCAAGACCCCCGAGTGGGCCGAGCCGATCACGCAGGTGCCCGCCGCGCGCCTGCGCAGCCTGGCGCACGACATGGCGGCGACCCGCACGTTCATCAATGTCGCTTGGTCATTGCAACGCTCGGACCATGGCGAACAGCCGTTCTGGGCCGCGGTCGGCCTCGCGTCGCTGCTAGGCCAGATCGGGCTGCCCGGTGGCGGCTTCGGTGTCGGCTACGGTCCGACCAATGTGGTGGGCAGCAAGAACAAGCGAGTCCCCGGCCCCACGTTGTCGCAGGGGCGCAATGCGGTGGCGGCGTTCATTCCCTGCGCGCGCATTGCCGACATGCTGCTGTCCCCGGGCCAGGTCTTCAACTACAACGGCAGGCTGTGCACCTATCCCGACATCCACCTGGTCTACTGGGCCGGCGGCAATCCCTTCCACCATCACCAGGATCTGAACCGGCTGGTGAGAGCCTGGAACAAGCCCGACACGATCGTCGTTCACGAGCAGGTCTGGAACTTCCAGGCGAAGATGGCAGACATCGTGTTGCCTGCCACGTCCACCGTGGAGCGCGACGACCTGGGCTTTGGCTCGCTGGAACCCTTGCTGGTCGCGATGAAGGCCATCGACAAGCCGCCGGGAGAAGCGCGCGACGACTACGCGATCTTTGCAGAGCTCGCGAAGCGGATGGGCTGCGAAGCCGAATTCACCGAGGGCCGCGACGCGGGCCAATGGCTGCGCCACCTCTACCAGGGATGGGCCGGCAAGATGGCCGAGCGCGGCTACGGCGTTCCAGGGTTCGACCAGTTCTGGGAAAGGGGTGCCGTCCAGCTCCCGCTCGCGGACAAGCCCATCGTGATGTTCGAGGACTTCCGCCGTGACCCGGCTGCATATCCGCTGAAGACGCCCAGCGGCAAGATCGAAGTTTCCAGTGAGAGCATCGCTTCGTTCGGCTACGCGGACTGCCCGGGCTACCCGGCGTGGTTCGAGCCGGCGGAATGGCTGGGTGGCACGCTGGCGCAGCGCTTCCCGTTGCACATGTTGTCGGACCAGCCGCTCACCAAGCTTCACAGCCAGCTCGACTTCTCGTCCTTCAGCCTGAGCAGGAAGATCGCCGAGCGCGAGCCCGTGATGATGTCGGCGGCCGATGCGGCTGCGCGCAGCATCCGCGATGGCGATGTCGTGCGCGTGTTCAACGACCGCGGCGTCTGCCTCGCGGGCGCGTTCGTCACCGACCAGATCCGCCCCGGTGTCGTCAAGCTGTCCACCGGCGCGTGGTGGGACCCCGACCGCCTCGGCGAAGAGGGGGTGCTCGACCGACACGGCAACGCCAACACGCTCACACGTGACGTGGGCGCGTCCAAGCTGTCGCAGGGCTGCACCGCGCAAACCTGCCTGGTGGAGATCGAAAAGTTCGATGCAACCGGCGTGCCGATGAAAGCCTTCGCGCCGCCTTCCTTCAGCGCGCGCTGAATCGACACGCGCCCAGTCACGTACCCCCTCCAGGAGTCACTCCCCATGTTTTCCAGGATCTTCACGACGATCGACAGCAAGAAGCGGGTCGCCTACTCCGCCGGCGCATTGCTGCTCGGCGCGGGCTTGCTTTGCGCCTGGCCCGCGAGGGCGCAGGACAACTGGCCTTCGCGGCCCATCCGCCTTGTCGTGCCGTTCGCCGCGGGCGGGCCTTCCGACGCGACGGGTCGGTTCATCGCCGACGGCCTCGCGCGCGAACTGAAGCAAAGCGTGATCGTCGACAACAGGCCGGGTGCCGGTGCCTCGATCGGCGCGGCCGCGGTGGCCAAGGCCGCACCGGACGGCTACACCTTCCTGCTCGGGCATGCCGCTTCCGTGTCGGCGACCCCGCAGATGCGCAAAGTGGACTACGACCCGGTCAAGGACCTGACGCCGGTCGCCGCCGTCTCCGGCAACTTCACGCTGCTCGCCGCCCGCAAGGACCTGCCGGCGAAGAACATGGCGGAACTCAAGGCGCTGGCCCTTTCCAGGCCCGAAGCCGTGACATGCGCCACCGCGGGCGTCGGATCGGGCTCGCACATGGCCTGCGGGATCCTTGCAGAACTGTTCGGCGCGAAACTGCTGATGGTGCACTACAAGGGATTGAGCGAAGCGACGACCGACCAGCTGGCAGGCCGCGTCGACATCTTCTTCGATCCCTCGTCGCTGCAGCATGCGAAGTCGGGCGCGCTCAAGGCGCTGGCCGCGCGCGGCAAGGGCGGCACGCGCTTCAACGAGTTGCCGAACGTGCCTTCGTTCGCGGAGCAGGGCTATCCCACGATGTCGGACGAAACCTGGATCGGTCTGATGGCGCCTGCCGGCACCGACCCGGCCATCGTCAAGCGCCTGGCCGCCGCCCTCGGGAAGATCGCCGCCGCACCCGACGCGGCCGAGAAGCTGATCCGGGTGAGCCAGTTCCCCCAGTTCATCTCTACGGAGGAATTGCGCGTCCGCATCTCGCACGACATCTCCCACTACGCTGCGCTGATCCAGAAGCTGAACTTGCGCGTCGAGTGAGCGCTCGGGACCGGGCGGGACCTGGGCTATCATCGGCCCGCCCCGGGGCTCGGGGACGGTGGGACGGGACTCACACACATGAACAACACCTTGATCAAGGGCTTGCAGCTGCTGGAATTCCTGGCGCGCAGCGAGACGCCGCTCGGCGTGACCGAGCTGGCCGGCAGCCTCGAGCTGGGCAAGAGCAACGTCCATCGCCTGCTTCAGGCGCTCGTGGACCTGGGCTACGTCCAGAAGAACGAGATGCGAGGCACCTACCAGGCCAGCTTGAAGCTGTGGGAACTCGGTACCGCGCTCGAGGGCAGGCTGACGATCAAGGCTGCTGCGCGCGACGCGATGGAGCGGCTGCTCAAGGACACGCGCGAAACGGTGCACCTGTCGGTGCTCGATGGCGACGAGGTCGTCTACATCCACAAGCTCGACAGCCCCGAGCCCGTGCGCGCCTACTCGGAAGTGGGGGGGCGCGCGCCCGCGTACTGCGTGGCGACCGGCAAGGCGATCCTGGCGTGGCAGGACGCGGGCTACCTGCAGGGCCTCTCGCAGCGCCTCACGCGCCATACCGAAAAGACCATCACCCAGCCCGCCGAATTTATGCACGAGCTGGAGCGCATCCGCTCGGCCGGCTACGCTGTCAACCGCGGCGAGTGGCGCGAGACGGTGTGGGGCGTGGCTTCGCCGATCATCAGCACGGAAGGCAGTGTGCTCGCCGCCATCGGCATCTCCGGGCCGTCGGCCCGCATCAAGCCGACCGTGGTCAAGCGCCTGGCCGCCGAGGTCATGGCTGCCGCCGACAAAGTGTCGTCTCAGTTGTCACGCGCCTGACGCCCTTCTTACGCGACCTCGGCGACGGGCTCGCGCATGGTGACGAATTCTTCGGCGGCGGTCGGATGGATGCCGATCGTGCTGTCGAAGATCGCCTTGGTGGCGCCGGCTTTCATCGCGACGGCGAACCCCTGCACGACTTCACCCGCGTCGGCGCCCACCATGTGCAGGCCGACCACGCGGTCCGTCGCCGAATCGACGATCAGCTTCATCAGCGTGCGCTCTCCGCTGCCGCTCAAGGAGTTCTTGAGCGCCCTGAATTCGCTGCGAAAGACCGTCACTTCCCCGAAGCGCCTTCGCGCCTCGGCCTCGCCGAACCCGACGGTGCCGATGTTCGGATGCGTGAACACCGCTGTGGGCACGAATTCATAGCTCATGACGCGCGTCGCCGCCCCGAACAGGCGATCGACGATCATCATCGCCTCGCCCAGCGCTACCGGCGTGAGCTGCATGCGGGAGGTGACGTCGCCGGCCGCGTGTATCGAAGGCACGGACGTCCGGTAATGCTCGTCGACTGCGATGGCGCCGTCCTCGCGCATCCCGACGCCTACAGCTTCGAGACCCAGATTCGCCACCTTGGGCACGCGGCCGGTCGCATAGAGCACCGCGTCCGCCATGACGCTGGTGCCGTCGCTGAGCGTGGCAGCCAGGCCCGTGGACACCTTCTCGATGGCAACGACGTCGCAGTGCGTGCGCAGGTCGACACCGTGCTTGCGGACTTCCTGCGCCACGAAGCGGCGAACATCGTCGTCGAAGCCGCGCAGGACCTGCTCGCCGCGATGGAGCTGCGTGACCGTGGACCCCAGGCCGTTGAAGATCGACGCGAATTCGCAGGCGATGTAGCCGCCGCCCACCACCAGCAGGCGGCGCGGGAAGGGCTCAAGGTCGAACATGCTGTCCGAGGTGAGCACATGTTCGCTCCCCGGAAAGAGCGGCACGTGCGGCCGTCCGCCGGGGCAGACCAGGATGTGGCGCGCGCCGAAGCTCTCCACACCGGCCGCCGTCTGCACCTGCACCGTGTTCGCGTCCAGCAGCGTCGCCCAGCCGGTGACGACCTGAACACCGGCGTTCAGCAGCAGGTTCCGGTAGATGCCGTTGAGCCGCGCGATCTCGGTGGCGCGGTTCGCCTTCAGGACCGACCAGTCGAAACGCGTTTCGCCCACGTGCCAGCCGAAGCCGGCCGCATCGCGGAAATCGTCCGCGAAATGCGCTGCGTAGCTATAGAGCTTTTTCGGGATGCAGCCGACATTGACGCATGTGCCGCCGAGCGCCGCGCCTTCCGCCAGTACCACGCGCGCGCCGCGTTGTGCTGCCATGCGCGCCGCTCGAACGCCTGCGCTGCCGCCCCCGATGACGAACAGATCGCATGCCGGCTCGGCGCTGAGGGATGCCTCGTGGCTCATCGGTCGTAGCTGGTCTGCCTGGGATGGAGCTCCCGCATCATCGCGTCCCAGAACGTTTCGATGAGGCCTGGCCACCGCGGGCTCTTGACGAGCGAGGCGACCTTGCGAGCGACCTCGTCGGGAGCGATCAGCAACGGCGCCGTACACGCCTGCGCCGCAATCTGTGCCATGCAAGCGCGCTCCAGCAAGAACATCTCCGTGAATGCGTGGGCGATGGAGGGCCCACAGGTGAGCAAGCCGTGATTTCGAAGGATGAATGCGTCGTTGTCGCCCAGGTCGCTGACGAGGCGCTTCTGCTCTTCCATGTCGGCGGCGATGCCCTCGTATGCATGGTAGGAAATCCGGTCGAAGAAGTGCATCGCGTGTTGCGAGATCATCAGCAGCCCGTCGCGTTGCGCCGCCACGCCGATGCCGGCAGCCGTGTGCGTGTGAAGCACGCACATGGCGTCGTGGCGCGCCGCATGCAACGCGCTGTGAATGACATAGCCGGCGCGATTGATGCCGAGGCCCAGCGGATCCGAAATGATCTCGCCGGAGATGTCGACCTTGACGAGGTTGCTCGCAGTGACTTCCGAAAAGGTCAGCCCATAGGCGTTGATCAGGAAGTGCTCATGAGGACCGGGAGCACGGGCAGAAAAGTGCGTCGAGATGTGATCCGTCCATTTCAGGCTGTGAGCAAGACGGTAGGCAGCTGCCAGCTCGACGCGAATCTTCCATTCGTCGTCGGGGACTTGCGGTCGAAGCGAAGGCAGTTCGTGGAGGCGTTGGGCAATGGAGTTCATTTCTTTCAGTAGCCAAGAATGTTGTCGACGACGTTGTTCAGTGGCGCGCCTTCAAGATAGCGCCGGAGGTTGGCCGCGAAGGCGCTGGCCAGCTCGGGATACAGCTGGGGAATATGCGCAGACAGATGGGGAGACAGACGGATTCGCGGGTGGGCGTAGATCCAGTGACCGACCGGTAGCGGCTCGGGATCGGCGACGTCCAGCGTCGCGAAGGCCAGCCTGCCGTCATCGAGCGCCGCGCGCAAAGCGTCCTGGTCGACCAGCGAGCCGCGCGCGACATTGATTAAGTGCGCGCCGCGCTTGGCCCGCCGCAACACATCGCGGCCGATGAGATGGTGGGTTGCGGGGGTCGCTGCCGCCGCGATGGCAAGGTGATCCGACGCGGCGACAACTTCATCGAGCGACGCGAATCGCACGCCGGCCATCTCCGGGCCGGCGCTTCTGTTTCGGGCTGCAACGACAGTCATCCCCACTGCCTGGGCGAGGACCGCCACCGCCTGCCCGACCGCACCGTAGCCGACGATTCCCATGACTGAGCCCTGAACGCTGGCAAGTGGCTGGGACGCCCAGTCAGCCCGATCGCGTATCCAGATATCCGGAATTCGCTTGGCGTGCGCGAACGTTGCCGCCAGCACGAATTCGGCGACTGGTTTCGCGGCGGGTCCGCGCGCCGACGTCACCAAGGGAGCGTTGAAATACCACGGCGGGTACCCGTCGACGCCGGCCGAGCACAGCTGTATCCAGTCGATATGGCCTATCCAGGCCGCCTCTCTGGTTTCTTGCGCACAACTGTTGCCGCCGCGGTAGGGCGCGGCGAAGAACGCCGTGGCCTCTCGTGGCAAGTGCTCGGGGATGCCGGCGGGGACCGCAATCAGGCGGACCTCGGGAACCTGTCGGGCGACCTCGTCATGGATGGCCGAAGGCAGTTGGCTCGCGATGATCACGGGTTCGGAGGCCATGCTCAGTTCACGGGCGAGAGCTTCGTCTTTTGCATGACCACGCCATACCGCGCCAGGTCTGCCTTCAGCATCGCGTTGAAGGCTTCTGCGGACTGCGGATACGCGCTGGCGCCCATGCCTTCGATCTTTGCGTGGATCTCCGGCATCTGAAGAATGCGGCCGATCTCCTGGTTCAGCTTCGACACGATCGCATCCGGAACGCCTGCCGGTGCGAGCAGGCCCCACCAGGTGAAGAACTCGAAGTCCGGAAGGCCTGCTTCTTCGAGCGTGGGGATGCCCCGGGCCTCGGAACTGCGCGTCTTCGAGGTCACCCCCAGTGCGCGGAGCTTTCCCGCCGCGATCTGCTGCTTCGCCATGGGAACGGTGTCGATGGTGTACTGCACATCGCCGGCAATGACCGCGGTGACCGAGGGGGAACTGCCCTTGTAGGGCACATGCGTGGCCTGGATCCCGAGCGCCTGGTTGAACGATTCGATCATCACCATGCCGATGGTGCTGGAAGACGAGAAGTTCAGCTTGCCGCTCATTCGCTTTCCAAGCGCCGCAAACTGCATCAAGTCCTTGGCCTCGAGATTCGGATTCACCAGGATGACCGCTGGCGCCCTGGCAATCGTTGCGACGGGACGCAAGTCCTTCTGCAGATCGTAGGGAGCTTCCTTGTAGAGAAGTTTGTTGACGACGATGGAAGGAGTGAACAACCCGAGCGTATAGCCATCGGGCTTGGCCTTCGCCACCGCATCCGCGCCGATCTGAGTGTCGGCGCCCGGCTTGTATTCCACGATGACGGGCTGGCCCGTCGACTCCGAGAGCTTCTGGGTCACGAGCCGAAGAATGACATCGCCAGCCCCGCCCGGCGCAAAGGGAACGTAGATATGGATCGGGCGGTCGGGGTAGGCGGCGAGTGCGGTGCTCGAGGCAAGCAATGCCGAAATCAGCAGGACGAGTCGGAAAAAGCACTGTCGCATGTCATCTCCTTTATTCCGTATATTGGAACACGTTTACTTCAATGTGGAACAATGTACTTGGAGTCATGAATGCGGTCAACGCCGGAATCCATTGATCGGGGCAATTTTGGCTTTCGCGCATTTTGTTGATCGGGGCTCCCGATCCGCCCCTTGACACATCTGGCGGTCAG
>Ga0075370_10001000_pt1 | contig 11683 bp, 7 predicted proteins | sample EndMethybrTD3035_FD_71398 | JGI IMG/M metagenome (GOLD analysis project Ga0075370, IMG submission 71398) | Populus endosphere microbial communities from Tennessee, USA - Endosphere MetaG P. TD hybrid TD303-5 | ecosystem: Host-associated > Plants > Roots > Endosphere | place: USA: Tennessee... | reverse complement strand
CAAGGTCTACCAGGGCGAGCGCGAGATGGCCTCGGGCAACAAGAGCCTGGGCGAGTTCAACCTCGAAGGCATTCCGCCGTCGCCGCGCGGCATGCCGCAGATCGAGGTGACCTTCGACATCGACGCGAACGGCATCCTGCACGTGAACGCGAAGGACAAGGGCACCGGCAAGGAAAACAAGATCACCATCAAGGCGAACTCGGGCCTCTCGGAGAGCGAGATCGAGAAGATGGTGAAGGACGCCGAGCTGAACGCGGCCGAGGACAAGAAGAAGCTCGAACTGGTGCAGGCCCGCAACTCGGCCGACGCACTGGTGCACAGCGTTCGCAAGAGCCTGGGCGAGCACGGCGACAAGCTCGAGACCGGCGAGAAGGAAAAGGTCGAGGCCGCGTTGAAGGATGTCGAGGAAGCGCTGAAGGGTGAGGACAAGGCCGAGATCGAAGCGAAGACCGAGGCGTTGATGGCCGCGAGCCAGAAGCTCGGCGAGAAAATCTACGCCGAGACGCAGGCCGCCCAGGCGGCGGCCGGAGCGGGCGGCGGCGCCGAAGCCCCGCAGGCCGAACCCGCTGCGGCGAGTGCCAAGGCCGCGGCCGACGACAACGTGGTCGACGCCGAGTTCAAGGAAGTGAAGAAGTGATGTGCCGGACAGCCCGCCTCTGGCGGGCTGCGGTCATATCTCGCCGCGTTTGATTGTCAGGCCGGGCCCTGACGCTCAACGCGGCGTTCGGCATTTGAAAGAGCACGAGAATCTGCATGGCAAAGCGCGACTATTACGAAGTCCTGGGGGTGGCGAAGAACGCCGGAGAGGACGACATCAAGAAGGCCTATCGCAAGCTGGCCATGAAGCACCACCCTGACCGCAACCAGGGTGACGAGGCGAAGAAGGCGGAAGAGAAATTCAAGGAGGCCAAGGAGGCCTACGAGATGCTCACCGACCCGCAGAAGCGGGCCGCGTACGACCAGTACGGCCACGCCGGCGTCGACCCGAGCATGGGTCGCGGCGGGCCGGGCGCGGAAGGATTCGGAGGCTTCGCCGAGGCGTTCGGCGACATCTTCGGCGACATCTTTGGCGGCGCCGGTGGCCAGCGCCGCGGCGGCGGACAGCAAGTGTTCCGCGGCAGCGACCTCAGCTACGCGATGGAGATCACGCTCGAGGAAGCGGCGTTCGGCAAGGAGACGCAGATCCGCATCCCGGCCTACGAGACTTGCGAAACCTGTAAAGGCAGCGGTGCGAAGCCGGGCTCCAGCCCGAAGGTCTGCACCACCTGCAACGGCGGCGGCACGGTGCACATGCGCCAAGGCTTCTTCAGCATCCAGCAGACCTGCCCGCATTGCCACGGCAGCGGCAAGATCATTCCCGAACCGTGCACGACCTGCAGCGGCCAGGGCCGCATCAAGAAGAACAAGACGCTCGAAGTCAAGATTCCGGCCGGCATCAACGAAGGCATGCGGATCCGCTCGAGCGGCAACGGCGAGCCGGGCACCAACGGCGGACCGAGCGGCGACCTGTACATCGAGATTCGCATCAAGCAGCATGAGATCTTCGAGCGCGACGGGGACGACCTGCATTGCACGGTGCCGGTGGGGCTGACGACGGTTGCGATCGGCGGCAGCATCGAGGTGCCGACGCTGGGCGGCAAGGCCGAGATCGAGCTGCCCGAAGGCACGCAGCACGGCAAGACCTTCCGGCTGCGCGGCAAGGGCATCAAGGGGGTGCGCTCGAGCTACCCCGGTGACCTGTACTGCCACATCAGCGTCGAGACGCCGATCAAGATCACCGAGCACCAGCGCAAGCTGCTGAAGGAACTCGACGAATCGTTCCGCAAGTCCGGCGACCGCCATTCGCCGAACGCGAAGAGCTGGACCGATCGCGTCAAGGATCTGTTCAAGTAGCGCGCAGCGCAACCGCGCGCATGTTGTTCAAGCGCACGGGTCCCCCCTCCGATCCGCGAGGCATGGACCGAGCCCGCTGGAGCCCGCTGACACTGGCCTTCGGCGCCGCGCTTTGGATCGCGGTGCTGTGCAACGGGCCGTTGTGGAGCGCGTTGCGTGCGCTGCCCGAGATGGCGACGCTGCGCGGTGCCGTCTTCATCGCGGGCTTCGCAGCGATGATCGCGGCCGGAACCGGCGCGTTGCTCGTGCTGTTCGCCTGGCGCCGGACCATCAAGCCGGCGATTGCGCTGTTCCTGGTCTCGGCTGCGCTCGGCGCGCACTTCATGAGCACCTACGGCGTGGTCATCGATCCATCGATGATGACGAACGTGCTGCAGACCGACCCACGCGAGGTGCGCGATCTGCTGAGCCTGCGGCTGGTCGTGCACGTCGTGCTGCTGGCAGCGCTGCCGATGGCGGTGCTCTGGCGGCTGCCGCTGCAGCACAAGCGCTTCAAGGTGCAGCTCGTGCGCAACCTGGCCGCGTTCGTGATCGCCTGGCTGGTGCTGCTGGCGCTCGTCGTCGCGCTGTTTGCCGATCTCGGCGCGACGATGCGCAACCATCGGTCGATGCGCTACCTGATCAACCCGCTGAACTCGTTTTTCGCGCTCGGCGTGCTCGCCAAGCAATCGAACGTGAAACCCGCAGGCCCTCCGGCGCCGATCGGACTCGATGCGCAGGTCGTCCCGCGCGCGGCCGGCAGCCTGCCGCCGTTGTTGTTGCTCGTCGTCGGCGAGACGGCTCGCGCCGATCACTTCGCGCTGAACGGCTATGCGCGGGCGACCAACCCGGAACTCGCGAAGCTCGACGTCGTCAGCTTCACCGACGTCACGTCGTGCGGCACGAACACGGCCGCCTCGCTGCCCTGCATGTTCTCGCACCTGGGCAGGCGCGACTTCGGGTCGCGCAGCGGCGAACACGAAAACCTGCTGGACCTCGTGCAGCGCGCCGGCATGGCAGTCCTCTGGCTCGACAACCAGGCGGGTTGCAAAGGTCTGTGCGAGCGCGTGCCGCACGCGTTCGCGAGCGAAGCGCCCGCTGGCCAGTCTTCTGCAACCGCGGCTTTGTGCAACGAAGGCGAATGCTTCGACGAGGCATTGCTAATCGGCCTCGATGCCCGTCTCGCGGCGCTGCCGGAGTCTGCCCGCGCGAGAGGCGTGCTGATCGTGCTGCACCAGATGGGCAGCCACGGCCCGGCGTATTCGAAGCGCTCGCCGCCCGAGCGCAAAGCCTTCCTTCCCGAGTGCACGACGAACGTGCTCCAGCAGTGCGACCGCAGTGCGCTCGTCAACGCGTACGACAACTCGATCGCCTATACCGACCATGTACTCGCTCGCACGATCGCCTGGCTCCGCGAACGCGACAAGCAATACGCGCCAATGCTGCTGTACGTCTCGGACCACGGCGAGTCGCTCGGCGAGAACAACCTGTACCTGCACGGCATGCCCTATGCCGTCGCGCCGCGCGAGCAGACGCATGTGCCGATGGTTGCCTGGATCGCGCCGCAAGCGCCAGGCATCTCGGGCCTGACGCTCGAGTGCCTGCGGCGCGAACGGAACAAGACCTTGAGCCACGACAACCTGTTTCACACGGCGCTCGGCGTGCTCGGCATCCGGGCCTCGGAGTACATCACCTCGCTCGATGCGTTCGCTGCCTGCCGGGCGCCATAGAAACCCGCCGTCAATCGAACAGATCGATCTGCCCGTCGGGACGCGCGAGTCGCGGTGGCTTGAAGCGCGTCAGATCGAGCTCGATCCGCTCGCGGTTCAACCCCAGCCGCGCGACCGTCTTCGAAAAGCGCTGCGCCAGCAGCCGCGCCCAGACGCCCTCGCCGCTCATTCGAGACCCGAAGCGCGCGTCGTAGTCCTTGCCGCCGCGCATCTCGCGCACCCGTGCCATCACGCGGGCCGCGCGCTGCGGATAGTGCTGATCCAGCCATTGCTGGAACAGCGGGTTCACCTCCCAGGGCAACCGCAGCACGATGCTGAATGCTGACCTCGCCCCGGCATTCGCGGCCGCCTCGAGGATGTGCTCGAGCTCGGGCTCATTGATGAACGGGATGATCGGCGACACGCTGACCCCCACCGGCACGCCGGCCTTCGCAAGCGTCGCGATCGTCTGCAGCCGGCGGTGCGGAGCTGCCGCGCGCGGCTCGAGAATTCGCGCGAGCTCGGGGTCGAGCGACGTCACCGACACGTACACCGCCGCGAGCCCGCGGTGCGCCATCGGCGCCACCAGGTCGAGGTCGCGTTCGACGCCCGATGACTTGGTCACCAGCGAAAACGCATGGTCGCACTCGGACAGCACCTCGATGATCCCGCGCGTGATTCGCAGCTTGCGTTCGATCGGCTGATAGCCGTCCGTGGCCGCGCCGATGTTCAGCAGCTTCGGTTGATAGCCGCGCTTGCCGAGCGTTTCGCGCAGCCGCTGCGCGGCGTTGACCTTCGCGACGATGCGGGTCTCGAAATCGAGGCCCGGCGACATGTTCAGGTAGCTGTGGGTCGGCCGCGCGAAGCAGTAGATGCAGCCGTGCTCGCAGCCGCGGTACGGATTGATCGACAGATCGAACGAGACGTCGGGCGAGTCGTTGCTCGAGAGGATCGACTTGACATGCTCTTCGATGATCTGCGTGGCCGGCGGCAAACGCTCTTCGCTGGCCTGTTGGTCGAGGTAGCCCCAGCCATCATCCTCGACCTCGGACGAGTGCCTCGCGTAGCGATGCTCAATGGTCCACGCGGTACCCCGACCCTTCAATGGGGCGGCTTCGGGAAGCGGCGCACCGTGGTCGCGCCTGGCAGCGGGCACATAGGGTTTGATGGGGATCGTGCGCATACTGTAAATATATACAGTCTTTGCGCAAACACCAGGCCGCCGACGCGGCGCGCGGCTAATTCGACTATTTCGAGGCGGACTTGGATGCCTCCTCGAGCTTGTCGCCGCCCTTCTTGATCACCTCGCCGGTTTTGCTGACGCCCTTGCCGATCCCCTCGCCGGTCTTCTCTGCGCCGTGCTTGATTCCTTCGCCGGTCTTCTCGGCGCCGTGCTTGATCGCTTCGCCCGTCTTCGTGGCGCCCTTCTTCACGGCCTTCGCGCCCTTCTCGACCGCGGCCTCGGTTTTCTCGGCGCCCTTCTTGATCGCGCGGCCGGTCTTGGTTGCCGCCGACGACGCGGCAGCTTCGACCTTCGCGACCGTGCCCTCCTCCTTCGCCGGCTCAGCGGCGTTGGCCGTCAGCGCGAGCGCCAACCAGCCCAGGGCCATCAGCTGTCGAGTCATCTTTACCTCCGGAGATGTCGGGCTGGTATTCTCGCCCGCTTTGGAGGCGCCGCAGGGGGCAGTCGATGACCGCACGATACCGATGGATGCGCCTGCGCGACTGGTTCCGGATGCGCGCGCACTTCGGCTGGGCGCACGCACTGGGTCACCGCATCGCGCAGCGCCTGCACGCGCTGGAGCCCGTGCTGGCAGCGCCGTTTCACCGCGTGCTCGCGGCCATGGAACGCGCGACGCACCGGCGCACGGCCGCATTCGACGAAGAGCACGGCACTCGCACCTTCGCGAGGCTGCACGTGAAAGTTTCCGATGACCCGGACGACTCGACGGTCTGGGGCTACGCGGCCGTCAACCGCGACTTCTTTCGAGAGATGCTTCAATCGATCGAGGAGCCGCTCGCACCGTACAGCTTCGTCGACATCGGCGCCGGCATGGGCGCAGCCGTCCTGTACGCCAGCGAGTTCGACTTCCACAAGGTCGGCGGCATCGAGCTCGACCGCGAGCTGCTGGCGATCGCCCGGCGCAACGTCGACGCGTACAACCGCTCGACCGGCCGCAACATCGCTCCCGAGTGGATCGGCGGCGACTTCTTCAAGTGGCAGATTCCGCGCGAGCCGCAGCTGTTCTTCATGAACAACCCGTTCCCGGAGGCGCTGACCCTCGATGCGATCAGGGTGCTGGAAGCGTCGCTGCGCGAGCATCCACGGCCTGCGCTGCTCGTGTTCCGCAAGGCGCCGAGAATGGTCGGCGACCATCTGCACCGTTCGTCGCTCTGGCAGCCGCTGCGCCTCGCGCCCTATTGGCGCATCTACAGAGCGGTGGCGGCCCCGAGCGTGAAGTAGAAGACGGCCCCCTTCCCGGGTGTGGCCTCGGCCCAGATGCGGCCGCCGTGGCGTTGGACGACACGCTGCACGATCGACAACCCGACGCCGCTGCCCTCGAACTCGTCGCTGCCATGAAAGCGCTGGAACGCGTCGAACAGGCGCCCGGCGCGCGCCATGTCGAACCCCGGGCCGTTGTCTCGCACCGAGAAGACACGCCCTTCGTCCTGCAGCTCGGCGCGCACGTCGATCTGCGGCCGCTCGGTACCGCGCGTGTACTTGAAGGCGTTCGACAGCAGGTTGACGAATACCTGCCGCAGCAGCGCCGGGTCGGCCCGCACTTCGGGAAGCTCGCCGACCTGCACGCTCACGCCGCGCTGGCGCTGCTCCGCGCTGCGCTCGTCGAGGACCTCGCGCACCAGCGCACCCACGTCGACCGACTGCAGATTCATCGCCTGCTTGCCGACGCGCGACAGCCGCATCAGCGCATCGATCAGCTCGGACATCTGCTGCGCCGCCCGCTCGATCTGGACCAGCCAGGTGCGCTGGTCGGTCGGAATCTTCGGGCCCAGCTCGCTGACGAGCAGCGACGAAAAACCGAGCACGACGTTCAGCGGCGAGCGCAGGTCGTGCGAGGCCGAGCGCGTGAAGGCGTCCAGCTCGCGGTTGCTCGTTTCCAGTTCGGCCATGTGCTCGCGCAGACGCCGTTCCAGCTCCGCGTTCTCGAGCCGCAGACGGCGCATCATCAGCCCGCGCGCGAGCACCGGCAGGATCGCACTCAGCTTGAACGGCTTGAGGATGTAGTCGAGCGCCCCGGACCGCATCGCCTCGACCGCGGTACCTATGGTTCCCTCGCCGGTCATGATGATTCCCACCAGCATCGGATCGATCGCCAGAGCAGCGCGCAGCAGGTCGATTCCGTTCATTCCCGGCATCATCAGGTCGGCGAGCAGGAGATCCACAGGCGTGCGCCGCAGCGTGGCCAGCGCGGCTTCGCCGTTGGTACAGCCGACGACCTCGTAGCCTTCATCCTCCAGCGTGTCGCACAGGGCGCGCATCTGCGCGACCTCGTCGTCGACAACGAGCAATCGTGCGCGCGTGGATTCGGTCATGAACTTCTCCCGAGTCGAGTCGAATCGTCGTCATCCGTTGGCCAGAGGCGTGTCGACGGCTCGCGCCGCCTCGGCGAGCGCGGCGCGCAGCTCGCGCAGCTTGGGAGGCTTGCTGAGCACCCGATCCACGTGGGCCGGGATCTCGCTGTCGGCCATCAGCCGCTGGCCCCATCCGGTCAGAAGGATCACCGGCGTCGACGGCGCACCGGTCTTCACCGCTTCGGCCACCTTGCGGCCGTCGACATACGGCATGCCCAGGTCGGTGATGACCGCGTCGAAGCCTTGCGGCGCGGCGCGAAAGGCATCGATGCCGGCCTCGCCGCCGCTGGCCGCGACAACGTTGTGCCCGTCGAGCTCGAGCGAATCGCGCAGCGACTTCAGCAACAGCGGGTCATCGTCGACGATCAGTATGCGCAGCCGTGACGCCGGTGCCCGGTGCACCAGCGTGTCCGCCGCGCCTGCCGGCTCGACCGGAGGAACGGGGAAGCTCAGGCCGAGCGTCGTGCCGTTCCCAACTCTGCTGTCGATGTCCACCTCCGCGGCATGCCGCTGCGCAACGCCGTACACCATCGCCAGCCCGAGCCCCGTCCCGCGCTCGCCCTTGGTCGTGAAGAACGGTTCGAGACAACGCCGGCGGGTGTCCTCGTCCATCCCGACGCCGGTGTCCGCCACCTCGAGCACCACGCGGCGTTCGGTTGCACCCCCCGGCGCCGTGCTGCGAGTGCGCAAGGTCAGCACGCCGCCGTCGGGCATCGCATCGACCGCGTTGAAGATCAGGTTGGTCAGCGCTTCGCGCACCTCGCTCTCGACGCCGAGGATCGCCGGCAGGTCGGGGTCGAGTTCGGTGCGCAGCTCGATCACCGCGCCGCGTTGCTGCGGCATGTCGCTCCAGCGCGCCTGGGTGAGTTCGATCACCTGCTGCACGAGCGGGTTGAGCAGAACGGCCTTCAGCAGCATCTGCGGTTCGCGCTCGCGGTAGAACTCGCGCATCCGCGCCACGGTCGAGGCGACGTCGTCGATCGCGCGGGCGATCGTCACCAGGTAGCCGCGGCCGCGCTCGCTCAGCTGCGGCTCGCGCTCCAGCATGCTCTCGGTGTACAGAGCCACTGGCGAGATCGCGTTGTTGATGTCGTGCGCAATGCCGCTTGCCATCTGGCCGAGCGCACGCAGCCGGTCCTGCTGCATCACGCTCTGCTGGGTCTGGCGCAGCTCGTCGTACGCCTGTTGCAGCGCGCCGTGCAACTCGGCCTGCTGCGCGGCGAGTGCAACGTGCGCACTGAGCTGGCGCACGAATTCGCAGTCGCCGCTGCTGAACGAGCGCGGTTGCCGGCGTGCGATCACGAGGATGCCGAACACGCGGCTCTCAGAGCGCAGCGGCGCGGCAACCAGCGCGCACAGGCCGCCACGGGCGAGTCGTTGCGCAAACGCGAACGGGATCGCCCGGATGTCTTCTTCGTAGACGAGCTCGCCGCGCACGCAGCGCGACAGCCCGTTCTGATCGATCTCGACTCGTGCCTGCTCGCTCATCGCCAGTTCGGTCGCGAGTGCATGGCTGTTCGCGCCGACGCGAATCACCGTCAGCGCGCCATTGGCCGCGTCGTAGTGGCAGACGCAACCGAAGTCGACCGGCAGCCGCTCCTCGAGGCTGCGGATCGCGACCTGGTAGATGCTTTGCAGATCCTGCCGCTCGCCGATCGCACGGGTGATCTGGTCGAGCAGCGTCAGGCGCTCGAGCTGGGCATGCAGTCGTTCGCGAGTGCGCTTCTGCTCGGTGATGTCGCGCACGAAGGCACTGAACGACGGTGCGCCGTCGACCTTGATCGGGGTGATCGCGAGATCGACATCGAACTCCCGCCCGTCCCGGTGCAGCGCCGACAACTCGATGCGCCTTCCGAGCACCTTGGCCTCGCCGGTCGCCAGGTAGCGCCCGAGACCGTGGCGATGCGCCTCGCGATATCGCTCGGGCACGATGGTTTGCGCCAGCGTGCGTCCCAGCGCCTCGGCACGTGTCCAGCCGAACGTGGCTTCTGCCTGCGGATTCCAGCCGGTGATGAGACCGGCGCCGTCCATCGTGATCACCGCATCCAGGGCGGTCTCGACGATCAGGCGCATCCGCTCCTCGCTAGCCTGCAGCGCGAGCTCGGCCTGCTTGCGCTCGGTGATGTCGGTCGAGATCCCGAACACGCCGTAGACATGCCCGAAGCGATCGCGCAGCGGGCACTTGACCGACACGTACGTACGCTCGCCCGCGGCCAGCGGCACGAGTTCTTCCTCGACCAGCGCTGCACCGCCGGCGGCCACGCGCTGGTCCATCGCCCGGAAGGCGTCGGCAGCGTCCTTCGCGAACAACTCGTGGTCTGACTTGCCGACAACGGCCTCGCTGGGCACCTCGAACAATTCGCAGTACTGGCGGTTGACCATCACGTACCGGCCCGCCAGGTCCTTCACGTAGATCACCGCCGCGGAGTTGTCGACGATGGCCTTGAGCAGTTGCTGGCTCTCGCGCAAGTCCTCCGCCGTTCGCCACTGCTCGCTGACGTCCTGGATCGTGCTGAACCAGCGCATCCTGCCGTCGGCGTCCACCGCCCCGGGGATCGGCTCGATCACCTGGAACACGTGAATCCATGTGCCGTCGCTGCGCTGCAGGCGGTACTCGACCTCCTTGCGCAGGCCGTCCTTCGCCGCGGCGATGCTCGCGTTGCGAAACGTCGTCCGGTCCTGCGGGTCCAGTCGGCCCATCCACTCGCGGGTACTGCGCGGCATGTCTTCGGGCGCCACGCCGATCAACGGCGGCAGCGTGTCGGACCAGCGCTCGAACGAGCCGTCGGGTCCCGTGATCACGTGCCCCAGCTTCGTCATCACATGGGCGCGGTGCAGGGCGGCATCGCGCTCCTCGAGGTCACGGGTGGTTCGGCTCAGCGCGGCGGTGCGCTCGTCCACCAGCCGCTCGAACTCGTCGCGCGAGTTCTCGAGTGCCCTGGCCTGCACCTCGATGCGCTCGGCCATCTTGTTGAAGCTCGCGTCCAGGCGTCCCAGTTCGTCGCGGCGCCGGTCCGGCACACGGGCCGTCAAGTCGCCGTCGGCGATCGCCGCGGTCGCTCGACTCAAGGCCTGGATCGGCCGCAGAATGCTGCCCGCAAAGATCAACCCGAGCGTGCCGGCAGCGGCCATGATGCCCACCGCGAGGAGCAGCCGCTCGCGTGTCGTCCCGGCGATTTCGGCAGCGATGCCGGCTTCGGGCGCCATGTAGAACACGGTCCACGGCACGGTCTCGAACCGGCGCGCGACACCGTAGCTCCAGGTCTGGTTGACCGGTGCAAAGCCGCGGAACACGGCCAGGTCTGGCGCTGCCGCGCGCGCCCGCTCGAACTGCTCCGGGAACGAGCGCACGTCCTCGAGCAGCGCACGCGTACCCGTGCCGAACCGGCGCTGCGCGACCAGCCTTTCGAGCGTTGCCGGATCGAGCGGCCCGGCGGGGTGGAAGACGATGTCGTCGCTGTAGGTGTGGGCGATCCGGATGCCATCGCGGTCGAACAGCACCGCAAAGCTGCCGGGCCCGGCCTGTTCGTTGGAGGTCTTGACGGCGTTCCACAGCGATGCCGCACGCAGCCACAGCACGGCCACGCACGAGGCTTGTCCGTTCGCGTCGAGCACCGGCGTCATGTAGGCGATCGTCGGTACGGAGCCGCTGCGCGGCGACGAGATGAACGGGTCCGAGATCACCGCGCGACCTTGCAGCGCGGCCTGCACGACCGGGCGATCCGAGAGGTCCGCACCCATGAGCGGCGGCTCTGTCGCGATGAGAACGTGCCCTGCCCCGTCGAGCAGCGCGACGCCGCGGATCCCTGGGTCGCTCGCCGGGTAGGTCGAAAGAAGGCCCAGCAGCGCGTCATGGCGAGCCGCTCGGCGTTGCGGCGTTTCGCTGCAATAGGCCGTCGAGTCCGGGAAGCGCGCAAGCTGTGCCGCAGCGTGCCGATAGCCGCGATGAAAACTGTCGAGCTCGCGGGCGATCTGGTCCCCGCGGGCCTGGAGCAGGTCCTTCATCCCGTTCAGCAGTCGGGCCTGGTCCTGGCGCAGGTCGACGTAGGCCCAGATCGCGAGCGGCAGCAGCGAGGCGGCCACCAGCAATGCCGCCACCTTCACCCGCAGCGGCCAGTCGCCGATCCGCAGCAGGCTCGTCATCCGCGCGTCCATGTCGGTCGACGCACAGGCCCGGTCGAGACGTGCGGCGTCACCATTCGGCAGAGCGGGGCGGGTAGGTCACGCCTCAGAATAGCCCGCTGACCAATGGTGTCCAACTGTCAACCTTGACAGTGGGGTCGCGAAATTGGATTGGATTGAGGGCTTACCCGAGCTTGGTTCTAGGGACATGCCGCGCCAAGCGCGCAATGAAAAAGGCCCCTTGCGGGGCCTTGTCATGCAGTCAACTGGCGGAGCCGGAGGGATTCGAACCCTCGATGCAGGTTTTGCCCGCATACTCCCTTAGCAGGGGAGCACCTTCGGCCTCTCGGTCACAGCTCCGTCGTCGAACAGGGTCGCATTCTAAC
>Ga0075370_10000999_pt1 | contig 11688 bp, 15 predicted proteins | sample EndMethybrTD3035_FD_71398 | JGI IMG/M metagenome (GOLD analysis project Ga0075370, IMG submission 71398) | Populus endosphere microbial communities from Tennessee, USA - Endosphere MetaG P. TD hybrid TD303-5 | ecosystem: Host-associated > Plants > Roots > Endosphere | place: USA: Tennessee... | reverse complement strand
GCTCCATGGCGTCGAGAAACGCCTGAACGACCAGCAGGTGCTGTTCCGACGGCACGAGGAGGAGATGGCGTCCGCCCTCGCGCAGCACGAGGCGCGAGCGCAAGAACTCGAGACAGCGCTCGGTGAGGCGAAGGCCGCGTTGCTGCGTTCAGCGGCGCAAGACGTCCTGGTCGAGAAGATCGTGGCCAAGCTCGGGGCCTCCGGGGAGCATCATGGCCGATCAGTGTCGGCGACGGGCACACCGGTGGCCAAGAAGAAGAGGAAGGCCACCGCGTGACGCCATCCATGAAGAACAAGATCAAGGTGCTGCTGGAGCGCGGGTACTTCCCGGTCCAGCTGCCGCCGTGCTTCACCACGGCGCGGTTCGCGAAGGCCCACCACAAGCTCGATGCGCCGTGGTCGGCGCTGAAGCTGCCGCGCATGCAGCCCGAACGCTTCTCGGTCGCGCGATCGTCGTACAACCGACGGGTCACGAGCATCTTGAACCCGGTCGGGTACTTCTTCCTGTGCAAGCACTTGGCCGAGCACTGGAAGAGCATTCAAAACCACTACAGCCGCAGCCGCTTCTCGTTCAGCCGACCGCGTCTTGAGCGTGGCCTGCGGGCCATCCGCATCAACCGCTTCAGCGACGTGCACGACCACAAGCTCGTGCAGGCCGCCGGCTATCGCTACGCGCTGATCACGGACATCTCGCGCTTCTTCCCCACCATCTACACCCACTCGATCCCCTGGGCGCTGCACGGCAAGCAGGCTGCCAAGACGAACAAGAAGAACGCAGCATTCTTCGGCAACGTTCTGGACGCCAGTTCGATGAGTGTGCAGGACTTCCAGACAATGGGGCTGCCGATCGGGCCAGATTCGTCGCACGTGATCGCCGAGATCATCGGTACCGCCATCGATCGCGAGCTGCGCGCGGCCTTCGACGCCTGGCCCAGCGGCTTCCGCTACGTCGACGACTTCTACCTCTTCTTCAACGAGCGCGCGGACGCCGAGCGGGCGCTGGCCATCGTGTCCCGCGTCGTCGCGAGCTTCGAGCTCGAGATCAACGCGTCGAAGACGCGCATCATCGAGACCAAGGAACTGATCGAGGAATCGTGGAAGTACAAGATCAAGGGCGCGAACTTCGCGGACGCGCACGCCGCCCAGCGCAATGACATCCACAAGTTCTTCGAGAACCTCATCGCCCTGGAGAAGGCCTACCGCGATGAAAGCGTCGTGAAGTACGGCCTGAAGATCGCCTCGTCCAGCATCATCAAGCGGCAGAACTGGCAGATCTTCGAGGCCTACCTACTGCACTGCGGCTTCGCCTACCCGAACGCGCTGCAGACCATTGCCTCGCTGTTCACCACCTACGCGAAGTACGGCTACCCGCTCGACCTGCAAGCCATCGGGCGGTTCTGCAACGCGATCGTCTTGACGCATGCGCCGTCCGACCACCACAGCGAGGTGGCGTGGGCCTTGTGGATCATGGTGGAGCTGGGCTTGGCACTGGACGCCAAGTCGGTCGCGGCGCTGGGGCAGATTTCGAGCTCCGCGTGCGTGCTGCTGGCTCTGTCGCTGCTGCGAGGCGCCGGCGGCACGGCGTCGATTTCCACCGCGAAGCTGGCCGCGCATTCCACGAGCGACGCTTTGTATGACGCGGGCTGGCTGTTGGCCTATGAAGGGGGAAAGCGGATGTGGCTCAGCGCGACCACGGACGCTCACATCCGCAGCGACCCATTCTTCGGGGAGCTGCTGCGGCAAAAGGTGGGCTTCTTCGACGACATGGCCAGACTGCCGCCGATCTTCACACCGAAGGATCCCAGCGCGCTGTCTCAGGATCTGTTCGAGTCCGATGAGGCGGTCGACGATCTCTTCGAGTTCGAAGAGCACGACGAAGAGTATTTCGATGCCAGCGAGACCCCCGAGGTGAAGCCCCCGGGCCAGGAGGACGACGATGACCTGGATCTCGCTTGACATCGGGGCGCTCGCACCGCGTCCACCGTCGCACGTCCATCCCTGGAACACCGATCATCTGTTGAAGAGTCCGGCAGCACTGAAGAACGACCTCGAAGGCGCCAACTTAGGGTTCGTGGCGGTCGCGGTACTTCAATAGGCAACGAGTGAAATGGCCATGCAGAAACTGAACGACTGGGAATATCCGCCCGCATCGGCAGGGCCGGGCTGGTACCAAGATCGTGGGCGCGCGTTCGAGCGCGTCATTCGCGACTTGCTGGAGACCGAAGGCCTGGCGCCCAAGCTGAACGTGCGCCCGACCGGTGAACAGATCGATGGATCATTCCTGTTGAGCGATCGTACGTTTCTCCTCGAGGCCAAATGGCGCAAAGATCCGATCCCCGCTTCCGATCTCTATGCCTTCAGAGGCAAGGTCGACGGCAAGCTCGTGGGCACCATCGGTGTCTTCATATCCATGTCGGGGTACAGCGAGGACGCGATCGATGCGTTGAAGTTCGGCAAGGAGATCAACCTTGTCCTGTTTGCCGGCGCGGACTTCAGGCTCGTCGCAGATGGCCGCGTGTCCTTCAAGAAGGCCATGCAGGAAAAGCTGCGCTACGCCGCGGAGGAGGGCCAGCCCTATCTTCCGCTAACGCCAGACGAGTCTGCGTCGATCGCGGCACCCACTGGAACCGCTGCGGGGCTACAAGCCGCGACGGCTTGGGACCTGGTCGTGGAAGGTACCGCGGACGAGACTGGCCTACGCATCCTTCTCGACCGTCTTGATCCTGGATTCCGAGACCGGGTACGAGTTTGGGCTGCCGGGGGGCAACTTGCGGTCCCGAGCCTCGTCCGCAAGCTCAAGCAGTCTGGTCACGGCAGGGTCGCGGCCATCGTCGAAGCCGACATCGCGCCCGCGGTCCTTGAGGATGTCGGCAGCGCTGTGGGCAGCGACGACCCTTGGATCGTGGTCGTCCAGCCGAACCTCGAAGAGTGGATGGAGAGTGCCTGCGACGTGCAGTACGTCAACCTCGTGCCGCCGACCGCAATCAAGACGAAAGCGGCGCGGCGCTTCGCGCAGAACGCGGACCTTCAGGCGCTTCTCTCGACAAACCAGGCGTTCGCGGACCTCATTGCTGCGATGAAGGGTGGCGCTTGAACCGCCCCGTCGCTCGTCTCTCGATGGTGCAACACGCAAGCGAGGTCGGCAGCGCGCCCGGTCGGCTGCCGCCGGCCGTGTTCTATTCGCTGTGCGCAGCGACTTCGAGTACGCGCTCCAGACGCCCTTGTTCGATGGCTTGCCTCGGCGTAGCGCCCCCAAGGGCGCCTTGCGGTGACTCGAGAAACGCCAACAGCGCCCAGCCGCCGGACGTACCCAGCGCGCTCGAGAGTCTCTCCACGCAGGGCAGAAAGCCGGCTTCGAACTGCCACTTTGGCAGCCTGAAGCCGCGCCCTTCATTCGCAAGACCGATGCACTGACCCCGGTCGATCCTTGCGGTGAGGGCGGTCCGGCTCGTACCGGCAAGCGCTGCGGCCTGTGCCATGGAGAGCATGTCGTCCGCCATGAGGCGGGCGCGGCGCGCTGACAAGCTGTCGCCGAGCAGCGCGCGCGTCAGCCCGATCCCGGCGTAGGCTGCGCTGCGCGCTGTCCCTTTGCGCTCTTGACGCGACTGCTGCGATCGCTTCACGGGGAAGCCTTTCCGATGCCAAACCCGAAGCCCCGGCGGCTTCTCCTGGCCAAGATTGTGGCGCGCGAGGTGGTCCACGCCTAGGCGCCCAGCTCATCCGAACCAGTCCAGTACGCGCCGCCACCCGCGTCGCGGGCTCGCGCTGGTGGGTGCAGTGGGTGGCTCGGTCGACGGCACCGGTGCCGCCTGCGGATCCAGCCGCTGGCGGTAATAGCGCCGCTTGTCGCGTACGTCGGCATCGCGCACCTCGCGAACATCCGCGTCCGACATCGGTCCCGCCCAGACGACGCGGTTGCCACGCAAGATGTAGTGCGAGCGACACGGGTAGCTCCAGTTGCCGATCGACGGGTGAAGCGACAGCGAGTCGCCGTCGAAGGTGAGCCGCCAGTCGGTAGGCGACAGCGGCGTCACCACCTTCATGCCGCAGCCGCAGAAACACCGATGGCTCGCCGTCGCGTAGGTCATCGACACGTAGAGCACGCCGTCGGCGAGCACCTTGGGCATGAACTCGACGAGCTGGAAGGTGTAGGTCTGGTGCTTCACCGCGTCACGTCGCTCGTCAGGAGGTTGGTGTTCGTCGTATAGGTCGAGTCGTGCTCGCGGTCGTCGTCGGCATAAAAGCCGCAGAGCTTCTTCCACTTGATCACCGCCATCACGGCGCACAGCGCGTTCAGCTCGGCGAGCTGGATGTTGCGGGCATAGAGGTCGTCTTCGTCGTTCGCGGCACAGGACACGCGCTGCGCGACGTGGTCCTGCTGGTTGGCGGTGCTGGTCGTCACGCGGCAGATGCCCCAGAGCTGCAGCTTGGCCTGCTGCAGCTCGACGCCGATGCCGGTGTCGACGAACGAGCGCTTGGCGGCCTGCAACGTCTCGATGATCAAGCGCTTTGCCGGCCCGCTGTCCATGCACAGGAAGACGAAGTCGTACTCGACGAGCTCGCCCACGTTCGTCTCGTCGACGAAAACCTCGTGCGGCACGATGCCACGGCGCATCTTGCCGTAGAGCGCCGCCAGGTAGGCCACCTTCGTCGGCTTCGCGTGCAGCTCTTCCAGGGAGGCGGCCGACGGTGCCCGGAACGCGTTGTGCTGCAGCAAGAGGTCGCCGTCGTAGAGATGGATCTCCAGGACTGGCGTCTTGGCAACGAGATCCAGCAGGTACGAGCCCGTGCCGCCCAGACCAATGATGGCGATGCGCGCCTCCGACAGCTTGCCCGCCACGGCCGTGATGCCGGCGCGGCTCGAGGCCGAGTCGATGTAGCAGAACACGGACTCGGTCTCGTCGGCCGGCATCGGGCGGTGGGTGCGCGCCGTCAGGCCCGGCTGCAGAGACTGCGCCGGCGCGCTGATGATCTCGATGTAGCGCGTCATCTTGGCGTGGTAGTCCGTATACCCCGTCGGCGGCTTGTTCGAGAAGGCGTGCTGCGCCATGATGTCCGGCGCCAGCTCGAACTTCGCCGTGCCGTGCCGGATCGCGGTGAGCGCGCGCCCGGCGCGGTCGCACGGATGCTCGCCGATGAACCAGGTCACGTGGCTGCCGGGCCGCGCGGTGGCGTCGCCTGCCAGCGTCAGGTCCGACACCAGCGTGCCGTAGCCGATGGCGCCGGCGGCGTTGACGTACGGAACGCTGTGCACCAGCAGGTGCCCTGAGCGGATTTCGAGCTCGTAGCCCTCGTCGCGCAACCTGAGCAGGTCAGGGCTACGACTTATCAGTGCGCTTTGCATTGAAGATCATCCCGTTGTTGACGAACACCGCCTCGCCGGCCACCAGCGAGCCTTCCCGGTTCTGCTCGGGACCGCGCTTGTAGGTGACCGTGTAGACGATGTCGTCGTTGAAGATCGCGTCGGTGAAGGCCAGCCGGACGATGTCCTCGAAGGTCAGGCGACGGCGCGGCACCACGTGCTGCTCGCCGTTGATGACGATCTCGAAGGTGCGGCGCTCCGGGTTGGCTTCTTCCGTTTCCGTGTTCATACTGGGTGCTCCTTGTGGTTTCGCACCCTGTAGGACTCTCCAGCGCCCCGGCCGAGGACGGCCGCAAAAAAAGATCCGCCGTGCGTCCAGATCACGATCGCCAGGAGTCATACGGGTCGGAAGCCGAACCATGGAACAACCCAAACCACCAGACGAAGAGCCACTGTCCAAGGCCGAGCGCGAGGCGTTGCTGGGCGCGATGTCGCCCGGCGACTGGGGCCGCGCCGAGAGCCTGGCACGCGCGGCGGCACACGGGCTGACCGACATGACCTGGGAAGATCTGCTGCAGGAGACCTTGACCGACCTCCTCGGCGAGGAGCGGGTGTGGCAGCGCGGCGTGCATCCGCTGGTCACGCTCAAGGTGGCGATGCACAGCGTCGCCAGCAACGCGAAGAAGAAGGTCGAGAACGCGCCGATCGACCAGTTCGCCGTCGTGTCAACCGGCGAAGAGGAGGCGCCCGAAGAGGGGCGTTCGCCACCGGTACATGCTGTCCAGCACCTTGGCCCTCAGGACACCCTGGAAGGGCGCCAGCAGCTGGCGGCGATCGAGCAGCTCGTGCAGGGCGACGACCAGGCCGAGCTGGTCCTGATGGCATGGGCCATGGGCTTTAGCGGCGCCGAGGCCAGGCAGGAAACCGGACTCGACGCCAAACAATTTGATGCGGCACGACAGCGCTTGCTGCGCAAGCTCAAGTCGGCTGCTGCTGCGAGGAAACCGAAATGACTGCGCCTCAAACGCCGCAGGATGACCTGAGCGTCCTGCTGGACGCACTGCTTGCCGAGTTGATGGGCATGAGCGACGAGCAGGTGCTCGACGGTGAAGGTCCGGCCGCCGTCCAGGCTCGTGGACTGACGCTGCTGAGTGCGGCGAAGCAGGAGGCCGCCAAGCGTCGTCTCGCCGCTGCGAAGGCGGGCCTGGCTGTGTCCCGCGCCGGCCCGCGTACCTCGGGCACTGGTGACTTGAGCGTCGCCGACGTCAAGGCGTTCCTGCGTGAAGCGGCGAACAGCGGCCAATACACCATGGCGGCACGACAGCTCGACGAACTGTCGGACCAGGCGGCGCTCGCGCTGTACAACAAGTTTGTCCGTCTGGGCGTCGTTCCGCCCCGGTCGGGAGACGACCCACCATGACTCCCGGCGAGCGTGCCGAAGCCCGCATCGCGGAACTCGGCATCACCGACCCACGCGATATCGACGTCGACGCGATTGCCTATGACGCGAGCATGCTTGTGGAGTACGAGGCGCTCGAGGGATGCGAGGCCATGCTGGTCGGTGCCGGCGACCGTGCGATCGCGACCGTACGGCCCTCGAACGTCCGAGGTCGCGAGCGGTTCTCCGTGGGCCACGAGCTCGGGCACTGGGAGATGCACCGCGGCAAGTCGTTCGCCTGCCGCGCAGACGACCCTGACCGCAACCTCGTCTCCGACAGGCCGCGCGAGCGCGAGGCCGACGAGTATTCAGCGCATCTGCTCATGCCGACCGTCTTCTTCGCACCCGCCGTCAAGAATCTGGGAAAACCGGGGTTTAAGGAGCTCGACGCTTTGTCGGTCGAGTACGAGACGAGCCTGCTCGCGACGGTGATCCGCCTGGCCAACATCGACACGCTGCCGGTGATCGTCGCCTGCTACTCGGCGCAGGGGCTGAAATGGAGCAAACGCGCCAAGCACGTGCCGCCCCGCTGGTGGCTGCGCAGCCAGCTGGACGACGATTCATTCGCTCACGGCCTTCTGACCGCCGGAACACGCATCGCATCGGCTCGCAAGCAACCGGGCGAGGTCTGGTTCGAGAACGACGACGCCGAGAACTATGAGGTCACGGAGGAGTGCATCCCGGGCAAGGCCGGGGACGTGCTGGTGCTGCTGTACCTGTCGTCATCGATGCTGGATGCGCGTTTCGATCCGAACGTCGGTGTGCGACGCTACAACGAGAGTGGTTCGTACGTGAAGCGACGCTAAGCGTCGGGGGTGCTTCGACGGCAAGCACGGTTCGGTCCGGCGAAATGTCAGGGGATACAGGACGACCTCGTGCCGGGGCTTCGGTGAACGAACGACAGGGCGCAGTTGCGGGCCGCTTCGCCGAAGCTACGATTGGCGGGCAAGTTCGGGCTTGTCGTTGCTGTGCTGCGAGGCTGGCTCCGCTCTACAGTCGACTACCGAGCAATCTGTCGCGACTTCATGATCGACACACCTACGGAGGCACGAGAGCTTCTTGAGCGCCTCGGTGCCTCGAAGCGTCTGCTGATGCACCTACAGCTTGTCGGCGAAGCCGCCGATCAACTCATCCTCGGCTACAGCCGCCTTCAGATCCCGTGCGACACCAAGCTGGTCTCACTCGGCGTCGCGGTCCACGATGCGGGCAAGATTCTTCACCCCGCAGAGCTGGACGGTGCCGGCTCGCACCACGAACCCGCTGGCGAGGCACTCTTGCTGTCGCACGGCGTGCAGGCCGAAGTGGCCAGGTGCTGTGTCACACATGCGGCCTGGCAAGGTGTAGGGGTCTCGTTCGAAGAAAGATCTGTCGCACTCGCCGACAAGCTGTGGAAGGGAAAGCGAGTCAAAGAGCTGGAAGAAGCGGTGATCGACGAGGCGGCCGTTCGTGCCGGAAGAGATCGCTGGGATTTGTTCACGGCGCTCGACTCAGTCTTCGAAGAGATCGCGAACGAAGGTCCCGACCGCCTCGCGCGCAGCAGGTAGCGGCCATTGGCCCCCTTCAAGACCTATGCGCCTGCCCGATTCGCTGATTCGGTCGCAGCCCGTGACTCGTTGACATGCTTCCAGCTGTTGTAGCCGTGGCGTTTTGCGACGGTCTCGAGGCAGGCATGCAGTGGTGTCCCCGACTCCCGAACCAGAGCTTTGGCTTCGGTTTTCATCTTGGAGATCAGGGTGGCGGTAGTTTGAACGTGCGTCATGCGTTGATGGTATGTGACGGCTCCACGGTGGCGATGTTCCGCGCGACGCACGCCCGGTAGTGAAGTTGAACCGGAAGCAACCAGTTGGTACTTCGGATGATCCAGGCGCGTCGACCAGAGGGTACGCAAACACTGCCGTTGATCCACCGGCAGCATTTTTGGCAGTCCGAACGATCCCTCGGCAGCCAAACGGCGGTGTCTTACGGTGCAGATGATCCGACGGGCACGCGCCACGCAGAGAACTTGATCCGTAGGTCGCCAGTTCGTACTTCGGCTGTTCAGACGGCCCAATCAGGCACTTCAAGCACTCGCGCTGATCCGCTGGCAGCCATTCGGAAGAAGGCTTGATCCGGCGGCAGCCAAAACGGGGCTGATGGCGACCCTCGGACTATCGGGACTGCCAAGGGCGGATCACTGGATCTTCCGGCAGCCAACGACCTTTACCTCCGGCAGCCAGTTGTTCCGTATGAGGGCCTTGATCTGCTCGCGCAGTCAAGTTTACATAATATACATTGTCGCGCTTCAGGATTGAGCTATCCCAGCCCAACCCGCGCGCCCAGCGGCATCACTCTTCCGAGGCTGCCGCCGCCTCCACCGCGTCATCGAACGCCGCTGTTTCCGGCGCCGCCGGCTGAGCGGCATGCGGCTTGTCCAGCGGCCTGCAGATGCGGCTGTGCAGCCGTGCGAGGCGCTCGGAGCGCTCGACGGCGGCGAACACCGCGGCCGGATCCATCATCAGTGCGAACGGGTTCGATTCGACTTGGGTCTGCGACATGGCGAGCACTCCTGGTGCGGTGTTGAACGCCTCCAATGTAGGCCGCAGTCCCGTGCCGCAGAAGTCGGCGCGCAGCCAAAGGCAGCGTCAGGCAGATTCCTAGGTGGCACGTCGTCGCGGCGCGCCCGCTTGTAGGCCTCAGCGCTGCAGTTTCTGCAGGCTGGCAGCCAGCGCGTCGCGTCCCGCGAGCTTCGCAAAGTCTGCAGCGCGCATGTCTCGCTGGCTGCGCCGGTTCGGGTCGGCGCCGTGCTCGAGCAGCAGCTTCACGCTGTCTTCGCTGCCGTATTGCGCCGCCATCATCAGCGGCGTGATGCCGTTCGGCGCGGTGGCGTCGATCTCGGCGCCGCGCCCCAGCAGCAACCGCACGATGTCGGGTTCCGGCCCCGTGGCTGCGTAGTGCAGCGGCGACCAGCCGCTCTGGTTGACCTTCGCGCCGCGCTCCAGGAGCATCTTCACGCCCGCCATGTCGCCCTTCAGCGCGGCCATCATCAACGCCGATTCGCCAGCCAGGTTCAGCGCGTCGATCTTCAGGCCCGGTTGCTCGAGCAGCAGCTTCGCCGCCCTCGGCGAGTTCTCCTGCATCGCCAGCGTCAGGCCTGGCTGACCTCTCTCGTCGGCTGTGTTGGGATCGAATCCGCGCTGCAGCAGCGCGCGCAGCGTGCCTGTGTTGTCGTTGCGGATGGCGATGAAGAATTCATCGAACGAGCCAGCATTCGCTGAAGAAATACCAATCGCCAGAATTAGATAGGCGATCTTCTTCAAGTGATCCATGAGCGCCATCACAAAGATGTAACAGAGGGCTCTGGCAGCTTGAACAGCCGTTCGAAGTTCCGACTCGTTGCTTCCGCGATGGTTTCGACCGATAACGATTTCAGCTCGGCGATCTGGCGTGCGACGTACGGAACGTAGGCCGGGCTGTTGGTCTTGCCGCGATACGGCACCGGCGCCAGGTACGGGCTGTCGGTCTCGATCAGGCAGCGGTCGAGCGGGACGAAGCGCGCCACCTCGCGCAGCTCGTGCGCGGTCTTGAAGGTCAGGATGCCCGAGAAGGAGATGAAGAATCCGAGGTCGAGCGCAGCACGCGCCACCGCCTCGGTCTCGGTGAAGCAATGGAACACGCCGCCACATGCGTCGGCGCCCTCCTCGCGCAGGATCGCAACCGTGTCGTCCGAGGCGCTGCGCGTATGGATGATCAGCGGCAGCGTCGACGCACGGGCCGCGCGCACGTGCACGCGCAACCGCTCGCGCTGCCAGGCCATCTCGGCGATGCTGCGCCCGTTCAAGCGGTAGTAGTCGAGGCCGGTCTCGCCGATCGCGACGACACGCGGCTTTGCCGCGAGCGCCAGCAGGTCATCGACGCTCGGCTCGCGTACGCCTTCGTTGTCGGGGTGCACGCCCGCGCTGCACCAGAAGTTGTCGAAGCGGGTGGCGAGCGCGTGCACGTCGTCGAACTCTTCGAGCGTGGTGCAGATGCACAGCGCGCGATCGACTTGCGCAGCCGCCATGTCGCTGCGGATGTCGTCGATCCGCGCGCTCAGTTCTGGGAAGCTCAGGTGGCAGTGGGAGTCGACGTACATGCAAACTGCCGGCGCGCCGCGGCGGGCGCGGCAAGGCTTCAGATCGTCTGGGTGGGCTTGGCCGACGAGATCGAGGTGCCGAGCACCTCTTCGATCTTCAGCCGCAGTGCGCGCGTCTTCTCGTCGGTCGGGAAACGCACGCCCACACCTTGGGTGCGCCCGCCCGAAGCATTGGCCGGCGTGATCCAGCCGACCTTGCCCGCCACCGGATAGCGCTGCGGATCGTCGGGCAGCGACAGCAGCAGGTAGATGTCTTCGCCGAGCTTGTACTCACGCGTGGTCGGCACGAACAGGCCACCATCGGAGAACACCGGCATGTAGGCAGCGTACAGCGCGCTCTTTTCGCGGAACACCAGCTGGATCACGCTCGGCCGGGCGGCGCTTGCGCCCGGTACGTTGACGGGCGGCAGGCTGCGTCCTGGGGTGTCACTCATGCGCGCGAGTGTACCGAATCGACCCGCCGGGAGGGCGTGGTCATGGGCCGCGCCGCCACGCCGACTCGAGCGCGCTGCGCCCCTGCTCGACCAGCGACTCGGCCAGCAGCCCCGCATTCCACGGGTGTTCGGCAAAGCGGGCGGCGCGTTGCAGCTCGCGTTCCCAGGCGTGCAGCGACCGTGTGACGCCGCTGTCGAAAGTGCGCGCTGCACCCTTCAGCGACGCGGCCGGAAAGTAGCGCGGCGCCGCACCCGCGGCCATGCACAACGCGTCGTGGCAAAGCTTCTGCAGCGATTCGATCAAACGCGGCAGCGGCCAGCCGGCGACCGCCGCCGACGCGCCGCGCTGCACCAGCGCGGCGCGTCGGCGGCGGTCGCCGGCTGGCCGCTGCCGCGTTTGATC
>Ga0075370_10000998_pt1 | contig 11691 bp, 2 predicted proteins | sample EndMethybrTD3035_FD_71398 | JGI IMG/M metagenome (GOLD analysis project Ga0075370, IMG submission 71398) | Populus endosphere microbial communities from Tennessee, USA - Endosphere MetaG P. TD hybrid TD303-5 | ecosystem: Host-associated > Plants > Roots > Endosphere | place: USA: Tennessee... | reverse complement strand
GGGCGTCACCGTGGGCGTGGCCGGCGGCAGCGTCAGCTGCACGATCGCGAACCTGGGCGGCACCGGCGGCGGCGCCACCGGCGAGACGAACTCCGTGCAGGTGCGCGTGCGCTTGCAGGGCGCTGACAAGGGCAGCTTCACCAACGTCGCCTCCGTGCGCTTCGCCAACGCGGCGCAGGACGCCTTCGACCCGCAGCCGAACAACACCGCCACCGAGCCGACCACGTTCCGCTTCAAGGCTGACGTGCAGGTCCTCGGCAAGGTCGCCGTCGCAAGCGGCACCACCATGCCGCTCGCCGTCGTCGCGCAGGGCCAAGGCTTCGACTGGCTCGTGACGTTGCGCAACAACGGCCCTCAGGCCGCCGAGACCACCAGCTTCGCCGACATCCTGCCCGCCGGGCTGCAGCTCACCGGCACACCGGTCTTCGCTGTCACCGCGGGTACGTTCACGCCGGCCGCCCCCAACTGCACGGGCAGCGCCGGTGGCACGAGCACCAGTTGCGCCATCACCAGCATGCCTTCGGGCGGTACAGCCACCGTGCGCATTCCGGTGCAACTGGTCGGCAACCTGGCCAACGGCACGGTGCTGACCAACACGGCCAGCATCGTCACCACCGGCTCTGGCGATACCGACGGCGGCGCCAATCCCAATGCGGGCAACAACTTCAACAGCGGCAGTGTCACGGTGCAGACGTCGACGCTGTCCGGCCGCGTCTATGAAGACAGCAACGGCAACGGTCAATCCGATGCGAGCGAGCCGGCCATCGCTGGCGTGACGATCGCGCTTACCGGCACCGACAGCCTGGGCAACACCGTCAGCCGGACCACCACCAGCGACGCCAGCGGCAACTGGAGCTTCTCCGTGCCCGCCGGTACCTACAGCGTCACAGAGACCCAGCCCGGCGCCTTCCTGCCCGGCATCACGCGGGCCGGCAATGCCAGCGGCGCCGGCAGCAGCGCGGGCAGCGTGCCTGGCAGCGGCGCGGGGGTGACGAGCGGCCCGAACGGCTCCAACGCCAACGTCATCCAGAACATCGTGCTGGGCAGCGGCGGCAGTTCCACCAACAACCTGTTCGGGGAAGTGCGCGCCGCGTCCATCGCCGGCCGTGTCTACCAGGACGCCGACTACAACGGCGCCTTCACCACCGGCGAGAACGGCATTGCCGGCGTGACGCTGCAACTCAGCGGTACCGACATGTTTGGCAACGCCGTCACCGCCAGCACCACCAGCGCGGCCGACGGCACCTACGGCTTCGCGGGCCTTCTGCCCGGCAGCTACAGCGTCATCGAACCGACGCAGCCTGCCGGCTATGCCGACGGCAGCGAGACGGCCGGTAGCGCGGGCGGCAGCACCGCCACCAACGAGCGCATCAGTGCCATCGTGCTGGCCTCCAACACCAGCGCCACCGGCTACCACTTCGGCGAGCGCCTGCCGCGCGTGACCGTGCGTGTCTTCGAAGACGCCGACAACGACGGCGTGCCCGCCGCGGGTGACGCTGGCATCACCGGCGTGACCCTGCACCTGACCGGGACGTCCAGCACCGGTGCGTCTGTCGACATCACCGCCACGCCGATCGCTGGCCAGCCCGGCCGCTATGAGTTCTTGAACGTGCCGCCGTCCTCGGCCGGCGGCTACACCATCACCGAAACCCAGCCGGCCACCTATGCGCCCGGCAAGGCCAACGTCAACGGCCAGCCCGGCAACGCGCAGGCCAATGGCAACGTCATCCAGGGTGTCACCGTCGCTGGCAGCAACACGCCTGTCGCGCTGGGTGACTACTGGTTCGGCGAGCTCACCAGCGGGCAGGTCCGCGGCCGCAGCTACTACGACCGCAACGGCGACGGCAACCCCGGCGCGACGGCCAATGAGCCCGGCATCGCCGGCGTGGCCATCACGCTGACTGGCATCGACGACAACGGCAATGCCGTGTCCGTGTCCACCCCGACGGATGCCAACGGCGACTACGTCTTCAACAACGTCGCTCCTGGCACCTACACGATTGCCCAGGCGCGCCCGGCGGGCTATCTACCCGGCTTGACGCGCGCCGGCACCGTCACCGGCAGTGGCTCCGTTGCCGGCAGCGTGCCCGCCAGCGGCACCGGCGTCAGCACCGGCCCCAACGGCTCGGACGCGCCGCTGGTGCAGAACGTCCGCCTCGGCAGCCCCGGCGCCAGCACCAGCAACAACAACTTCGCTTCCGTGCGGTCGGCCTCGCTGGCCGGCCACGTGTATGCCGACATCGCACCGGCCAACGGCCAGCGCGACGCCGGCGAGCCGCCGCTGCCTGGCGTGACGGTCACGCTCAGCGGTACCGACTTCCTGGGCCGCAACGTGTCCACCGTGCTCACCACGGCGGCCGACGGCAGCTTCAGCGCCACCGGCCTGTTACCCGGCAGCTACCAGCTCGACGAAGCCCAGCCCGCCGGCACCGGCGACGGCCCGGAGCACTTGGGTACCGTGGGCGGCAGCGCCCGCGGCACCGCCAACCCCGGCGGCGTGAACGACCGCATCGGCGCCATCGTGCTCGCCTCCGAGGAAGCCGGCGTGGACTACGACTTCGGCGAGCGCGGCGGCCAGATCACCGGCCGTGTCTACGTCGACAGCAACGGCAATGGCCAGCGTGACGCGGGTGAGCCGGCCATCGCGGGCGTGATGCTCACCCTCACGGGTACGAGCGCCGGCGGACTGCCAGTCAGCCTGTCGGCCACTACCGGTGCCGACGGCCAATACCTGTTCGACGGCGTGCTGCCTTCGGACGCCACCGGCTACACCATTGCCGAGACCCAGCCCGCCACCTACGCCGACGGCGCAGACACCGTGGGCCGCCTGAACGGCGCCACCACCGGCGCGCTGGCAGCCAACGACCGCATCACCGGGCTTGTCTATACAGGTGGATCGGGCGATGGCTACGACTTCGGCGAACAGGGCGCCTCACTCTCGGGCACTGTGTTCAACGACGTCAGCGGCAACGGCAAGCGCGATCCGGGTGACCTGCCGCTGGCCGGCGTGACGGTCACGTTGACCGGCACTGATGCCACCGGCCAGCCGGTGAGCCGCACGGCGGTGACCGGTCGCGACGGCAGCTACCGCTTTGCCGACCTGCCGCTGGACAACGGCGCGGGCTACACGCTGGTGCAGAACCCGGTGCCGGCTTCCACCCACACGGGCGAGACACCGGGCACGTTGGGCGGCACCGTGCCGGCCGCGCGCCAGATCAACGTCAAGCTGCCCAACGTGGCGGCGACCGGCGCGGCTTACGACTTCTTCGAGCAGAGCAGCGCACCGGCCGTCGTCAGCGGCCGCGTCTGGCGCGACACCGACCATGACCGCGTCGCCGATAGCGGCGAGCCGGTTGTCACCGGCTGGACCGTGGAACTGGTGAGTTGCCTCGATGGCGGCACTGCCTGCGCCAACGGCGGCGCGCAGGTGCTCGACACCCGCAGCACCGGCGCCGACGGCAGCTACCGATTCGACAATGTGGTGCCGGGCGCCTACCAATTGCGTTTCCGCGACGCCCAGGGCCGCCTCGTCGGTGGCACCTGGCCCACCGACCCGGTGCTCAACGCCCCCAACGGTGCGTTCCCGACCGTGTCCGGCATGACGCCGCGCGGCTGGATCCCGCTGAACGTGGCGGCCGGCGTGTCGGTCGTCAACCAGGACCTGCCGCTCGACCCAGGTGGCGTGGTGTTCGACAGCCTGAGCGCCGAGCCGGTGCGCGGTGCCATCGTGACGCTCAGCGGCCCCGCGGGCTTCGATGCGGCAACCCAAGTGCTTGGCGGCGGTGCCACGCTGACCACCGGACCCGAAGGCGACTACCAGTTCTTCCTGCTGCCCGGCGCGCCGGCCGGCCTGTACACGGTCGCGGTCACGCCACCGGCTGGATACGTGGCCTCGAGCACCTACCCGGCTGCCACCGGTCCGCTGGACACGGCGTCTTGCACGGCGCCGGCCAGCATCGGCACCGCGCGCGGCAGCGAGGCCTGCATCGTCAGCGCCGCATCACGTCCGCTGGCCGGACCCGCAGCGCCCTACTTCATGGGCTGGCAGATGGGCGCTGGCGGTGCGCGGCCGGTCGTCAACAACCACATCCCGCTGGACCGGGAGGGCAACGGCATGGCCATCGAGCTGCGCAAGTCCACTTCGAAGCTCACCGTCAAGAAGGGTGAGCCGGTGCCTTACGTGATCACTGCGCGCAACGCCAGCAGTGGCCCCGTGGGCAACGTGGCGCTCGTCGACACGCTGCCGCCGGGATTCAAGTACCTGGAAGGGTCGCTGACCGTGCAGACATTGCCCAACGGTCCGGTGCTGCCGGTCAAGCCCGGCGTCGTCGGCCGCCAGCTGACGCTGCCCAACCAGTCCTTCCTGCGAAGCGAGACCAAGCGCATCTCGATGGTGCTGGCGGTCGGCGTGGGCGTAGGGGAGGGCCAGTACGTCAACAGCGTGGTCACCAACCAGGGTGTCGACGGGCGTGCGCTCTCCAACGTCGCCACTGCGGCGGTGCGGGTCGTGCCCGATGCGCTGCTCGACTGCACCGACGTGATCGGCAAGGTCTATGACGACAAGAACGCCAACGGCGTGCAGGACGAGGGCGAGCCCGGCATCCCCAACGTGCGCATCGCCACCGTCAACGGCCTGTTGGTGAACAGCGATGCCGAGGGCCGTTACCACATCGCCTGCGCGGTCGTGCCCAAGGAAGGCACTGGCAGCAACCTGGTGCTGAAGGCAGACGAACGGACGCTGCCTTCCGGCTACCGCATCACCACCGAGAACCCGGCGTCCGAGCGCGCGACGCGCGGCAAGGCCGTGAAGCTGAACTTCGGCGCCACGGTGCATCGCGTCGTGCGGCTGGAGCTCAAGGCCGCCGCCTTCGTGGCGGGCGAGAGGGGGCTGCTGCCGGCACACCAGCCGCGCCTGGACCAGGCTGTCACGGCGCTGGTGGAGCGCCCCTCCGTCCTGCGCCTGGCCTACCAGCCGGCGCCGGAAGAAGCCGCCGAACTCGGCGAGGCCCGCATCGCGGCCCTGAAGTCGACGTTGCTCGAGCGCTGGAAGGCGCAAGGGCAGGTCCAGGGCAAGGCCTTGTTCAACCTGGACATCGAGGTCGAGCGCATGCCGGCCTTGCTGAACCGCTGATGCAGGAGCCCGTCATGACGACCCTGCCTTCGAACCCTCATCGCGCCTACCGCATGACCCGTCCCAACTTCCGATGCGCAGCGCTGGCCGGCGCCGCGGCCACCGCCTGCCTGGTGGTTGGCCTGCCGGCCGCCGCGGCCGACGCCAACTGCCATGCCGATGCCCGCGGTCGCTTCAGCGACCGCTGCGAGGCCGACCCACGAGCCGTCGAGATCGGCGGCCGCGATCACCTGCCCGCCTCCAGCGAGCGCGAGTTGCCCAAGCTCACCGTGGTCCTGGGCGATCCGCGCGGCCTGAAGGAACAGCGCGAGGAGACCGTCCGCACCATCCCGGGCCAGGTGCAGCCGCGCGAGGAATCGCACCGGCCGCATTTCGATTCCGGCGAAGACCTGCTGAAGCCCGAAGACCAGGCGCGCCTGGATGCCATCGTGGCCCAGGTGCGTGGTCGCCAGGGGCTGCGCTTCGAGATCATCGGCCACACCGACGTCCAGCGCATCAAGCCCGAACTGCGCCCGCGCTTCCCCGACAACCACGCGCTGGGACTGGCGCGCGCCCACCAGGTGGGCCACTACTTGACCCGCCAACTGGGCCTGCCGGATAGCGCGTACCAGGCCGACTCTCGCGGCCCCGACGAGCCGCTGGCCGAGCCCCACGAGGACCGTGCCAACTGGCCCGCCAACCGCCGCGTGGAGGTGCGTGTGTATTGGGAGGAGACCACGCCGGAACGGACCGAGAAGGAAGTGCGTGTCACGAAATTCGACCCGAGTGCCTGCAGCATGCTCTCGCCCTATGCCGCGGACGACGCGCCGCTGCGCCTGACCATCGATGGCCAGGCCGTCGTCGGCGCCGACAGTGCCAGCGCTGACCGCCAGCGCTGCATCGACGTGCGCCTGGAGCGCGACCGGCTGCGCCTGCAGTACGACAACCTGGCGCAGCCGCGGCGCCTGAACGCCACCGCCTGGCCGGCCGCCGCCGTGCCGGGCGAGACGGTGCGCTTCGCCGGCTACAGCAACTACCGGCTGTTCACAGACCGCGCCGAGCTGCGCCTCTTCAGCAGCGACGATGCGATGCGGCCACAGCTGCTGGCCACGGTGCCGCTGGACGCTGACTTGCGCGCGCAGTGGACCGTGCCGGCCGAATGGGCCCAAACGCCGCTGACGCGCCGCAAGCTGTACTGGCGCGTGCGCGTGCTGAGCCGCGAAGGCCGCTTCGACGAGACCGACGACATCCCGCTCGCGCTGGCCGACCGTCATGCCCCCGGCGGCGAGGCCGAGCCCAGCGCGGAGCAACGCCTGCTGGCCGCCTACGGCAGCACACGACTGGCCATCGTCAACATCCCCATCAGCGGCGGCACCGTGACGGCCAGCGGGGAGGGCATCGTCGCCGGCGAGCGGGTGCGCGCGTTGGGCTTCGACGTGCCGGTCGATGCGCAGGGCAAGTTCGTCGTGCAGCAGTTGGTGCCTCGCCGCGTGCAGACCGGCGAAATCGTCGTCCGCGGTGCCGACGGCCAGGAGCGCATCTACCGCCGCGACTTCGAACTGCCCGCGCGAGACTTCTTCTTCGTCGGCCAGGCCGATTTGACGCTCGGCCACGACCACACCAGCGGCCCCGCGGCCCTCGTGACGCAGGAGCGCAACCGCTACAACAACGACACCTGGAGTGAAGGGCGCCTGGCCTTCTACGGCAAGGGGATGCTCGACGAGCGCTGGACGCTGACGGGCAGCCTCGACACCGAGGAGCGGCCGCTGAAGGAGCTGTTCCGCAACCTTGACCGCAAGGACCCGACCTCGCTGTTCCGCCGCATCGACCCGGTGGACAGCTGGGGCACCTTCGGCGACGACTCCACCAGCGTCGAGGATGCACCCACGCAGGGCCGCGTCTATCTGCGCGTGGACGACGGCCGCTCGCATGCGCTGTGGGGCAACTTCAAGCTCAACCTTGGCGGCGAGAACAGCCTGGCCCAGGTCAACCGCGGTCTGTACGGCTTGCAGGGCCGCTTCGTCGGCGCGGAATCCACCACCTTCGGCGATGCCCGCGTGCGTGCCGAGGTGTACGCGGCCGAGCCCGGCACGCTCGCTGCGCGCGAGGAGTTCCGTGGCACGGGTGGCTCGCTGTACTACCTGCGCCACCAGGACGTGAGCCGCGGGGCTGAGAAAGTGTGGCTGGAGATCCGCGACCGCGACTCCGGGCTGGTGCTGCAGCGCCGCGCGCTCATCCCGGGCAGCGACTACGACGTCGACTACCTGCAGGGCCGCGTGCTGCTCACCTCGCCGCTGGCCAGCCTGGCCGACAACGGCACGCTGATGCGCGCCGGTGGCCTGAGCGGCCAGCCTGCCTACCTGGTGGTGGACTACGAGTACGCGCCGCTGGTTGGCGACCTCGACACGCTGGCCGTTGGCGGGCGAAGCGCCTGGTGGGTCAACGACGGTGTGCGCCTGGGTCTCACAGCGGCCAAGCAGCGCCAGACGGGCGGCGACCAGCGCCTGGCCGGCGTCGACCTGTTGCTTCGCAAGAGCGACAACACCACGCTGAAGATCGAGGCAGCGCGCAGCGACGGCCCCGGCATTGGTGCCACCACGTCGCTGGACGGCGGCTTCGGCTTCTCGCAGAACACGTTGGCCGGGGACCCGCACGGCGCCAACGCTTGGCGCGTCGAGGGCCAGGCCGATCTTGCCGACCTCGACCTTGCAAAGAGCGGTCACATCGGCGCCTATGCCCTGGTGCGCGAGGCCGGCTTCTCGGCACCCGGCCAAGTTGCCGCCAACGAGACCCGGCAGGCAGGGGCGAGTGCCACGCTGCCCGTTGGCGAGCGTACCGAAGTGCGCCTGAAAGCCGACCACAAGGACGAGCGCAACGGCTACAACACCGACGCCGCCGACGCCCAACTGGCCTGGCGCGTCGACGAGCACTGGACGCTCTCGGCCGGTCTGCGCGAGGACCGCAAGAGCACCGATGCGGTCAACACCTCGCCGCTGTTGCCCGGCTCGCCCGTGGTCAACGGCGAGCGAACTGATGCGGCCCTGCAGGCCGACTATGACAGCGGCCTGGGCTGGGGCGTCTACGGTTTCGGCCAGAAGACCCTTGAGCACAGTGGCACGCGCCAGGAGAACGACCGCCTCGGTGTCGGGGCGCGCTACCGCGTGAACGACAAGCTGTCGCTGCGTGGCGAGGCCTCGGGCGGCGACGGCGGCACGGCCGGCAAGGCTGGCGTCGATTACCAGTACGACGACCGCTCCAACGTCTACGTCACCTATGCGTTGGACACCGGCCGCACCGATGAGACGCTGAACGCCCGCGGCGGCGCGCTGGTGGGCGGTATCAAGTCGCGCATCGCCGATGGCTTGAACGTCTACACCGAGCACAAGCAAAGCACCGGCGCGCTGAGCGGCCTGACCCACGCCTATGGGGTCCAGTACGCGCCTGACGAGCGCTGGACCTTCGGCGCCAGCGCCGAAAGCGGTCGCATCGAGGCGGAGAATGCCGGCCAGACCGACCGCGATGCTGTGGGCTTCACCGTCGGCTTCGTCGATGCCAAGGTGAAGTACGCGGGCGGCATGGAGTTCCGGCGCGACCGCACGGCCAACGACTCGCGGCGCAGCTGGCTGCTGAAGAACTCGATCAGCGTGCAGGACGGTCCTCAGGCGCGGTGGCTGGGCAAGCTCAACTGGGCCGACAGCGACAGTGCAACGAGCGCGCTCGCCGCTGCCAAGTACACCGAGGCGGTGCTGGGCTATGCGGTGCGCCCAATCGGCAACGACAAGCTCAACCTGCTGTTCAAGTACACCTACCTGTACGACCTGTCCTCACCCGGACAGGTGGTGACGACCGATGTGCCCCCCGCGGCGGTGAGCACATTGGGCATCGACTACCAGCAGCGCAGCCAGGTTGCCGCGGTGGACGCTACCTACGACCTCAGCGCCCGCTGGACCGTGGGCGGCAAGCTGGCCTGGCGTGTGGGCGAGCTCCGCCCCAGCCGCGACAACAGCGCCCCCTGGTTCAAGAGCAGTGCCGAGCTCGCCGTTGCTCGGGTCGACTGGAAGGTGGTGCGGCGCTACGACTGGCTGCTCGAACTGCGCACGCTGCGCGCTGGCGAACTCGGCGAACGCAAGAGTGGCCTGCTGACCGCCGGCTATTACCACGTCAATGAGAACTTCAAGGTCGGCGTCGGCTACAACTTCACCGACTTCTCCGACAACTTGACCGACCTGAGCTACCGAAGCCGGGGTGTGTTCGTGAACCTGCTCGGCAAGTTCTAGGGTAGGAATTCGCTGATCAAGTCCCCGCGGTTGAACTGGTAAGGTCAATCGACGGTATATCAGGTAGCGAGAAAGTTCATGCGTCAAGCGGCCCAGTGGTGACACCTGACGCCACTGTGGACGCGCCAATGTCGGTGCGCGCGGGGAGCCAGGTAAAGGTAAGCCTGAAAACTGTTCACGCTACGGAAAGGCACGAGCCGCCGATCAGGTGGCGGCCAATGCGCTCATTGCTGCGGCGTCGAGCGCACCCTGGTAGATGCGGAAGTCGTCGACCTTGCCCTTCAGGAATGGGTCGGCCGTGTACTGTGAGCGCCCGATCCAGCCGTCCATGCCGACGCCGAGACGGTGCGGGGCGAAGTGCATGTCCGGGTTGCTGCCCACGGGCAGCCCATTGACATAGAGCGTGCCCAGGCTTCCCGCCAAGGTGACCGCCACGTGCGTCCAGGCACCTGTTGGCAGCGCGGCGTTGCCGGTGATGTTCTCGGCAACGTAGCCGTGTTCCGTGTCGATCGTGAACTGGGCGACGCCTCCCCCGTTGCGCGCCGTGAGGAACATGGAGCGGCGCGGGCCGGAGCCGATGTCGAAGATGCGCGCCCAGCGCGTCGATGCATCGAGGTAGACCCATGCAGCGATGGTGAAGTCGCTCAGGTCCTTGACGATCTCGGCCGGCAGCGTGACGTGGTCGCCGATGCCGTCGAGCGCCCATGCGCTGCCCTGCTGACGGCCTGCTGTCCATCCGGAGGGGGCCGTGACTTTGCTGGCGGGCCAGCGCCCCGTCGCGTCTGCGGCGGAGAGGCCAGCCCCCTCATCGAACTTCAGATGCAGTGACAACTGGGGAGCCATCGAGACGGCCACCTCGTTGGAGACTGCGCTTTCGCCTGAGGCGTTGATGGCAGTTACGACATACCAGGCCGAACCTGCAGGCGCGGAATCAGTCCACGTCAGCAGGTCGCTAACGCCAGCGGCTACGACCGTGTACGGCCCGCCGGACCGCGTGGCGCGCTTGACGTTGTACGAGACGGCGTCCGGTGTCCCCCACCACGACAGCTCGACCTGGGTTGCTTGGCGTCGCGCGGTGAGCCCGCTCGGGCGGCCGCCAACCATGGGATCTCGGGCGAACGTGAGCGAGCCGAAGCCCAGTTGGTCACCGTTGCCACCGTCGTACTCGGGACGCATTTGCAGGGCCATCTGCTTGGCGTACTTGGCGGCCACGCCCAGGCGGCCCTCATAGTGGTGAAGCACTGACTCGAAGACTGGCCGCCTGTTTCCTTGGCCCGCCGGAGAGACGCCCGTGGAGACGCCCTGCTTGTTGGCGTACCTGAGATAGGGAAGGCTGTAAAACGCGTCGTTCGCATCCTTCAGGTTGGACTTGGCCACGTACTCCACACCGGTAAGGTACCGGTTGTTGGCATAGCTGTAGAAGTCGTCCCCTTGGTTCCAGGCCATCTCCATGAACGCGCCAGCCAGACCCACGCCAAGTGTGGCGTGCCCCTGGTCGCGCCCGCTTTCCTGTGCCTGGCCGAGATAGCCCGGGTGAACGTGGTAGACCGCCTGCAGCCCTGAGCCGTTGCCCTGGCCGTTGCGGTAGTAGTTGATGGCTTCGTTGTAGATGTCTTCGCGATCGCACAGCACGCCGACGGCCAGCACGCACGCGATCGAGCATTGGTCCCAGTTGGCCCAGTAGTTCGTGATGACGGCGTCGTTGTGCTCGCGCAAGAAGCGGCTGCTCAGCGAGTAGAACACCTCGAGCATCATCTTCTGGAAGCGCGCGAAATCGGCTGCTGCCCAGCCCGGGTAGGTGCGCATGATCTCGGCGGCATTGGCGAACTGCCAGCCGTAGATGCCAGCCGCCAAGTAGCGATCGGCATTGCCGGTAATGCTCGTCAACGTCGAGGACCAGGCATTGAGAAAGACGACGGCTCGATCGGCGTAGTTGGTGTCGCCCGAGACCTTCCAACGCAATGCCAACTGGTAGCTGCGGGCGATGTCGATGTAGAGCTGCGCGAAGTTCGAGCCATCTCCGCCGCGCACGACCGTCGTCAGTGGGCGCGGCGTTCCGTTCAACTGGCTGCGGCCGTTGGATCGCAGCGCATTCCAGCCATCGAGCCACGGTTGGGCCTGGGCCGCCACCTTCTCCCGCATGCGTGTGAAGTCGGCTTCGGTGTGCAGTAGTCCGGGATGGACAAAAGTACGGGCCGGTGCCGGTGCCGGTGTTGGTGTTGGTGTTGGTGTTGGTGTCGGTGTCGGTGTCGGTGTCGGTGTCGGTGTCGGTGTCGGTGTCGGTGTCGGTGTCGGTGTCGGTGT
>Ga0075370_10000997_pt1 | contig 11693 bp, 14 predicted proteins | sample EndMethybrTD3035_FD_71398 | JGI IMG/M metagenome (GOLD analysis project Ga0075370, IMG submission 71398) | Populus endosphere microbial communities from Tennessee, USA - Endosphere MetaG P. TD hybrid TD303-5 | ecosystem: Host-associated > Plants > Roots > Endosphere | place: USA: Tennessee... | reverse complement strand
TCAAAGCGTGACGCCGAAAGACGCGACGCGGTCTTCGACAAAACGTCTTCTCTTGCCGATCGGCCGGCCAGACGCTATGTTGCCTCTGTCGAAAAAGGCACGACTTGGTGTGGTCTAGCCCAAGTCCTTTCGGAAACGGAAGCTCTGTCCATGCGCAATGCATGAGTCCCACGACGAACAACGGACGCTCGCGCGTCCATATTGTTCGTCCGTGTGGTTCTCAAATCGACGAACCGCTCCGGCCGAACGGCCACAAGGAGTAGTTCATGACCGACCTTCCTATGATCCATGATGTTGTGATTGCCGGTGCAGGCCCCGTAGGTCTGTTTCTCGCCTGTGAGCTGCGCATGGCAGACCTCTCGGTGCTGGTGCTGGAGCAAGCCGAAGACCCGCATTCACCCTTGAAGCGGCTTCCGTTTGGCATGCGTGGCCTTTCCGCGCCCACCATCGTAGCCTTTTACCGTCGCGGGTTGCTGGACGACATCACGAAACCGCAGCGCACGAAAGATCAAACGGCTGACGGCAGTGCTTCGGCTACCCCGCATTGGATGCAACAGTCGCGCCGCCCGGGCGGCCATTTCGCCGGAATTCAGTTCTATTTGGACAACGTCGACACCTCGAAATGGCCGTATCGTCTGCCAAGTCCGGCCGGCACTGGCATGGCGGTCGAGATGGAGCATCTCGAAACCGTCCTGGTCGCTCGCGCAAGCGCGATGGGCGTCGAGATCAGGCGCGGCCTTGGCGTCGAGGGCCTCGAACAGTCGGGCGACGGCGTGACTATTTGCGCCGGTGGTGAGATTTTTCGCGGACGCTGGCTCGTCGGCTGCGATGGCGGCCGCAGCACTGTACGCAAGGCAGCCGGATTTGCGTTCGTCGGCACAGATCCCGAGTTCACGGGCTATTCCGCTGACGTCGAGATGGCCGACCCTGACAAGCTCCGCGTAGGCCGTCACTACACGCCGACGGGCATGTATACTTATCAAAAGCCGGGGACCATCGCGATGGTCGATTTCGACGGGGGTGCTTTCCACCGGGCGCAGCCGATGACGCTCGAACATGTGCAGGCGGTATTGCGCCATATCTCCGGCACCGAGGTCACACTGACGGCCCTCCGGCTTGCGACCACCTGGACGGATCGCGCCTACCAGGCGACGGCTTATCGCAACGGGCGGGTGCTGCTTGCCGGCGATGCCGCCCACATCCACTCTCCGCTGGGCGGTCAGGGGCTTAACCTCGGACTTGGCGACGCAATGAACCTGGGATGGAAGCTGGCTGCGACGATCCACGGTAACGCGCCAGCCGATCTGCTTGATAGCTACGTCAGCGAACGTCATTCGGTCGGAGCGCAGGTTCTCGACTGGTCGCGCGCCCAGGTGGCGCTCATGCGGCCGAGCAAGAGCTCACGCGCGCTCGAAGCCATTATTCGTGATCTCATCGACACACGCGACGGCGCGACCTATTTCGCCGAGCGCGTCTGGGGAGTGTCTCTCCGCTATGAGCTTGGAGGCAGTCACCCGCTCGTGGGCCGCAGCGCTCCCGATTTCGAGCTGGCTGACGGGACGAAGCTCGGTGATCACCTCCAAAACGGGAAAGGCCTGTTGCTGGACTTTGAGGCCGATGCGCCGCTTCAAGCGCTGGCGAGCCGCTGGAAGGGTCGTATCGTCTATGTCGCAAGCGATGCCAAGGACAGGCTTGGCCTGAGCGCCTTGCTCGTGCGGCCTGACGGCATCGTCGCCTGGGTTGGTGAGGATGCTCCCAACCAGGAGGAGGTTGCACAGGCCGCGTCGCGATGGTTCGGCGAAGCCTAAAAACTGTGATCTGCTTGTCGCAGCATCCGCCATTTTCTTGACACGCCGTCACTTTCATCCTCAATCGACATGCTGATAAAAGATGGAGGCGTAAGCCAATGGCGGAAGCGAGCATCAAGCTGGAGGAGAGCTGGAAGGAGGCGTTGTCGCCGGAATTCGACAGTCCCTACATGCAGCAGCTCAAATCCTTTCTCGTCGAGGAGAAGCAGCGCGGCAAGGTGATCTTTCCGCGCGGCAGCGAATATTTCCGGGCGCTCGACCTGACGCCGCTGGATGAGGTGCAGGTGGTGATCCTCGGGCAGGACCCCTATCACGGCGCCGGCCAGGCCCATGGACTGTGCTTCAGCGTCCGCCCTGGCGTCCGTATCCCGCCGTCGCTGGTCAATATCTACAAGGAGCTGGAGACCGATCTCGGCATTCCGCCGGCGCGTCACGGTTTTCTCGAAAGCTGGGCGAAGCAGGGTGTGCTGCTGCTGAACAGCGTGCTGACCGTCGAGGAATCGCAAGCCGCCTCGCATCAGGGTAAGGGCTGGGAGCGCTTCACCGACGCCGTCATCCGTCAGGTGAACGACGAATGCGACGGTGTCGTCTTCATGCTCTGGGGTTCCTATGCGCAGAAGAAGGCGGCTTTCGTGGACACCGATCGGCATCTGGTGCTGAAGTCCGTGCACCCGTCGCCGCTCTCCGCCCATAACGGTTTCTTCGGCTGCCGGCATTTCTCTAAGGCCAATGCCTATCTGGTTGAGCATGGCCGGGAGCCGATCGAATGGGCTCTGCCGAGTAATCCGGGCAATAACTAGTCCCATATTGAACGACGATCTTCCATCGTTCAATAATTAGAGACAATCCGTTTGGCACTTGAGGGCTATCGAAACGCACGCTCTCGGACCATCTTCTGCTCATGGAAAACGCCTGCCGTTGCGGGCGAGACAAGGGGTTAGAGATGCTCAATCAGATCAAGGGTCTTCACCACGTTACATCGATGGCGGAAGACGCCCGTACCAACAACAAGTTCTTCACCAACACGCTCGGCCTTCGCCGTGTCAAGAAGACCGTCAATTTCGATGCGCCCGATGTCTATCACCTCTACTATGGTGACGAGATCGGTACGCCCGGCACCATCATGACCTATTTCCCGTTCCCGAAAATGGCGCGTGGCCGTCCGGGCACCGGCGAAGTCGGCAATACCGTCTATTCCATTCCGGAAGGTGCCATCGGCTATTGGACCGATCGGCTCGGCAAGCAGGGCGTCGAGGGGCTGAAGGCGGATGAATCCTTCGGTCAGAAGCGCCTGCATTTCGCCGGTCCCGATGGTGATGGTTTCGCGCTCGTCGAGGTCAAGGACGACAAGCGTGATCCCTGGACCCATGGCGGCGTCGATGCCGAACACGCGATCAGGGGCTTTCATTCCGTCGCCATGCGGCTGCGGGACGAGGGCGCCACGGCTGAGCTGCTGAAATATATGGGCTATGAAGTCGTCGATACGCATGAAGGCGTCAAGCGGCTTGCCATTCCCGGCGGCAATGGTGCCGATGTCGTTGATCTCGAAACCATGCCGAACATCAATCGTGCGCTTCCCGGTGCCGGTTCCGTCCACCACGTCGCCTTCGCCGTCGAGAACCGCGCCAAGCAGCTGGAAGTGCGCAAGGCGTTGATGGAGACGGGCTATCAGGTGACCCCGGTCATCGACCGCGACTACTTCTGGGCGATCTATTTCCGCACGCCGGGCGGCGTGCTGTTCGAAGTCGCCACCAACGAGCCCGGCTTCAACCGCGACGAGGACACGGCCCATCTCGGCGAGGCACTGAAGCTGCCGGAACAGCATACGCATCTGCGTTCGCTGCTCGAGCAGCATCTCGAACCGCTAGACGTGTAAGCGAGGGATAAGATCATGACGGATACGACCTATGTGCACCGGGTAAAGCCCGGTGCACCCGGCAAGCCCATCCTCTTCACCTTCCACGGGACCGGCGGTGACGAGAACCAGTTCTTCGATTTCGGCAGCCGCCTGCTGCCGGACGCGACCATCGTCTCGCCGCGCGGCGACGTTTCGGAACATGGCGCCGCGCGCTTCTTCCGTCGCGCGGGCGAGGGCGTCTACGATATGGCCGACCTTGCCCGCGCGACGGAAAAAATGGCGGCTTATGTCAAAGGTCTGGCCATCGACCACGGCGCCTCGCAGGTGCTCGGTCTCGGTTTTTCCAATGGCGCGAATATTCTCGCCAATGTGCTGATCGAGCACGGCGATCTCTTCGACGCCGTCGTGCTGATGCATCCGCTGATCCCGTTCCAGCCGCGCGACAATGCCGAGATCGACGGCAGGCGCGTGTTGATCACCGCCGGCGAACGCGACCCGATCTCACCCGCGCCGGTGACCAAGGCGCTGGCGGATTATTTTGCGCGGCAGAAGGCAGAGGTCACGCTCGACTGGCATCCGGGCGGCCATGATATCCGGCCGAACGAGATCGAGACGATCCGCGGGTTTCTCGCGCCTTACATGTAAATGCGGAATTCGGTGGGGAGTGCCGCTGGTTTTTCTGAAGTGCTTCTGGCGGTTAGTTTGCCGCCGGGAGCGGTCATTGCCGAATAGGTTATCCTTCCCGCGTATCCGAGGGTGCTTCTTATGACTGATACCTCCCGACTGCTTCATATCGCCGTGGAAGACAACGTCGCTTGGTGCAGTAGGGTCTGTTCCGCACATGGATCGAACGAAACGAGGTCTTCGAGGGCTTGGGCGAATTTGGCTATTTCGCCGCCGTTTTATCCGAACATTATAACTCGCGAAAAGGGCGTTCAAAACGAAGTTGCTGAACTCGCTCACAAAGTTCGTGAAGCCAATCGGTCTCGAAAGTGGGGAGTCAAGGATAGCTTCGGGGATCTAGCTCTTACCGAGCAGGGTTTCGAACGGAAACTCGTTGGGCATTGGTACGGTGGGACGGTTTCGAGCGGTGAATCTGTCGGCTGGAAGACCGTAACTTCCCCAGTCGAGTTGCATTTATGGGAAAGAGCTTGGGGTTCTCCCAACGATACCATTTTTCCAAGCACCTTACTTGAAGATCATAGAATAAATTTTTGGTTCAGGGGTGAGCTTGCCGCAATCGAATCCGGCTTTATCAGCTTTAACACCGGATTTTCGCTTGGATTATCCAATTGGTTCTCCCTCAAAAGCCACTCATTCGCGCAGATGGAAGTGTTGAAAGCTGCAGGATCGGCTTCTCAAGGGCTACCTATCGTATGCTGGTCTACGGACGATCTTAGCGGTGAAGAGATGGGATTGGCAAAACTTGGCCCTCTTCAAGTCTGGATATCTCAGTAATTCAGTGAGCGATCCTATGACCGCTTTGGGCCGATGGCGGAAGATCGGCGGTTGGCTCAAAACCGCCGATAGCAGCCACGTAAAAAAGCTGAGCATCTAGTGATTAGTCACTCGGGGACGTTAGCTTTGATCGAGGACAAATTCACCGAAATTGGATATCAATATTTAATCGCGAAGTTGTAGTTGCACTGCATTGCTCGACTGAAAATGAAAAAAGTCTCCCGCATATGATCGAAGGAGTAGTCAAGAAAACGGGCGGCGTCCCATCGAACTACGCTATCATATTGTTCGGCTTATTTTTATTTCCTATTCAGATAGTCGCGATGATCTTCTCTAAGAGGAGGCGTTACGACAGCGAGGATTGGGAAAGATCTCATTATGAAATGCAATATCGCAGTGCAGCGGCCTATCTAGTGATAAGAGCCGTTTTGTTCGGCATTGGTGCGGTGACGATGTTCCTAATGAACGGAAAAAATTACGCCGAAACAACGAACCTTCGGACTTGGCTGGCGTTCACCAGCTTTGCAGGCTACGTGCCGTTGGGTTGGCTTGCTATACGGTGCATACGGGGGTTGTTTCTAGCCGGGGCGAAGACCCCCTTGGTAAACCCGCGCTCTTATACCATTTGGCCTCGTTAAGGATTTCAAGCAGCAAAGAGACATCCGCTTCGGGCCGCAAGCTGGTGTCGGGGAGATTTACCACCCAACGCTGTCTAATTGGAGCAACGCTTTGGGCAGTTAGAAGTCAACGACAGGCATGCGTCCAGCTATTTCCCAATCATCATCACCATGCTTCTGGCCTGGGTTTCAGCCACTCGCCTCTCTGCCTGGGTAATATAGTCCTGCCCACAGAAGCGCTTGAGATTCGCGGCATCCACGGTATCCACCTTCGCGTGTCCGGATTTCGCGATGACGATGCGCCAGGCGCAGCCGAGGATCTTGTCGGGCTGGATGGCTTTATCGCAGCCCGTGCTCAGGCAGATTGCGACGTTCCGCTGCCCCTGGTATTTCCCCTCGATGGCGTTGCCATAGTCCGTTTTCCAGCTGTCGCGCGTATGCCGGCAAGCGCCGGGATCAGCGCTCTGGCTACATTCCACGGCGGGGTTGATATAGCTCTCGGCGACAGGCCACGGCACCGCATCGACCAGGCTCACGCAGCCGCATGCAAACAGGCCTGCCAGCAAAAGCTGCATTGTCTCTCCCTCTGCCGAATCATCCATACCCTAAAGGCACTCGAAATATCCGCAAGATGGATGGGGCGGTTTGGGCTTAAGCAGGCGTGGCGGTTGTGCAACCGCTGCATTTTCTTCTCGCGTTCGCGACATGCAAGCCGCAAGCATGGCTTGTAGGCTGTTCCTGCACTCGCTAATAGTCGCGCCATAAAACATAAGGAAGTTCGGGAGGATTCGTCGTGACGCTGGCGGAGCAGCAGCAATATCGGCTGGGCGTGACCTATGTGGTGCTTTCGGCCCTGGCGTGGTCGACATCCGGCCTGTTCGTGCGCTCGATCCATGCCGATCTGATGACCATTCTCTTCTGCCGTGGCATCGTCGCCGGCCTTGGCGTCTTTGCACTGTTTTTCTACATTGAGCGCGGTAATGGCTGGCGGATTATTCGCTCGATGCGCTGGCCGTCGCTGGCCGCGACGATTTTCTCCACCACCGCCATGATCGGCGGTATCGGTTCGATCTATTACACCTCGATTGCCGATGCGATGGTGATTTATGCGACCGTACCTTTCGTTACGGCCGGCGTCGCCTATGTCTTCATCCGGGAGCGCCCGAGCGCCACGACGCTCGTTGCCAGCGTCGTCGCCTTGGTCGGGGTGCTGGTGATGCTTTCCGGCGAGGCAGAAGGGGATGGAAGCTGGCTCGGCAAGGGGCTTGCCGTCATCATGACCCTGGCTGTTGCCGGTCTTGCCGTCATCATGCGCCAGCACCGCGATGTGCCGATGCTGCCGGCGATGGCCTTGTCCGCATGGCTCTGCTCCTTCGTCACCTTCTGGTTTGCTTCGCCGTCTATGGTGTCGGGACACGATCTGGGCTTGATCGTCGCCTTCGGCCTCGTCCAGAGCGCCATGGGTCTCAGCCTCTATACCTTCGGTTCGCGGCTGATCCCGGCTGCCGACGCCACCCTGCTGACGGCGCTCGAAGTGCCGCTGACGCCGTTGTGGACCTGGATGTTCCTGGCCGAACTGCCCTCAAAGGCGACGTTGGTCGGTGGGCCGATCGTGCTGGCCGCGCTCTTCGGCCATATCCTCCTGGAGGTGCGGCGAAATCGGGTGAAGGAGACCGTTCAGGTGCTCTGAGCGGCTTGTCCACCGACTGTCGAAATGCTGAAATCGGCCCTACAAACGAGGAACCGATGCCGATGAAGAAGACGTTTAATCCGCCCTCCGTTCGCCGCCCGTTCGGCAACTACAATCACGGCCTGCTGGTGCCGCCGGGCGCCAGCCTGCTGGTGACCTCGGGCCAGGTTGGGATCGCTCTCGATGAGACTATTCCCCCCGACGTGACCGGCCAGGCGGAGCTTTGCTTCGAGGCGATCAAGGCGATCCTCGAGGAGGCTGGCATGAGCTTTGCCGACGTCATCCGCATTTCCGGTTTTGTGACCAGGCGCGAGGATTTCCCCGCCTACATGGCTGTCCGTGACCGCTATACGCTCGATCCGAAGCCGGTCTCGACCCTGATCATCGTCGGTGGGTTTACGCGACCGGAATTCTTAGTAGAGGTCGAAGTGACCGCAGCGAAGGTAGTGTGATGACAGGAGCTTCAAAAGAGATGGTAGATGTGCCGATGCCGCAAGTCTTGGGTCTGTATGAGACCCATCTGACGGTCGTCGATCTTGACCGTTCGATCCGGTTTTATCGCGATGTCATCGGGCTGGAGCTGGCAACCGTCATTGAGAACAGGAACGTCGCATTCTTCTGGATCGACGATAAGAGGGAGGGCATGCTCGGCCTCTGGGCAATAGGCAGCGCGCCCCTGCGCATGCGGCTTCACATTGCTTTTCGGGTTACGCTGGAGGACGTTCTCGGCTCTGCCGCCGCGCTGAAGGCGCATGGTGTTCAGCCGCTCGATTTGAACGATAATCCATCGGACGAACCCGTCGTCCTCGGCTGGATGCCAGCAGTTTCGCAATATTTTTTGGACCCGGATGGGCATTCGATCGAGTATATCCATGTGCTTGAGGATGCGTCCGATCCGGGCTTCGGCGTCAAGCCCTATTCGCAATGGCTGTCGCGACCGAAACCCACGATCTGACCGGGACAAGCTGTATCGAGCCTTGGGAGGCGAGCATGACGCAGAATATCTACGACGATCCTGCCTTCTTCCAAGGTTACAGCCAGCTGCAACGATCGATCGATGGGCTGGCGGGTGCGGCGGAATGGCCGTCGATGCGGGCGCTGCTGCCCGACTTGCGCGGTCTCGATATTGTCGATCTCGGCTGCGGCTTCGGCTGGTTCTGCCGCTGGGCGAGGGAGCAGGGCGCAGCCAATGTGCTGGGCCTGGATGTCTCCGACAATATGCTCGCTCGCGCCGAGGCTGAGGCGGCTGACAAGGCAATTCGCTACGGCAAGGCCGATCTGGAAGATCTCCAGCTTCCGGTGGCCGCTTTCGATCTCGTCTACAGTTCGCTCGCCTTTCACTACATCCAGAATGTCTCCGGGCTTCTGGCGACGATCCATCAGGCGTTGAAGCCCGGTGGATGGCTGATTTTCTCCATCGAACACCCGATCTACATGGCGCCGCGACGGCCGAATTGGCTGGCGGATGCCGAGGGTCGCAAGACATGGCCGCTCGACAGCTATCAGATGGAAGGGCCGCGAGTGACGAACTGGCTCGCCGAAGGCGTCGTGAAACAGCATCGCACCATGGGGACGACGCTCAACCTGCTGATCAGATCGGACTTTACGATCGCGCATGTCGAGGAGTGGACGCCTACGGATGGCGATCTGGCCGCGCATCCGGATTGGGCAATCGAGCGCGAGCGTCCGATGTTCCTGCTGATGTCCACGACGAAATGACGTGCGGATGGCTTATGGGCCAGCCTCTGGCGTGCTTTCCTGCGCTTTGAGGGACAGCTGTTTCAGCACGTCAAGGAAGACATCGAACCGTTCGTGACCAATCTCTTCGGCCCATTCCGCGTGCAGCTTGCGTAGGCAGGTGAAGATCGTTTCGGCTATCTCCTGTCCCTGCGCACTGAGATATATAAGACGCCGATCGCTGCTCTCAGGAGCCCGCCGCTCGACATATCCCAGCTCTTCGAGCTGGATGATTAGATAATTGATCGCTTGCCGCGACATTCTCTTTTGCCGTGCCAATTCGGATGGTCTGATGCCGTCCGGCAGGGGATAGGAGAACACGGCGAAGTGAGCGTCCTGAAAATCCGTGAAACCGGCGTCGTGAATAGCTTTGTGCATCCGATTGCGAACGTCTTGCCAGACGATGCGTAGCAGAGCGCCGAAGAAAGGCGGTTGCAATTCCTCGCTTGTGTCGGGTTGCTTTGTCAGCTCATTGAACATTGACATTTTTGTAAAGTCGCTTTACGTTTATTTTGTAAAGTCACTTTACAGCAAGGGCGAGGCCAATGGAAGCGATTGGACATGATGTCGTACGCATCGGGGAGTTGGAACTGCGCTTTCTGGTGAACGACAAAGGCGCTACGGTGTTCGAGTTCATTGTTCCGTCCCACGCCCGGGTACCCGCGCCCCACTATCACAAGGATGCGGACGAAATCCTCTATGGGATCGAGGGTATTGTGACGATCACCGTTGATGGTCGAAAGCAGGAACTGGGCGTTGGCGACGCTGTTTTCATCCCGCGCGGCAGCGTCCATCACCATGAGAATCTGCATGAGGGCAGCGCACGAGCTTTGGTCGTCATCACGCCGGGCGCTATCGGACACCGCTATTTCGAAGAGATCGCCGACGTGATCAATGTGCCCGGAAAACCTGACCTTGCCAAGGCGCAGGAGGTCATGCTGCGCCATGGGCTCGTCCCGGCTTAGGTCCGAATTCCGGAGCGTTTTAAAACCGCTCCATCTCCCGTTTCACCCTCTCCAGAAACCGTTTTCTCGTCTCTTCGGTCGAGCGGTTCATGTCGTAGTGGGCGAGGAAGACGACGGGGGCGAAGGGCTTGATCATGGCGCGGATCATTCGCTTGATGATCTTCTTCGGCGGGTTGCCGACGATGAAGGCGCGGAAGGGATCGGCGCCATAGGTCATCACGGCGCCAAGTTTCTGGATGTGCTTCAGCTTCGAGGTCACCTTGCCGTTCACCAGTTCGAAGGTGACGCCCGGTAGCCAGACGCGGTCGAAATAGCCTTTCAGGATCGCTGGAAAGCCGAAATTCCACACGGGGGTGACGATAACAAGGCCCTCGGCGCGCTGGAGCCGTTCGACGTATGATTTCACCGCCTCGGTATTCTCGGGGTAATCGTGATAGATCATCCGCCCGTGCCTAGTGAGTACGGGGTCGAAGCCCTCGGCATAGAGATTGCAGTCGTCGACCTCATGGCCGGCGGCTTGCAGGCTCTCGATCGTCTGCCGGTGCAGCGCGGCACCATAGCTCTCCTCGACGGGATGCGAATGAAGGACGAGAACCCTCATGAGGCCTCCATCAGCGCCGCCAGACCGGGGAAGAGATAGTTCTTGCCGGCCTTGAAATCGAAGTCCGGATTGTCCCAGGCGATCATCTTGCCGGGGTTGAGCAGGCCCTTTGGATCGGTCTCCTTCTTGAAGGCGAGCTGGACGGTGTCGGTCTGCTTCATGCCGCCTTCTTCCAGCGTATAGCGGTGCGGATTGAAGATCGGGCAGCCGTGATCCTGATGGATCTTGATGATCTCCTCCAGACGGGCCTCGGTGGTGTAGCGCACCAGCGGCAAGCCCGAGCACTGGATCTGGCCGTCGAACTTGATGAATTCGAGATGGCCCGGCACTTCATCGCCGAAGATCTCGACCATCTTCTGCACCTTTGCGACATGATCCGGCCCCGGATATTGCACTTGCAGATAGGTGATTGAGGGATCGACCTTAATGGCGCGCAGCGTCGTGTGGTTCCAGGCAAGTTCATAGGCATGCGGGATGCCCTTCATGCTCTCCACCTTGTCGGAGCGGAAGGTGATTTCGCCCTTCTGCTGGCTGGCGAAAGCAACGAACGGCTCCATGGAATGCGGCGCGATCATCAGCGCCACGACCGACTGGCCGTGACGGATGTAAGACTTATGGCGGGTGAAATACTCGTGCGGGATGGGAGCTGCGATCGGGGCGATTTCCTTGACGAGGATGCCGTTGCATTTGGCCAGCGCATCGGAGAAGCGCACGGCATCCATGAAGTCGTCATAGCCGACCAGCACGTCCACCCAGTCGTAGGCCGGCGCGAGCGGCATTTCGATCTCGGTGATGATGCCGTTGGTGCCGTAGGCATGGCTGACCTTGGTCAGGTCCCAGCCGGTGAGATCAAGGACGCGCGGTTCGGCTTCCATGGTGACGACGCGCAGGCGCAGGATATTGCCGATATCGCGCAAGCCGCCCCAGGTGATCGAGCCGACGCCGCCGGAGCCGCCGGC
>Ga0075370_10000996_pt1 | contig 11704 bp, 12 predicted proteins | sample EndMethybrTD3035_FD_71398 | JGI IMG/M metagenome (GOLD analysis project Ga0075370, IMG submission 71398) | Populus endosphere microbial communities from Tennessee, USA - Endosphere MetaG P. TD hybrid TD303-5 | ecosystem: Host-associated > Plants > Roots > Endosphere | place: USA: Tennessee... | reverse complement strand
GACCTCGAGAAGAACGGCATCCTCACCCGCCACACGCTGGCACCGCCCGCGGCGTCGAAGGTCTACGAGCTCACCGACTACGGCCGCGACCTGAAGTCGGTCATGCACGAGCTCGGCCAGTGGGGTGCTCGCTCCCTGGGTCCGCCGAGCGGCGGGCCGCCGCTGTTCGACGGATGGCTCGCGAACGCCCTGGACTGCGCGATGGCGCCGCTCGCACCGCCTGGTCGGTTCGAGTTCCGGGTCGGCGGCGAAGTCGCCTCCCTGGTCGACGGGGAGGTGACCGACGGTCCGATCGACGTGCCGGACGTGGTCGTGGAGGGTGACCCCGACGGCATCTACTGGATGTTCGTCGAGCGCCGCAGTGACCGGGTGCGCGTCGAGGGCGACGCCACACTTCTCGACGTGCTGCTCCAAGCCGTTCCGCGCGCGCTCGAGACGCCCATCGTCGGCTGACACTCTGAGATCTGCCCGGGGAATCACCCCACTCGACGAGTTGGTCGATGCCTGCTCCGGGGAACCGTCGACCCAGGACGGTTTCCCGACCCGGGTGCTGGCCTGCCTCGGGTCCAGGCAGCGGAGGAGAACGAGTGGAACCCATTCCCGAGAGCGTCGAAGCGATGCAGGAGCGCGACGCGGTGATGGAGGACGACGACCTGCTCGAGCGGTTGCAGGAGATCAGCGTCAAGGTGCAGGAGCTGGTCCCCGACTGCATCGGGTTGAGCATCGCGGTGGTCGAGGACGGTCTGGCCCTCACGTTGGTGGCCACCGATCCGGAGATCGCGGTGCTGGATGCGCTGCAATACCTCGGTGATGGTCCGTGCCGCGAGGCCGTGCGCGAGGGCACGCCGGTCGCGCTCGACGAGGAGGACCTGCTCGACGAGGAGAAGTGGCGGATCTTCGCCCGCGCGGGCGCAGCTGTCGCCGTGGCGAGCACCTTGACGCTGCCGATCGTCCGGGACGACCAGGTGCTCGGCAGCGTGAACCTGTACGCGGCCTCGGGCCACGCCTTCGCGGGCCTCCACCAGGAGATCGCGGACCTCGTCGGCGGTTGGGCACCAGGTGCGATCGAGAACGCGGACCTCTCGTTCTCGACGCGGTTGGCCGCCGAGCGCGCGCCTGTCCAGCAGCGGGCGCGAGCGCAGATCGACACGGCGGTCGGGCTGCTGGCGGCGTACGCCGACCTGTCGGTGGCCGTGGCGCGGGCGCGTGTCGAGCAGTCGGCTGCCCAGGCCGGGGTCAACCAGGCGAGGATCGCGCAGGCGATCATCTCGATCTTCCGGGAAGACCAGTGAGCGGGTCCCCCGCACCCGTGCGCGTCGCGCTGGTGGACGACCACGTCATCGTGGTCCGCGGCCTGGCGGCGATGCTCGCCGACCACCCAGACCGCGTCGTCGTGGTCGAGCTCGACTCGTTGCGGGACCCGCCGGACGACGTGGACGTCGTGCTCAAGGACGCGTTCGGCATGGTCGACGACCTGCGCGAGTTCGTCTCCTCGACGAAGGCGCCCGTCGTCGTCTTCGCCTTCGCGACGGACGCCGAGGCGGTTCGGACAGCCCTCGACCTCGGGGTGGCCGGCTACGTCTACAAGGGCGTCAGCGAGGACACCCTCGTGACGGCGCTCGAGCGGGTCCGTCGCGGCGAGCGCGTCGTCGAGCTCGATGACGAACGAGGGGAGGACAGGCCGGGGGCCGACTGGCCCGGCCGCCAGCACGGGCTCAGCGAACGCGAGTCGGAGATCCTCACCTTGATCTGCCGCGGGATGAGCAACCTCCAGATCGCCCAGCAGCTGTACCTCAGCATCAACTCGATCAAGACCTACATCCGCACGGCGTACCGGAAGATCGGCGCCGAGAGCCGGTCGCAGGCGGTCATCTGGGGGGTGAAGCACGGGTTCGTGCCGACGCCGGGACGGATCCGGCCACCGTCACCCGGCTGAATGACCTCCGACGGGCCCGTCACGCCCGGAGGTCGAGGCCGGTGGCGACGGCGGCCACCCAGGGCGTCGTGGTGATCTCGGCGTCGATCGCCGTGCCCAGCCAGTCCGGGATGGAGGTCGCGCGCCGAGTCTCCATGGACACGTGCACGTGACAGATCTCCATCACGCACGCGACCTTGTCGTTCGTGTGGTCGAGCACGAAGCCGACGGAGTGGACGGCCTTGTCGGTCCGGTCGGCGAATGCGGCGTGGACGGCGAAGCGCTCGCCCTGGCGAAGCTCGCTGAGGTAGCTGATGTGGTGACTGGCGGTGAAGAACGACTCCCCGGTGACCATGTAGTCCTCGGGCATCCCGAGCTCCGCCATCCGCTTCCACGGGCCCACGGCACCCAGCGAGAAGTAGTGCGTGATGTTCATGTGGCCGTTCAGGTCGACGTACTCCGCAGGGACCTCCTGGTCGAAGTACGACGGCAGCGCGGCCACCACGGCGAAGTCGGGGAGGGCGGCGGCCACGGCGCGGGTCATGGGCCGTGGATACCAGACCGTCCCGGTGGTCTTTTCGCCGGGGTTTGGGGTTACCAATCGGTTGGTCGCATCATTTGAGCTCCACCCGTAATCTGGCGCGGGCAGTCGCGTACATGCTGCCCCCACCCACGACTCCCGGTGAAGGTGACGATGAGCGACGCTGCGGAGCGAGCCGCGCAGTTGTCGGCGTCCCCGTACCACCGCGACGCCATCGGAAACGGCGGCAGCCGCAAGGGCGGCAAGCGCCGCGGCCGGGTCCGCAAGCGGCACACCGTCGCGAAGGTGCTGACCGCTTCCATCGTGGTGCTGGCGATGGTGACCGGGCTCGGCGTCACGTACTTCTACCGGCACCTCAACGGCAACTTCACCTACGACAACGTCGACGACCAGCTCGGGACCGACCGACCGCCGGAGGTCGAGGTCGAGGGTCCCAAGGACCCGATGAACATCCTGGTCATGGGCTCCGACACCCGCGACGGCGCAGGCAACAACATCGACGGACTGACCGGTGACGGCGAGCGCTCGGACACCACGATCCTCATCCACCTGTCGGCCGACCGGCAGAGTGCCTACGGCATCTCCATCCCGCGCGACTCGTTGGTCGAGCGCCCGGAGTGCTACGACGAGGAGGGTGACACCATCCCCGGCGGCTCCGGCGCGATGTGGAACGAGGCGTTCTCGTACGGCGGGGCGGCGTGCACCATCCGTCAGTTCGAGCAGCTGACCGACATCCGCATCAACAACTACGTCGTCGTCGACTTCCAGGGCTTCCGGTCGATGGTCGACGCGATCGACGGCGTCGAGGTCTGCGTCCCCCAGGACATCAACGACCAGGAGCACGGCATCGTCATCAAGGCCGGCACCCGGGAGATCAGCGGCCGCGAGGCCCTGGCCTACGTGCGGGTCCGCCACGTCGAGGGCACCGACGGCAGCGACCTCGGCCGGATCAAGCGCCAGCAGGCGTTCATCGCGGCGATGGCCAACAAGGTGCTGTCCGGCACCGTGATGGCCCGGCCCGACCGGCTCCTGAGCTTCCTCAACGCCGCGACCAAGTCGCTGACCACCGACATCGAGAACATCGGCCGGATGGCGCGGATCGGCTACGAGTTCAAGGACATCGGCCTCAAGCGGATCCAGTTCATCACCGTGCCCTGGCAGTACGCGCCGTCCGACCCCAACCGGGTCGAGTGGCTGCCCGATGCCGACGAGCTCTGGGAGAAGGTCCGCAACGACGCCCCGCTCGGCCGGTTCGGCTCGGGGTCGATCAACGCGGCCGACGGCGTCACCGGGTCCGGCGGCACCTCGAGCCCCTCCGCGACCGAGAGCGAGTCCGAGTCGACGGGGAGCCCGTCCGAGTCGGAGTCCTCGCCGTCGGAGACGACGAGCGAGTCCTCGGACGCCGAGTCGGAGGCCGAGGCGCGCGAGGCCGCAGGTCTCTGTGTCTGAGCAGCGCTCCGAGCAGGGCGACCCGAAGCCCGAGACCGCGTGGGAGCGCAAGCGCCGGCTCGACCGGATCTTCGGCGACACCGAGCCCGACACGACCAGCGACGAACGCGAACCCGGGCCCCCACCTGACGGTGAGGACCCGGGTGATCGCTGGCTGCGGGAGCAGGTGCCCCCGCACCACGGCTAGGCCGTGGGCGTCGTAGGGGGCGGGATCGTCCCGCCGGCCTGCGCCTTGAGCAGGTCGCGGATCTCCTGCAGCAGGACGATGTCCTCCGGCGTGCCCGGAGCCGGGCTCGGGAAGAACCGCTCCCGGGCGCGGGTGTAGGGCACGACCACCAGGAAGTACACGACCGCGGCGAGGATGACGAACGAGATGATGGCGTTCAGGACGACGCCGAAGGACCCTTCCTTGCCGCTGAACACGTCGCTTCCGTCGCCGGCCACCTTGAGGGTGAGCCACTGGGTGAACGCCGCGACGACGGCGCCGAACGCGGTGCCGATGATCACCGCGACGGCCAGGTCGACCAGGTTGCCGCGGAGCAGGAAGTTCTTGAAGCCACTCATGGGGGGTCCCTCTCGAGAACGGGGTCAGGTGCTCGTGACGCTAGTCGGCGAAGGAGACGCTGAGGAAGTGGGTCACCGAGGCGCCTGAGACGGCCCTGACCTCCGTCGCCGTGAGACCCAGCACCACCACCCGCCCCGGGAGGGCGTCCGCGACCGCCGCGTCCGCGACGGCCGGCACCGCCAGCACGAGAGCGTCGTCCGCCACCTGCACGGTCGGCCCGCCCTGAGGATCTGCGGCCAGGACGTCGACCGTGTCGCCCACGTGCAGCAGCGCCGCGGTGGCCGCGTCGGGCAGCCGCACCGGCGTGGCGACCAGCTCAGGGTGACCGGCGGTCGACGCCGGGCCCAGGAGTCGCGCGTCGGTGAACGGCTCGCCGCGACGTACCGCCGAGGTGACCAGGCGGCCGCTCGGGTCGCTCACCAGCCCGTCGGGCTGGGACCCCGGGCGGAACTCGACCGTGCCGAGGTCGTCGGCGCCGACGGTGCTGCCGGCCGCCAGGTCATGAGCAGCCACGACGACCGGGACGGTCGGGGGCGGAGGTGGCGAGACGGACCGCACGACGGCCAGGACGCCGACTCCGGCGAGCAGGGCGGCGAGGAGCCGTCGTCGTCTCAGCACCGTACGGCGGACCCGACGGCGAGCGGCATCGATCCGGGCGAGGGGAAGCATCCGGCGACGCTAGGCCGCCGTCAGGAATGCGCGGGCGCGCCCTCCACAGGGGTCAGTCCGAGGACGACGAGCTGCTGCTGGTGGACGACGTGGTCGAGGTGCCGGCGGTGGCCGGGGTCTTGCTGCCCGTGGTCGAGCTCTCCGACGACTTCTCCGTCGACGAGGTGGACGACGTCGCGGGAACGCTCGACGTCTCCTTGGACCGGCTGTCGTTGCGGTAGAAGCCCGAGCCCTTGAAGACCACGCCCACGGCGTTGAAGACCTTGCGCAGCTTGCCCGTGCACTCGGGGCAGGTCGTCAGTGCGTCGTCGCTGAACGACTGCACCTGCTCGAACGCGTGACCGCACTCGGTGCAGGCGTACTGGTAGGTGGGCACGGGTCCTCCGTCGGGCGTCGACTTGCTGGCACTCGGTCGGTGCGACTGCCAATGGTAAGGCAGCGGCAGAATGCTCGGCACCATGACGAGCACCACTCCGGAAGCAGAACGCCGCGGGTGGTGGCGCGCATTCCGCGGCTGGCCACGGACCTTCCGCTGGCTCACGTACGCCGTGGTGCTCCTGGTCCTGGTCCTGGTGGCCGCGCTGGTCGCCGGGTTCGTGCTGGTCCGCAAGCCGTTCCCCCAGGTCGACGGGCAGGTGCGGCTGGCCGGGCTGGACGGGAGCGTGACCGTCGTCCGGGACGCCCACGGCATCCCCCAGGTCTACGCCGACACCTCGGCGGACCTGATGCGCGCCCAGGGCTACGTCCACGCGCAGGAGCGGTTCTACGAGATGGACGTCCGGCGGCACGCGACGGCCGGCCGGCTCGCCGAGATGTTCGGGGAGCCCGCGGTCGAGAGCGACCGTTTCGTGCGCACGATGGACTGGCGCGGCATCGCCGAGCAGGAGCTCGCGCTGATCAAGCCCGAGACACGGACCGCGCTCGAGCAGTACGCCGAGGGGGTCAACGCCTATCTCGAGGACCGCGACCCGTCGGACATCGCGGTGCAGTACACGATCCTCAACGCGGGTGGTCTCGGCTACCGCCCCGAGCCGTGGACCGCGGTCGACTCGCTGGCCTGGCTGAAGGCGATGGCGTGGGACCTCCGCGGCAACATGGACGAGGAGATCGGCCGGGCCCTCTCGATGGCTGCCGTCGGGCCCGAGCGCACCGCCGACCTCTACCCGGGCTACGACTACGCCGCGCACCAGCCGATCGTGTCCCAGGGCGCGGTCGTCGACGGCGTCTTCGAGCCCGAGGCCACCGACGACGACACCCGGGAACCCAAGCGGGTGGCGTGGGGCGACGTCTCAGGTGCGCTCTCGCGGCTGCGGACCGGACTCGACGACCTGCCGTCCTTCCTGGGCCACGGCGACGGCCTGGGCAGCAACTCGTGGGTCGTCGACGGCGCGCACTCGACCACCGGGGAGCCGATCCTCGCCAACGACCCGCACCTGGACCTGGGCATGCCGGGCATCTGGATCCAGATGGGACTGCACTGCCGCACCGTCTCGGACGACTGTCCGTACGACGTCGCCGGCTTCACCTTCAGCGGTGTCCCCGGCGTGATCATCGGCCACAACGCCGACATCGCCTGGGGCTTCACCAACCTCGGGCCGGACGTCACCGACCTGTACGTCGAGCAGGTGCGGGACGGCGAGTGGTTCCGGGACGGGTCCTGGCAGCCCCTCACCACCCGCACCGAGACGATCGAGGTCGCCGGTGCCGACGACGAGACGATCGAGGTGCGCGCGACCGCGCACGGACCACTGCTGTCCGACGTCTCCGACGACCTCGAGGACGTGGCCGACAAGGCGTCCCTCGACCTGCAGAGCGACCGGACGGGCGTCAGCACGGACGAGGACTACGCGCTGGCACTGCAGTGGACCGCGCTGGAGCCGGGTCGCACCGCGGACGCGATCCTCGCCCTCGACACGGCCGGCGACTGGGACGAGTTCCGCGAGGCCGCGTCGCAGTTCGAGGTGCCCGCCCAGAACCTCGTCTACGCGGACCGCGAGGGCCACATCGGGTACCAGGCGCCCGGCCGGATCCCGATCCGCAAGTCGGGGAACGACGGCACGATGCCCGCGGCCGGGTGGCTGCCCGAGAACGACTGGACCGGCGACTACGTGCCGTTCGACGGGCTGCCCCGCGTGCTGGACCCGGACGACGGGTTCGTGGTCACCGCAAACCAGGCCGTGATCGGTGAGGACTACCCCTACTTCCTGACCAGCGACTGGGACCAGGGCTACCGGTCCCAGCGGATCCGCGACCTGCTCGGCTCGCAGGACACCTGGTCCGTCGACGACCTGACCCGGCTGCAGCTCGACAGCCGCAACCCGATGGCGGCCACGCTGACGCCGTACCTCCTCGACCTCGACGTGAAGCGGCAGTACTACCGCGACGGCCAGGACCTGCTCCGCACGTGGGACTTCGACCAGGACGCCGACAGCGGCGCGGCGGCGTACTTCAACGTGGTCTGGAAGAACCTGCTCGCGGACACCTTCCACGACGAGCTGCCGAAGGACCTGTGGCCCGACGGTGGCGACCGCTGGGTCGCGGCCGTGACGGCCTTGCTGAAGGACCCGGACAACGGCTGGTGGGACGACCTCGACACGGACGGCGTGGTCGAGGACCGCGACGAGATCCTGCACCAGGTGCTGCTCGAGGCGCGTGACGAGATGACGGCGCGCCAGGCCCTCAACCCCGACGAGTGGAGCTGGGGCTTCCTGCACCAGCTGGACCTCACCGAGCCCACGCTCGGGGACTCCGGCATCGGCATCGTCGAGTGGATGATGAACCGCGGCGGCTGGGAGGTCGGTGGCGGCACCGCGGCCGTCGACGCGGCGAGCTGGGACGCGTCCGCGACGCACCGGCCGTACGAGGTGACGACGGGACCCTCGATGCGGATGGTCGTGTCGCTGGCGGACTTCGACGACTCGCGCTGGATCAACCTGACCGGGGTGTCCGGCCACCCCTTCAGCGAGCACTACACCGACCAGACCGACCTGTGGGCCGCCGGCCAGACCCTGCCCTGGCCGTTCAGCCAGGCCGCGGTGGACGACGCCGAGGAGCACTCACTGGTGCTGAAACCGGCGAACCCCTGACGGCGTCGCGGCCGCGGTCACCCGCCGGTCGTGCGGTTCCGTCGGCACGTCGAGGCCGACCTCGTCGTCGTGGAGCAGCACGCAGGTGAACGTCCCGACCGGCACCCGGCCCAGCGCGCGGTCGTAGGACCCGCCGCCGCGGCCGAGCCGGTCGCCCCTGTCCGAGACGGCGAGCCCGGGCACCAGGACGACGTCGGCGGTCGCGACGGCGTCGACGCCGAGCCGCTCGCCGGTGGGCTCGAGCAGTCCCAGACGGGCCGGGACCAGCGCCTCGTCGCCGTCGTACCGGGCCCAGTCGAGGTCGCGGTCGGGCAGCAGCACGGGCAGGATCACCCGCTTGCCGGCCGCCGCGAGGGCCCGCAGCAGCACCCCGGTACCGGGCTCGGAGCCGAGCGAGACGTACGCCGCGACGGTGGCCGCGCGCCGTACCTCGGGCTCGGCGAGCAGCCGCTCGGCCAGCGCGGCAGCCACGTCCACGCGCTCCTCCAGCGACCGGCGGTTGCGGGTGGTGAGGAGCTGGTCCCGCATCGCGATCTTGGCCGATTCCCCACCGATCACGACACAAGCCTACGATCGACAGCATGGGTAGCCCGGGGCTGATCAAGGCCCGCGACAAGATGCTCGACGCCGGCGTCGACCCGCTGGCCGTCGAGACGTTCGCTCACTACTACCGGCTGCTCGAGCACGGCGAGACCGGCATGATCCCGGAGTCCACGATCGAGCCGGTGGACATGCCGGCACTGAGCGGCGTCGCGGTCTCCGACGAGGACGCCGCCGAGGCGATCCGGACCACCGCGGTGATCAAGCTCAACGGCGGCCTCGGCACCTCGATGGGCATGGAGCGCGCCAAGTCGCTGCTGTGCGTGCGGCGCGGGCTCTCGTTCCTCGACATCATCGCCCGCCAGGTGCTGCACCTGCGCGGGCAGTACGACGCCCCTCTGCCGCTGATCATGATGAACAGCTTCCGCACCTCGGCCGACACGATGGCCGCGCTCGAGCGGTACGACGCGCTGCCGGTCGACGGCCTCCCGCTGGAGTTCCTGCAGAACAAGGAGCCGAAGCTGCTGGCCAAGGACCTGCTGCCGGTGTCCTACCCCAAGGACCCGGAGCTCGAGTGGTGTCCGCCCGGCCACGGCGACCTCTACACCGCGCTGCTGGGGACCGGCCTCCTCGAGACCCTGGTCGAGCAGGGCTACCGCCGCGTCTTCGTCTCCAACTCCGACAACCTCGGCGCCGTGCCGGACGCTCGCGTCGCGGGCTGGTTCGCCACGTCGGGAGCGCCGTTCGCCATCGAGGCGGTCCGCCGTACCCCCTCTGATCGCAAGGGCGGGCACTTCGCCCGGCGCAAGAGCGACGGCCGGATCGTGCTGCGCGAGACCGCGCAGACGCTCAAGCAGGACCTCGAGTCACTGGCCGACCTGGACCGGCACCGGTTCTGCTCGACCAACAACCTCTGGTTCGACCTGGCCGCGATGAAGCAGGCCCTCGACGTGCGCGGCGGCATCCTCGGCCTGCCGCTGATCCGCAACGTCAAGAACCTCGATCCCGCCGACAAGAAGACCCCCGAGGTGATCCAGGTCGAGACCGCGATGGGTGCGGCGATCGAGGTCTTCGAGAACAGCGCGCTGATCGAGGTCGGCCGCGACCGGTTCGTGCCGGTGAAGACGACCAACGACCTGATGGTGCTGCGCTCCGACGTCTACGACATCGGCTCGGACTTCGTGCTCGACCAGGCCGCGGCCGAGATCCCGTACGTGGACCTCGACGGCGACTACTACAAGCTGGTCGGCGACTTCGACAAGCGGTTCCCGGACGGCACCCCGTCGATGAAGAAGGCGACCTCGCTGAAGGTGGCCGGCGACTGGACCTTCGGCCACGGCGTCCAGGTGATCGGCGAGGTGGACCTGAAGGCCAAGTCCGCCCAGCGGGTCTCGGACGACACGGTCCTGTCCGGCGACGGCGCCTGAGCCGCATGGCCGACGCCCACGTGTCAGCCATCCGCTCCGTCGAGGAGCACCTCTCGGCGATCCTCGACGACCTGGAGCCGATGACTGCGGTCTCACAGCCGCTGCTCGACGCGCTCGACCTCGCCTGTGCCGAGGACGTGGTCGCGCCGATCTCGCTCCCCAGCTTCGACAACTCCGCGATGGACGGGTACGCGGTCCGTCTCGCCGACGTCGCGACCGCCTCCGAGACCGCTCCCGCGATCCTGCCCGTCGTCGGTGAGATCGGGGCCGGCCAGGCCGCGCTGCGCGCGATCGGTCCGGGCGCGGCGGCCAAGATCATGACCGGGGCGCCCATCCCCGAGGGCGCCGACTCCGTGGTGCCGTACGAGTGGACCGACCGCGGCGCCGACGCGGTCCGCATCACCCAGGCTCCCGAGCTCGGCCAGCACATCCGCCCGGCCGGCGACGACGTCGCCCAGGGCGACCTGCTCGTCGAGGACGGCGCGATCCTCGGGCCGCGCCGGCTCGGTCTGCTCGCGTCGGTCGGCAAGGCGACGGTGCTGGCCAGGCCCCGGCCGCGGGTGGTCATCCTGTCGACCGGGTCGGAGCTGCGCGACCCGGGTGGCGAGCTCGGCCACGACTCGATCTTCGACGGCAACTCGTTCCTGCTCGCCGCGGCGGTCCGACGCGCGGGCGCGATCCCCTACCGGGTCGGCATCGTCCCCGACGAGCCGGCTGCGTTCATGGAGGCGCTCGGCGACCAGCTCGTGCGCGCCGACATCGTGGTCACCTCCGGTGGCGTCTCGCAGGGCGACTTCGACGTGGTCAAGGCGGCCCTGACTCCCGAGGGCGTGTGGTTCGGGCCGGTGGCGATGCAGCCCGGCAAGCCCCAGGGCTACGGCCGGGTCGGCGAGGACCGGGTCCCGATCTTCACGCTGCCCGGCAACCCGGTGTCGTCGTACATCTCCTTCCAGGTCTTCGTGCTGCCCGCCCTGCGCAAGCTGATGGGCAAGCTGCCGTACGCCGTGCCGACGACCCGGGCCCGGCTCACCCACAGCCTCTCGTCGCCGGACGGGCGGCAGCAGTACCGTCGCGGCGAGGTCGGCGTCGACGAGCAGGGCACCTACGTCTCCCCGGTGGGCGGCGCGGGCTCGCACCTGGTCGGCGACCTGGCCTCGGCCAACTGCCTGATCGTGCTGCCCGCGGACACGACCTCGGTCGAGGCGGGCGAGCACGTCGAGGTGCTGATGCTGGAGGAGTCGACATGAGCGAGCGGCTGACGCGCCCCCTGACCCATATCGACGAGGCCGGTGCCGCCCGCATGGTCGACGTGTCCGGGAAGGACGTCACCTCTCGGTCGGCGACGGCGTCCGGCCGGGTCCTGGTGTCGCCGGAGGTCGTGGCGCTGCTCCGTGGGGCCGGCGTCCCCAAGGGCGACACCCTCGCGGTCGCGCGGCTCGCGGGGATCATGGGCGCCAAGCAGACGCCGGCGCTGATCCCCCTGTGCCACCCGCTCTCGATCTCGGGCGTGAC
>Ga0075370_10000995_pt1 | contig 11706 bp, 10 predicted proteins | sample EndMethybrTD3035_FD_71398 | JGI IMG/M metagenome (GOLD analysis project Ga0075370, IMG submission 71398) | Populus endosphere microbial communities from Tennessee, USA - Endosphere MetaG P. TD hybrid TD303-5 | ecosystem: Host-associated > Plants > Roots > Endosphere | place: USA: Tennessee... | reverse complement strand
GATCTACTCCTACAACGCCTACACCGCCGGCTGCTACGTGCAAGGCATGATCCGCTGATCTTCCGACTCCATGGCCAACGACACCATCCTGCTGACCGGCGCGACCGGCTACATCGCCTCCCACACCTGGCTCGCGCTGCTGGCGGCCGGCTACCGCGTCGTCGGCGTGGACAACTTCAGCAACAGCTCGCCCAAGGTGCTGGATCGCCTGGCCGAGCTGAGCGGCCAGACCCCGCTGTTCGAGAAGCTCGACGTCTGCGACGGCGCGGCGCTGGACGCGGTGTTCAACGAGTACAAGCCGGCCGCGGTGGTGCACTTCGCCGCCTTCAAGGCGGTCGGCGAATCGACGGCCAAGCCGCTGAGCTACTACCGCAACAACCTGGACGGGCTGCTGACGGTCTGCGAGGCGATGCGCCGGCATGACTGCAAGCGCATCGTCTTCTCCTCCAGCGCCACCGTGTACGGCCAGCCCAGGTCGCTGCCGCTGCGCGAGGACGCCGAGCTGATGGCGGTCAACCCCTACGGCGCGACCAAGCTGATCGGCGAGGGCATCCTGCGCGACCTGGGCGCCTCGGACCCGCAATGGCAGACCGCCTGCCTGCGCTACTTCAACCCGGTGGGGGCGCACGAGAGCGGCCGCATCGGCGAGGACCCGCGCGGCATCCCCAACAACCTGATGCCCTACGTCACGCAGGTGGCGGTGGGCCGGCGCGCCAAGCTGTCGATCTTCGGCAACGACTACGACACGCCCGACGGCACCGGCGTGCGCGACTACATCCACGTCGTCGACCTGGCCGAGGGCCATGTCGCCGCGCTGAACTTCCTGCTGCGCGGCCAGGAGTCGATCTGGGTCAACCTGGGCACCGGCCGCGGCTACAGCGTGCTGGAACTGGTGAACGCCTTCGCCAAGGCCAGCGGCCGCGAGATCCCCTACGAGATCGTCGCCCGCCGCCCGGGCGACGTCGCCGCCTGTTACGCCGATCCGGCGCTGGCGCGCGAGAAGCTGGGCTGGAGCGCCCGCTTCGACCTGCAGCGCATGTGCGAGGACAGCTGGCGCTGGCAATCGTCCAATCCGAACGGTTTCGAGGGTTGATCCGCGGCTCTGCGACACTTCCGACCCATTTTTCGAATCCACAGCCCCGCATCGACATGCGAGGGGCGCCAGTTCCAGAGGGAGCAGTACCTTGAGCAAGATCGACACGCAACCGGTGATCATGGCGGGTGGCAGCGGCACGCGGCTGTGGCCGCTGTCCCGCGCCGGTTATCCCAAGCAGTTCCTGGTGCTGAACGGCAACACCAGCCTGTTCCAGCAGGCCGCGGACCGCCTGGCCACGCTCGGTGCCGAGGACATCGCGGTGAGGCCGCCGATCGTCGTCGGCAACGAGGAACACCGCTTCATGGTGCTGGACCAGCTGCGCGAGCAGCGGCTCGCGCCCAGCGCCGTCCTGCTGGAGCCGGTCGGCCGCAACACCGCGCCGGCGATCACGCTGGCGGCGCTGCAGGCGCTGGAAGGCGGCGAGGACCCGGTGCTGGTCGTCACGCCGGCCGACCAGACCGTCACCGACGGCCCGGCCTTCACCGCCGCGCTGCAGGACGCGGTGCGCCAGGCCAGCGGCGGCGCCATCGTCATCCTCGGCATCACGCCCGACCGGCCCGAGACCGGCTACGGCTACATCCGCGCCGGCGCCGAAGGCACCGGCCTGCGCGTCGAGGCCTTCGTCGAGAAGCCCGATGCCCCGACCGCCCAGAAGTACGTCGACCAAGGCGGCTACTACTGGAACAGCGGCATGTTCGTGCTGCGCGCCAGCGTCTGGCTGAAGGCGCTGCAGCAGTTCCGCCCCGACATCGACCAGGCCACGCGCGTGGCCTTCGGCGGCAAGGCGGTGGACGGTCCCTTCGTGCGCCCGGCCAAGGACGCCTTCGCGGCCGTGCCGTCGGAATCGATCGACTACGCCGTGATGGAGCGCTGCCCCGGCAGCCCGGTCGCGCTGCGCATGGTGCCGCTGGACGCCGGATGGAACGACCTGGGCGCCTGGGAAGCGGTCTGGCAGGTGGCCGAGAAGGATGCGTCCGGCAATGCCAGCCGCGGCGACGCGATCATCGCGGACAGCCGCAACACGCTGGTGCACGCGACCAGCCGGCTGGTCTCGGCCGTGGGTCTGGACAACATCGTCGTCGTCGAGACGCCGGACGCGGTGCTGGTCGCCGATCGCAGCAAGAGCCAGGACGTCAAGAAGATCGTCAGCCAGCTGACCGCCGCCCAGCGCGACGAGCAGAACCTGCATCGCAAGGTGCACCGCCCCTGGGGCTGGTACGACAGCATCGACATGGGCGAGCGCTTCCAGGTCAAGCGCATCATGGTCAAGCCCGGCGCCTCGCTGAGCCTGCAGATGCACCACCATCGCGCCGAACACTGGATCGTGGTGCAGGGCACCGCCGAGATCGTCAACGGCGACAAGACCCTGCTGCTGACCGAGAACCAGTCGACCTACATCCCGCTGGGCCAGGTCCATCGCCTGTCCAACCCGGGCAAGGTGCCGCTGGAGATCATCGAGGTCCAGTCCGGTTCCTACCTGGGCGAGGACGACATCGTGCGCTACCAGGACACCTACGGCCGGAACTGAGGCCCGGGCCCCGCTTGAGGGGTCGGCGCCGACCTGAAAACCGGATACAAAGCCGACCATCGCGCGGGGCGCCCGGACCTTCCGGTCCGGTGGGGACGCTCCGGGCCCACCACAACAGGACGCCGGCGTCGCAGCGACGTCGGCCGTCGACAGGAGAAGATCGTGTCCGTGATTGCCGTCGTCGGATTGGGATATGTGGGACTGCCGCTGGTGGTCGAGTTCGGCAAGCACGGACGGACCATCGGCTTCGACATCGCCGAGGACAAGGTCGCCAAGTGCCGCGCGGGCACCGACCCGTCGCGCGAGCTGAGCGACGAGGAAGTGCGCGCGGCCGTGCACGCCGAGTACCACAGCGACCCGGCCTGCCTGGCCGAGGCCGACGTCATCATCGTGGCCGTGCCCACGCCGGTGGACGAGGCCAAGATCCCCGACTTCCGCCCGCTGATCGGCTCGTCCACCAGCGTGGGCCGGCACATGAAGCGCGGCGCGGTCGTCGTGTACGAATCGACCGTCTATCCCGGCGCGACCGAGGAGGTCTGCATCCCGGTGCTGGAGCGCGAATCCGGCTTCAAGTGGAAGCAGGACTTCTTCGTCGGCTACAGCCCCGAGCGGATCAATCCGGGCGACAAGGACCACACGCTGACGAAGATCCTCAAGATCGTCTCCGGCGACACGCCCGAGACGCTGGAGATCGTCGCCAGGACCTACGAGCGCATCATCGTGCCGGGCGTGCACCGCGCCTCCAGCATCAAGACGGCCGAGGCCGCCAAGGTCATCGAGAACACCCAGCGCGACCTGAACATCGCGTTGATGAACGAGCTGGCGATCATCTTCGAGCGTCTGGGCCTGGACACCTCCGAGGTGCTGGAGGCCGCCGGCACGAAGTGGAACTTCCTGAAGTTCAAGCCGGGCCTGGTCGGCGGCCACTGCATCGGCGTGGACCCCTACTACCTGACGCACAAGGCCGACATGCTCGGCTACCACCCGCAGGTCATCCTGGCGGGCCGGCGCATCAACGACGGCATGGGCAAGTTCATCGCCGAGCAGACCATCAAACAGATGATCGCCGCGGGCTCGCCGATCAAGGGGGCCAAGGTCAACGTGCTGGGCCTGACCTTCAAGGAGGACTGCGGCGACCTGCGCAACTCCAAGGTGATCGACATCATCCGCGAGCTCAGGACCTACGGCGTCGAGGTCTTCGTCACCGACCCGGCGGCCGAGGCCGACGAAGCGATGCACGAATACGGCGTGCGGCTGCAAGCCTTCGAGGACCTGCCCCGCGCCGACGCCATCGTGGCGGCGGTCGCGCACCGCGAGTACAAGGCGCTGGCGGCCGGCGCGCTCGCCGCCAAGCTGGTGGAAGGCGGCGCCTTCATCGACGTCAAGGCGGCCTTCCGGGCCGACGATCTCCGTGCCGCCGGCCTCAGGGTCTGGCGGCTGTAATCCGACCGGCGTCACCGCCCGCCCGGGTCGCGACGCCACACATTTCAGGGAAGTTTCATGACGATCCTCGTCACCGGCGGTGCCGGATTCATCGGCAGCAATTTCGTGCTCGACTGGTTCAAGACCTCGGACGAGCCGGTCGTCAACCTGGACGCCCTCACCTACGCGGGCAACCTCGAGAACCTGGCCTCGCTGAAGGACGACGCGCGCCACGTCTTCGTCAAGGGCGACATCTGCGACCGCGCGCTCGTCGATCAGCTGCTGGCCACGCACCGCCCGCGCGCGATCGTGCACTTCGCGGCCGAGTCCCACGTCGACCGCTCCATCCACGGCCCCGGCGCCTTCATGCGCACCAATGTCGAGGGCACCTTCACGCTGCTGGAGGCCGCGCGCGGCTACTGGAGCGCGCTGGAGGGCGAGGCCAAGGCGGCCTTCCGCTTCCATCACGTCTCCACCGACGAGGTCTACGGCTCGCTGAAGGCCGAGGACCCGCCCTTCGCCGAAACGAATCCCTACGAGCCCAACAGCCCGTACTCGGCCTCCAAGGCGGCCAGCGACCACCTGGTCCGCGCCTGGCACCACACCTACGGCCTGCCGGTGGTGACGACCAACTGCTCCAACAACTACGGCCCGTATCACTTCCCCGAGAAGCTGATCCCGCTGATGATCGTCAACGCGCTGGCCGGCAAGCCGCTGCCGGTGTACGGCGACGGCCAGCAGATCCGCGACTGGCTCTACGTCACCGACCACTGCTCGGGCATCCGCGCGGTGCTGGCCGGCGGCACGCTGGGCGAGACCTACAACATCGGCGGCTGGAACGAGAAGGCCAACATCGACATCGTGAAGACGGTGTGCGCCCTGCTCGACGAGCTGCGCCCCGATCCCGCCGGCCCTTACGCGCGGCTCATCACCTACGTGAAGGACCGCCCCGGCCACGACCGCCGCTACGCGATCGACGCCCGCAAGATCGAGCGCGACCTGGGCTGGCGTCCCGCCGAGACCTTCGAGACCGGCATCCGCAAGACGGTGCAGTGGTACCTGGCCAACGAGGACTGGGCCTCGCGCGTGCTCTCGGGCGCGTACCGCGAGTGGGTCTCGAAGCAATACGGCGCCTGAGCGCCCGGGCAGGACATCGGCATGAAGATTCTGCTGCTCGGAAAGAACGGCCAGCTCGGCTGGGAGCTGCAACGCGCGCTCGCCCCGCTGGGCGAGTTGGTCGCGCTGGATCGCCATGAGGGCGGCGACCTTGGCGACAGCGAGGCGCTGCGCGCCACGGTGCGCCGCGTGGCGCCCGACGTGATCGTCAATGCCGCGGCCTACACCGCCGTCGACAAGGCCGAGAGCGAGCCCGAGGCCGCGCGCCAGATCAACGCGCTGGCCCCCGGCGTGCTGGCCGAGGAGGCCAAGGCCCGGGGCGCGCTGCTGGTGCATTACTCGACGGACTACGTCTTCGATGGCGCCGGCTCGGACTGGCGCTTCGAGGACGCGCCCACCGGCCCGCTGAGCGTCTACGGCAAGACCAAGCTCGAAGGCGAGCAGCGCATCGCCGCGAGCGGCGCGGATGCGCTGGTGCTGCGCACCAGCTGGGTCTACGCGGCGCGCGGCGGCAACTTCGCCAAGACCATGCTGCGGCTGGCGGCCGAGCGCGAGCAGCTCAAGGTCGTCGCCGACCAGATCGGCGCGCCCACCGGCGCGGACCTGCTGGCCGACGTCACCGCGCACCTGGTCCGCACCACGCTGCGGGACCGCGCGCTGTGCGGCATCTACCACGCCGTGGCGAGCGGCGAGACCAGCTGGCACGCCTACGCCCGGCATGTGCTCGGCCGCGCCCGCGACAAGGGACTGGCGCTGAAGGTGCAACCCGAGCAGGTCGAGGCGCTGCCCAGCAGCGCCTATCCGACGCCGGCGCCGCGCCCGCTGAACTCGCGCCTGGACAACCACAAGCTGCAGGACCGCTTCGGGCTGGTGCTGCCGCACTGGCAGGTCGGCGTCGACCGCCTGCTCGAAGAAATCCTGTGATTGGAGAGACCGCGATGAGCAACACCCCCCGCAAGGGCATCATCCTGGCCGGCGGCTCCGGCACCCGGCTGCATCCGGCGACGCTGGCCATCAGCAAGCAGCTGCTGCCGGTCTACGACAAGCCGATGGTCTATTACCCGCTCAGCACGCTGATGCTGGCGGGCATGCGCGACATCCTGCTGATCAGCACGCCGCAGGACCTGCCGCGCTTCGAGGCGCTGCTGGGCGACGGCGCGCGCTGGGGCCTGAACCTCCAGTACTGCGTGCAACCCAGCCCGGACGGCCTGGCGCAGGCCTTCGTGCTCGGCAAGGACTTCATCGGCGGCGCGCCCAGCGCGCTGGTGCTGGGCGACAACATCTTCTATGGCCACGACTTCGCCGGCCTGCTGGACAGCGCCGATGCGCAGACCGACGGCGCCACCGTCTTCGCCTACCACGTGCACGACCCGGAGCGTTATGGCGTGGTCGAGTTCGATGCCGCCCAGCGCGCGGTCAGCATCGAGGAAAAGCCCAAGGCGCCCAAGAGCAACTACGCGGTGACCGGCCTGTACTTCTACGACCGCCAGGTCTGCGACATCGCCGCCGACATCAAACCCAGCCCGCGCGGCGAGCTCGAGATCACCGACGTCAACGCCCGCTACCTCGAGCAGCAGCAGCTGCGCGTCGAGATCATGGGCCGCGGTTATGCCTGGCTGGACACCGGCACGCATGACAGCCTGATGGAAGCGGGCCAGTTCATCGCGACGCTGGAGAAGCGCCAGGGCCTGAAGGTCGCCTGCCCGGAGGAGATCGCCTACCGCAAGGGCTGGATCACGGCCGAGCAGCTGGAGAAGCTGGCGCAGCCGATGCTCAAGAACGGATATGGCCAGTACCTGAAGCAGGTGCTCAACGAACAGGTGTTCTGATGAATGTGATCCCGACCGCGCTGCCCGAGGTGCTGATCATCGAGCCGAAGGTCTTCGGCGACGCGCGTGGCTTCTTCATGGAGAGCTGGACCGAGCCGAAGTTCAACGCCGCCTGCGGCTACGACGTGCGCTTCGTGCAGGACAACCATTCGCGCTCCAGCCAGGGCGTGCTGCGCGGCCTGCACTTCCAGCTGCCGCCGCACGCGCAGGGCAAGCTGGTGCGCTGCACCGCCGGCGCGGTGTTCGACGTGGCCGTGGACATGCGCCGCTCCAGCCCCAACTTCGGCAAGTGGGCCGGCGTCGAGCTCACCGGGGAGAACCATCGTCAGCTGTGGATCCCGCCGGGCTTCGCCCACGGCTTCCTGGTGCTGAGCGAGACCGCCGACTTCCTCTACAAGACCACCGACCTCTACGCGCCGCAGGCCGAGGGCTCGGTGCGCTGGGACGATCCGGCCATCGGCATCGACTGGCCGACGCTGGGCGTCGAGTTCAAGCTCGCCGAGAAGGACGCGAAGGCGCCGCTGCTCGCCGACGCGAAGTCCTTCGACTGACCCGCCGATGGCCGCGCCCCTGCTGCACCTGATCGCGGGCGCGCGGCCCAACTTCATGAAGCTCGCGCCGCTGGTGCGGGCGCTGCGCGCGGACGGCCGGCTCGACTGGAAGCTGATCCACACCGGCCAGCACCACGACGCCGCGATGAGCGGTGTGTTCTTCGACGAGCTCGGGCTGCCGCCGCCGGACGTCTCGCTGGACTGCCACGGCGGCGGCCACGCGCGGCTGACGGCCGCCATCCTGCAGGCCTATGAGCCGCACCTGCTGGCCGACCGGCCCGCGGCCTGCGTCGTCGTCGGCGATGTCGACTCGACGCTCGCCTGCGCGCTGGCGGCCCGCAAGCTCGGCGTGCCGGTGGCGCATGTCGAGGCCGGCCTGCGCAGCGGCGACATGACCATGCCGGAAGAGATCAACCGCCGCGCCACCGACGCGATCGCGGACTGGCTCTTCACGACCGAACCGAGCGCCGCCGCCCACCTGCGCCGCGAAGGCCATCCCGACGCCCGCATCGTCGAGGTCGGCCATGTGATGGTCGACAACCTGCTGTTCCAGCTCGACCGCCTGGAGGCCGGCGACGCCCCGGCCCGGGCCGCCGAAGCCGCGGCACTCGCCGCGCTCGACGCGGCTGGCGCCCGGCACGCGATCGCCGGCCGCTTCGGCGTGGTCACGCTGCACCGGCCGTCCAACGTCGACGAGCCGGCCCAGCTCGCGGCGCTGATGGCGGCGCTGGGCACGCTCGCCGGGCGGCTGCCGCTGCTCTTCCCGGTCCATCCGCGCACCCGCGACCGGCTGGCGGCGCTGGGCCTGGCGCCCACGCCGGGCCTGCACCTGCTGCCGCCGCTGCCTTACCGTCCCTTCCTGGCGCTGTGGCGCCGCGCCGCGCTGGTGCTCACCGACAGCGGCGGCCTGCAGGAGGAAACCACCGCGCTGGGCATCCCCTGCCTCACCGTGCGCGACAACACCGAGCGGCCGGTGACGGTGGACCTGGGCACCAACCGCATCGCCGGCACCGACGCCGCGCGCGTCCTGGCGCTGGCAGGGCAGCGGCTGGACGAACTCGACGCCGCCGGCCCGGACACCGCCCCGGTGCGCCGCCCCCCGCTGTGGGACGGCCGGTCGGCCGCGCGCATCGTCGAGCGCCTGGCGACGGATCTGCTCCGCTGAGCCTCCCCCCGCGTTCCGGGGGTCTGCCCCGGGAAGTTGTCACGCTGGCGTGAAGCCGGGCGGGGTCGCGGGCGTACAGTTGCGGCCTCACGCGCTCAGAGAAGCGCCGGGCCTGGGCAGAGGGGGATCGCCATGGATGTTTCAACCGCTTCCACCAGGGAGGCGCACCGCCCCGGCATCGCCGGCGCAGCGGATCTGGACCTCGACAGGACCCGCGCGACGCTGATGGTCCTGGGCATCGCCCTGCACACCGCGGACGTCTTCATCACCTCGGGCGACTGGCTGGTCGCCGACAGCCACCGCAGCGCCTTCTTCGACGCGCTGGTCGCGCTGATCCACAGCTTCCGGGTGCCCGGCTTCTTCCTGCTGTCGGGCCTGCTCTTCGCCGGCAGCCTGCGCCGCCACGCCACGCCCGACCTGCTCGTGCGCCAGCTGCTGCGCCTGGGGGTGCCGCTGCTGAGCTGCTGGCTGCTGCTCAACGGCGCGCAGCAGGCCCTGCTCGCCTGGCAACGGGGCGCCGATCCCTGGGCGGCGCTGGACGGCCTGTCCGCCCCGGTGTTCCACCTCTGGTTCCTGCGCGACCTGCTGGTGCTGAACCTGCTGGTGCTCGCCGCCTGGGCCATCGCCCAGGGCCGGCATCGCCGCGCCACCCGGACCGCCGCCCGCGGCCCCGGGCGCTTCGCCGCCTGGCTCGCGCGTGCCGGCGACGCCGGGCCGGCGCACTGGCTGTCGGTGGCGCTGGCCGGCGCGCTGCTGGGCCATGCCTTGATCCTCGCCGTCCGGTTGACCGGCATCGCCTACGAGGCCGGCCCGGGCGACCTGACGCTGTTCAACCTGGCCTTCTACGCGCCGCTGTTCCTCGCCGGTCTGGCGCTGTGGCATCGCCCCGTCTGGCTGCGTGCGTGGCTGTCGACGCCGCTCTGGCTGCTGCCGGTGGCCGCCTTCGCGGCCAACTGGGGCGACGCGGCCAGCGCCACGCTGCCGCATCCGCTGGCCCGCGAGGCCGCACTGGCGGTGGAACTGCTGGGCATCTGGATCGCGACCGGGGCCGCCGTGGGCGCGCTGGGGCGCTGGCGCACCGGCCCGCGCGGCTGGCTCGGCCGCATGCTCGCCGAGGCGAGCTACACGATCTTCCTCGTCCACCACCTGCTGGTGGTGGCGCTGGCGCTGCTGCTGCTGCCGCTCGATTGGCCGGCGGCGGTCAAGTTCCCGATCATCGCGCTGGCCACGCTGGCGCTGAGTCTGGCGATCCACCGCTGGCTGGTGCGGCCCTTCGCCCTCATGCGGCTGCTCTTCAACGGCCGCACGCCCGCCCCCCAGGGCGAGCGCCCGGTCACGCCCGCGCCGGGCCGAGCCTGATCCGGCGTAGGCCAGCGCGGCCGGGGGCCGCGGCGGTCAGTGGGTGTCCAGGACCGGGAAGCCCTTGACCAGGTCGTCGATCGCCTTGACCTGCTCCAGGAAGGGCTTGAGCTGCGACAGGCGCAGCGCGCTGGGGCCGTCGCACAGCGCCTTTTCGGGCTCGGGATGGGCCTCCAGGAAGAGGCCGGCCAGGCCGATCGCCATGCCGGCGCGGGCCAGCTCGGTGACCTGGCCGCGGCGACCGCCCGAGGCGGCGGCACCGGACTCGCGCTGCTGCAGCGCATGGGTCACGTCGAAGATCACCGGCTTGCCACCGCTGACCTGCTTCATCACGCCGAAGCCCAGCATGTCGACGACCAGGTTGTCGTAGCCGAACTGGGCGCCGCGGTCGCACAGCATCACGTTCGGATTGCCGCCTTCCTCGAACTTCTCGACGATGTTCTTCATCTGCGGCGGGCTGACGAACTGCGGCTTCTTGATGTTGATCACCCGGCCGGTCTTCGCGAGCGCGATCACCAGGTCGGTCTGGCGGGCCAGGAAGGCCGGCAGTTGCAGCACGTCGCAGACGGCGGCCACCTCGGCCGCCTGGTGGGGTTCATGCACGTCGGTCAGCACCGCGACGCCATGCGCCTTCTTGACCGCCTCGAAGATCTTCAGGCCGGCGTCCAGACCCGGGCCGCGGTAGCTCTTGATCGAGGACCGGTTGGCCTTGTCGAAGGACGCCTTGAAGACGTAGGGAATGCCCAGTTCCCGGGTCACGCGCAGGTATTCGCCGCACACATCGACCGCGAACTGCTCCGACTCCAGCACGTTGACACCGCCGAACAGCACGAACGGCCGGGCGTTGTCGACCACGATGTCATTGATCTTGACCATCTCGATTCCGATTCCCTGAGGCGAAGGCGCGGAGTATCCCATAGGCCCCTCTGGCGACCGGCCGCCCCCTGGCCGCCTCGCCCCCCTCGTTGAGGGGCCGGCATCGACCGTCCCGCCCGCCCATCGGGGGCCCGTCCGGGGACCCGTCGGGAATCGGCTGACACCTCCTTCAGCGGGTTGCTTTCCCGAGTTTCGTGCGACGTCCGATGTTTTGTTTCGAATATCGAACCCCAGTATCTCGGGCCCGGGGACGAGTATGTAACGACGGGCAATAACCCCTCGATCCGAGACATCCGTCAGGTTGTCAACCCTCGACCTGGATGTTTCAAAGAGTACCTCCCCGCAGCTGCCCAATATTCCCGGAATCACCCGCGTGTGGCCGGCGTCCACTCTGGAAATCAGCCCATCGGACTCCGCATACTGAGTCATGGCCGCAACACCTGCCCAGCCGGGCGGGAATGAAGCAGTCAATTTCCCGGGTGCCAACATCCAGTAACAAGAATCCCGCCCGACGCCTGCAGCGAGGCGTCGGCGCGCAAGAAGAAGAGATACCGGCATTTACTCGTCAACGCGCTCCGCGCATTTTCAGCAGTTCGAAACACCATGACGAAAACCTCTTCTTCCTTTGGAATCTCCGCCGGCCTGAGCGCCTGCGCGCTCGCCGCCAGCCTGCTGCTGGCCGGTTGCGGCGGCGGGGGCGGCAGCAGCGCCGCCGGCGCCGCGCCGCTGGCGCTGGAGACGCCGCCGACCGCCGCCTCCACCCC
>Ga0075370_10000994_pt1 | contig 11717 bp, 8 predicted proteins | sample EndMethybrTD3035_FD_71398 | JGI IMG/M metagenome (GOLD analysis project Ga0075370, IMG submission 71398) | Populus endosphere microbial communities from Tennessee, USA - Endosphere MetaG P. TD hybrid TD303-5 | ecosystem: Host-associated > Plants > Roots > Endosphere | place: USA: Tennessee... | reverse complement strand
ATTTCGCCATTGTATGAAGCACGTCAAGAAGTCGGTCCTGCTGTGGTACTCGCCGCACGAGATGTACACGCTGGTGACCGCGGTGCAGGACTATCCGAAGTTCCTGCCCTGGTGCGAACGAGCCGAGCTGGTCGAGCAGCGCGAGGACGGCGTCACCGCACGGCTGCACCTGTCGTACTTGGGGTTGCGCCAGTCGTTCACAACCCGAAACCAGCATGTGCCAGACAAGAGCGTTGCGCTGAAGCTTGTCGACGGTCCGTTCTCGCGGCTCGACGGCCACTGGCATTTCGCCCCGCTTCCCAAAGCGGACGGTGCCAACGCCAAGGCCTGCAAGGTCGACTTCGCGATGCACTATGCGTTCTCGAGCGGCGCGCTGGAGTCGCTGGTGAGTCCGGTGTTCGACAGCATCGCCAACACCTTCGTCGACTCCTTCGTCAAGCGTGCGGAGCAGGTCTACGGTGTCCGCTGAATCGGCTGGCTCCGCTGGGTCCGCTGACCCCGATGCCCGCGACGCACCGATGCTCTCGATCAGCGTTGCCTACAGCCCGCGAGCAGGTGAGGTGGATCAGTGCGAGCTGCGGCTTGCGGCAGGCTCGTGCGTCGGCGACGCGCTGCAGGCCAGCGGCCTCGCGCAGCGCCACCCCGACTTGAATCTCACCGAAGCGGCGCTTGGCATCTGGGGCGCTCTCGCGCGGGCCGATCAGCCGCTTCGCGACCGCGACCGCGTCGAGGTCTATCGTCCGTTGATGGTCGATCCGAAGGAGGCGAGGCGGCGCCGGCAGCGGCAACAGCGCGAGCAGCTCGCAGCGGCCCGGAAGGGGCACAAGCGCTAAAGCCACGCGCCTCGCGAAGCGCGTGTCTGCTACTTGCAGTCGCTCGCGATGATGCCCTGGGTGCGCTTGGCTTCCGCTGCGCGGGCGGCGTCGTCCATGAACTCGCGCTCGCCCTTGTCGTTGGTGCGAGCGATGCGAACGCCACTGTCGAGCGTACGCAGCTGCGCCTTGGCGCGCATGCAGTTGTCGGCTTTGGCGATCGCGATCTTCTCGTCCTCGGCCTTCTTCTTGTCGTTTGCTTCCTGCTCGGTCTTGCGGCGCTTGGCCTCGAGCTCGGGGTCGCTGCCCTTGGGCGCGAGAGCCGGGGCGCCGGAGGCGGCACCCGACGCCGCAGGTGCCCCAGCCGGCGCGCGGCGTTGGGTGGCAGTCGGGCGCTGCAGGATGTCGCTGTCGGCGACGCCGGCGGGCGGCGGCAGGTCGCTGTACTGCGTCTGGCCGTTCTTGTCGCGCCACTTCCACTGCGCATGAGCCGGCACGGCGAGCAGGGCGCCGAGCACGGCCGCACAGGTGAGGGCAGTCCAACGATGCATGTTTTCGGGGTCGTCGCCGACGGATTTCTATGGCTGGGGAGTGTAGCGGCGGCGTTGCCCGGCAGCCAGCATCGGCTCGCCAAAGCGTGGCGTAGTTCCTGATCCGTATAATTCGCTTTTGCGTCAGGAGCTTTTCTCATGCGCCTTCTTGGCAAAGCGCTCACCTTCGACGACGTGTTGTTGGTGCCGGCGTTCTCCCAGGTGTTGCCCCGCGACACCAGCCTCGCGACCCACCTCTCCCGCAACATCCGCCTGAATCTGCCGCTCGTGTCGGCGGCGATGGACACGGTGACCGAAGCCCGCCTGGCGATCTCGATCGCCCAGGAAGGCGGCATCGGCATCGTCCACAAGAACCTCACGCCCAAGCAGCAGGCTGCCGAGGTCGCGCGGGTCAAGCGCTACGAATCGGGCGTGCTGCGCGACCCGATCACCATCTCGCCGACCGTGCCGGTGCGCGAGGTGATCGCGCTGTCTCGACAGCACGGGATTTCGGGTTTCCCTGTGCTGGACAACGGCAAGGTCGTCGGCATCGTCACCGGCCGCGACCTGCGCTTCGAGACCCGCATGGATGTGCCGGTCAGCGAGATCATGACGCCGCGCGATCGGCTGATCACGGTGCGCGAGGGTGCGACGATCGAAGACGGCAAGACGCTGATGCACAAGCACAAGCTCGAGCGCGTGCTGGTCGTCAATGACTCGTTCGAGCTGCGCGGGCTGATGACGGTCAAGGACATCACCAAGCAGACGAGCTTTCCGAACGCCGCACGCGACGCCCAAGGCAAGCTGCGTGTCGGTGCCGCGGTGGGCGTCGGCGAAGGCACCGAGGAGCGTGTGGAACTGCTCGCCAAGGCCGGCGTCGACGTGCTGGTCGTCGACACCGCGCACGGCCACAGCGCCGGCGTGATCGAGCGAGTGCGCTGGGTCAAGAAGAACTATCCGAACGTCGACGTGATCGGCGGCAACATCGCCACCGGTGCGGCGGCGCGTGCGCTGGTCGAAGCCGGTGCCGACGGCGTCAAGGTCGGCATCGGGCCAGGCTCGATCTGCACGACGCGCATCGTCGCGGGCGTCGGCGTGCCGCAGATCATGGCCATCGACAACGTTGCAACGGCGCTCAAGGGCAGCGGCGTTCCGCTCATCGCCGATGGCGGCATCCGCTTCTCGGGCGACATCGCCAAAGCAATCGCCGCAGGAGCGCACACCGTGATGATGGGCGGCATGTTCGCAGGCACTGAAGAAGCGCCGGGCGAGATCGTGCTGTTCCAGGGCCGCAGCTACAAGAGCTATCGCGGGATGGGCTCGATCGGCGCGATGCAGCAAGGCAGTGCGGACCGCTACTTCCAGGACAACACCGGCGCCAACCCGAACGCGGACAAGCTCGTCCCCGAAGGCATCGAAGGCCGCGTGCCTTACAAGGGATCGCTCGTGTCGATCGTGTTCCAGATGGCGGGTGGCCTTCGGGCCGCGATGGGCTACTGCGGCTGCGCGAGCATCGAGGAGATGCGCGAGAAGGCCGAGTTCGTCGAGATCACGTCTGCGGGCATCCGCGAGAGCCACGTGCACGACGTGCAGATCACCAAGGAAGCTCCGAACTACCGGGCAGACTGATCTCCACTCCCGCTATAATCTGGCCAACTTTCGAGTTCTGGACAGAATAGTGCGGACAACCGGCATCTTCGAAGCAAAGCAGAACTTCTCGGCGCTGATCGATGCGGTCGAGGCGGGCGAAGAGGTGCGCATCACTCGGCATGGCAAGGAGGTCGTGCGCATGCTGCCGGTCAAGCGCGTGCCGGTGATCGCCCAAAGCCAGATCGAGCGGGAGCTGCAGGCGATCCGCGAGCTCCATGCCCGCATCAAGCCCGGGCCTGGCTGGCGCGAACTGCGCGGCGAGGGCCGCGAATGAACGCCGCAACGCGCGCATCGGCCGTCATCATCGACGCCTCCGCGACCGCCGCCTGGCTGCTGCCGGACGAGCACAGCGACAGCGCGCAGCGCGTCTATGCGCGTGTCCGGCTCGGCGAACTCGAGCTGCACGCCCCGGAACTCTGGCTCTGGGAGTGCGGGAACATCATCGCCAATGGCGTGGCCCAACGACGCATGACTGCGGCGGACGCGATGCTGACGTGGTCGGTGCTCGACGCGATCCGCAGCCGCGTGGAGCTGACGAGTACGGCGCCGGCGCAGATCCGCGCCGCGCTGACGCTGGCGCTCGACCATGCCCTGTCGCTGCACGACGCGGCTTACCTGTGGCTAGCCCTCTCGCTCAAATTGCCGCTCTTGACACACAACCGCAAGCTGGCGGCTGCCGCGCGCCCCGCGGTCGACGTGCTAACCCTGGAGGATCTGGCGTGAACGACGCGCTCGACGACAACAACAAGATGCCCGAACCTGTCGCCGCCAGGCGCCAGGCGGCGATGCCGTTCATCATGCTGACGGTGCTGATCGACATGATCGCGATCGGCCTGATCATCCCGGTCCTGCCGCCATTGGTCGGTACGTTCACGAGTTCGCAGGCCGAGCAGGCGTTCTGGTACGGCGCGGTGACGATGGTGTTCGGCATCGCGAACTTCTTCGGCTCGCCGATCCTAGGCCGGCTGTCCGACCGCTACGGCCGCCGGCCGGTGCTCCTGCTCGGGTTCAGCGGGCTTGCGATCAGCTTCTTCGTGACCGGCCTCGCGACGGCGCTCTGGATGCTGCTGGTCGTGCGCCTCTTCAGCGGTGCGATGCAATCGAACATCGCGGTTGCGAACGCGTATGTTGCCGATATCACGCAGCCGGCCGACCGTGCCAAGGCGTTCGGCAAGCTCGGCGCGATGCTCGGGATGGGCTTCATCCTCGGGCCGGTGCTCGGCGGGCTGCTCGGCGGCATCAGCCTGCACCTGCCTTTCTTCGTGGCCGGCACGCTTGCAATCGTCAACTGGCTTTACGGCTACTTCGTGCTGCCCGAATCCTTGCCGCTCGAACGACGCCGGCCCTTCGTGCTGCGCGAAGCGAACCCGATCAATTCGCTGCGTGGGCTGAGCGAACTGAAAGGCGTCGGCTCGCTCGTGCTGGTGGTCGCGCTGAGCGCGCTCGCCCAGTTCATGACCCACACGTCGTGGGTGCTGTACACGACCTTCAAGTTCGGCTGGGGTCCGACGCAAAACGGCTGGTCGCTGTTTGCGATCGGCCTGATGTCGGTGCTGGTTCAGGGTGTGCTCCTCAGCAGGCTGCTGCGCCGCTTCTCGCCGCAGCGCCTTGCGATCATGGGGCTGATCTCGTCGAGCCTTGCTTTCGTGTCGTGGGGGCTCGTCACCGAGGGCTGGATGCTGTACGTCGCGATCTTCGCGAACGTGCTCGGCTTCGCCGCGGCCCCGGCGATGCAAAGCCTGATCTCGAATGCGGCCGATGCGACGACCCAGGGCCGCACCGCCGGCGCCGTCGGTTCGCTGAACAGCATGATGGCGGTGCTCGCGCCCGTGATCGGCGCGCCGCTGCTTGCGACGGTGTCGCACCTGCCGCACGGCGACTGGCGGATCGGCGCTCCGTTCTACTTCTGCGCGCTGCTGCAGGCAGGCTCGACCTTGATCGCGATCCGCCACTTCAAGCGCGAACGCCGCAAGCGCGAGGCGCTCGCCGCCGCCGGATCCGTTGCCTAACTCTCAGCCGCCTCCACCATGCACGACAAGATCCTGATCCTCGACTTCGGCTCCCAGGTCACCCAGCTGATTGCGCGCCGCGTGCGCGAAGCCCACGTGTTCTGCGAGATCCATCCGAACGACGTGAGCGACGCGTTCGTGCGCTCGTTCAATCCGAAGGCGATCATCCTGTCGGGCAGCCATGCATCGACGTACGAGGAGCACGAGCTGCGCGCGCCGCAGGCGGTGTGGGACCTCGGCGTGCCCGTGCTCGGCATCTGCTATGGCATGTTCACCATGGCAGTGCAGCAGGGCGGGCAGGTCGAGGCGGCCGATCACCGCGAGTTTGGTTACGCCGAGGTGCGGGCCCACGGGCACACGAAGCTGCTGCAAGGGATCGAAGACTTCAGCACGGCCGAAGGCCACGGCATGCTGAAGGTCTGGATGAGCCACGGCGACAAGGTCACCGCGCTGCCGCCGGGCTTCAAGCTGATGGCCAGCACGCCGAGTTGCCCGATCGCGGGCATGGCCGACGAATCGCGCGGCTACTACGGCGTGCAGTTCCACCCCGAAGTGACGCACACGGTGCAGGGCCGCGAACTGCTGAATCGCTTCGTGCTCGAGATCGCGAGGGCGAAGCCTGACTGGATCATGGGCAACTACATCGACGAGGCGGTCGCGCGCATCCGTGAACAGGTCGGTAACGAGGAAGTGATCCTCGGCCTGTCGGGCGGCGTCGATTCGAGCGTCGCCGCGGCGCTGATCCACCGGGCGATCGGCGAGCAGCTGACCTGCGTGTTCGTCGACCATGGGCTGCTGCGGCTCGACGAAGGCAAGCTCGTGATGGAGATGTTCGCGGGGCGGCTGCACGCGAAGGTGATCGCGGTCGACGCGAGCGAGCAGTTCCTCGGGCATCTGAAAGGCGTGAGCGACCCGGAGGCGAAGCGCAAGATCATCGGCCGCGAGTTTGTCGAGGTGTTCCAGGCCGAGGCGAAGAAGCTGAAGTCCGCCAAGTGGCTGGCGCAAGGAACGATCTATCCGGACGTCATCGAGTCGGGCGGCGCGAAGACCAAGAAGGCCACGACGATCAAGAGCCATCACAACGTGGGCGGCTTGCCGGAGACGCTTGGGCTGAAGCTGCTCGAGCCGTTGCGCGAGTTGTTCAAGGACGAGGTGCGCGAGCTCGGTGTCGCGCTCGGCCTGCCGCACGACATGGTCTACCGGCATCCGTTCCCGGGTCCCGGCCTGGGCGTGCGCATCCTCGGCGAGGTGAAGAAGGAGTACGCCGATCTGCTGCGCCGGGCAGACGCGATCTTCATCGAGGAGCTGCGCAACACCCGCGACAGCGCGAGCGGCAAGACCTGGTATGAGCTGACGAGCCAGGCCTTCGCGGTGTTCCTGCCGGTGAAGAGCGTCGGCGTGATGGGCGACGGCCGCACGTATGACCACGTGGTCGCGCTTCGCGCCGTGCAGACCAGCGACTTCATGACGGCCGACTGGGCCGAGTTGCCGTACGCGCTCTTGAAGAAGGTTTCGAGCCGCATCATCAACGAGGTGCGCGGCATCAATCGTGTGACCTACGACGTCTCGAGCAAGCCGCCCGCGACCATCGAATGGGAATGAATCATCTTCTTCCCACGTCGTTCGATGGGAAACCGTTCTTGCAGCTTGCTAGGAGAGCAACCGGGTCAACGTGTCGGGATGCAGCGCCCAACCGAGCAGTCCGGACAAGCCCATGAGTACGCCGAAGCCGATGGGTACCCATGACAGCCAATACATCCACCAGATCTTGGTCAACGCAGCCACGGCGAGCACCGCGATGGCGATCGCCAGCGCAGCATCGGACAGGTCGAACTGGTCATCGCGGTAGTTGAGGCGGTCGTAGTTCTTTTGGTCCTGCTCGGCCTGGGCCTTGAGCTCGGCCTTCTTCTGTGCCTCGTTCGCGGCCTTCGCGTCGTAGCGGGTGATCGCCTCGTCGTAGGCCAAAGCTTCGGCGGGAGGGCGTCCGATCTTGCCCAGGCGCAACTGCGTCGCCGTGGCCTCGGCAACGTCCTGCCGGACGTTGCGCGCCTGGTAGAAGTTCCAGTGGTCGAGCTTGTCGGCCTGCGCCTGCTGCATGGCCTGGACGATGTTGTCGTCCTTGACTTTGCACACGCCCATGAACGTCGCGAGCAACGCCACGGTGATGGCGACAAAGGTGTTGAGCAAGGCTGCCTTGCGGTCGCCGGCAGCGCCGTCGGGCGATTCGACGAGATGCGTGGGATCAATGTCCATGTGGCGATTGTGCGGCGCCCGCGGTGCGTGCCGCCCCGGGCATGTCCTGGCCGAAGTCGTCAAGCGGCGTCGACGCCGGAATCGTGGCTGCCCGATGCGGCGATGCTCGGTGCTCCGGCCGGCGCCGCATGAAGTTCCAGCAGGACGGGGGCCAGGGCGGCACGGACGCGTTGCAACTGCGCTTCGACCTCCTGATCCGGCGCATCTCGCGCGCATGCAGCCTCGAGGTCGGCGGCAGCCGCGCTCAGCGCGCGCGCGCCCAGGAGGGCGGCCTCCGACTTGAGATCATGGGCCATGCGCGTTGCCGTGACGCGATCCCCGGCCGCGGCTTGAAATCGTGCGCTGAAGTAGCTGCTGCGTTCGGCAAACATCGCCAGCAATCGGCCATGGAGCGCACTGCCCGGTTCGACGCCGCTTTCCCGCAAGGCGGCTTCGTCGAACGGTCCCTGCACAGCACGCGCGGAGCCGCCAGCCCTTATCCAGCGGGCCAGTGTGTCGAAGAGTCGACCGAGCCGGATCGGCTTGGAGACATAGTCGTTCATTCCGGCCGCCAGGGCCTTGTCTCGGTCACCCACCATCGCGTTGGCGGTCATCGCGATCACCGGCAACTGCGCCCAGCGCGTGTCGCGGCGCAGGCGTCGGGTGGCCTCGTAGCCATCGAGTTCGGGCATTTGGCAGTCCATCAGAACGCCGTCGAAGGCGTGTTGCTCGAGCATCTCGAGTGCGCGCATGCCGTTGTCCGCGACCACGACGTGAATACCGGCCCGACGCAGCAGGTGGCAGGCCAATTCCTGATTGACCGGGTTGTCTTCGACGAGCAGTAGGCGGGCTCCGGCCAAGGACGAGCGCTGGCGCGCAAGGGTCGTGGTTTCGCTTTCGACTTCCGCGGAGCCCGCGCGCACCGGCAGCAACACATCCAGGCAAGCGTCGAGCAAGGTGGAGGACGTGACCGGCTTGGCAAGCATGGCGGCCACCGGCGCCGCCGCCTCGGTCGCGCGCTGCCGTGCCTCGTCGCGGCTAAATGCGGTGACCATCAGCACCGCAGGCGGCTTGTGGCGCAGCACCATCCCGGCGAGCTGGTGCGCGACCTCCACGCCGTCCATGCCGGGCATCTTCCAGTCCAGCAGCACGAGGTCGAAGGAGCGGTCGGCGCGATCGGCATCGGCGATGGCCGCCAATGCGGCGCGGCCGTCGGCCTGCGTCTCGGCGATGAGCGACATCGCGCGGGCCATGTCTGCCATCTGCTCGCGCGCGCATTCGTTGTCGTCCACGACGAGCACTCGCAGGCCGTGAAGTTGCTCAAATCCCCGATGCGTGCCCGCAGTGGCCTCGGGCAGGCCGAACCGTGCGCTGAAGCGGAACCGGCTGCCGCGCCCTGGCTCGCTTTCCACGGTGATCTCGCCGCCCATCATCTGCACCAGACGGCGGCTGATGGCCAGACCCAGGCCAGTGCCCCCAAAACGCCGGGTGGTGGAGCTGTCCGCCTGAGTGAAGGGCTGGAACAAGCGGGCGATCTCCTCTGGCCGCAGGCCAATCCCCGTGTCGCTCACCTCGAAGACGAGCCGAATGGCGTTTTCTTCCCGCGCTGACTGTGCGGCCGACACGAGCACCTCGCCGCGCTCGGTGAACTTGACCGCATTGCCAGCCAGATTCAGCAGCACTTGCCCGAGCCGTGTCGGGTCGCCCAGCAGGCGGCGCGGCAGGCGCGGCGGCAGCGCGTACACCAGCTCGACGCCCTTTTCCTCGGCCTTCAGTCCGATCACCGCTGCCAGCCGATCCATCACTTCGTCGAGGTCGAACTCGACCGACTCCATCTCGAGATGGCCGGCCTCGATCTTCGACAGGTCCAGGATGTCGTTCAGGATCGCCAGCAACGACTCCGCCGCGCGCTGCACGTGATGGACGTAGCGAGCCTGCGTGTCGTTCAAGCCGCTTTGCAGCGCGAGCTGGGACATGCCGAGGATCGCGTTCATCGGCGTGCGGATCTCGTGGCTCATGTTGGCCAGGAAGAATGACTTGGCCTGGTTGGCTGCTTCTGCCTCGAGCCGCGCCTGGCGCTCGGCATCGGCACGGCGCCGCTCGCTGACGTCGAGCACGAAGCCGACCGTCTGGGGCGGTGGACCTTCGAGGAGGATCCCTCCCACCAACACCGGCACGCGAGTGCCATCCTTGCGCACGTATTCCTTTTCGAACGGCTGGTAGCGTCCTCCTTCCAGCAGTTCCTGCCCCGCGCGCTCATCGGCGTCCCGGTACTCGGGCGGCGTCACGCTCTCAGTCGTGAGCACTCCGGACAACATCTCTTCGCGCGTGTATCCGACGATGCTCAGGTAGGCATCGTTGGCGTCCACGATGCGGCCGTCGAGGTCGGCAATGCGCACCGCGATGAGATTCGAATCCACCAGCCGGGTGATGCGGGCCTGCCATGCGATCGATGCCGCTTCGGCGCGCCGGCGCTGCTCGTTCTCCTCCTTCAGGGCGGCATACAGGCCCGCGGTCTCGAGCGAAATCGCTGCCTGCGCCGCCAGCATGCCCAGCACCGAGGCGTGACGGGTGGTGAACGCATGCGTGCTGAGCAGATGTTCGAGGTACAGCACGCCGATCGTCTGCGACCGCCTGAGCAGCGGCACGCACAGCACCGAGCGTGGCTGGCGGTGGCGCAGATAGGCCGCGGCGGTGAAAGGGTGGGGCTGCATTGCGTCGGCCAGCAACACAGGCTCCCGGCTGCGCCGCACGTAGTTGAGCAGGCCGACGGGGTGCCCATCGTCACCGTCTTCCACGGGCGTGCCCGGCCCGCAGACACCCACCGCCAACGTGTCGCCGCGCACTTCGGCCTCGGCTGCCAGCTCGAACCGGTCGCCGGCCGCCACGTACAGGCGGCCAGCCTGCGCGCCAGCCTGTTCCAGTGCGATGCGCATCAGCGTTTCGAGCAGCGCATCAAGGTCGATCTGGCTCGATACGGCCTGCGTTGCCTTCAAGACCGCCAGCGTATCGATCGGTATCGCCGCACCGGCAGCCGCACGCAGTGCCGGATGAGAGGCTTCGAGCTGACGCAGTTTGGCGCTCGCGCCCCAGCGTGCGTAGGCTGCATGAGCATCGGCCAGATAGGCGTCGGAGATTCGCACCATGCCGCGGGACCGATGGAACGCGGCCGCGCGCTCGCACGCCAGCGCTTCCTGGTGAGGCAGGGCGCCGACGCGCGCGGCCGTGATCGCGGCCTCGTAGAGCCGCTCGGCCTGAAGCTCGTGCCCTTGCAGGCGGGCCAGCTCTGCGGCGACAAGCGCGTGGCGAGTGGCATAGTTTTCGGGGCACTGGGCCGACCAGATCGCCAGGTCGGCAACGATCTGCTCGATACTGCGTACGGCGGCGCCCTGCTCGGTCGGGGGCAGTTCGCCGTGGGCTGCAGCAAGCGCGAGTGCGCGATAAAAGGCGAACGTCGGCCGCACCGCCATCGCGAACACCGCGCGCAGAACACCTTCCGTGCGGTCCGCCGCCTGCAACGCCGCTCGCGAGTCGCCCACGATGAACGCGGCCATCTGCTCGAGCATGTGAACGATGCCAAGCCCAGCGACGTTCTTCTGCTGCACCATGCGCTGAACCGTTGCCGCGTGGTCGTACCCGTCGCCGTCGAACGAAGTCGGTGCGCGCGTGCGCCCCTGCAGGCAGCGTGCGAACTGGCCGAAACATTGCACGACTTCGAGCGTGCCCCCGCTGTGCGTGGCAAGCAGAAAGTCGATGCTGCGCTCGGCCTGCGACGACAGCTCGTCGAGCCGCTCGCCGGCTTCGACCATGTAAAGGCAGGTGTTGACGGTGATCAGAGCTGCGTGCACGAAGTTGCCCACCTCCGTGCACGCGGCGAATCCTCGGTCGAGGATGGGCCGACCGCTCGCGAAGGGCCGGCGCCAGAAGTGAATGAACCCGGCGTGAGAGAAGAGGAGCATGCCGCGGCGCTTGCGGTCGTCTAGCCGCTCGTTCAGCCGCACGGCCAGCTCGGAGTATTCGTATGCGGCCGCGATGTCGCCGAAGGCCGCCACCAGGACGCGGGCGTAGTACGTGTAGACGACGGCGCTTTCCTCGCAGTTGCCGTGGCGCAGCACCAGCCGCGTGGCCTTGAGGACGAGCCAAGGGAAGACGTCCGGGCGAGCGATGTAGATGCCTGTGAACGAATCCACGATGAGGCCGAGTACCGTGCGGACGTCGGGGTCCTGCAGCGGCGGCGCGTCGATCAGCGCCTCGATGCTGCGGCCGGCCAGTTCACGTTCGACTTCCTGGCGCTCCTGTTGCACGATCGTTTGCGCGTCGCCGTCGGGAAAGACGATGCCGAACGGGCTCAGTGCTTCGAGCGCCGCCGCCGCGGCGGCGCCGAAGTGGCCCGGCCCCAGGTGCAGGCGGATGCGCAAGCCGTAGATGCGAGCGCGCTCGGGGCGTGACTGCGCCCGCGCCAAGAGTGCCTCCAGCCGCTTGTC
>Ga0075370_10000993_pt1 | contig 11727 bp, 13 predicted proteins | sample EndMethybrTD3035_FD_71398 | JGI IMG/M metagenome (GOLD analysis project Ga0075370, IMG submission 71398) | Populus endosphere microbial communities from Tennessee, USA - Endosphere MetaG P. TD hybrid TD303-5 | ecosystem: Host-associated > Plants > Roots > Endosphere | place: USA: Tennessee... | reverse complement strand
CGGCCTCGGGGCTGAACGCGTTGCCAACGACGCGGGTTCGTCCCATCGTGGGCTGCTTGGCGCCCGAGTCCTCGTTGTCGACGACAACGACGCAGCGCGCGAGGTGCTGGTGCACATGGCCGACTCGCTTGGGCTGCGAGCGTCGGCCGCCAACGGTGGCCACGAAGCCATCCAGGCGGTCGTCGCGGCGGATGCGCGCGACGAGCCCTTCGACCTGCTCTTGCTCGACTGGAAGATGCCGGGCATGAATGGCGTCGACTGTGCGAAGCAACTGGCCCGCATGCCTCTGGCGCACCCGCCGCCCACCGTGCTGATGCTCACCGCCTTCTCCCGCGACGAAATGGCGCGCGGGCTGGCGGCCGAACGGCTCACCGTGGCGGCGACGCTGACCAAACCAGTAACGCCTTCGACGCTGCTGGATGCCAGCCTGCAGGCGATCGGTCAGCCGCGGCAGCATGCCTTGCGAGGTGATCTACGCGAGGAAGAGTTGCAGAGCAACCGCGCCCTTCTGGCCGGCGCACGTGTTCTGCTGGTCGAGGACAACCCGTTCAACCAGGAGCTGGCGCGTGACCTCCTGGGCCGCGCGCAAATCGTGGTCCGGGTTGCCAACAACGGCCGCGAGGCCATCGACATGCTGGCGCGCGAACGCTTCGACGCGGTGCTGATGGACTGCCAGATGCCAGTCATGGACGGTTATGCGGCCACGCGCGAGTTGCGCGGCGACCCGAAGTGGCGCGATCTGCCGATCATTGCGATGACTGCAAACGCGATGGTCGGCGACCGCGAAAAGGTGCTGGCGGCGGGCATGAACGACCACATTGCCAAACCGGTCGACGTGATCGAAATGTTCGCCACGCTGGCGCGCTGGGTCCGACCTAGTGTTGCCGCGGCGAGCGGCAGTTTCCCGGGCATCGAGAGCGCGGCCGGACTGGCCGGTGTGATGGGCGACGAGCAGCTTTATCGGCGCTTGTTGGGCATGTTCCGTGATCGGGAAGCCGGCTTTGCGGCCCGTTTTGGCGCCGCCCGTGCGGCGCACGACATGCTCACGGCCACGCGCCTGGCGCACGACCTGAAGAGCGCATCCGGTACCCTGGGGGCGACGGCCGTTCGCGAGGCCGCCGAGGTGCTGGAACACGCATGCTGCAACGGCGCAGGCGCGCCGGACATCGACGCGCTGCTCGCGGCGGTGGTCGAGCATCTCGACCCTGTGATCGCCGGCTTGCGCTCGCTCGACGAAGGGCCGGCGTCAGCCGGCGCGGTTCCTCTTCTCCGCGCTTCTTGGTGAAGCACCATACGGTGCGTGCTGCTGGCGTGGGGTCACGAGAGCTTGCCTCGTCAACTCGATTGAGCTCGATCTCGACGTGTTGGCGCGACAGCATGAGGAATCGGTTGTGCGTGTCGCCGGAAATTGACGATGGCGTCGCGTTCGAATGAACTTCACAAAGCCGTTGTCAACAGCAGCTTTGTAGCGTCCAGTTCGTGGAACTGACAGGCTGCTCAGGGTCTCGACTGCTGTCCCAACTGTCGTCCAGGCGATTGACTGAGTTCAGGCCTCGCCTACTAAAAAAGAACCCCTGTCGCCCGACAAGCAAGCGACAGGGGCAAGTGCTGCATCAGCCCTTCAGCCGAGCACCTCGGTCACGATCCCGGCTCCGACGGTCTGGCCGCCTTCGCGCATCGCGAACCTCATGCCGTTCTCGATGGCCACAGGCTTGTTCAGCTCGAAGCTGACCTGTGCCTGTGCCCCCGGCTCGACCACACCGGTCTCGGTGTCGACGTGAATGACATTGCCGCGTGCGCCGCGGTTTCCTCCCTCGAGGCTTGTCCAACACCTGCCCCTTCGGCATGGGCGACTCGTGTCGGGGTGACTCATCCGGGCAGGTGTCGAACAAACCTAAACGGGTCCTGAGATCCAGCGCTTTGCAAGGGACGACCGCTGTTTCACGGTAAACCGACATCACAACAGCGAAGGCCTGCAACGCCGCTCCGAACTGACGGTCAAGCGTGCGTCCGCTACGCGTGCAGACGGCCATCTGCAGTCGTTCGCGAATATCCGCTGCATGGATGCCCACCTCGTGGTCCTCTGTGACGGAGCGGGCGAGGCATCTGGCGGATCTTGTGAGTCGGCCGCCAGGCGGTTGTCTTCGGAGGAAGCGCGTGCAAGAGGTGGTGGCCTAGCTGATTGCTGTCCGGCCACCATTTTTCAATGCCTTCTTTGCAAGTAGATACATCGAACTTGCCGCAGGCGACAAGGGCAGCTTCCGGCGGAGGAGGGCGATTTCCCGTTCCAGCGGCTGGCGAAGCTGCACTACCTTCAACGCCCCCTGCGACTGGGCTTGCACGGCCACTGCGGGAAGAATCGCGATCCCCGTGTTCGCAGAGACCAGCGACACGGCGGTGGCGAGGTGCTCGACCTGGTAGGCCCAGTTAAACTGCAGGCTCGATTTCAATACGAATGAATCGATCAGCATCCGCGTGGCGCTCAAGACCCCGATGCTGATGAGCGGCTCGCCACCCAGGTCTTGCCATCTGATGATCTTGCGACCCGCCAGCGGATGCGACGATGGGCAGACTGCCACCATGCGTTCGCGAAACATCTTCTCCACTTCCAGGTCAGGGCGAGCAGCACCCGCAACCGTGATCGCAAGGTCGAGCTCGCCGCGAATCATGGCCTCCCGAATCTCCGTCGCCGAGCGGTCGAGAACCTGAACCCGGTTCTGCGGATGGCGATTGGCGTAGTCGCGCAGCAGCGGCGGGAGGAAAACCGAGGCCAAGGTCGGTAGGCAGCCGATCCGTACGTTGCCGGACGATTTTCCTCCTCCCGCGCGCAGGTCTTCCAGCGATGTGGCGAGGTCCTGCAGCACTCTGCGCGCCTTCGGGAAAAAGTCTGTGCCTTCCGCCGTGAGCGCCACCGTGCGAGTCGTGCGGGCCAGCAGCTTGACGCCGAGGCTCTCTTCCAGCTTCTTCAATCGCCGGCTCAACGCGGTCGCGGACAAGCAGAGGTGACTTGCCGCGGCATTGAAGCTGCCGATCTCGGCAATCGTCACGAAGGCCTGCACACCAAGTATGTCGAGTCGCAACATGGCGCCGATTATCCCGAGTTATGCATGAAACATCAGCAATAAATGCACTTTACTGTCGAAGCTCCACCGACGACAGTCATCCGCATGGCAAACACCGCGGTCGCGAGCGACCTTTCCACATTCGATCCATGGCTCGGCAAGACCCGGGAAGACGGGGACTGTGCAAGCCCGGTCACGGTGCGCCGGGTGGCGGCGCTGCTGAATCGCAGCGAGCCCCATGGCGATCCCGGCGAGCACGTTCCAGCGCATTGGTACTTCGCGTTGTTCACACCGTCCGAGCCCCAGTCGAGCATCGGAATCGACGGCCATCCCCGAACCGGCGATTTCCTGCCGCCGATCGCACTTCCGCGGCGAATGTTTGCCGGTCGTCGAGTCAGCTTTCATCAGGCGCTGCGCGCCGGCGAACCGGTCGTGCGCCGCAGCCGGATCCAGAGCATCACTCCCAAGCGCGGGCGCTCCGGCGAAATGTGCTTTGTGACCGTGCGGCACGAGATATCGGGACCCCGCGGTCTGCTCGTCACGGAGGAGCAGGACATCGTCTACCGCGACGCTCCTGCGCCGAACTGCGCCGCACCACCGGCGGCGACGACCGGCGCCGAAGCCCTGTCCGGGTCGGGCGAGTTTTCAATGACGTTCACACCGGACCCGGTTCTTCTGTTCCGCTACTCGGCGATCACGTTCAACGCACACCGCATTCACTACGACCTCGCCTATGCCCGCGATGTCGAAGGCTATCCGGAGCGCGTCGTGAACGGGGGTCTCACCACCTTGATGCTGTGGGAGTTCGTGGCGAACCGGACCTCCCGGCCCATCACGGCTTCGCAGTCCCGCAACGCCAGGGCGCTCTTTGTCAATCGGCCCGTCACCCTGCGGGCCGACGTCGCGCCCGACGGCAAACGTGCACGCGCAGTCGCACTCGACGCCGACGGCGAGCTCGCGCTGCGGCTCGAGCTCGAACTGGGGGCCGCATGAGTGGGGGTCCCTTGTCGGGCATTCGGGTGCTCGACCTCAGCTCGGTGGTCGTCGGACCTGTCGCAACCCAGTTCCTCGCCGACTACGGAGCCGACGTCATCAAGGTCGAGCCCCCGGAGGGAGATTTGCTCAGGAAGCTGGGTGGAGCCTCCGTGACCCCCGACATGGCGTCCAAGTTCCTGCACTTCAACCGCAACAAGCGTTCGCTCGTGCTCGACCTGAAGCGCGACGATGCCCGAGGCGTTCTGCGCAGCATCTGCGCCGAGGCCGATGTCGTGGTGGTCAACATGCGCGGAAAGGCCCTGCAGCGCAGCGGACTGACCTGCGAGGACCTTCGTGCCGTCAACGAACGCTTGATCTACTGTCGGCTGGCGGGCTTCGGCCAAGCAGGCCCGTATGCGCACAAGCCCGCCTACGACACCATCATCCAGGGCTCGACCGGAGTGGCGGCAGCACTCGCGCGCGTGAACGGCACGCCCGCCTACGTGCCCATGGTGATGGCTGACCACGTCGTGGGCCTGATCGCCGTGCAGATGATTCTGCTGGCGCTCTATCAGCGCGCCCGAACCGGGTTGGGCGACTCCATCGAGGTTCCCATGTTCGAGAACATGGCGGCCTTCGTGATGGCCGAGCACATGTACCTGCGCACCTTCATTCCCCCGCTCGGAGGCACCGGCGATCCAAGAATCATCGATCCCGAATCGAGGCCCCTGCCGACCCGGGACGGCTACATCTGCGTCTCCGCGAACACGGACCAGCAGGTCTTTGCGTTCTTCGCGGCGGTAGGGTGTCCGGAGCTGAAATCCGACCCGCGGTTCTGCTCGGTGGTGGCGCGTCTGAACAATGTTCGGGCGTACTTCGACTTTCGATCGCAGGCACTGCGTTCGCGCACGACGGCCGAGTGGCTGGAAATCTTCGACCGCGACAGCGTCCCGGCGATGCCGTACCACACGTTCGAAAGCCTGATGGAGGATCCCCATCTGCGTGACGTCGGGTTGTTGCGAGAGGTCGAGCACCCGAGCGAGGGTCCGATATGGAACATCGGCCTGCCGAACACGCTGAAGCAAGGCGGGGCTCGCGAGGACTATCTGCCGCCTCCCAAATTGGGAGAGCACACGCACGACGTGCTCGAGGAATTCGGGTACAGCCAGGCCGAAATTAGCCGCCTGACGGCCGCTTCCGAAAGGACTTCAGGCGCCACCGGCACCAGGGAAGGTTCATCACGATGAAAACGCGTTCTCTTCTGGCCGCCGCATCGACTCTTGCGGCGCTGATGGGCGGGCCCGCCGCTGCGCAACCGTATCCCGGCCAGCCGGTCAAGTTGGTGGTTCCCTTTCCGCCCGGTGGATCGACAGACATCATCGCCCGCGCCATGGCCCAGAAACTCACGCAGCTGTGGGGCCAGCAGGTGATCGTGGACAACCGCCCCGGCGCGGGCGGCGTCATCGGCGCCGACGCGGTCGCCAAGTCGCCAGCGGATGGCTACACGTTGTTGATGGGACACGTGGGAACCCTTGCCGTCAACACCTCGCTCTACCCCAAGCTGCCCTACGACCCATTGAAGAGCTTCGCGCCGGTTTCGATGGTCGCCGTGGTGCCCAACGTGCTGGTCGTGCATCCCTCCGTGCCGGTGAAAAGCGTGAGTGAGTTGATCGCCTATGCCAAAGCCCATCCGGGAAAGCTGAACTACGGCTCGGCGGGCAACGGCAGCGCAGCCAACCTGGCGATGGAGTACTTCAAGCTTCAGACGAAGACCGACATCGTTCACGTGCCCTACAAGGGGACGGCCCCGTCCATCACCGACCTGGTGGGTGGTCAGATCACGTTGACGATGACCGGAGCGCCGACGGTCATGCCGCATGTGCAGTCGGGCCGTCTGCGGGCCCTGGCGGTGTCGAGTCTCGAGAGGGTCGACGCCCTGCCGAAGACCCCGACGCTGGCGGAGGCCGGCGTTCCCGGGTTCGAGGCGACCCAGTGGTACGGGATCGCCGCTCCGGCCGGCACGCCGCCGGCGGTCGTGGCCAAGCTCAACGCGGACACCCGCAAGATCATGCAGACCGAAGACATGCGCCAGCGTCTGAGCACCGAGGGCGCGATCGTCTCGACCGGAACACCCGAACAGTTCACCGCCTTCATCAAGGCAGAGATCGCGCACTGGGCGGTGGTCGTGAAGAGTGCTGGCATGCGGGTGGAGTAGAGCGTCATGAACAAATCGATTTTTGCGGCGCTGGCATTCAGCGTTCTCAGCGGGACGGCCCTGGCCGAGCCTGCGCGCCCACATTCAGCGGTGCACGATCTGGCGAAGCGCGAGACGCCGCTGCTGCTGGGCACGCTGGAGCAGCTGGTCAACATCGAGTCGGGGAGCCAGGACTTCGTCGGGCTGGACAAGATCGCCGACCTGATCGAGGCGCACCTGCGCCAGTTGGGCATGCAGACGGAAGTGCTGCCGGGCGCGGTTTCCGGCCCCCGAACGTCCCGCACGGTGGACCGGGTGGGCTCCGTGGTGATCGGCCGGCTCAAGGGCACCGGCACGCGCAAGATTGCCTTGATCGCCCACATGGACACCGTCTACCAGCAGGGCATGCTGTCCAAGCAGCCCTACCGGGTCGATGGCGACAAGGCGTATGGCCTGGCCATCACGGACGACAAGGGCGGCATCGCGGTGATCCTGCATACCGTGGCCATCCTGCAGCAGCTCGGCTTTCGCGACTACGCCGAGCTCACGGTGCTGATCAATGCCGACGAGGAGATCGGCTCGCCCGGCTCGAAGGCCCGGATCGCGCAACTGGGCCAGGAAAGCGACGTGGTGCTGTCGTTCGAGGGCACGCTCGTCGCGCTGGGCGACTATGTGCGCCTGGCCACCAGCAGCCTGGCCACGGCGACGTTGAAAGTCGTCGGTCGTTCGGCGCACGCCGGCAGCAACCCTGAACTGGGGCGGAATGCCTTGTACGAAATGGCGCACCAGATTCTTCAGGCCAGAGACTTGTCAAAGCCGGACAAGGGCCTGCGTCTGAACTGGACGCTGGCCAAGGCGGGGAGCGTCTCCAACGCCATCCCGGACGAGGCGGTGGCGATCGGCGACGCGCGAGCATTCAGGGCGGAGGACTTCGTGGAACTGGAGGCCAGCCTGCGCGAACGCATCCGCCACACGCTGATCCCGGAGACTCAGGTGGAACTCAGCTTCGAGTACGAGCGGCCGCCGCTGGTGCCGACCGACGCGTCGCGCAAAGTGGCCCAGCAGGCCGTCGGCATCTACGCGGAGATCGGCCAGAACCTCGGCGTGAGGGAACGTGCCACCGGTGGCGGAACCGATGCGGCCTATGCGGCATCGCAGTCGCGGGGTGCTGTGCTGGAGAGTTTCGGCCTGCGGGGGTACGGCTCCCACTCCAGCAACGCCGAGTATGTTCTGATCTCGTCGATCGAGCCTCGCCTGTACCTCACCGCACGCTTGATCATGGAGATTTCGGCTGGCGGCAAGAAGTAGATTCATCTCGTATCGACACAACGCTCGCCGGCCGTCCATCCGCTTGTCAATCGGCCTTGATGCCGCGAGTCTTCACAACGTCGGCCGCCTTGGCCATCTCGGTCCGGACGAACGAAGCGAAATCCGTGGGAGCGCTGCCGACGGGCTCCAGCCCGAGCTGCACGAGCTTGGCCCTCACCTCGGCGTCGTTCAACGCCGCGCGAAGCTCCTTCGCCAGGCGCTGCACGATCTCGTCCGGAGTTCCCTGCGGAACGAAGACGCCGTTCCATTCTTGCGAGACGAAGCCGCCGAAGCCGGCCTCGATCAGCGTCGGCACCTCGGGCAGTGCGGCGACTCGCTGGCTCGAACCCACCGCGAGCGCTCTGAGCTTCCCGGACTTGACGTGCCCCAGCGTCGACGCGGCGTTGCCGAAGTAGCTCGCGACCTGGTTGCCCATCAGGTCGTTGAGCGCCGGCGCGCCGCCCTTGTACGGCACATGCAGCAGGTCGATCTTGGCGAGGTCATTGAGTGTTTCACCGGCCAGATGCGCCGCACTTCCGTTGCCGACCGAAGTGAACGTCAGCTTGCCTGGGTTGCCCTTCGCGTAGCCAATGAACTCCTGAATCGTCTTGTACGGCGATTAAGGCGGGACGACGAGGATGTTCGGCGCCGTCACGACCAGCGACACAGGAACGAAGTCCTTGCGCGGATCGAACGGCAACTTGCGCAGCACCGGGTTGACGGCGAATGCCGACGCATCGAAGAGGACGGTGTAGACGTCCGCCGCTGCCTTGGCGACCGCATCTGCGCCGATCACACCACCGCCACCGGCACGGTTGTCGATGATCACCTGTTGGCCCAGTGCGATGCCCAAGCGCTGAGCCACGATGCGGGCAGCACCGTCAGCGCCGCCACCGGCAGCATACGGGACGACCATCTTGATCGGCTTGTCCGGATAGGCAGCGAATGCAGTCAACGGAAGGCAAACGATGGTGGCGAACAGGAAGGTCAAGAGTCATGTATTCGCCAACGACGCCAAGGGTCACGCGGCGTTGATCGCTTGGCTGCACCAGCGCGGGGGCACGCCAGAGCTCGTTCGCGTGTGCATGGAAGCCACCCCCTACCAATGGAACGCCTAGAAGCGGTCGTTAGCCGCCGGCAGCTCATGGCCGGCGTCGGACTTCGAAACGTCGGCGTGGACCAGCTCAACTCGACCTTCTTGGTGCGCGGGGCGCCCTATCAAGTCCAACCTCGGCCGCTCGCCGAGGGTTTCCTGGAACGCCTTTTGCACCGGACGGATGGACTCCATCGAACAACAGCAACTTCGCGTAACGCCACGCATTCCCCCATGACCACAAAGCAACCCATGACTGAGAAAGACAGCAGCGCCGGCACGCTCACCGCCCTGGCCGTCTTGTTTGGTGCCGCGCTGGCGCTCTCGGCCTGCGGAGGCGGCAGTGATGGCGACTCCAGTCCGGCCGGCAGTCCGCCTCCGACGGGCACGGCACCCGCACCTGCTCCTGCACCTGCACCTGCTCCTGCTCCTGCTCCTGCTCCTGCTCCTGCTCCCTCCGCTGGCGACTGGTGGAAGCCCGCCGCCGCGGCCACGTGGCAATGGCAGTTGACCGGCACGCTGAACACCTCCTACGACGCCACGGTCTACGACATCGACCTGGTCGACGCCAGCGCTGCGACGATCGCCCAGTTGAAAGCGGCCGGCCGGAGGGTGGTCTGCTATTTTTCTGCGGGCAGCTCGGAGGACTGGCGCCCCGACTACTCGAAGTTCGCTGCGGCCGACATGGGCAAGACGCTCGACGGCTGGGCCGGCGAAAAGTGGCTGGACACCCGCTCGACCAACGTGCGATCGATCATGGCCGCACGCCTTGACCTTGCCGTGTCCAAGGGCTGCGATGGCGTCGAGCCCGACAACGTCGACGGCTACAGCAACGCCACCGGCTTTCCGCTGACCGCGCAAGACCAGCTCGACTACAACCGCTACCTCGCCACCACTGCGCATGCCCGCGGCCTGGCGATCGGCTTGAAGAACGACGTCGGCCAGCTCGGCGCACTCGAGCCCTCGTTCGACTTTGCCGTCAACGAGCAATGCAACGAGTACACGGAGTGCGGGGGTTACTCGGCCTTCATTTCGATGGGCAAACCCGTCTTCAACGCCGAGTACAAGGCCAACTACGCGAACAACACCGACGGTGCGCGCGACAAGCTGTGCACCGCCTCGAAGGCCGCCGGCATCCGCACGCTGGTGCTGCCACTCGCCCTCGACGGATCGTTCCGCTATAGCTGCGACTGATCCGGACCCGTCACGCCGTGACACTTCACGCCGACCTGGGACGAGAAACGTCCGTCGGCTGATGCAATCAGTTGCAGGGGCAGAGGCAGACAAGCGCCCCTGCCAGCCAATTTCGAAGGGATGCCCGAAAGCCGCCGTTCGTGAAGGACGGCTCGTGGCCGACACCAGGCGCCCGGGTGTCGTCAGACTCCATCCGGTGCGATCAACGATCCGACCGCTCGACAACGACCTCGCTGATCTGGACCACCGGCGCGATGTCGGTGTAGTTTGCTATGTCGCCCCGGATCTCGGCGCGGTGCTCTTGCGAGGCGGCCAGGTAGCCTTCGGCCGAGTCACAGATGAACGCACACATCGCCACGAAGGCTGGCGGTGAACCGGGCTCCCTACCAGCCATGCCTTTTTCGACGGTGTAGTAGGCGCAGGCACTGCCCAGCCTGGCCTTGACCATCGGCATGTGCCGTTCGCGGTAGTAGACGTGGTCGAAGCGTGCGCCTTCGGTGTACGGGTACATCACAGTGACTTTGATCATGCGGTCCTCTTTGCCATCATTGGCGTCGTTGCCCAGGGATTCTCGTTGCATCCGGGCTCGCCCCGCTGTGGGGCCACCTTCTGATTTCCTTCGAGGGTGCCAACCGTTGCGAACTGTTTTGGCGACGCGACTTTGCCTCGCAGCGCCGTCGCCCACAATCCGCATCGAGAATGTTCCTCGCTTGGGGGGGCAATTTGTCCGCCTCTTGACGCCATGCTTTGACGTCGCCGAAGCAGACGCACGCGTGTGACAGCTCCTGGCCGATGAGCGACTGCCGAGTAGCGACGCGTGGGTCACTTACCCACCAACGATCGCAGCGCTGGATCCACGGTGCCGGTACGACGACTCGCGATTCCTGCAGGCGATTGCGTCCCTAGAACGCCGCGTCGGCCGCAAGTGGCGGCAGCGCGCGTCGCGAGTTCGTCACGAAGCTGCCCGCTATTGGCCGGGCAACGATGGTGGCAGTCCGAACCAGGAAAGGACGCTCTTGTCGAAGCGGCTCATGGCGCTGATGCGCTCGCCGGCGAGCGTGAGAACGACGAAGCCCACGCCAGGGAACAGGCCGGTGGGCGTGCGCAGGTAGGTGCCAAAAGCCGGTTGGCCGTTGGCGCGCGCGGGCACGAGCTCGAACCTGCGATCCGCGCCGAAGATCATCGCGAAGAAACGGGCGACACCTTGTTCTGCGAACCCCGACCACGCTTGCCGCCGATGCGCTCGCCGCCGAGAAAGGCGTCATCGATCTGCACCCGGCCATCGAGTTCGCGGTGCTGCTCGCGCACGTACATCGCCTCCATGAGCTTGTGCTTGAGCAGCCAGGCGGTGCGGTAGCTGACCCCGAGCTGGCGCCTCAGCTCCAGCGCCGAGACGTTGTTCTTGGCCTGCGTGATCAGCTGCATCGCCAGGAACCAGCGGCTCAGTGGCAGCTTGGTGGCTTCGAAAACAGTGCCACTGATCAGGCTGCACTGATGCGCGCAGCTGCCGCACTGCCAGTACGGCAACCCACCGCGCACAAAGCTCGTGCGTGCTGCGCCGCCGCATGCTGGACAAACGAAGCCCCTCGGCCAGCGCGCAGCCGCCAGCGCCACTTGGCATTGCTCTTCGCTTCCGTAGCGCTCGAGAAACTCTGGCATCGACAGTCCAGGCTGGAACTGCACTCGGTTCATCGGCATCGCGCGCTCCTTGCGGGAAATGCCGCATGCTCTCGTCTCACTGGCTCACCACGCGAGCCTGCTGAGATTCATCGCTAATCAAGTAACGCTATGGGAGGGCACGCGCCGCAGCCTGGCAGGGCGCAGGGCAAGGCGCACGCGAGGCCGCGTGCCCGCGGCACGCAACGAGCGTGCAACGCGGCCCTGCGCCCTGCCAGGCTGCG
>Ga0075370_10000987_pt1 | contig 11776 bp, 9 predicted proteins | sample EndMethybrTD3035_FD_71398 | JGI IMG/M metagenome (GOLD analysis project Ga0075370, IMG submission 71398) | Populus endosphere microbial communities from Tennessee, USA - Endosphere MetaG P. TD hybrid TD303-5 | ecosystem: Host-associated > Plants > Roots > Endosphere | place: USA: Tennessee... | reverse complement strand
GCGCTTGGGTGCAACACGCCACTCACGCCAAGGTAAAGCGCGCGCATTGGTTTGATGCGTCCTCAAGTAGTCTCGTCCGCGTCGGTGGGACCAAACCACTGCGGGCAAGCCAGGTGCGCAAGCTTCATGTTGCTTGCGGAGGGATAGTGCCTCAGCAGTGAACGTGCCTCTTGTCGAACTTTGTCTGGCACTCCGGGCACAACTGTGGGGTCCATGAGGTCGCGCAGGAATGCCTGTGTTTGCAGTACTGCGCGGGTTCGCTCGCTGGGTAGGGTCATGGCTTTCTCCAGTGGAAATTCGCATCGAAAGGCCAGTCACCCGTAAACCCTGCGCCCCGCTCGCTTCTGGCCAAACGACGACTCGTCACCGGCGGGGTCGAGCAAGTGCAGCCCGGACTCCAGGCAGCAAAGGAAGCCAGCTGAGTCCAGTAGGTAGGCCGCTTGGATGAGGTGAAGAGGCCGCTCGATTTCGTCTGGTCCGGCAAGAACAAGGTAGATGGCCTCATGCCTCCAGGTCAGCGGCGTGGTCTCAGCAATGCTCAGCGCCTCTGCAAAGGAGTCGACGTAGAAGTGCATGTCTTGCGGTGCGCTTGAGTAGCCGCATTGCTGCCTTATCAAGAAGCACCAGCGCCGCGGTGGGTTGGAAACTTGGGGGTCCTGGCCACGACCTGAATGAGCCAAATCCTCCCCGGTGGAAGAGGCTCGACTTTGCGTCAGCATGCGAGAAACCCTCCAAAAAGGTCATCAGACTAACACTAAAGTGTTAAAAGTCTAGACGGGTGCTTTTCAGAATGCATGTGCGCTCCCGTGCACACGCCTTCATGAAGCTCACCGAATCGTTCGCCCAAGTGCTGCGCTCGCGCCGCACGGCGGCCGAGCTGACTCAGGTTGAGCTTGCCTTCCGTAGCGGCCTTCACCCGAACTTCATCAGCCGGCTGGAGCTGGCAAAGGCACAGCCAACTCTCGACTCGATAGTTGCGCTCGCGCGCGCGTTGGGCACGACGGCGGTCTCCTTGGTGGGGGAGACTGAGGCGCTGTCTACGGCAGTACGTCGCTCTGCACGCCCCAAGCAGCACTGAGCGCCATCAGGGGCCGCAGCCCCCCGGAGGGATGCGGCACGGCTACCCACAATTCGGGGCTAAGATGGATAAACAAGGGGGCTAGACCATGTTTACCAACACTTCGAGCGTCATGGTCCGCGAAAAACGGTCTTACTCACTCACAGCCAGCGGCCCTACCCACGTTTTTTGGTCTGCATACCCTTTCTAAGAAATACCTTTCGGGGCTCTTTGCGACTGTACCCAGCTACTGGGAGGGGACATCGCGCGAACGTGCGGGCGACCAAGCACCTCGCCTTTCACGGTGTCGAGTTCGCGCCGGCAGCGTCTACCGCGCGTGCGCTGGTGCAGGAGACAACCTCGCTCGTGTATATGAACGCAGCGCAGCAGACCGCGCATCCGCTGACCCACCAGCGCGCGAGCCCGACGAACTACTCGGTTGGCCTGCGAAGGTCCGGCTCTCAGCAGGCGCCAGAAGCCAATGGCGCACCGCGAACGCCGGCACGAGCCAACTTGAACACCGCAACCGCCTGAACCAGCTGCTGCGCCCTGCCCCTCAGACTTTCGGCGGCAGCCGCACTCTCCTCGACGAGCGCCGCATTCTGCTGCGTCGCCTGGTCCATCTGTGTCACGGCCTGCCCCACTTGGGTCACACCCGCGCTCTGTTCGACACTGGCCGCGCTGATCTCACCCACGATGTCGGCGACACGTTTGATCGCGCTGACGATTTCGCTCATGGTCTTGCCGGCTTGATCCACGAGCGCCGTGCCGTTCTCGACCCGCTCGACACTGGTCGAGATCAGATCCTTGATTTCTTTGGCCGCAGCGGCGGACCGCTGCGCGAGGCTGCGCACTTCGCTGGCGACCACTGCGAAGCCACGCCCTTGCTCACCAGCACGAGCCGCCTCGACCGCGGCGTTGAGCGCCAGGATGTTGGTCTGGAACGCGATGCCGTCGATGACGGTGATGATCTCGGCGATCTTGCGGGAGCTGTCGCTGATGCCCTTCATGGTGTCGACAACCTGGCCGACGACCTCACCACCCCTGGCAGCCACGCTGCTTGCGCCCAGCGCCAGCTGGTTGGCCTGCTGGGCGTTGTCGGCATTGTTGCGCACCGTTGCGCCCAACTCGTCCATCGTGGCCGCAGTCTGCTGCAAAGCACTGGCCTGCTCTTCGGTGCGCTGGCTCAAGTCGTTGTTGCCCTGGGCGATCTGAGCCGAGGCGGTCGCCACCGACTCGGAGTTCTCACGCACGCCGTCCACCACCCTGGCCAAGCTCTCCTGCATGATCCTGAGCTGCGCCATCAAGCTGGTGGTGTCGCCCTGTTTGACCTCGATCGGCACACTCAGGTCTCCACCGGCCACGCTGCGTGCCAGGCTGGCAGCATCGGCAGGCTCGCCCCCGAGTTGCTTGACAACGCTGCGGCTCAGCAAGACACCCGCGGCGATTCCGACGATGGATGCGAGCAGCATCATCACCAGGCTGAGGGTCGTGGCCCGTTTGGCGTCAGCCGCTGCCTTGGTCGACACGACTCTGCTGTCGGCGGCGATCTTGTCACCCGCTTCATCGAGCAGCTTGACGGGCTCGCGATCCATGCCGTGGACGGCGGCGTCACCCACGGCCGGGTCGAAGCTTGCTGCCTTGAACGCCTCGAACGCTTTGCGATAGCTCTCGCCCATCTTTGCGTGGGCCTCGCCAAATTTGCTCAGCAGCAACTTGCTGTCGCCATCAGGCAAGGTTGCCAGCAGCTTCTTCGCGCTCTGCGATACCGCGAGCTCTTGCTTGCCGAACGCACCCCAATGCTTGTCCAGATCGTCCGGCTTCTTGCCGCGCAGCAGCGCGTTCTTCCACTCCTGCACCTGCACCTTGAAGGCGATGGTGAGGTCGCCCACCGCACGCTCGTTGTCGTTGCTGGTCTGAACAGTCGTTTGATAGCTATTCAGCGACTGGTTCAAGCTGTAGATGCCGTACAGCGCCGCTGCGAGCATGAGCGCCAGTACGGCGGCAAACGCCAAGGGAAGCTTGATGCTGAGTTTCATGCTGCCTGTCCTCGTTTGAAGTGCTGGAAGAGGCAGCCCGCCGCATGCGATCAATCAGCGTGAGCCTTCTCTCTTTGTGACTTCGGCAGGATCTGGTGGGCTTTGATCAGGCTTCATTGATTCCGCGGTCAGGTTTCCCTGAATCGCTTCTGAGCGCGTGAATTGGGAATCCAGCGTTGGGTTGACAGGTCAGTTTGCGAGGTTTCCCCGGTGTCTCGCCGCAGCGTGTCGGCGAACGCGTGTGGGTCTGGAATGGGCAGTGGCAGCGCCCGCTGGGTACGGCCGCCGAGTTCATCGTGTTGCCCGAGGCGCAGGCCGTTGCGCTGCCCGATGGCGACGACTTCGCGGCCGGCGGCCGCGGTGTCGATGCCGTCGTCGACATGGACTTTGCGTCGACGCCGCAGCTGCTCTCGCAAGGCGAGCTCAGGCCGCACGCGACATCTGCCTGCAGGAGATCGCATCGGCGCACGAAGCCGTCGAGCAGGGCGCGCTGATCGGCAACGTGGTGGTCGACATCGCGTAAGGCGCCGCGGCCAGTCGAAGCCCGCTGCAGCGACGAAGTGGACGACCGGTGCGCCATCACGACCGGTTCGGTTCAAGATAGGCCTCTCATCGGGGGAGGCCGCATTTGCCCGAGCGATATGTCTTCGGCGAGATCGAAGTGCGTGCCGTCGAGCGCGAGTTCCTCCGCGCCGGCGAGCCGCAGCGGGTCGGCGCGCGCGCATTCGACCTGCTGCTCGCTCTGATCGAGCGTCGCGGCGGGCTCGTCACGAAGGACGAGTTGCTCGACATCGTGTGGCCGGGGCTGGCGGTCGAGGAGTCGAACATCCAGGTTCAGGTGTCCGGCCTGCGCAAGCTGCTTGGCGCGGGCGCCATCGCCACCGTCCCGGGGCTCGGCTACCGATTCACGATGCGGCCGGCCGGCGATGATGACCATGCCATCGCCGCAGCGCCGGCCGGGCTCGGCGAATCGCCGACGCGCGACACGAATCTGCCCGAGGCGCCGGGCGCGCTGATCGGTCGCGACGCCGATGTCGACACGCTCGGTCGATGGATCGGCGAGCATGGCATCGTCACGGTGCATGGGCCGGGCGGCATCGGCAAGACGCGCGTCGCGCAAGCGGTTGCGCGAACGCGGCGCGGTCGACACCAGCACGGGGTCTGGTGGGTCGACCTGGCGGCGCTCGACGGGCCACGGAACCTTGTTGCCGCGATCGCGAACGCCGCCCGCCTGCAGCTTGGCAACAGCGGCGCCGAGGCGGTCGATGCGCTGCTCGAGGCCCTGGCGCCACGCGAGCTGCTGCTGGTGCTCGACAACTGCGAGCATCTGATCGAGGCGGTCGGCCGGTTCGTGCTGGCGGCGCGCCGCAGTGCGCCGGGCGTGCGGCTGCTCGTCACCACGCAGGAGCGCCTGAAGGTCACCGGCGAGCACGTCTACCGGCTCGAGCCGCTGGCCATGCCGACGCAGCCGGTCGACCTGCAGGCCGCGCGGGGCTACGCCGCCGTCGAACTGCTCGAACAGCGCGCACGGGCGTCCGATCGCCGCTTCGTGCTCGGCGATCACAACGTCGACGCCGCGTTGGCATTGGTGCGGCGCCTGGACGGCATGCCGCTCGCGATCGAGATGGCGGCCGCACGCATCTCGCTGTTCGGACTGGAAGGGCTGGTGCAGCGTCTGGACGAGCACCTGCGCCTGCTGCGCAACTTCGACCGGGGCGGGGTGCCCGAGCGCCAGCAGACCCTGCAGGCCACACTCGAATGGAGCCATGCGCTGCTCGACGCGGACGAGCAGCGTGTGCTGCGGCATCTGTCGGTGTTCGCCGGCAGCTTTCGGGTCGAGGCGGCGCAGCACGTGGTCGCGAGCGGCGTGGCCGACGAATGGGCCGTGCTCGACTTGCTGGCCCAGCTGATCGACAAATCCCTCCTGCAGCTCGAATGCCGCGACCCGCCGCGCTACCGGCTGCTGGAGACGATGCGGCTGTTCGCGGCGTCGCGACTCGCCGAATCGGGAGACGCCGCAGCCATCGAACGGCGCCACGGCGCGGCAATGGCCGAACTCGCCGCGTCCATCGAAACCAGCTATTGGCAGATGAGCGATCGTCAGTGGCTCGCTCGCCATGCGCCGGACTACGACGATCTGCAACTTGCCTTCGACCGCGCCTGCGCAGCTCGCGACGTGGAGGTCGCGGCGCTGACCGGCAATGCGCTGTCGCGCCTGGATCATCTGCGCAACATCCATCCACTGCGACGGCGCCGCGCCGAGTCGCTGCATGCGCTGCTCCCGCTCGCGTCGGAGCAGGCTGCGGCCTGGATCTGGAACTGCATCGCCTCGCACGGGTTGATCGCGCTCGACATCGTGTCGCGCCTGCAGGCCTCTGCCGAGGCCGTGAAGGCATGGCGGCGCGTCGGCGCGCCGCAGTGCCTGTACTTCGCGCTCGGGTTTCACGCCGCCGAATGCTCGCGCGCACTCGACTTCGATGCCGCCGAGCATGCGCTCGCCGAGGCCCGGGCACTCGAGGAGCCGGGCTGGCCGCTGCGCCGCCGCATGTGGGGTGCATCCGCCGCCGCCGGCGTGGCGATCCACCGCGGCGATGCCGCCGCGTACCGCCGCGCGAGTCGTGCCGAGCTCGATCTTGCCGAGCGTGCCGGCGCCGAACGAGCGGCGGCCTGGGCGCGCCTGAAACTCGCCGACGCGGCGCTGATGGCGAGCGACCACGCCGAAGCGATCGAGCTCGGCCAGCTCGCCGCCGACGAGCTGCGCGCGCTCGACCAGCCGTCGAACCTCGGCCTCGCTCTCACCAATCTCTGCGAGGCGCTGCTGCTGGTCGACGAGAACGAACGCGCGCTGGCGGCCGCCGCCGAAGCCCTGCCGCTGATGTGGCACAGCGGCTGGGCCTACCTGCTGCTCGACGCGATCGCGCTGCTCGCGCAGCGCCGCGGCCGGCCCGCCGATGCGGCCCGGGTGCTCGGTTATGCGAGCGCCTGGTACGCCGCGCACGGCGATCAACGCCAGCCGAACGAGGCCGAGGTGGCGCGGCTGGCGCAGCAATCGCTCGAAAGCACGCTCGGAGCGCCGCGATGCGAAGGGCTGCAGCGCGAAGGCGCGGGGCTGAGCGACGCTCAGGCGCGTGCGTTGGCCGTCGAACTGGTCGCCGGCGACCTGACGCCGCCCTGATGTTGGAGACCGGCTTATGAACGTTTTGGATCGCTAAAGGACACGCCGGCGGCTGCTCGCCACAGTCATCCACGTCGATCCCCGACGAAGCGAGCCCTCAACATGTCGACCCAGGTCCATCGCGCCATCGAGCGCCTGCCGCATGGCGACCGCCGTGCGCGCGACCGTCCGCGGTCGTACCCGTCCGCCCATGCAGTCGCAGCCTGGGTGCTGTTCGCGGTGTACCTGTTCGCGACCGCCTGCGCGGTCTGGGACATCGTGCAGCCTCCTCCCGAGCTGCGCTCGCACGCCGCGCAAGCCGCGTCGGCCGCGTCGGCCGCGTCGCGTTGATCATCGGCGGCGCGGGGCCGCCGTGTTACCTAAGTCATGCATGACTGATGCCCTCGCTCGGTATTCTCGACCCCGTCCGTTGAGGAGCCTGGCATGCACACGAGCACGACGATCGGCACCACGCGGCGCACGCGCGTCCGGCAGCTGGCGTGGGCCGCCCTCGCGGTGGCGATCGGCGTGGCCGGCTGTGCAGCTTCTCCGCCGAAACCGACCGTTGTCGCCGCGACACTGCAGGCGAGCGCGAGTGCGAATCCGGATGCCCGCAAGCGCGCGTCGCCGCTGGTCGTTCGGCTCTACGAGCTGAAATCGTCGGCGGCCTTCGAGGCGGCCGACTTCCTTTCGCTCTACGAGCGGGACCAGGCCACGCTCGCGGCCGAGATGGGCGCGCGCGAGGAGTTCACGCTGCGCCCGGGCGACAGCAAGCCATGGGAGAAGACAGTCGGGCCGGACGTGCGCTTCATCGGCGTGATCGGCGCGTTCCGCGACATCGAGCGCGCGCGCTGGAAGGCGATCGTTCCGGTGAAGGCCAACGCGCGCAATGTGGTGACGATCCGCGCCGACGAGATCACGATCACCGGCACAGCCACCGCGCAATGAGCTGGAGGAACGCCGTCGTCTGGTCGCAGGGCATGTTCCTGCAGCCGCATCACTTCCAGCAGGAGGCGCGCTATGTTGCGCGGCTCGTCGATGCACGGGCGCGCTGCGTCTCGCCGTACGCCTGGGGCTTCGTCGACCTGACGCTCGACGATGCGCTGCTTGCGCTCGGCCGGGTCGGCATCGCGCGTGCCAGCGGCGTTCTGCCCGACGGCACGCCGTTCGCGTGCCCGGGCCTCGACGCGCCACCCGATCCGATCGACATCCCGGCCGACCTGAAGGGCGAGCTGATCTACCTCGCGCTGCCGCTCGCGCGCGAAGGCGTGACCGAGGTCGACTTCGGTGCCACGTCGGACGCCTCGGGCGGCCTCGATGCGTGCCGGCTCGAAGCGGTCGAAGAGAGCGTGCGCGATCACACCAGCGCATCCGACGAGCCGGCGAGCATCCAGACCGGCCGCCTGAAGCTGCGCCTGCTGCGTGCGCGCGACCTGACCGATGCGTATGCCGCGATCGGCGTCGTGCAGGTGGTCGAGTGCCGCAGCGACAAGCAGGTGCAGCTCGATCGCAGCTACATCCCGCCGCAGATCGGCCTCGACGCGAGCGAGCACCTCGCGAGCCACACGCGCTTGCTGCACGGCCTGGTCGCGCAGCGCGCACAGGCGCTCGCCGGGCGCATGGGCCAGCTGAGCGGCGGCGTCTCCGAGCTCGCCGACTTCCTGATGCTGCAGTTGCTCAACCGTGCCGAGCCGATGCTGCGCCAGCATGCGAACGTGCCGCAGCTGCACCCGTTCGCGCTCCACACCGAGCTGCTGCAGCTCGCCGGCGAGCTCTCGACCTTCACCGCGACCAACCGGCGCCCGCCCGAGTTCCCCGCTTACCGGCACGACGACCTGCGCGGCTGCTTCATGCCGCTGGTCGATGCGCTGCGCCGCCTCTTGACCGTGGTGCTCGAGCAGAACGCGGTGCAGATCGAGCTCGTCGACCGCAGCCACGGCGTGCGCACCGCGGTCGCGCCCGATCTCGAGCTGGTGCGCAACGGCGTGTTCGTGATCGCGGTGGCTGCGCAATTGCCGCCCGAGCAGCTGCGCCAGCGTTTCGTGTCGCAGACCAAGGTCGGGCCGGTCGACCGCATTCGCGACCTCGTGAACCTGCAGCTGCCCGGCATCGGGCTGCAGAGCCTGCCAGTCGCACCGCGCCAGCTGCCGTTTCATGCCGGGCACTTCTACTTCGAGCTCGAGCGGCAGAGCGATCTGTGGCGCCAGTTCGAGAAGAGCGGAAGCCTCGCGATGCACATCGCCGGCGACTTCCCGGGCCTCGACCTTGAACTCTGGGTGATTCGCCAATAGCGCCGTCGTCGACGATTCCGAGGTGTCTGCATGAGTCCCGCGAACCCGAGTGATCCGTTCAGCGACCCGTTCGCGGCGCTCGAGTCGCAGCGCACCTTCGTGATGCCGACGCCGGGCGCACGTGGCGCAGACGCCGCGATGCCCGCGACGGGCGGAGCGGGCGCCGACGTGGTCGCCGACATCGGCGCCGCCGACACCGGGCTGAACCCGCTCGTCGCGCTGGCGAACCGGCTGCTCGCGATCGTTCCGCAGATCCGTTCGACAACGCATCTCGCCGACCCCGGTGTGTTGAAGGAGTCGCTCGCGCAGGGCCTGCGCGAGTTCGACGCGCAGGCTGCGCAGCGCGGCATCGCGCCCGAACGCGCGATGGCGGCGCGCTACATCCTGTGCACCTTGCTCGACGAGGCTGCCGCCAGCACGCCATGGGGCAGTGGCGGCGCATGGGGCCGCTACAGCCTGCTCGCGATGTTCCACAACGAGACCTGGGGCGGCGAAAAGGTCTTCCAGCTGATGGCCAAGCTCGCCGAAAACCCGGCTGCGAACCGCGACCTGCTCGAGCTGATCTATGCGGCGCTGTGCCTCGGCTTCCAGGGCCGCTACCGCGTCGTCGAAGGCGGCAGCGCGCAGCTCGAGGCAGTGCGCGAGCGACTCGCGCAGATCCTCAAGAAGGAACGCGGCGACTTCGCCCAGCCGCTCGCCGAGCACTGGCGCGGTCAGGCCGTGAAGCGGCGGCCGCTGCTGTCGTGGCTGCCGTTGTGGGTGACCGGCGTGGTCGCGGCGATGCTGCTGCTCGGGCTGTACTGGCTGCTCGCGTTCACGCTCGGCGGTTTGTCCGACCCGGTCTACGGCCAGATCCAGAGCCTGCGCCTGCTGCCGCCGACGACCACGGTCGCCGCGCCGGCTCCGAAGCCGCGCCTCGCGCAGTTCCTGATCAGCGACATCAAGGCCGGCACGGTCGCGGTGCGCGACGAGATCGACCGCAGCGTCATCACGATCCGCGGCGACGGGCTGTTCGAGCCCGGCAGCGCGAGCCTGTCGGAAGACCGCGAGGTGCTGATGCGGCGCATCGCCGAAGCGCTCGCGCAGGTGCCGGGCCGCATTCTCGTGACCGGCCATACCGACAACCAGCCGATCCGCACGGTGCGCTTCCCGTCGAACTGGCACCTGTCGGAGGAGCGCGCGAAGGCGGTGCGCTCGATCCTGGTCTCGCGCGGCGTCGCGGCCGACCGCATCACGGCCGAGGGCCGCGCCGAGGGCGAGCCGGTGGTCGCGAACGACACGCCGGCGAACCGCTCGCTGAACCGGCGGGTCGAGATCACGCTGATGGCCACGCGCACGGGGGCCGCATCATGAAGACGCTGCTCGGGCTGATCTTCAACGAATGGGTGCTCGCGTTCATCGGGCTGCTCGCGCTCGCGTTGCTGATCTGGATCGTCGGCCCGCTGGTGCAGATCGGCACCTACGTGCCGCTCGACACCGTGATGTCGCGCGCCGTGCTGATCGGCGCGATCGTCCTGCTCTATCTGCTGAACAAGGCGTGGCGCGTGTGGCGCGCGCGGCGCACCAACAGCGCGGTCGTCAACCAGCTGATCGCGCAGGCGCCGGCCGCCGGGCCCGATGCGGCGAGCGCCGAGCTGGCGACGATCCGCGAGCGTTTCGAGAAGGCGCTGAGCACGCTGAAGCAGGCCCGCTTCGGCCCGAAGCGCGGGTTGTGGGCGAGCGCCTCGGCACACGTCGGCCAGCGCTTCCTGTACGAGCTGCCGTGGTACGTGATCATCGGGGCGCCCGGCTCCGGCAAGACGACCGCGCTGCTCAACTCGGGCCTCGAGTTCCCGCTCGCCGCGAGCATGGGCGAAGCGGCGATACGCGGTGTCGGCGGCACCCGCAACTGCGACTGGTGGTTCACGACCGAGGCCGTGCTGATCGACACCGCGGGCCGCTACACCACGCAGGACAGCGACAAGGACACCGACCAGAAAGCCTGGGCCGGCTTTCTCGGCATGATCAAGAAGAGCCGGCCGCGCCAGCCGCTGAACGGCGTGCTGGTCACCGTCTCGATCACCGATCTGCTGACTCGCACGGCCGCCGAGCGCGCCAAACACGCGGCCGCCGTGCGCGCGCGTGTGCAGGAGCTGCACCAGCAGCTCGGCATCCGCTTCCCGATCTACCTGATGGTCACGAAGTGCGACCTGCTCGCCGGCTTCATGGACTACCTCGGCGATGCGAGCAAGGAGCTGCGCCAGGACCCGTGGGGCTTCACGTTCCCGATCGACGCGCAGCAACGCACCGACATCGCGGCGCTGCCGGCGGAGTTCGACCTGCTCGAAAAGCGCCTGACCGACGGGCTGATCGACCGCCTGCAGCTCGAGCGCGACCCGGCACGGCGTGCCCGCATCTACGCCTTCCCGCAGCAGTTCGCCGGCCTGCGCGGCGTGCTGAACGAATTCGTCGAGAAGGTGTTCTCGCCGTCGCAGTTCGAGGAGCGGCCGCTGCTGCGCGGCTGCTACTTCATCAGCGGCACGCAGGAAGGCACGCCGATCGACCGCATGCTCGGCGCGATCTCGCGCACCTACCGGCTCGCCCGCACGCCGCTGCCGGTGAACCAGGCCACCGGCAAGAGCTTCTTCCTCTCGCGCCTCTTGCACGACGTGGTGTTCGCCGAGGCCGACCTCGCCGGCACCAACCTGAAGTGGGAGCGGCGCCGCTCGCTGCTCGCGTGGAGCGGCTACGCCGCGATTGCCGTCGTGTTCGGCGCGGCGGCGACGGCCTGGGGCATCAGCTTCGTCAACAACAAGAAGTACGTGGCCGAGGTGGCCTCGCGCGTCGACAGCGTGCGCCAGCTCGTGCAGGCGACGCCGAACCGCGCGTCGTCCGACCTGCAGGTGCTGCTGCCGGCGCTCGCGGCCACCAAGGCGCTCGCGGTCGAGGAGCAACAAAGCGTGCCGTGGACGCTCGGCTTCGGCCTGTACCAGGGGCGCAAGCTCGACTCGGCGACCCAGCAGGTCTACAAGCGCATGCTGGTCGATGCGGTGCAGCCGCGGCTTGCGCTGCGCGTCGAAGACCAGCTCAAGAGCAGCGCCGACGACCCCGAGCTGCAGTACGAGGTGCTGAAAACCTACGTGATGCTGCACGACCCCGACCACTTCGACAGGGACGCACTGAAGAGCTTCGTCACGGCCGACTGGGAGGTCAACCTGTCGCGCAACGTCACCGTCGAAGACCGCGCCGCGCTCGA
>Ga0075370_10000986_pt1 | contig 11787 bp, 10 predicted proteins | sample EndMethybrTD3035_FD_71398 | JGI IMG/M metagenome (GOLD analysis project Ga0075370, IMG submission 71398) | Populus endosphere microbial communities from Tennessee, USA - Endosphere MetaG P. TD hybrid TD303-5 | ecosystem: Host-associated > Plants > Roots > Endosphere | place: USA: Tennessee... | reverse complement strand
ACTGGCCGGCGCGGCCGTCACGCTCGGCGGCGTGGCGGGGACGGCCTCCGATGCGGTTTGCGCAAAGGCGGGCATCGCCAGGCCGGCCATGGCACAAGCGCTCACCGAAAGCAGCGCGCGCGACCGGATCGACCTCGATACCCCCAGACCCTGATACCCCATCATGCTTCCTTCCCTCTTATCGTTGGCGTGACCGCGTCCGCGCGCGGAACGTGCGCTGGAAACGTTTCCGGTGGTGTTGCTGATTAAGCGCCACGGGCGGAGCAAACGACCGCGACCATGGTCGTAATAGCCAGCGCGGCCCTGTCGCCGGATATGGCGAGACCCTTAGCGAGGCTGCGTGCGGCCTTCCCGCAAGACGGAGAGGAAGGTTGATGCGGCGGCAACGCGAGCGAGTATCCGCGCAGGCGATCGTCATCATGGGCGTGAGCGGCAGCGGCAAATCGACGCTGGCGTCGCTGCTGGCCGAACGGCTCGGCTGCCCGTTCTTCGAAGGCGACTCTTTCCACTCCGAGGCCAATGTAGCCAAAATGCGCGGCGGCGAACCGCTGACCGACGCGGACCGCGGCCCGTGGCTGGACGCACTCGGCGCAGCGATCGGCGCTGCGGTGAAGCAGGAGGGGCTGGCGGTCGCAGCCTGCTCCGCGCTCAGGCAAATCTATCGCGACCGGCTGCGCGACGGGATCGCCGCACCCACCGCCTTCGTACTGCTGGAAGCGGGCCGCGAGGAGCTGGTGCGCCGCCTCACTACCCGGCCGGGTCATTATATGCCGGCAAGCCTGATCGACAGCCAGCTCGCCACGCTCGAACGGCCCGAGGCAGAGGAATATTCGCTGACGTTGGACAGTATGCTCGCGCCCGAAAGGCTTACCGATCGGGTGATGGACTGGCTCGCCGCGTCCGGCGGAGCGACGGAGCGGCGGAGCGCCTGACGGCCGCCGCGCTAGGGCATCAGCCGTTTGCGCCCTTGGGTAAGGTGCCATCGCATCGCGAGCGCCGCGCCGTCCGCGTCCTGTGCGCGGATCGCTTCCACGATCATCTCATGTTCGCGCATCATCGCCTGGATCGCCTCGGGCGGACGCGAGCGTGAAATGTCGACGCCCGCGCGCAGGATCTGCTCGACCTCGTTCTGCAGGTGATCGAACGAAGCGAGAAAGGCGGGATTTGCGGTCGCCTTCACGATCGCGCGGTGCAGCGCCCAATCCTCGTTATGCGCGGGCGCCGACGAGAGCAGGCTGGTACGCAGGTTCGCCAGCGCCTGATTGATCTCCGCCATCTGCTCGGGCGAGCGGCGCTGCGCCGCCAGCCGCGCGGCTTCGGATTCGAGCACGAAGCGCACCTCGTAGGTGCCGAGCGTTGCCGACAGCTCGTCCATGCTCATATGCGCGCGCCAGCGTTCGGACGGGCGGCTCTTCACATAGGAGCCCGCACCGCGCCGCGCTTCGGTGATGCCGTCCGAGGCAAGCCGTACCAGCGCCTCGCGTACGATCGTGCGCGACATGCCGAACATCTCGGCCAGGCGCGATTCGGACGGCAGGCGATCGCCCACCTGAAGCTTGTCGCGGTTTATGATCTCGACGATCCCGGCATAGGCGCGATCCGCCAGCCTGCCTTCGCTCGTCGTCATGCCCATGGCCAAATATTGGCGCCCCTCTCCCGTCACACGACATAACTCAACGCGAGCACAGCGACCAGTCCGAGCACGGAAATCACCGTCTCCAGCGCGGACCACGTTCGGAACGTGTCGGCCGTGCTGGTGCCGAGATAGCTTTTCACCAGCCAGAAGCCCGGGTCGTTCACATGGCTGAAGAAGACCGAGCCGCTGCCGATCGCGAGCACGGTGAGCTCCGGACTGGCACCGGTCGTCTTCACCACGCCCGCCATGATGCCGACCGTGGTGACGGTCGCGACGGTCGCGGATCCGGTCGCGAGGCGGATGCCGACGGCCACCAGCCAGGCAAGCAGCAGCGGCGAAACCGCCTGGTGCGTCGCGAGCCGGCCGAGCAGGTCGGAAAGCCCGGCGGTAACCAGCACCTGCTTCAGTGCGCCACCCGCGCCGATCGCGAGCAGGATCGCGCCCGCCGAGCGCATGGTGTCGGTCCAGATCGCCTCCTGGATCGCGGCATCACGCAGCCGACGCCCAAATAGCAAAGGCAGCGCCACCAGGTTGGTGATGAGCAAGGCGATCACGGGATTTCCCGCCACCGCCAGCCACCGGCCAGCTTCTCGCGATCCCGGCGGCAACAAGGCGGCCAGCTGCGCCGCGGCGATTAGCATGACCGGCATCAGCACGACGGTCAGCGAGGCGCCGTTGCCGGGTGTCGCGACCTCCGCCTCGTGCACGGCGATGATGGGCTCAGAGATGGTCACGCGGCGCGCGGTAAACGCCGCCAGAACGGGCCCGGCGATCGCGCCGGTCGGCAGCGCGATCAGCAGACCGAGCAGGATCGTCCGGCCCAGGTCCGCACCGATCACGTTCACCGCCAGCAGCGGACCGGGATGCGGCGGCACCAGTGCATGAACCACCGAAAGCCCCGCTAAGGCCGACAGCATCAGCCTCAGCTTGGCCGCGTCCGACGCGCGGGCGCCTTTCCCCAGACCGGCCGCGGCAGCCGCAACGATCGGCAGCAACAGCACCAGCCCGGTCTCGAAGAACAAGGGCAGTCCGATCAGGATCGCGACCAGCAGACTCGCCCAGGGCGCCCCTTTCTCGCCCGACAGAGCGAGCCCCGCGCGTGCCAGCGACGCGGCGCCATTCGACAATTGCAGCATCGCGCCGAGCGACAGGCCGAGCGCGACGATCAGCCCCGTCCCGCCCAATATGTCGCCGACGCCCTTCTGCACCGCCGCCGCCGTGTCGGCGAGGGGCAGTCCGGCCGCCGCGCCGACCGCGAATGCGCCGCATAACAGGCCGATGAAAGGATGCAGCCGGCCTTTGACGATCAGCAGCACCGCGAGCGCGATGCCGAACAATGCCGACAGGATCAGGCGAAGGTCCGCGATACTCAGGGGCATCGCCCCGACCTCAGGTGACGGCATCCTCTTATCGCCCCTTTTCTTTGCCCGAGCTGTATCAGCGCGGCCATTGCTGTCCAACAGGTTTGATGCATGCGTTCGCCGCGTTAGCCAAAAACGGCGGGTTGACGGGGCTGGTAGCGTTAACTAGCCTAAAACCTGTCCAACTGATTCAGGCGACTCAAATCGAGGATAGCCCGAACGGAAGGCCGACCTGGGCGAGCCGCCTGAGGGCATGTCTCGTCCGGACATGGGCGCAAACGCCCGGAACCGACGAGGGGATGTTATGGGAATGATTTCCAGGATCGAGGCATCGGCGTTCCGACCCGCAGGCCAACCGGTCCCCGCCGCCTTCGCAGAGCTCACGCCGACCCAGATGAAGGTCCTCCAGGGCGTCTATTCAGGCCTGCTCAACAAGCAGATCGCGTTCGATCTGGGCATCGCCGAGGCGACCGTGAAGGCGCATATGACAGCGCTGATGCGCAAGCTGAACGTCCGCAACCGGACGCAGGTCGCGATCGTCGCGCAGTCGGCCTTCCTGGCACAGCAGAACGACACGTCGGAAGCGGTCGCCGCCTGAGTTCCCGTCCTAGGGCATCACCGCGAACAGAGCGTGATGCGTGAGGATGAAGAGCGTGCGCCCATCCGCGCCACCGAAGATCAGTTGCAGCGGACGCTCGGGCACGTCGATCCGGCCGACCTCGGCGCCGTCGGACGCGTAGACGAAGATCTGCCCGTTCGCGACATAGACGCGCCCGTCGGGCCCGGTCGCGACGCTCTCGCCGCCCCGATTGGCGAAGACCCTGAGATCGGTGAGGCTGCCGCCCGGACCGACCGTGCCGCTATAGGTCTTGTCCTCTGATCCGTTGCTCAGCAAGACGCGCGCGCCCGGCTTCGCGGTGACGAAGCCGTAGGTGTCGAGCGTGTCGGAGAAGCGCCAGCCCTGGAAGTTGGGGGACCCTTGCTGCACCACGCGGAAGGCCGGCACGACCAGGCTGCCATCGGGCGAGACATATTCGCGCGCCTTCGGCGCTCCCATGTCGCGCGCGAACATTTCTGCCAGCGTGGTGAAGCGATAGGTCTTGGGATCGAGCTGATCGCGGAACTCGCCATTGTTCCAGACATTACCGGGCAGTGCGACCAGCGCGTCGCGCCGCTCCTTCGCAGGCGTCGGCTTGATGACCCGGACCGCGCTATCGGCGCTGCCCGGCCTGAAACTATAGACGGTGGCTTCGGGCCCGTCCGATGACAGGACCATCAGATTGCCGGACTTGTCGATCGCGAGATTGATCGGATCGAGCGCATCGTCGCGCACAATCGTCAGCCCTTCCTCCTTCGACCAGCCGTAGATCGTCTGGAATTTGCGGTCGACGAAGTAGAGCTTGCCTTTGGCATCGACCGCGGCGCCCGCGATCGAATGGAAGCCCTCTTCCAGTTTCTCGACCGCCGGGCCCGCATAAGGGGGCGGCGGCGTGCCGGGCACGTCGAGCATGGCGAATTCGCGCTCGCGCACGTCGAGCTTGCGCGTCACGTCGCGGATCGCGTTTTCGTAGGGATATTTGCTCGCGCGCAGATAGGTGCCGCAGCCCTCGGCGTCGCAGAAGGCGAAGCCGCTTTCGGCATTCACGTGCACGTTGCGGAAGCGGATGTCGGACGAATTGATCAGCCGCACTGCGGCCGCGGCGGGCTTGAGCGAGCGCGTGACGCGATAGGCGTGGTAATTGGCGAAGAGGATGTCGCGCGAATTGCGTATGTCGAGGCTGACCGTGTCCTGGCTCTCGCCCGCTTCCTCCTCGGTCTGCGGCGCCAGGAACTCCCAGTTGCGGACATTGTCGAGCACGATCTCCGAACGGACATGATGCTCGTTCGAAAGCTCGTAGACGAAACCCGGCGTGCTCGTGTCCGTGACCTTGAAGCCCGACGTGGCGTAGGTGCTGGGCGACCAAAGGTTGGTGAAGGTGCCGCCGCCGCCATCGGTCACCCAAAAGCTGGGATATTGCGCGTCCCAGCGCCGGGCGGGATCGGCATCGCCCGAATGGTTGGCATTATAAGGGTCGAAACGGCTGCCGTCGGCGAGGTTGGTGCCGTGCCCGCCCTGTGCCTTCACATCCTGCACGAGCGAGTCCGCGCCCGCTTTCCATAGCAAGGCGGTGGCGCGCGGATTGATGCCGCCGGTGTTGAGCCCCAGCCCCGACACGACAGCATCGCCACCTTTGGAGCTCTCGATCAGCGCCTTGGGCGCGCCGAGCCCGGCATAAGCCGGCGTGCCGTCGGGCAGCACGATCTGCGTCAGGCTGGGATGCAGCCCGATCAGCACGCTGTCGGACCGCAGCTTCAGCGTGTCGGTCACGACGTAGCGGCCGACGGGCAGATAGACGGTGCGGTGCGCGTCGATCGCGCGCTGGATCGCGGCGGTATCGTCGGTCTGATTGTCGCCCTTCGCGCCCCCATCGCGCACGCTGAACCATTGCCCAACCGGCGGTAGCAGCCGCACCGCCCGCGCGCGGGGCGCGGGCCACGCACGCAGCGGCGTCGCCTGCATGTTGGTCGCATAACGGCCGGTCTGGCCGAGCCCCGGCACGACCATGCCGTAATTGAAGGCGCGCACGCGATAGGCAGTGCCTGCGCCCGCTACGCTCTTCCCGCTATCGCGGAAGCGGGCGAAAACCGGCACGCCGCGCGCGAGCGCATTGTCGAAGCCGATCTGGGTGTAAGCGTTGTTCTCGTTGCTGATCACGACCGCCGCCTTGGCGACATTGTCGAAGCGGACGTCCTTGCCCCACAGCCAGTCGCCATAGCCTTCGTCGATGTCGATCCCGACCGGCGTGTTGCGGATCGTGGTATTGACCAGCGTCAGGCCGGCTTCATGCTCGCGGATCGCGGCGTCGCGCTGGCCGTCGAAGCTCGAATCGATCAGCGCGAACTGCCAGGCGGGCGAGGTCTTTTCGGCGAGGATGCCGTAGCGCCCGCCGTGGAAATGCAGGTCCTCGGCCTCGTTGCCGACCTGATAGAGGCCCGCCAGCCCCGAGCCGATATGGAAGTCCATATGGCTCAGATAGGCGTGCTGCGCGGCATGGAAGCGGATCGCGGTCGCGGCGGGATTGCCTTCGCCGATCTCGAAATCGACGTTGCTCATCGCCGAATAGAAGGTGCCCGAATTGGCGTCGGCGATCTGATCGCTGACGGGCACGCTGCCCTGCGGCGGCACGGGCACGCGGAACGGACGGCCGCCGGGCAGCGGGCGCCCGGGGCGTGAGCCGGTGAAGATCACCATCGTGCCGACGCCCTCGCCGAATCCCGGCGTGTTCGGCCCCAGCAGGATGACAGGGCGCGTCCTGCCGACCCCGAACAGGCGCACGCCTGGCCATATGTAGAGCGTGCGGCTGATGCGGTAGCGGCCGGCGGGCAGGAACACGATCCCCTCCCCGCTCTTGCTCGACGCGGCGGTATCGATCGCGGCCTGGATCGCGGCGCTGGCATCGGCGCGCCCATCGGCCACCGCCTTGACCGTCACCGCGCCCGGCTCGGCCGGAGCGGATAGGAAAGCGGAAGGGGAAGCGGCGGGGGCGGCGAGCGGCAGGCCAAGCAGGGCGGTCGTGGCCATCAGGGCATTGCGCATGACTGGTCTCTACCGGCCCGCCTGCCCCGCCGGAAGCCGCGACGAAGGTCGTATGGAAGGCAGCGAGGCGGGGGCATGGCCTTCATGATGGTCCGTTCGGGCGACCGCCCGGTCAGGAAGGGGAAAAGCCAAAAAACATCAGAAACGAACTGATGGCGAGCGCTCGACGGAGGGACGTCCGTTCGCCCCGTTTGGCCATAGCGCTTGTCGCGATGGCGCAGTGAGGGGGCCGGATCAGCGATTGCCTCAATACGCGTTCTCGAGAAGCGCGAGCCCTGCTCGACGGGAAGAAGCGGGTCGGGCCTGGGCGGACGAGGCAAAGTGGACTCTCGCGCCGCCTCTCCCTAGATCGCGGGCATGTCCTTTCGCTTTCACAAGATGCACGGGCTCGGCAACGACTTCGTGGTGATCGACGCGCGGCAGCAGCCGGTCGCAATGGATGCCGCGCGTGCCCGCGCCATCGCCGACCGGCGTGAAGGCGTCGGCTGCGACCAGGTGATCCTGATCGAGGCCTCGTCGACCGCCGACGCGCGCATGCGCATCTGGAATTCGGACGGGGGCGAAGTCGAGGCGTGCGGCAATGCGTCGCGCGCGGTCGCCTTGCTGCTCGGCCGCCAATCGACACTGGAGACGCTGGGCGGCACGCTCCAGCTCGCGGTCGACGGCGCGCTGGCGACCGTCGACATGGGCGCGCCGCGCTTCGGCTGGGATGAAATTCCCGTTGCTTATCCGATGGATACGGCACATTTGCCGGTCGGCTGGGACGAATTGGGCGATCCCTGCGCGGTCAATGTCGGCAACCCGCACGTCATCTTCTTCGTCGACGATTGCGACGGCGTGGACCTGGAGCGGCTCGGCCCGCAGATCGAGCATGATCCGATCTTCCCCGATCGCGTCAACGTCAACGTCGCCACGGTTGAGGCGTCGGACCGCATCCGGCTGCGCGTATGGGAACGCGGCGCCGGCCTGACGCGCGCCTGCGGGACCGGCGCGTGCGCGACCGCGGTCGCGGCGATCCGATCGGGTCGCGTCGAGAGCCCCGTCACGGTGGCGCTGCCCGGCGGCGAGCTGCTGATCGACTGGATAGCCGGCGGCAGCATCAACATGTCGGGCCCCGCCACCCATGTTTTCACGGGCGAGGCCGACAACCTGTGACCGGCGCGACGCTGATTTCGCACGGCTGCCGCCTCAACATCGCCGAAAGCGAGAAGATCGCGGCGATGCTGGCGGGCGCGGACGATCTGGTGGTGGTCAATAGCTGCGCGGTCACCGCCGAAGCGGTGAAGACCGCGCGCCAGGCGATCCGCCGCGCGAAACGCGATCGCCCCGACGCGCGTATCATTGTCACCGGCTGCGCGGCGGAGATCGAGCCGGAGACCTTCCGGGCGATGGCGGAGGTTTCGGCGATCGTTCCGAACGGACAGAAGCTGAAGCTTGGCGCCTATATTCCGTCGTCCCGGCGGGGGCCGGGGCTCCAGGAGGGTCGCGCCAAGCCGCCCGAGGCCCCCGCCTCCGCCGGGGCGACGCATGCGCGCACCTTCCTGCCCGTGCAGAATGGCTGCGACCATCGCTGCACCTTCTGCATCATTCCTTATGGCCGCGGTCCGAGCCGTTCGCTGCCTGCGGGCGGCGTGATCGACGAGATCAGCGCGGCGGTCGATCGGGGCACGAAGGAGGTCGTGCTGACGGGCGTCGATCTGACGGCTTATGGCGCGGACCTGCCGGGCCAGCCCACGCTCGGGCAGCTGGTCGAACGCATCCTGCGCCTCGTTCCCGATCTGCCGCGGCTCAGGCTTTCGTCGCTCGACCCATGCGAGGTGGACGAGCGCCTGCTCGGGCTGATCGCGCACGAGCCGCGGCTGATGCCGCACGTCCATTTGTCGCTGCAGGCGGGCGACGACATGATCCTCAAGCGGATGAAGCGCCGCCACAGCCGCGCGCAGGCGGTGGATCTGGTCTCGCGCCTGAAGGCGCTGCGGCCGGACATTGCGATCGGCGCCGATCTGATCGCGGGCTTCCCGACCGAGGATGCGGCGATGTTCGCCAACACGCTGGCACTCATCGACGATTGCGCGATCGCGCTGGCGCATATCTTCCCTTATTCACCCCGCGCGGGGACGCCCGCCGCGCGCATGCCGCAGGTGGCGCGCGACGCGGTCAAGGCACGCGCGGCACGGCTGCGCGAGGCAGCGGCGCAGCGCAAGGCGGCTTGGCTTCAGGAGCAGATCGGAACGGTGCAGCAGGTGCTAGTCGAACTGGATGGCCGGAGCGGCCATGCCGCCAATTTCGCGCGGGTCACGATGCCGGCGGCGACGCCAAACAGTATCGCCGCGATGCGGATCGTCGCGGTCGAGGGCGACGCCCTCGTGGGGCAGCCGGCATGAGCACGTCCTGGACCGACCGGCTGTTCGGCGGGTTCCGCCGCACGTCCGACAAGCTCGGCGAAAATCTGTCGGGGCTGTTCGGCAAGGCCGCGCTCGATGAGGACACGCTCGACCAGATCGAGGAAGCGCTGATCGCCTCCGATCTCGGCCCCGCCACCGCGCGCCGCGTGCGCGAGCGGCTGACGGGCGAACGCTTCGCGCTCGGACTGACCGAGGAGCGGCTGCGCGAGATCGTCGCGGAGGAGATCGCACAGATCCTCGCCCCCGTCGCCCAGCCGCTCGAGATCGACGCCTTCCCGCGTCCGCAGGTGGTGCTGGTGATCGGCGTCAACGGATCGGGCAAGACCACCACCATCGCCAAGCTCGCGCATCTGTTCGCCGAGCAGGATTATTCGGTGATGCTGGTCGCGGGCGACACGTTCCGCGCCGCCGCGATCGGCCAGCTCAAGGTCTGGGCCGAACGGATCGGGGTGCCGATCATCTCGGGCAAGGAAGGCGGCGACGCGGCCGGCCTGGTGTTCGAGGGCGTCAAGCGCGGCACCGCCGAAGGCACCGACGTGCTGATCGTCGACACCGCCGGCCGGCTGCAGAACAAGGCGGGGCTGATGGATGAGCTCGCCAAGATCCGGCGCGTGCTCGGCCGCCTCAATCCGGCCGCACCGCACAATGTCGTGCTCGTGCTCGACGCCACCACAGGACAGAATGGATTGAACCAGATCGAAGTGTTCCAGAAGGAAGCGGGCGTGACGGGGCTGGTCATGACCAAGCTCGACGGCACCGCGCGCGGCGGCGTCCTGGTCGCGGCGGCGGAGAAATATGGCCTGCCGATCCACGCGATCGGGATCGGCGAAACCATCGACGATCTCCGCCCGTTCGACCCCAAAGAAGTCGCCCGGGCCATTGCCGGGATCGAGCGCCTCGCCCCGGAGAAGGCCCGATGAGCAGCAAGCCTCGAACCGCCGAACCGGGCGTGGGCATGCGCCTCGCGCTCGATCTCGGCCCGCTCGCGGTCTATTTCGCCGCCTTCGCGCTTTCCGGCCACAACATCTATCTCGCGACCGGCCTGTTCATGGGCGTGACCGCGGTGGCGATGATCGTCTCGCTGGTGCGGTTCGGAAAGGTCTCGCCGATCCAGATCTTCTCGGCGGTGATGGTGCTGATCCTGGGCGGGCTCACGATCTGGCTGCACAAGGACTGGATCATCAAGATCAAGCCGACCATCTATTATGTCACGGTCAGCGCGGTGCTTTTGTGGGGCCTCGTGACCGGCAGGCCGACATTGCAGATGGTGCTGGGCCAGGCCTATCCCGGGCTCGAGCCCGAGGGCTGGCGGCTGCTCACCCGCAACTGGGCGATCTTCTTCCTGTGCCTCGCGATCGCCAACGAAGTCGTGTGGCGCAATTTCTCGACCAGCATCTGGCTCGGCTACAAATTGTGGGGATCGATGCCGGCGACCCTGATCTTCGCCGCGTGCAACGTGCCGATGCTGATGCGGCATGGGCTGGCGGCGGACGACAACAAGGTCGTTTTGCCACCCGAGGAGTGAGCTAAATCCTTCCCTGCAAGGAGGGGTGGCGCGCGAAGCGCGGCGGAGGGGGATAGCGGCTGGGCGGACCCCTGCCTCACTCCCCCTCCACCACTGCCTTCGGCAGCGGTCCCCCTCCCCGTTCCGGGGAGGAGCTGACCCTTACTGCTGCTGGTCGGCGCGGCTGGCGCCCTGGCCGTCCAGGTTCTGCGACACGAAATCCCAGTTCACGACGTTCGCCAGGATCGTCTCGGCGAACTTCGGCCGGGCGTTGCGATAATCGATGTAATAGGCATGCTCCCACACATCGAGCGTGAAGAGCGGGGTCACACCGTGCGCCACGGGCGTATCGGCGTCGTGGTAGGAGGTGACCTTGAGCTTGTCGCCTTCCAGCACCAGCCAGCCCCAGCCGCTCGCGAAATGGTTCACGGATTCGGTAGCGATCGCCTTCAGCAGCGCGTCCTGACCGCCAAAATCATCGATCAGCTTCGCCAGCTTCTCCGAGGGCTTGGTCGAACCCGCGGGCGCGAGGCAGTTCCAGAAGAAGGTGTGATTCCAGATCTGGGCGCTGTTGTTGAACAGGCCCTTGTCGCCCGTGCTCTTCGCCTTGTCGATGACCTGCAGGAGCGAGAGGCCGGCGAGGCCCTTCTCGTCGATCCAGCCATTGGTCTTGTCGACATAAGCCTTGTGATGCTTGCCATGGTGAAAGTCGAACGTCTCGGCCGACATGTGCGGGTCGAGCGCGGACTTGTCGAACGGAAGCGCGGGAAGTTCGAATGCCATCGGGTCCTCCTCTGGGGGGCGTAGTTCGCGGGGGCTGCCCTAACGCCCGAGCGCGCGAAGGGCCACGCGAAAAAATCTATCGATCGATGTTCGCGGCCGCGCGGACGATCGGCACGAACCGGTCCGCGGTCAGGCTGGCGCCCCCGATCAGCGCGCCGTTCACCTCGTCACAGGCGAGGATCGAGGCCGCATTGTCGGGCGTGACCGAGCCGCCATAGAGGATGCGGACCTTCGCCCCTTCCTCGCCCAGCAGCTGGATCAGCTTGGCCCGGACCATCGCATGCATCTCGCTGATCTCGGCGCAGGTCGGCGTGCGCCCGGTGCCGATCGCCCAGGCGGGCTCGTAGGAGATGACAAGGCTGGCCGCGGTCGATGCCGGCGGCACCGATCCGTCGAGTTCGGCGGTGACCACGGCGATCGCCTCGCCGGAATCGCGCTCATGCTCGTCCTCGCCCACGCAG
>Ga0075370_10000985_pt1 | contig 11790 bp, 11 predicted proteins | sample EndMethybrTD3035_FD_71398 | JGI IMG/M metagenome (GOLD analysis project Ga0075370, IMG submission 71398) | Populus endosphere microbial communities from Tennessee, USA - Endosphere MetaG P. TD hybrid TD303-5 | ecosystem: Host-associated > Plants > Roots > Endosphere | place: USA: Tennessee... | reverse complement strand
AGGGCGCAACCTGTCGATCGAACTGCGCTGGGCGGACGGAAAGTACGACCGGCTGCCCGCCTTGCTGAACGAGCTCATCCGGCTCGACATCGACCTGCTGCTGACGGCCGGCCCGCGCCCGGCGCTCGTCGCCAAGGACATGGCGAAGACCCTGCCCATCGTCGCCGTAGCGGTCGATGATCCGGTGACGATGGGGCTGGTCGCCAGCCATACGCGGCCAGGGGGCAACATCACCGGCATCTCGGCCGCGTTCGACGGCATCCTGCAGAAGCGCTTGCAGTTGCTCAAGGACATCCTGCCGGCGGCGCGCCGCTTTGCCGTCGTGTTCAACCCGGACAGCGTGCCGCGCGAGGGCCTCGCCCGGTCCGTTGCCCAATGGGAGCCCAGCTTGGGCGTGGCGCTGCAGATCGAGGAAGTCCGTGGCCCGAACGACTTCGAGCCCGCCTTCGCGGCCATCGTCGGCAGCGGCGCAAGTGCCGTCGCCCTCCTGGCCGACTCCGTGATCTGGACCGAGCGGGCGAAGCTCGGCGCGCTGTGCGTCAAGCACCGCCTCCCATCGATCTGGGGCGGCGCGGGCTACCTCGACGCCGGCGGCCTACTGTCCTACCAGGGGGACTGGCCGGCGCTCTTCTACCGCGCGGCTGCCATCGTCGACAAGATCCTCAAAGGCACCAAGCCGGGCGACATCCCCTTCGAGCAGGGCACCAAGCTCGAACTCGCCGTCAACCTGAAGGCGGCCAAGGCGCTCGGGCTGACCATTCCGCAGAGCGTGCTGGTGAGTGCCGACCAGCTGATCGAATGATCCCCCGAAGACCGCAACACCATGAGCACCATCCTGATCGTCGAAGACAACGAAAAGAACATGAAGCTCGTGCGCGACATCCTCCAGCACGCGGGCCATGCCACGCTCGAGGCGGCGACCGGCCGCGAAGGCGTGCGTCTCGCCCTGGAGGGGCGGCCCGACCTGGTGCTGATGGACATCCAGCTGCCCGACATCGACGGCATCGCCGTGCTGCGTGAGATCCGCCGCAACACCGCGCTCGATGCGGTGCCGGTGCTGGCGGTGTCGGCCTCGGTCATGCCCGACGAGCAGCAGAAGATCGTCAGCTCCGGCTTCGACGCCTTCATCACCAAGCCGATCCAGCTGCAGCAGTTCCGCGAGACCGTGCAGCGCATGCTGCGGGAAGGGCGGCCGGGTTCATGAGCGCCGCCCGGCCGCCCGAAGGCGCGAAGGCCCCCTCGGGGGGCAGCGCAGTACACGAAGTGACAAGCTTGGGGGCACTATCGAGCGCCGCCCGGCCGCCCGAAGGCGCGAAGGCGAGCGCCGCCCCATCCATCCTCGTCGTCGACGACACGCCGCTCAATGCCAAGCTGCTGGCCGACCTGCTGGGCGCCAAGGGCTACCGGCCCGTGACCGCGGCCTCCGGCCCCGAAGCGCTGCAAAAGCTGGCCGACGAGAAGCCCGACCTCGTGCTGCTCGACGTGATGATGCCGGGCATGAGCGGCTACGAAGTCTGCGCCGCCATCCGCGCCGATCCGGCGCACGCGATGCTCCCGGTGGTGCTGGTCACTGCCCTCGACCCGGCCTCGGAACGCGTCAAGGGCCTGGAGGCCGGCGCCGACGACTTCCTCAGCAAGCCGGTGGCGCAGGCCGAGCTGCTGGCGCGCGTGAAGTCGCTGCTTCGCATCAAGCAGCTCTACGACGAGGTCGAGCGCCAGCGCAGCATGCTGGCCGAGTGGGGCCATACGCTCGAGCAGCGGGTGGAGGAGGGCGCGCGCGAGCTGGAACGTGTCGGCCGGCTGCGACGCTTCTTCTCGCCCCAGCTCGCCGAGGCCATCGTCCACGGCGGCGCCGACGATCCGCTGAAGAGCCACCGCTGCGAGATCACCGTCGTCTTCCTCGACCTGCGCGGCTTCACGGCCTTCACCGAGACCGCCGACCCCGAGGAGGTGATGGCCGTGCTCGCCGACTACCACGCGGCGATGGGGCGGCGCATCCTCGAGTTCGAGGGCACGCTCGAACGCTTCACCGGCGACGGGATCATGGTGTTCTTCAACGACCCGACGCCGATCCCCGACCCGGCGCCGCGCGCGGCCCGCATGGCGTTGGCGATGCAGGGCGATGTGGCATTGCTGGCCGAGCGCTGGCGCAAGCGCGGCCATCAGCTGCAGATGGGCGTGGGCATCGCGCAGGGCTTCGCGACGCTCGGCGGGATCGGGTTTCCAGGGCGCATCGACTACGGCGCGATCGGGACCGTGACCAATCTCGCGGCGCGCCTGTGCGGGGAGGCGGAGGGCGGCGAGATCCTGGTGTCTCAGCGTGTGTGGGGGTTGATCGAGGGGATGGTCGCCGGCGAGGCGGCGGGCGCATTGGCGTTGAAGGGCTTTGCGCGGCCGGTGCCGGCGTTTCGGTTGCGTGGCGGCGAGGTCTGAAGGCTCGAGCGCGTTGCGGCCGCTCCGGCCGCGTTTCAAGTGAGTTCCCGAGGCATAGCAGTGCAGGAGCAGGACTGCGCGCCGCGGCATGCTTTGCCTACCCTGCCTCGAACACGCGCGCTCCACCGTGAAAAGCCATCCACAGGAGCATAGTCATGAATGATGCACTGACCCCCGCGGCTGAACTCGCGAAGAAGGCGAAGACCCCGTTCCCGGGCGCGTCGGCCGAATACGACGCGGCGCGCCAAGCCCTCCTGGCCGAGGAGATCGAGTTCCGCCGCCACATGACGCGGCTCACGCAGCAGCGCCGCGCGCTGCCGCCCGGCCCCGTGATCGACAAGAACTACCGCTTCAAGGACGAGCAGGGCTTCGAGGTCGGCCTGGCCGATCTCTTCGGCGACAAGAACACGCTCGTCACCTACTTCTGGATGTACGGTCCGCAGCGCGAGCGGCCGTGCCCGATGTGCACCAACTGGCTGGGCGCGATGAACGGCAATGCGGCCGACATCAAGCAGCGCGTCGCGCTCAAGATCCTGGGTCGTTCGCCGGTCGAGCGCCAATACGCCTTCGCGCAGGAGCGCGGCTGGCGCGACCTGAACTTCGTGCAAACCGTCGGCGACGACTACGCGAAGGACCTCGGCGTCCTGATGCCCGACGGCAGCGAGTATCCGGCCTTGATCGTGTTCAGGCGCGACGGCGACAAGGTGCGCCTCTTCTGGGCCAGCGAGATGACGCGCGAGATGGCAGACCCGGGGCAGGACCCGCGCGACGCGCCCGACATCGCATCGCTCTGGACGGTGCTGGACCTGACGCCGGAGGGGCGCGGGACCGACTGGTATCCGAAGCTGCAGTACTGAGGCCAGCGCCGCGGCCGGCGCGGGCGCACGGCGCGTGGCGGCCAAGACACCGCTGCCGCTACGGGCATTGCGAGTCTCCGCGCGGGGTAGGCCATACGCCATATTCAGGAGGCCTTGTTTTGGGCGTACAACATTCGCCGCCCGAAGGGGCCGAGCGTGTGCTTGCGTGATCGATGTCCTGGGTGATTCGGCTTCGGCCCTGGTATTACCGCCCGTGGCGGGGCAAGGGGAAAGATCATGGACAAGCCTTGCGCTATGGCCGTGCTCTGCGCTGGTGCAGCAGCGGCGGCAATGATGGTCATGAGTCCTGCATGGGCTCACGAGGCGGGGCGGATGACCGGTGGCGGCAGCTTCTTCTGCCCTTACTACGGAGGAACCCAGAAAGTGACGCACGGATTCGAATTGCATTGCGGAACCGGCGGTGCATTCGAAGGGGCCGACCCCGCGGAGCCCAACAACCTGGAGATCAATTTTTCAGGCGGTGACAACTTCCATCTGACCAGCTTGACGAAAGGTCTTTGCAGCGACGACCCTGCCATTCAGCAGCAGCCTCCGAACAGTTCGCCCTTCGATACCTTCGTCGGCGAGGGAACCGGAACCTTCAATGGGCAGCCCGCATCGATCAGCTTCACCTTCGTCGATGCCGGAGAGCCTGGCACGTCGGACACGGCCCGCGTCCTCATCACCTCGGGGTCGACCGTGCTGGACTGCGATGACGCCGCTTCTCCGCTGACCTTCGGCAACCATCAGGCGCACAAATTGACGGGCAACAATTAGCGGCCCGGCATTTCAGGAAGAGCAGCGGTGGCCAACGAAAGACATTGGATAAGCCGGGCAGGGGCGAGCCTGTGCCTGGCCGCACTTTCACTGGCCATGGGCACGCCGTCGCCGGCAACCGGAGCCGGAACAGCACCCTCCGTCGAGGCAAGCGTGCGCATGCCGCCCATGGACCTCGATGCCCAGAGTGCCGAGCCGGACTTCGCGAGCTTGGGCGGCGCGCTCTACAACCCCTTCAGCCCTGCGTTCGAGACGGCGGCGAGCCAGCCCGGTGTTGCCACGGCCGCGCGGCAGGAAGTGAAGGAAGAAGGCTTCGGATTGGTGACGACGACTCTGGCCGCAGTCGTCGCGGCAGGGTTCTTGGGCGCGCTCCTTCGCTTCCTTGTTGCGGGCTAGGGAGAGCGAGGCTCGTCCTACACCTTCTTGCGCAACGGGCCGGCACCGCGCACGGCCCATGCCCGCATCGTTAGGTTCCGAAAGGAACCGCCATGAACTCACTCAAGCTCCGCACGGTTTTCACAGCGGCAGCTCTTGCCGCCAGCAGCATGGCCTTCGTCGGCTGCACCACCACGCGGCCCGACGACCGCGCCAGCAGCGCTTCGGCGCGCACGTCCATCGACGCGCAGGTCGACGCCACCTTGTCCAAGCTCTTCGACGCCGTACCGGATTCACGCGCGCTGGTCGCCAGGTCCAGGGGCGTGCTGGTGTTCCCGTCGGTGGTCGGCGGCAGCATGGGCGTCGGCGCCGAGTACGGTCGTGGCGCGCTGCGCGTGGACGGCCGAACGCAGGCCTACTACAGCACCACGGCGGGCTCGATCGGCTTGCAGGCCGGTGCGCATTCCAGGGCCGTGATCTACGTGTTCACCACGCAGGAAGCGGTCGACAAGTTCCGCAACAGCAAGGGCTGGATCGCCGGCGCGGACGCCACCGTCGCCGCTGCCACCATGGGCGCCAATGGCAGGATCGACACCAACACCATGCGCCAGCCGGTCGTCGGCTTCGTGCTGAACAACCTGGGCCTGGAGGCGGGTGTTTCGCTTCAGGGCGCGAAGATCAGCGAGGTTCGAGTCTAGTTAGTTGGTCACGCCGCGGCCCGGCGGCCAAGGCTGACCGGGCTGCTTCGACACGACCTCGTGGTGTTCGGCCCACTTGATGGCTGCGTTGTGCACGCCCGCGAGCAGCTTGGGCGCGCGCTCCATCGCGCCTGATCGCGTGAGCACGCAGACCAGCTTCTTGCCCTGGTGAATCTCCGCGCGGATGGAGAGCTTGCCGCCATCCGTCCAATGCGCGATGGTCACGCGGCACCCGCGATGCACAAAGGATTTCTGCTCGATGACGTCCATGCGAACAGCCTCGCCGGTGCTTGTCGGCCAACAAGCCCCAGACTTCGTGCGCCACTGTAGGCAGGAGTGGACGCGGCGTGTAGAGATCGAGGCGGTGGGGCTCGGCCGTGCGCGCGCCGTGACGACGCGCTGACGGAACTCAGGGCCTGGCCGGATCGGGATAGAACATGCGCAAGGCCGCGGGCGCGGCGAAGCGGGTCCATCCGCCGTCGGGCTGCGACAGCCGATCCGCCACGGCATACAACACGGCCGGGTGGGCGCCCAGGCCGAGATGGCTCGCCTCCACCTCGATGTTCTCGGAGGACGGGGTTTCCGCCTGGAAGCTGCTGCGCCAGGACACGATGCCGTCGGAGCGGCTGAACACGGACGTCGCGGGCACCGTCGGCATCGGGCGGACCCAGCGTGCGCGCCTGGGATCGTTGGCCGACCGGCCGCTCAGCACCTCGTAGAGCTTCGTCGCGCGCGTGGCCTTCGGGCTGCCGTGCAGCGGACTGCCCAGCGTGACGACGCTACGCACTGCATCGGGCGCTGTTGCCGCGAGCATCCGCGCGAAAACGCCGCCGAGACTCCAGCCCACCAGGCTCACTTTGCCCGAGCGCTCGTGCAGGCGGCGCAGGAGCTCCAGCAAGCCCTTCTCGACGCCCGGCAGCGGCCCGCAATTGGTGCCGAGGCCCCAGCCCTGGACCGCGTAGCCGCGGGTCTCGAGGAAGCCTCGCAGCAGCTCGGTCGAACCATCGCTCGCGCCGAGTCCGGGCAGCACGATGACGGCATGGCCATCGCCTCGTGGCGAACACTGCAGCAGCGGCCAGAGCGCCAGCGTCGTGGCGGCCTCGAAGAGCGCGCGGCCCTCGGCCAGCAGGAGGAGTCTGGAAGGGGCGCGGGCGACGGTTGTTGTAGACATGACGGATCTCCCTTGATTCGGTAGCCCGTAAGGTAGGCGACGCGTCGGGATCGCTTCTGGGACAGGAGGCATGCGTAGCGTAGGCGGACCGGCCCAATTCTTGAGGGGCATGTCTTTTGACAGAGTACGCTTGCGATCGCCGGCCGCGACGAGGCCTTCCGACAAGCGCTTTGGCCCTCCACCGTCGGACTTTCACGCCGCCCGCCGTATCCTCGGCCCATGGCCGTACTGGACTCGTCCTCAGACCCGCTCGCGCGCTACTGGGCGAAGCGCGATTTCTCGATCACCTCGGAGCCGCGGGGAAAGAAAGCAAAGGCCGGCGAGTCGCTGAGCTTCGTCATCCAGAAGCACGCGGCCTCCAGGCTGCACTACGACTTTCGCCTCGAGCTCGATGGCGTCCTCGTCTCGTGGGCCGTGCCGAAGGGCCCGAGCTACGACCCGGCCGACAAGCGCATGGCCATTCACGTCGAGGACCATCCGCTGTCGTACGGCTCCTTCGAAGGGACCATTCCGCCGAAGCAGTACGGCGCGGGAACCGTCATCGTCTGGGACAACGGAACCTGGGAGCCCGTCGGCGACCCGCGCGAAGGCCTGGCCAAGGGAAAGCTGGTGTTTCGCCTGCACGGCCAGAAGATGGCCGGCTTGTGGGAGCTGGTGAAGATCGCCAAGGGCGGCGAGAAGCAGGAGCCCTGGATCTTGTTCAAGAAGCGCGACGAGTTCGCCCGGCCCAAGGCCGAGTACGACGTCGTGACCGCGCTGCCCGACAGCGTGATTGCCAAGCCGCTGAAAGCGCACCTTATGCGCGACTCGGAGCCAGCTGCAGGCACCGTCAAGACCAAGGCGGGCAGGGGCGCCAAGACATCGAAGACATCTGCACGCGAAGACACCGGCGTTCCAGGTGCAGTGAAGGCCCCCCTGCCGGCCAAGATGACCCCGCAACTCGCGACGCTGGCCACCGGTGTGCCGGCGGACGGCCAGTGGGTGTACGAGATCAAGTTCGACGGCTATCGCGTGATGACGCGCATCGAGAACGGCAAGGCGTCCATCATCACCCGCGGGGGCCACGACTGGTCGGCCAGGATGGCGCCGCTGGTCCGGGAACTGGAGCAGCTGGGCGTCGGTTCCGCCTGGCTCGACGGAGAAATCGTCGTGCTCGACGAGCACGGGTTGCCCAGCTTCAACGCCTTGCAGAAGGCCTTCGACAGCCGGGAAGCCAACGCGGAGATCACCTACTTTTTATTCGACGTGCCCTTCTTCGAAGGCTACGACCTGCGAGCCGTCGACCTGCTCTCGCGCCGCAAGCTCCTCAAGGCCCTGCTCGACGAACGCGCCACCGACCACGTGCGCTACAGCGCCGACTTCGAAGCCGACCCGGCCTCCATCCTGGACTCGGCCTGCCGCATGAACCTCGAGGGCGTGATCGCCAAGCGAACCGACGCACCCTATGCCTCCCGGCGCACCGAGACCTGGCTCAAGCTCAAGTGCAAGCAGCGGCAGGAGTTCGTCGTCTGCGGCTACACGAACCGCAGCGACGGCTCTCCCCAGATCGGCAGCCTGCTGCTGGGGGTGCATGCACCGGGCGGCGAGCTGGTGTCGGTGGGCAGCGTCGGAACCGGGTGGGATTCGAACGAAGCCGCCAGCCTGAAGCGCAAGCTCTCGAAACTCGAAATCCCCAAGCCGCCGTTTACGGCAGGTGCGGCCAAGCCGGGCAGATGGTCGAAGCGCATGGCCGGCAGCGAGCGCTGGGTCGAACCGCGCCTCGTGGCCGAGGTCGGCTTCGCCGAGTGGACCCCTGACGGCCAGATCCGGCATCCCTCGTACATCGCGCTGCGCAGCGACAAGCCGGCGAAGGCCATCGTGCGCGAAACCGCGAGGCAGCTCGGCGCCGCGCCGGTGAGGTCTGCGGGCAAGACCGCGGTCGGCGGCATCAAGGTGAGCAATGCGGACCGGACCATCGACCCCAGCACCGGCCTCACCAAGCTCGACCTCGTCCGCTACTACGAGTCGGTGGCCGACTGGATGCTCCCGCACCTCGAGGGCCGGCCGTGCTCCCTGGTGCGGGGGCCGAGCGGTGTCACCGGAGAGCTGTTCTTCCAGAAGCATGACGAGAAGATCAGCATCCCCGGCATCAGGAACCTGGACCCGGCGCTTTGGCCGGGCCACGGCGCGCTGCTCGAAGTCGATACCGCGCAGGCGCTTGCCAGCGCGGCGCAGATGAACGTCATCGAGTTTCACACCTGGAACTCGCTGGCCAGGAGCATCGACAAGCCGGACCGCATGGTGTTTGACATCGACCCGGGCGAAGGCACGAACTGGCAACAGGTGCAGGAGGGCGCGACGCTCGTGCGCACGCTCCTCTCGGAGCTCGGCTTGGAGTCGTGGCTGAAGACGAGCGGGGGCAAGGGGCTGCACGTGGTGGTGCCGCTCGCGCCGCGCTTCGATTACGACACCGTCAAGGGCTTTTCGCAGGCGGTGGTGCAGCACTTGGCGAAGACCATTCCGTCACGCTTCGTCGCCAAGAGCGGGCCTGCGAATCGGGTGGGCAAGCTGTTCGTGGACTATCTGCGCAATGGGCACGGCGCCACCACCGCGGCGGCGTTCTCGGCACGGGCGCGGCCTGGGCTGGGCGTGTCGATACCGGTGAGCTGGGACGATCTTGGAAAGCTGAAGAGCGGGGCGCAGTGGACGATTGCGACGGCGCGGGAGTACCTGTCGTTTCAGACGGCCGACCCTTGGGCGGAGTACTGGAAGGCCAAGCAGCCGCTGGCTGCTGCGATGAAGATGCTGGGGTATGCGGCTCCTCCGACGCGCAAGCGGAAAGCTTGAATCAGCCAAGTCATGTTTGTCGTCACCTTGACCTACATCCGGCCTCTCGAAGAACTCGATGCGCTGATGCCGAAGCATGTTGCGTGGCTGAAGAAGCACTACCGAAGCGGGCTTTTTATTGCGTCCGGTCGGCAGGTGCCGCGCACGGGGGGCGTGATCTTGGCGCGCTCCGGCGACCGGGCGGCGCTGGAGAAGCTGCTGGAGGAAGACCCCTTTGTGAAGAGCGGGTGCGCGCGGGTGGATGTGATCGAGTTCAAGCCGAGCATGACGGCGCGGGGGGCGGAGGTGCTGAAGGAGATCTAGGGGCGAGGTCGCCTCGCTCTACGAATTTCGTAGAGCGAACGTGGAGACTTCTTGCTCGGATGAAACGGCTGCAGGCGTGCTTCGACGCCGTCGACGCCGCTTGGTGTTCCAATGTGCGCGCTCGCGAAGGCGCGTCCATCGAGGCATTAATCCGTTCTGTACTGCCGTTGGAAGATGGCGCGCTCCACTGGTCGCCTACTGGTTCGGGCGCCTGCGGGCCTCTGGCGCTGGTGCTGGAGTCGCTCTACGAGAGATTGGTTGCCAGACATGATTTGCCGCTCTCGCGATTCATTCGATCACCTCATCGGCGCCGACCAGCACGCTCTGTGGGACCGTCACGCCGAGCGCCTTGGCGGCCTTCAGGTTGACCACGAGCTCGAGCTTGGTCGACTGCTCGAACGGGATGTCGCCCGGCTTCGTGCCCTTGAGGATCTTGTCGACGAAACTCGCCGAGCGCCGGGCCATCGCGGTGAAGTCACCCTGGTAGGAGACGAGGCCGCCGGCATCCAGGTAGGCGGCACCGCCCCAGACCGACGGCAGCCGATGCTTGGTGCACAACTCGCCGAGCCGCGCGCGGTGCGTCCAGAACGTGGAGTCGGCGAGCACGGCGACGGCATCCACGCGCTCGCGCGCCATTGTCGCGAACGCAGCGTCGAAGTCGTCCGGCCCGCGCGCTTCGAGCACCATGACCTGGACGCCGATCGTGCGTTCCCAGTTCGGACGATTCTTCTCGATGTCTGCACGCGTATTGGCGAAGGGGTTCGCCAGCACCGCAAAGCGGCGCGCCGCCGGCATGATGTCCTTCATCAACTGCAAGCGCTTTGCGAGAATGCCCTGGAACGCGCCCGACAGCCCGGTGATGTTGCGGCCCGGGCTTGCGTGACTGACAGCGAGCCCCATCTCGACGGGATCGTCGATCGCCACCGCAACGACCGGGATCGTCGTGGTCGCGTCCTTGGCAAGCATCGCGGGGCGGTTGCCGGTGGTCACGAGCACGTCCGGAGCGAGCGCGATCAACTCGGCCAGCAGTCCCGGAAAACGTTCGTCCTTGCCCTCCGCCCAGCGGAACTCGAAAGCGTAGTTCTGCCCCTCGACATAGCCCAGCTCGCGCAAGCCCTGGCGCAGCGGGTCGACAAAGGTGCGCAGCGAGTCGCGCGCAGTGCTACCGAGGAAGCCGATGCGCGCCATCCTGCCGGCAGGTTGTGCGATGCCCCCCAGGGGCCACGCGAGGAGGCCGACGAGGACAACAGTTCGCCTGCGCATGAGACCAACTCCTGCCAACGCAGGACTCGCGCTCCAGCGCGTGCGTGCCCACTTGGTCGTAACCGTCTTCACTGGATCGCCTCAGCGCCTTCGAGATCGGGAAACCGAACGCACCGCAGGCAACCGCAGCAACTGCTTGCGTCCGGACTTGACGCGCCCACTCGGGCTTGGCCTGCAGGAAAGGAAAGTCTACGCCTGAACGACTCCTTCGGGCCGAGCCGATCGACTTCAGCTTAGGACCAGAACTGCCGTTCCAGCGAATCACGCCGAACGTCGCCCTCTTCAGCGGCTCGACAGCGCTGTCTGAACGTTGGATTCGAGTGGCTGATGCCAACTCCAGGCACCGCCGGCAGCCGCCCCGACCGCAGCAACGGGAATACACCGATGACAATCGCCTTCCGCGCCAGCAGTTCTGTCGCCCTCTTACCAGCCAGAAGATCCCCCTTTTCAACAACCCATGTTGACCCTGACCCGCCTGACCATCCAACGCGCCAGAAAAGAGCGCTTGCCCCAGGTCGCCGGCAGCCTCACCTTCACGACCCTGCTGTCGATCGTCCCCTTGCTCGCAGCCAGCCTCGCGCTGTTCACGCGGTTCCCGGTCTTCAGGCGATTCAAGGATGCGCTTCAGGAGTTCCTGTTCAGCAGGCTGCTCCCCGCGGACATCGCGCGCACGGTGCTGAAGTACCTCAACCAGTTCGCGGCGAACGCCAGCGGCCTGACGTGGGTGGGCTCGCTGTTCTTGTTCGGGGCGGCCATCGCGATGCTGCTGACCGTGGAGAACGCACTGAACCAGATGTGGCAGGTCAGGAAAAATCGCCCGTTCTTCAGGCGGGTCGGCTTGTACCTGCTGATGCTGGCCGTCGGGCCGCCCGTCCTGGGCCTGAGCCTGTGGGCGACGTCGTACCTGCTGGGCATTTCCATGGGCCTGATCGGCACGCTGCCGCGATCGCTCGCCTTCGTTCTCGACCTCGGGCCGCTCCTGCTCGGCGTGGGCGTGCTGACGAGCCTGTTCTACTTCGTTCCGAACACCAGGGTACGGCTGGCCGATGCCTTCGCAGGCGGCTTGATCGCGAGCCTGGCCTTCGAA
>Ga0075370_10000984_pt1 | contig 11794 bp, 10 predicted proteins | sample EndMethybrTD3035_FD_71398 | JGI IMG/M metagenome (GOLD analysis project Ga0075370, IMG submission 71398) | Populus endosphere microbial communities from Tennessee, USA - Endosphere MetaG P. TD hybrid TD303-5 | ecosystem: Host-associated > Plants > Roots > Endosphere | place: USA: Tennessee... | reverse complement strand
GAGCAGATCGTGGCCCTCGCGCGCTCGCTGCCCGGCAGGCGCGTTCTGGTGGTCGTATCGCATTCGCTGCAACGGGCCGAGCATGGCGAGCAGCCGGTGTGGATGGGTGCGGTGCTCGCCGCTGCGCTGGGGCAGATCGGTCTGCCCGGCGGCGGCTACAGTTACGCGCTGGGCACGCTGGCCCACTACGGCAAGCGCCTGAACGCAGTGCCCAGCGCCGCGCTGCCGCAGGGCAGCAACAGCGTGAAGGCGTTCATTCCGGTCGCGCGCATTGCCGACATGCTGCTGCAGCCTGGCGAACCGTTCGACTACAACGGTCAGCGCCTGAGCTACCCGCACATCCGCCTGGCCTACTGGGCCGGCGGCAACCCGTTCCACCACCATCAGGACATCAACCGGCTGCGCCAGGCGTTCCACCGGCTCGACACGCTGATCGTCCACGAGACGGCGTGGACGGCCACCGCCAAGCACGCCGACATCGTGCTGCCGTGCACGATGACGCTGGAGCGCGAAGACATCGGCGCCGCGCCGACCGACCCGCTGATGGTGGCGATGCACCGCATCGCCGAACCGACCGGCCTGGCCCGCGATGACTACGACATCTTTGCCGACCTGGCGGACCGGCTGGACCGGCGCGAGGCCTTCACCGAGGGCCGCGACACGCGCGAGTGGCTGCACCACCTTTACGAGAAGACACGCGCCGCGCTGCAAGCGCGCGGCGACGAAGCGCCCGACTTCGACACCTTCTGGGCCCGAGGCGAGCTGCGCCTGCCGCAGCGCCCCGACGACGGCGGCATCCTGCGCGCCTTCCGCGACGACCCGGACGGCCAGCCGCTGCCCACGCCGAGCGGCAAGGTGCAGATCAGCTCTGCGGTGGTGGCCGGCTTCGGCTACGCCGACTGCCCGGGCCACCCGGCCTGGCTGCCTCAGCACGATGCGCCCGACGCGCAGCATCCGCTCTATCTGGTGGCCAATCAGCCAGCGACGCGGCTGCACAGCCAGCTCGACTTCGGCGGCCACAGCGCGGCCGGGAAGATTCGCGGGCGCGAAGTATGCCGACTGCATCCCCGCGACGCGACCGCGAGGGGCATCGCCGACGGCGACATCGTGCGGCTCTTCAACAGTCGCGGTGCGTGCCTGGCTGCAGCGCGCGTCACCGAGGAGGTAATGGCGGGCGTGGTGCAACTGCCCACCGGCGCGTGGTATGACCCCGAGGACCCGACCGCGGAGCGGCCGATGTGCGTGCACGGCAACCCGAACGTGCTGACACGCGATGTTGGAACGTCTTCACTGGCACAGGGTAGCAGCGGGCAACTCACTGCGGTGCAGGTCGAGCTGTACACCGGAGCCCTGGCGCCTATTCGTGCCTACGAACCCCCACCCTGAAGGTCAAGAGACAAGCTGTCCAACGATTCGTTCCTCGTCGAGAAGCTGCGCGACGTGGCCGGCCTGTACCTGAGCCCTCCCGAGAGCGCGCTGGTCCTTTGCGTAGACGAGAAGAGCCAATGCCGGGCCTTCGAGCGCACTCAGCCGATGCTGCCGATGGGCTTGGGCTCGTCGAGGACGTCACGCACGACTACAAGCACACGGCACGACGACGCTGTTCGCCGTGCTCGAAGCTGACCAGGACCGAACTTATTGAGCATCAGCGGCAAGCTTGCGCGAGGAACCGTCGAGCCGATTCGGCGCGACACGCCCGTCTGATCCTGCTGCTGTTCGAACGGCTGAACGGGCCGCGTGCCAAGCTCGATTGCAGCGACAGCCACATCGATCGCTGGAGCAAGCGATTCGTCGCTGATCGGCTGGCGGGGCTGCTCGCACGACACGCGGGCCGCGAGCGCGACGAGGTGACTGATCGGGTTGACGCGTGCTCGCACGTGAGGACAAATTGCCGCAAGAGCGAATCAGCGAGTTCTCGCACATGGGCCTGCTGTTCGCGCCATCCAATCCGCTGTATGGCAAACACGGCCGCGTACGCATCTGCTTGAACAGCCTTGACAGGGCGGCCACGCGCTCGTGCGAGCAGGGAGCGCAGGGCTGGTATTCGGACTGGGGTTAACCGCGAGGAGGGGAAGATCCACGCGAGGTTGACCTTCAACCCCTACTACGACTGGCAGGCATCGGTGTTGGCGTCCGTGCTTTCCACACTCTGATCAGTCGAGTCTCCTCGAAAAATATGCACCGGTTGCAAACTTGCATGCAGTGCAGTACAGTAGGGCGCACTCAGTGCAAGATTTGGAGGGGCGTATGAAACGCGTTCAGTTCGATCGATATGGCGGTGCCGAAGCGATGCGCATGGGACAGTGCGAAGTGCCGCAACCCATGCGAGGGCAGGTGCGGGTCGGCGTCAAAGCCGCTGCGATCAATCCGCTGGACTGGAAACAGCGCCAGGGGGCGATGAAGCTCTTCATGAGCCGCAGGTTTCCGAAAGGCATGGGCTCCGATTTCTCCGGAATCGTCGACGCGATAGGTGAGGACGTCAGCGAGTTCAAGGTCGGTGACGAGGTGCTCGGGACGATGGATGCCAAGAACCCCGGAGCCTTCGCTGAAACCCTGCTGATCCAGCCGCGGTACCTCGCGAGGAAGCCGGCCCACCTTTCATTCGAAGAGGCTGCCTGCCTTCCGATCCCGTGCGCCACGGCGTGGGCTGCAATTCTCGACAAGGGGCACGTGTCGCGCCGTTCACGCGTGTTGATCAACGGATGTACCGGAGCAGTCGGCTCGATGGCGGTGCAGCTGGCCTTGGCGCAAGGCGCAGAAGTGGCGGGAACGTGCAGCCGGACCTCCATGGCGCGCGCACAAGCAGCAGGCGTCCATCCCATTTATGACTATGCCGACGACGGAGCCTGGGCGCATGCCGGGCCGTTCGATGTGATCTTCGACACCGCAGGCACGATGGACCTGAGCCGCGGGCTGTCGATGCTCGACTCTCGAGGCGTCTTCATCGACATCAACCCGACTCCGGGCCGGTTGCTCCGCGGAATGCTGACGCGCCGGTACAAGCTGGTATTCGCCACGATGGCTACCAAGCACCTCGCCGAGATTGCGCAACTCGCGGGTCAGGGCACTCTGAAAGCCACGATTGGCTTGAAGCGGCAGTTCTCCGAGGCCGTCGCCACGATCGCTGCTGTTGAGACTGGGATGCGCGTCCCAGGCAGGGTTGTGCTGACCCTCTAAGCGAATCGTCGGCACGCGGACAACGACATGCAAGGCGGTGTCCGCACGCAGGTGCAGGCCCTTTTTGATTCTCCACGGACAGAGACACCATGACCACGGCGAGCCCGCTCGGCGGCATCTTTACCCTTCGCGGCACCTCGCTGGTGCTCAAGCGCATAGGTTATGGCGCGATGCAGCTGCCTGGCCCGCACGCGTGGGGCCCACCGCGCGACAAGAACGCCGCCATCGCCGTGCTGCGCGAGGCAATGGCTCTGGGCGCGAATCACATCGACACGGCCGAGTTCTACGGTCCGGAGGTGTCGAACCAGCTGATCCGCGAAGCGATCGCGCCGTATCCCGGGGATCTGGTGATCGTCACAAAGGTCGGCGCCGTCCGAGGGAACGACGGATCCTGGTTGCTCGAGCGGACGCCCGAAAGCCTCACCCGTCAGGTGCATGAGAACCTGCGGAGCCTTGGCCTGGACGCCCTCGACGTGGTCAACCTGCGCCTTGGTGGCCGGCAAGGGCCGGACGACAGTTCGCTTGCCGAGCCGCTCGCGGCCTTGATGCGCTTGCAGCGCCAGGGGTTGGTGCGCCACATCGGTCTGTCCTGCGTCTCGCCTGCGCAGTTCGCGGAGGCCGAGTCGATGGTGAACATCGTTTGCGTGCAGAACCACTACAACCTCGTTCATCGCATCGACGACAACTTCATAGATTCCCTGGCTGATAAAGGCGTCGCCTATGTGCCGTACTTTCCGCTGGGAGGATTCTCGCCGCTTCGGTCACCGGTTCTGTCGGATGTCGCCAGGGAGCTCGGCGCAACGCCCAGGCAGGTGGCGCTGGCTTGGCTGCTGCAGCGCTCGCCCAACATCTTGCTGATCGCAGGCACATCGTCGGTTGATCACTTGCGCGAAAACTTCGCGGCCGCTGACGTGATGCTTTCGCCGAGGCACTTAGCCATGCTCGAAACCCTTCGCTGAGGGTTTCGATCAAGCAGCACGGTCAAGCACGCTTTGCCGCGACCAAGACGACGCACGCAGACTCGACTACAGGAAGAACCTTGTGTTGACAGAGATGTCCCCACCTGTCGGTGATGCCGCCCGGACCACTGTGGCCTTGGCGTCCACGCCGTGCCTGAGGCTCCATGGGGTCGAGGACCCCGAGCGCGTGAGGGTCGAGCGCTTTGTTCATAAGGTGTTCGCCAAGCGATATGGCGCCAATGTGCAGACCTTCGCCCCGACGCTTGTCAGCCTGCAGGATTGCGGCGAGATCGTTGCTGCAGCAGGTTTTCGAGGCGCGGCCGAAGCGCCACTATTTCTGGAGCGATACCTACGGTCTCCCGTCGACGTGCTATTGGCACCGCACGCAGATTCAACTGCTAATCGGGGAAGCATCGTCGAAGTTGCCCATCTCGCTGCCGAGCGAGCTGGTGAGGGGCGCAACCTCATCGCGTTGATTGGCCCATACCTGGCGGCGCAGGGCTTTGTCTGGGCGGTGGGAACGATCACGCGAGAACTGCGCCTTCTCTTCGTGCGGCTCGGCATCGCTCCTCTCGCTTTAGGCGTTGCCGACCCGGCAGCTCTCGGGTCAGACGTTGTCCAGTGGGGCAGCTACTACCACCACAGCCCGGTTGTGCTTGCTGCAGACCTCCGACAGATTCTGGGGCGGCTCGCGCGAAGCGCGAACGCATCAAAGGCTTGACCCCATGCGCTCGAGTATGACCAACGAATCGGTGGCGCTCGACGATGGGGAACGACGCTGGACGTTCGAGCAGTTGGACGAGCAGGTTCATTCACTCGCGACGCAGCTGAAGGCGCGGGGAATGAGGGTCATGGCTACTCTGATGGACAACTCTGCGGCCTGGGTCATAGCGGACCGCGCAGCAGCCGAGGCAGGGGTTGTACATGTACCGTTGCCCGCCTTCTTCACGGCCGAGCAGATCGGCCACGCGATTGGTGCTTCCGGTGTCGATGCCCTCTTGACGCTGCCGTCGATGGCGAGTCGCTGGCCCCAGGCTCCTTCATCGCCATGGATCATTGGTGCCCGACAACTGACCATGTTGCGGCTTCCGGCCAGGAAGGTGGCATTGCCGACTGGCACGGCCAAGATCACATTTACATCGGGCACCACGGGCCGCCCCAAGGGGGTGTGCTTGGATTCTCGGACGCTGCAGATCGTGGCCAGGGGTCTGGTCGAAGCCACGGAGCCCATCGATATACGTCGGCACTTTTGCGCGCTGCCATTTGCCGTGCTGCTGGAGAACGTCGCTGGCGTCATCGCACCGCTGATGCGAGGAGCCACCTGCGTGACGCTACCGCTATCGCACATCGGCCTCGCCGGATCGTCAAGCTTCGATGCCGCCCCGTTCCACTTGGCCATCATGGCGCAGCAGCCGCACAGCGTCATCCTGCTGCCGCAGATGCTGCGCATTTGGGTCGACTACCTCTTGCGAACCGGCCAGCGAGCGCCGACGTCCCTCAAGCTTGCGGCCGTGGGTGGCGCCGCAGTGGGGGCAAAGCTTCTGCATGCCGCTCGTTCCGTAGGCGTCCCGGCTTTCGAGGGTTATGAGCTGTCCGAGTGTGCGTCGGTTCAAACACTCAACCTGCCTGGCGCGGAGCTGCCGGGCAGCGCCGGCCGGGTATTGCCGCACGCTTCCATCCGCGTGGCAGCGGACGGTGAGCTGGAAGTGCGTGGCAGCTTGTTCCTCGGCTACCTCGGCCAGCTTGATGCCGACACCGCGCCGTCGTCCGAATGGTGGCCGAGCGGCGACCTGGGTCGGATTGACGCCGACGGCTTCGTTCATGTTGAAGGACGGAAGAAGCACTTGTTGATCACGGCGTTCGGTCGCAACGTTTCACCGGAGTGGGTCGAGACCGCGTTGCGTGGCGAGGACGCGATCGCACAGGCGGTCGTCTTCGGAGACGGTGAGCCTTCGCTGAGCGCGGTTCTGTGGCCGGTGGCATCTGATGCGCCAGACGAAGCACTGCAAGCCGCGGTCGACGCGGCCAATGCGACGTTGCCGGACTACGCTCGTATCGTGCGTTGGCAGCGCGCCGACGCTGAGTTTTGCGTCGCGTCAGGGATGGCGACGGCCAACGGGCGCCCGCAGCGCTCGGCGATCCTGCAACTCCACGCAGACAAGCTTGGTTTGTCCGGCGGCCCAATCTCTTCCTGATCCCGAAAGCCCCCATGAGCTTCCACAAACAACTTGTCGCTCAAACGGCCGAGGCTCGTGCGAGCCTTCTGAGCATTCCCATCATTCAAGGCTGCTTGCTAGGCAACGTTTCTCTTGAGAGTTATCTGGCATTTCTCCGCGAGGCCTACCACCACGTCAGGCACACAGTGCCGTTGCTGCAAGAGTGCAGGGCGGCCCTTTCCGCACCGAACTTGTGGTTGAAGGAGCCGCTCGACGAATACATCGAGGAAGAACGCGGTCACGACCAATGGATCCTAGACGACATACGCTCCTGTGGCGGTGATGAAGAGGCGGTGAGACAGGGCGACCCTGGACACGCGACGGAGGTGATGGTTGCCTATGCCTACGACACCATCGCTCGCCGCAATCCGCTCGGATTCTTCGGCATGGTCTACGTTCTGGAAGGCACGAGCGTGTCCCTCGCATTGGCCGCCGCAGACCAGATTCAGGAGCGGCTGCAATTGCCCGATGCCGCTTTTCGTTACCTGCGCTCGCACGGCACGCTCGATCGGGAACACACGGCGCACTTTGAGCTACTGATGGATCAGATCGACAACCCAAGGGACCAGTTGGACGTCATCCATGCCGCTCGGGCGTTCTTTCGGCTCTACGGCGACGTCTTCCGCAGCTTGCCAATGCCGGAAGCGAAAGCCAACAACTTCGCGTGCAACGCATGAAACCTGTCAACGCACGCGTATTGCTCACGGGCGCGAGCGGCGGCATCGGGCAGGCCGCATCCGCAAGACTGGTGGAAGCCGGTGCCTCCGTCATGCTGGTGGGTCGATCAGCCGCCGGTCTTTCTGACCAGGCTAAGGCTCTGAAGCGAAGGAGAATTGCCGCCAACTCGCAAGTGGATTGGCACGCCGCGGATCTGACCCATCCTGCCAGCGTCGCCGAACTTGCGGAAGTGGCAGCAGAGTGGGATTGCAACGTGGTCGTACATGGCGCGGGCGTTCCGGGATTCGGGCGACTGGAAGCACACGATGCAAGTGACGTCGTACAGCTGCTCCACATCAACTTGCTTGTCCCCATTCTGCTTTCACAAGCGATGCTGCCTCGGTTGCGTCTGCTGCCGGAGGCGCGCATCCTCTTTGTCGGTTCCGTATTGGGCAGGGTTGGCCTACCGGGCTATAGCGTGTACAGCGCGAGCAAGTTTGCCCTGCGCGGATTTGCGGAAGCACTGCGCCGTGAGCTGGGAGGCACTTCCGTCGGCGTGCAGTACCTCGGACCCAGAAGCACGCGTACGGCCTTCAACAGTCCAGAGGTCACGCGCTACAACGATGCGACAGGCACTGCCACGGACGACCCGCAGGTGGCGGGAACCGCTCTGCTGGAACTTCTGGAGAGCGGCGCAGCTGAGCGATTTCTTGGCTACCCGGAAAGGCTGGCCGGACGAATCAACGGGCTAGCGCCGACTTGGCTCGACGGTGTCTTTGCAAAACACCGAGCCAGTTTGCCAGCCCTTGCGAGTCCACTGATCCCGTCCAGCGGATCGAGCGCCTCCGTGAGTGAAAACCAGACTGCCTCCGATTCGGCGACGGACGCGGCCTCTTGACTTAGCGATGAAAGTGTCCATGAACAGAAGACAGTCCACAACGATGCGCCGTCGCGCGGTCATTACGACGGTCATAGCCTTGCTGGCGGTGATCGCTTCGTTCGGTCAGACGGCACTGGCTGCGCCGGTAGACGATGCGATCGTCGACTTGCAGCATGACTGGGAAGTGATCCGATACCGGAGTCCCGTGGCGGAGCGCGACAAGCAATTCGAGGCCTTGGCTGCCAAGGCTCACAGAGTCACGGAGATCCATGCTGGACGGCCCGAGCCGCTGATCTGGGAGGGAATCATCCTAAGCTCGTGGGCCGCGGAGAGAGGCGGACTAGCTGCGCTCGGCTTGGTCAAGCAGGCCAAGACCCTCTACGAAGCGGCAATCGCCATCGACGGTTCAGCACTGGACGGCTCGGCCTACGGCAGTCTGGGCGCGCTGTACTACAAGGTGCCCGGATGGCCCATTGGCTTTGGTGACAAGGCCAAGGCGAAAGAACTCCTGCAACGGGCACTGACGCTCAACCCTCGAGGTATCGATGCCAATTTCTTCTACGGTGAGTACCTGTTCGAAGCCAAGCAGAAAGACCAGGCAATTGACTACCTCACTCGAGCTCTCGCAGCGCCTGCACGCCCGGGCAGACAACTGGCCGACGATGGACGGCGCGAGGAAGCGCGGGCCTTGCTGGAAAGGGCGCGGGGAAAGTAGGGCAGCGTTCCGCGGCAATGCGGTGTCGTTCCACCGTGCGTTCGACGAGCCTTCGTAATCACCAACCCACCGTACGTTCTCGCCCTGTCGGCTTCGCAATCCCATTCTCGCCCCCCAACATGGCAACCAATCTCGCATCAAGTGATCCGGATCATCCAGTGTCTTTGGTCGCACGGAGCAGGTCTGCCTTGGTGGGTCGCATCCTGATTGCGTACTTCTTCATCCCGTCGGGCATCAACAGGATGATGGAGTTTGCCGGGGTGAATGACCATGTCTCTTCGGCGGGACCTCACTTGTCCTCGCCGAGTGCGTTGCTCGCCACAGTGATCGAAGTGGGTTTTGGGTGCGCGTTGCTCTTTGGCGTCAGGCCGCGATTGACTGGGACTGTTCTTGCAATCTTTAGCCTGTGTGCGGCGTTCTTCTTTCACAGGTTCTGGGCGGCTTCAGAGACTCAGTACGTGATGGAGAAGCTGGCGTTTGACCAAGATGTGGCGATCGCCGGTGGCCTCCTGCTCTTTTCCTCAATTGAAGCCGGGTTCCTCAAAGGCAATCCGCGCCCGGGCTAACTGTGTCACGGCAAGCGCCCCTTCCGAAGGGACAAGCCGATCATCAGGCCAGCATCGCCGAACGAGGACATTGGCTGGCAGCCCGCCTGACTTGGCTTGGAGCCATGCAATCGTTAGCAATGCGCGAACGTAGGGATCACCGGGAACGAGGCGAATGATCGAATCGCGATACTCCAACGTCGACCGATTGAGAACAGGGCAAGAAGCAAGGCCTTGGCATCGGGCCAGCGCCATGCCATTCGTGTCCGTCGTTGTTCCGGTCAGAAACGAGGCCTCTGGAATCGGCGAGTTTCATCGGCGTCTGCTCGCGGTGCTCGGCGCTCTCCATGTCGGAGCTCAAGTCGTCTATGTCGACGATGGCAGCGACGACGGCAGCCTTTCGATCCTGCGTTCTTTCGCGGCGAGCGATCGTCGAGTTGGCGTCGTCCAGCTCAGTCGCAACTTCGGCAAGGAAGCTGCCATTTCGGCCGGCCTGGACCACAGCCTCGGGGATGCCCTCGTCCTGATCGACGCCGATCTGCAAGATCCACCGGAACTGATCGCACGGATGGTGAACGCGTGGCGGGCAGGCGCCGACTGTGTCGCGATGCGACGGCGGACACGCGACGGGGAGACCTGGTTCAAGCGTGCGACGGCGGCGACGTTCTACCGTGTCATACGGCACATTGGCGATGTGCCGATCGACGAGAACGTGGGCGACTTCTGGCTGCTCAGCCGGCGCGCGGCGGATGCACTGCGTTCCTGCGGCGAACGCACACGGTTCACGAAGGGCATGTTCGCCTGGGTTGGCTTCAGGCGTGTCGTCGTCGACTATGACCGGGAGCCTCGCTTCGCCGGCAACTCTCAATGGAACTATCGACGCTTGTGGCACCTCGCGCTGGAAGGGATCACGTCGTTCAGCACGGTTCCGTTGAAGCTGGCCAGCATTGCAGGCCTTGCGACCGCGTTGTGCGCGCTCGGATTCGGCTTGTACGTATTCGTGAAGGCGGCGGTGTTCGGTGACGAGGTGCACGGTTATCCGACGCTGATCCTCGTCGAGCTCTTCCTTGGCGGCATTCAGTTGCTGGCTCTGGGTGTGGTGGGCGAATACCTGTCGCGTGTGTTCATCGAGGTCAAGCAAAGGCCGCGCTATGTCGTCGCGGACCTGCATCCCGATGTCGGCGAAGCGGAGTCGGCTGACATGACGCCCTATGTGGTCCAGCGAGACTCGTTGACGACAACATGATCCGTGCCGGCAACCCATCGCAGAAGCCGCCGATCGCTCTTGGGCAGCGTCGAAGCGCCCCTCCTGGTGCGGAGACCTTGCTCTTTGAAGCCGAATCGTTTTGCGGGGAGGAATGGATCGGGCACTTGATGCAGAGAATCACGATGTCGATGAGGCGGCAAGCCGCTCGCCGGCTGACGGGCCGGGGCATCACGGAGGCGCAGTGCACGTTGCTGCTTCGGATCAAGCTGGAAACCAACCCCGAGGTGACCGCGCTGGCACGCAGTCTGGGCATGGGTGTGGGCGCGATGACCCGCCTGCTGGATCGAATGGAGAGAAAGGGCCTCTGCAAGCGCACGCGATCCAGCCAGGACCGGCGCGTCGTCAATGTCCAGCTGAGTCCGCAAGGGGCGGCGTCGTTCGCGGATGCCCCCGGTGTGCTTGCGCAGGTGATGGACGCTCACCTTGCCGGTTTCTCAAACAGCGAGCGTCTCGCATTGCGTTCATTTCTCGAACGAATGCTGGTCAACGCGGGGCGGTTGCAGGCGCCGTCCTGATCGTCATGCGCTCAGTTGGGAATGACCGGTCGCGGACGTGCCTCCATGTGCCGGCGAGCGTAATCCAGCAACCGATTGACCAGGGGACCCTGCTGCCGATGGAGCCACATGCATTGGATGGTGGAGAACGTGGAGACGTCGGGCAGGAGGCGAAAGGTGGCGCCTCGAATGCCGCAACCGGCCAGGCACTGCGGGACGAGCGCGACGCCCATGCCGCACGCGACCATCGAGATCACCGTCAGCCATTGCTTGACCGGGTAGCGGATCTTCGGCGTGAATCCCGCCTCGACGCATAGCGAGACGATCCTGTCGAAGTACACCGGCGAAGCCGGGCGGGAGAAGATGATGAAGTTCTCTTCGCTGAGCATTGGAAGGCCGAAACCTTCGACCGACGCAAGTCGATGGTTCGCTGGCAGGCACGCCACGAAGGGCTCCGAGTAGACGGTCACTGAAGCCAGCGTTTCCGGCACCAGCATCGAGTGGGCAAAGCCGATGTCGAGGCGGCCCGAGACCAGAGCATTGACCTGGTCCTGCGAGGAGATCTCGATGAGCTCGATCTCGACCTGAGGCTCGTCCTTCTCCAAAGCGAGCACTGCTTCGCCCAGACCGCGGTACATCATCGATGCATGAAAGCCGACACGCAGTCGGCCTGTCTTGCCCATGGCGACCCGTTGGGCGAAGACATAGGACTCTGCGGCCTGCCCGAGAAGGCGCTGCGCGCGTTCGTAGAAGGCTCGCCCCGCCTCGGTGAGGGAAACCTGCCGGCTGTTGCGTTCGACGAGCACCACGTCGAGGTGGCTCTCCAACTGCTGGATGGCCACGCTGAATGGCGGCTGCGACACGTTGCAGCGCGCCGCGGCGCG
>Ga0075370_10000983_pt1 | contig 11796 bp, 12 predicted proteins | sample EndMethybrTD3035_FD_71398 | JGI IMG/M metagenome (GOLD analysis project Ga0075370, IMG submission 71398) | Populus endosphere microbial communities from Tennessee, USA - Endosphere MetaG P. TD hybrid TD303-5 | ecosystem: Host-associated > Plants > Roots > Endosphere | place: USA: Tennessee... | reverse complement strand
GGTGCCGGGCACCGGCACCGTGATCCTCGTCAACGGCCAGGCCACCGGCCAGCCGATCAAGGAGCCCGAGTTCTACTCGGCGCTGATGAAGATCTGGCTCGGCAAGGCGCCGGCCGACGCCGGGCTGAAAGAAGCGCTGCTCGGCAAGGCGGCTGCAACGCCGGGCAGCACCAGCAGCTACAACAACTGATCGCCGCCTAGCGCGATCCGGTCGAGCCGCTCGATCACGCCGTCGGCATCGACGGCATCGACCGGCTCGCCATGGTTGTAGCCATAGCTGACGAGCAGCACCGGGCAGCCGGCCGCGCGCGCGGCGCGTGCGTCGTTGCTCGAATCGCCGACCATCAGCGTGTGCGCGGGCGCAACACCGAGCGCCTCGCAGGTCTTCAGGAGCGGCAGCGGGTCGGGCTTCTTGCGCTCGAACGCGTCGCCGCCGTGAACGACCGCGAAGAATCCGTCGAGTCGTTTAGATGCGAGCAGCGGCCGCGCGAACGCGGTCGGCTTGTTCGTCAGGCAGGCGAGCTTGATGCCGTGCGCCTGCAGGCGCTTCAAGCCCTCGACGGCACCCGGATAGACGCTGGCGTGCAGCCCGTTGATCGCGTGATAGTGGCGCTGATACGCCGCCCACGCCGTGTCGTAGAGCGTGGCCTCGGCGCCGAGCTGCGCGAGCGTCGTGCGGATCAGGTGCTCGGAGCCCTTGCCGATCGTGCGCTCGAGGAAGGAACGGTCGACCGAGCGCAGCCCGAGCTCCGCAAGCGTCGCGTTGATCGCGACGACGAAGTCGCCCAACGTGTCGACCAGTGTGCCGTCGAGATCGATGATCGCGGCGCGGATCAGCCTGTGGTTGAACAAATGGGGCCCCAAGACATGGAAGAAAGGTCCGCAACTCACGAAGCGCTTGCGCCGCTTCTGAAAATCAGCGCGGCGATGCCGAGTGCGGACGGCGCTGCCACTGCTCGACGCCCTGCAGCACGCGGTCCCAGGCACCCCGGTCGTAAGTGACCGCGGCGAAAAGGTTGTCCTTGCTGGGCGTCTGCCGCACCGCCGTGCGGGCGAGGCACTCCAGCGGCTCGCGCGCCGCTGCGACGCAACCATCCAGATCGTCGAATGCGGAACCGACACGTTGGAACAAGATGGCATGGCGGAGCTCATCGGCCTTCATCGAAGGGCTCTCGACGGCTCGCAGGAAGATTCGCGCCTGACCTTCGCCGAGCAGTTCGACGCAGAACTCCCGGCGCCAGCCGGTCAGGGTCTGCGCGGACGTCAGCGCCGGCCGCGCGGGATCGACTTGGAGGTTTGCCAACTCGATGGTCTCCTTATTCGCTGTCGCTCAGTGTGCGCGCCGACGAATGTTGCGAACGATGTCACCCCGGAACCTCATCAAGCACCTGTGTCGCCGTTCCTTGGTGGCGTTCGAGAATGTTAGCGACACGGCCACTGGTCGAAGGCCAAGCAGCCCCCTACATGGGGGCTTCGAGGACATGTCCACGTCACCAGATGTAGATGTGCTGGTGATTCGATCGGCTGAATCGGCTCGCGGCCAGCCTGGCGCCAGCAGCGCCGGGCTCGCGCTCCGAACGCCTCCGCCTGAGACCACGATGGCTGCGGAATGCTCTAGTCGGCAGCGTCCTACGGAACGTCGGCATGGTGGCTGTTGGACCGGTTTTTCGCCGGCGCGGAAACTCGATCCGCTGGGAAACTTTTCCCAAGTCTGGAGCGACCGAAGGCGCCTGCAGTTCTGTTGAGAGGCGCTCGGCCTGCTCGCCTGACGGGAGGCCATGATGATCGACGCGCTCAATGCCACCGGCACAGAAAATCCGGAACTGATCCACCTCGACGAGCCGCGCGAGCGCGCGTACTGGGCACATGTTCTGAGCGTCTCGGAGCACGAACTCGAGCGGATCGTCGACAAGGTCGGACCGCGTGCGATCGATGTGCGACGTCACCTGACACGCGCTCGGCGCGCCGAGTGGCAGCGCGTGGCACACCCGCCGCCGCACCAGATCGCACCCAATGCGCGAGCCTCGGGAGGAGATTCACTGTTTGTGCTCATCATCAGCGGCGTCGGGATCGTTGCGACGACGTTCGGCGCAATGGCCTATGCCCTGATGCCTCCCGACGAATGGACAGTGTTTCAACGCGAGCATGGCTGCGAAGCGGCTGCGAACAGTGATCCGACGATCAGGCAAGTCCGCTGCCCGGACGGGCGCACCATCGTGCGAACCAACCTTGCCGGCGCTGCCGACAAGGCAGCCGCAACGGCGATGCGATGAACTGAACTGAACTCTCCCACACATTGGCGCTCAGGGGCATCGAGGTCGCGCAGTGAAAACAGAACACCTATCGGGTTTCGTGTCGGGACAGGCAGAGAGCCTGGCCGGTGACCTATACGAATACCAAGCCACCTGGACCTTTGATGCAAAGGCCAACCGTTGGTCTGCGGTCGTGTCGTACACAGGCCTCGCGAAGGCGGTTCCGACATGCAGGCTGTCGCTGACGTCTCGCAGTCTGACAGGCGGAGTTCAGGGCGCGGTACGAACACGAGTAGAGGAGCTCATTGGCGCCTTGGACATACCGACTCAGTCAGGCTAGGGCGAAGCCGAGCCGAAAACGGGATCTCAAAGATTCGCTCCCTGTGCCGATATCAGGCAGCACGGGAGCAGAAGCCCCCGATTCAGGCTTGTCCACACGTGTAACAGTTCCGCGTTGCCGCCAGTCGCAGCCCCAGCATATGGCTCACATGTCCGACCTCTATTCCCTGGTGTACGTCTCCACCGCGACTCGGCTCCTCGCAATGGAGGATATTGGCCGTCTCCTGGAGAAGGCACGGCAGCGCAACCTTGACCAGGACGTCACCGGAGTCCTTCTGTACTCGGACGGGAACTTCATGCAGTGCCTCGAAGGCCCGGCCGCAAGGCTCGCGAGCGTTTACGACACCATCAAGTCTGACTCTTTGCACTTCGGAATCATCGATCTCGTGCGTGAGCCCATCAAGTCTCGAGAGTTCTCGGAGTGGTCGATGGCCTTTCGGGTCGCAGGCGCATTGGGCGCCTCGTCTCCGACGCATCAGGATGAACTTCTGTCGCAAAGACTGTCCCTGTCCGATGAGCCGATGTCGCTGTCACGAGGCCTGCTCGCAAAATTCTGGAGCCGGGGGCGAACTTCGGTGGTCCCCAATCTGATTGAACTGTCCAAGAACCAGACGAAGCGGGCGCATCCAGACAGTGTCTCGCCGCGAAGGACGAGCTGAGGCTCGCGCCATTGCCGACCCCGTTCATCGCGTCTGCTCAACGGCGCGGTGGATTCCTACAAGCTCTGGCGCCGGCGACTGGCACCTCGTGCATCGTGCAATGTCTATCGTGCGTCCATCGACGACCGGGGAACAAGATGCTGCTGCGAATCATCCTGATCGGGTTGGCCCTCGCCGGTGCCGGACTTGGAGTCGCGTTGAGTCTCTCGATGACTCCGTCCAGTGCGATCGTGCGTTCGATACCGGCATGGAAAACGACGGAGATGCTCTTTCCAAGGGCATCAGACGACAAGCCTGCCTCATCGCGCCCGACCGACGCTCCCAAGGCGCCCCCGCATCCCTTCTCGACGCGAGACGTCGTGTAGCGTTCCAGCGAACCCGAAGCGTCAACCGGCAAGCAGCCTCTCCATCCGCTTCCTGGCCAACCGTTTGACCACTGCACGTTCCAGACCGTTGCTGGACGCAAGAAGTCTTGCGCCCTCTTCCGCACAGGCGCGCTGTCGCTCCGCGAGTTGCGCCTCGGACAAGCTCTTCTGAGCCTCGAGCGCATCGTTCGCCAGCTTGCGAGCTGCGGCCTCATCGCTCTGACCGCGAAGGTAGACGTCGCCAACGAAGGCGGTCCCTGACTCCAGGCGACTCAGCAGCACGGGCCTCGCGTCCTCTTTGCCGCTCTTCACTTCGGCAGCCAGGCTCTTGGTGAGCACCTCCAGAGCAGCCACACATTTCGCGGCGTGCAGGTCATGCGCGCTCGGAGGCGCTGCGAGCGAGGCTTGCGCAATGGCGGCGAGCGTCAATCCGGTGGCGAGGTTCAACAAGTTCATGGTCGCTTGGTCTGGAATGGTCAGGCGGTTTCAGCCAGCCTCATCGAGCGCCGCTGCGTGCAAGCTGCGAGCGCAGCTCGGCGATCTCGTCCAGCAGCTCGAGCGCCAGCGCCACACCCGCGGTGTTGACCTCGAGATCGCGCGTCAGCCGCACCGCCACCCGCGCGCGGCGCAGCGACGCGCCGCGAAAGCGCATCGGCTGCCCGGGCTCGGCGCTCGGGTGCAGCACGCCTTCGCTGACCCAGACGCGCACGTCTTCTTCATGCGCGCTGCAGGCCTGGCACAACTCGACGAGCGTCATCTCGGTGTCGTCGTCGACGACGCTGCCGTGGATCAAGGTGCTGACGATTCGGGTCATCGCGCTTCACTCCTGAAGGTTCCTGCGCGGATCGAAGTCGACCGCCTGCGCCAGCGCCTGGTACGCCGCCTTCGCCTGGCTCGTGTCGGCCCTCGGCAGCACGATCGTCAACACCGCGTACAGGTCGCCGGGCGTGCCGTTCGCCGCGCCGGCAGGGATGCCGCGGCCCTTGAGCCGCAGCTTGCGCCCGGCCTGCGAGCCGGGCGGGATGGTCAGCTGCACCGTGCCGTCGGGCGTCGGCGCCTCCACCGCTGCGCCCAGCGCCGCCTCCCATGGCGCGAGCGGCAGATCGAGATACACGTCGCGGCCGTCGACGCGGTAGTGCCGGTGCGGCTCGAACGCAATCTCGAGGAAGAGGTCACCGGCCGGCGCATCGCCGATGCCGGGACCGCCCTGCCCGGCCAGCCGCAGGTGCTGCCCGGCACGAATGCCCCTTGGGATATTCACATCGAGCGCGCGCTCGTGCATCGCGGGGCGACCCTGTTCGTCGAGCGTCGGCAGCCGCAGCACGATGCTGCGCTGCGCGCCGCGGTACGCATCTTCCAGCGCCACCATCACCTTCGCGTGATGGTCCTGGCCGCGCAGGTGCAGGTCGGGCCGGCCGCCGCGCGCCGACCGCGCACTGCGGGCGCGGCCGAACAGCGCCTCGAAGAAGTCGCTGTGATCCCTGAACTCGCCCGGTTGGCCGAACAGGTCTTCGGCGCTGAACCCTTCGTCGCCGCGGCCGCTGAACTCGAAGCCGGCGTCCCAGCCCGGCGGCGGCTGGAAGTCCTGGCTTCCGCTCGCGCGCTGGCGCTCCCACTGGCGGCCGGCCTGGTCGTAGGCAGCGCGCTTCTCGGGGTCCCTCAGCACCTCGTTCGCTTCGCCGAGCTCCTTGAAGCGCGCCTCGGCATCGGCCTCCTTGCTGACGTCGGGGTGGTACTTGCGGGCGAGCTTGCGATAGGCCTGCTTGATCTGGTCCTGGGTCGCGTCGCGCGCGACGCCGAGGGTCGCGTAGTAGTCCTTGAATTGCATGGTGCGCCGTGATTTCGCCTGCGCGACAGATCAGTGCTCGTGCGAGTGTTTCAAGTCCGCGGGGTCGGTCGCAGCGCCTTCGCACAGCGTCATGAAGGGCGCTCGAACCACCTGCAGCGTGACGTGGCCGATGCGGAAGCGGTCGCGCAGCCGGCAGGTCGCGTCTTCGAAGAACGGGTCGTCGGGGTGGCCCTGCGGCATCACGAGGTGCGCGGTCAGCGCGACGTCGGTCGTGCCGGTGGCCCACACGTGCAGGTCGTGCACGCGCTGCACGCCGGGCAGCGACTCGAGCTCGCGGCGCACGGCCGCCAGGTCGATGTGCTCGGGCACGCCATCGAACATCAGACGCAGCGAGCGGCGGAACAGACCCCAGGTGCCGGCGACGATCACCAGCGCGATCACGAGGCTCGCGACCGGGTCGAGCCAGCTCCAGCCGAACCACAGCGCCAGGCCGGCCGCGACGACGACGCCGAGCGAGACCAGCGCGTCGCTCGCCATGTGCAGGTAGGCGCCCTGGATGTTCAGGTCGCCGTGGCGGCCGCGCATGAACAGCAGCGCGGTGCCGAGGTTGACGAAGATGCCGATGCCCGCGACCGCCATCACCGTGAGGCCTTGGGTCGGCGGCGGCGAACTCAGCCGGCCCACCGCCTCCCACGCCAGCGAGCCCATCGCGACGAGCAGCAGCACCGCGTTGACGAAGGCGGCAACGATCGACGCACGTTTCCAGCCATAGGTGTACTTCTGGTCGGGGCGCAGCTTGCCGGCGAGCGCGCCGCCCCACGCGAGCACCAGGCCGGCCACATCGCCGAGGTTGTGGCCCGCGTCGGCCAGCAGCGCCAGCGAGTTGACCCGCCAGCCGTAGAAGGCCTCGATCGCGACGAACGCGATGTTCACCGAGATGCCGATCGCGAAGGCGCGGTCGAAGTTCTCCGGTGCGTGGCTGTGACCATGGCCGTGATCATGGTGATCGTGGTTGTGACCATGCCCATGGTCGTGGCCATGGTGTGCGTGGTCGTGCGCGTGCGTCGAGGACATGTCTCAGTATGCGCCGGAGCTAGCGTGCGAGCTGCACGCGCATCGCATCGATCACGGCCTTGTAGTCGCTCTGGCCGAAGATGGCGCTGCCGGCCACGAAGGTGTCGGCGCCGGCATCGGCCGCCGCGCGGATGTTGTCGACCTTGATGCCGCCGTCGACCTCGAGGCAGATCTCGTGGCCGGTCTCGCGGCGGTGCGCGTCGAGCATCGCGCGGATGCGCTCGATCTTCTTCAGCGCGCCGGGGATGAAGCTCTGCCCGCCGAACCCCGGGTTCACGCTCATCACGAGGACCAGGTCGATCTTGTCGAGCGTCCATTCGAGCACGTCGAGCGACGCCGCCGGGTTGAACACCAGGCCCGCGCTGCGGCCCTCGGCGCGAATCAGCTGCAGCGTGCGGTCCACATGCGCGCTCGCTTCCGGATGAAAGCTGATGCGGTCGGCGCCCGCCTTCGCGAACGCCTGCGCGATCGCATCGACCGGCTGGACCATCAGGTGCACATCGATCGGCACCTTCGCGCCGCTCGCGTCGACCGCATGCTTGCGCAGCGCCTCGCAGATCATCGGGCCGAAGGTCAGGTTCGGGACGTAGTGGTTGTCCATCACGTCGAAGTGGATCCAGTCGGCGCCGGCCGCGATCACGTTTCTGACCTCCTCGCCGAGCCTCGCGAAGTCGGCGGACAGGATGCTCGGGGCGATGCGGTAGGTGCGTTGCGTCATGGTGTTCGCGGTGTGGGCGAATCGATTTTAGGTCGCGCGATGTCATACGCCACTTCACACGCGCTCCTAGAATGACCCCCATGCCCAAACCCGAGTTCAGCGTCAGCGTCGCGGTGCGCCATCTGCCCGAGCAATCCGACCCGCAGTCCGGCCAGCACGCGTTCGCCTACACCGTGACGATCCGCAACAGCGGCGACGTCACCGCGCAGCTGATCGCGCGCCACTGGATCATCACCGACGCGAACGGCCACACCGAAGAGGTGCGCGGCCTCGCGGTCGTCGGCCAGCAGCCGCTGCTGAAGCCTGGCGAGACCTTCGAATACACGAGCTGGACCCGGCTCGCCACCGCGCACGGCACGATGCGCGGCAGCTTCTTCTGCATGACCGAAGATGCAAAACCGTTCGATGCTCCGATCGGCGAATTCGGCCTGACGCTCGCGTCGGCGCTGCACTGAATCCGCTTTCGCCTGACGGATGGCGCTCGCCAAAGCATCCGCCTGGGATCTGACGGCGCTGCTCAACGCGGCCGACCCGAAGGCCTCGCGCGCGGAGCGGCATCTGTGGCTGGTGCGCCTGCTCGAATGGCTGCGGCGTGCCCCGGTCGACGCCGAAGAGCGCGCCACGCCGACGCCGGTGCTGCGCCTCAAACATCTGCTCGGCGTGCTGGACCGCAATGCCGAGCACCAGGAACGCGTCGCCGCGCTGCTGCAGCGCTTCTGGCGCGAGATCGACAGCGCCGCGCTGCTCGCCGACTTCGGCTTTGCGCCGCGCATGGACCTGTGGGGCGAGCTCGGCCGCCGCATCCGCGCCCGCGTGCTGCCGCTCACACCCGACACCAGCGACCTGGGCGAGCTGTTTGCGCTGCTGTTCCCGGGCGACGACGATGCGCTGTGGCTGCGCGCGCTCGACGACGCGACGCTCGAACGCCTGCGTCCCTACGTGGAAGCACCGGACGAAGCCGGTGCGGCGCCCGACGCCCAGCCTGCGACACCCGACGCGCGCCGCGACTGGCGGCTGCCGTTCCTCGACGCGATCATGTTCCTCGCGAGCGCGGTGCGCGCTGCCGGCTTCTCGCCGGCGCTGCGCCCGCGCATGAGCCCCGAGCTGCTGGCCGACCGGCCGTTCCGTCAGCTCGCGCAGGTGGCCGAGCAGGTGCGGGCCCACGCCGAGGCGAGCGACGCCGCCGATGCCGACGACAGCGCGCTGTTGCGCGAGGCGCAGTACCTGCGCGCGCTGCTCGACGTCTGCCGCGCCGCCGCCGACAGCGTGCACGAGCACCTCGAAACCCACGGCGTCTCGGTCGACGTGGTGTTCGAGGTCGAGCAGCTGCGCGAACGCACGCATCGCATCGAGCTGCTGCTGACCTGCGTGATCAGCCCGGCACCGGCGCGCGACGTGCTGAACCTGATCGTCGAGCTGGTGGAGACGGCCGAGGCGCGGCGCAGCGTGCACGCCTTGCTGTCGCGCCACTACTCGCTGCTCGCGCGCAAGGTGGCCGAGCGCAGCGCCGAGACGGGCGAGCACTACATCACCCGCGACCGCGCCGAGTACAAGCACATGCTGCTCGCTGCGCTCGGCGGCGGGCTGGTGCTGGCCGGCACGACGCTCCTGAAGTTCCTGATCGTCGCGCTCGCGCTGTCGGCGTTCTGGGGCGGCTTCTGGGCCGGCGTGAACTACGCGGCGAGCTTCGTGCTCATCCAGCTGCTGCACTTCACGGTCGCGACCAAGCAGCCGGCGATGACGGCGCCAGCCATGGCCGAGAAGCTCGGCGACGTGGCAAGCGACGAGGCGGTCGAGGGCTTCGTCGACGAGGTCACGAACCTGATCCGCTCGCAGGCGGCCGGCATCATCGGCAACCTGTTCGCGGTGGCGCCGGCGGTGCTCGCGGTGCAGTTCGCCTGCCAGTCGGCATTCGGTGCGCCGCTGGTCGGGCACCGCGACGCGGTGCACGTGCTGGAGTCGCTCACGCTGCTCGGCCCGACCGCCTTGTTCGCCGCGTTCACCGGCGTGCTGCTGTTCGTGAGCTCGATCATCGGCGGCTGGGTCGAGAACTGGTTCGTCTGGCATCGGCTCGACAGCGCGATCGCATGGAACCCGCGCATCGTCGCGCGGCTCGGCGCGGCGCGTGCGCGCCGCTGGGGCGCGTACTGGCGCGCCCACATCTCGGGCTTCGCATCCAACATCTCGCTCGGCTTCATGCTCGGCATCGTGCCGGTCGTCGCGCTGTTCTTCGGGCTGCCGATCGAGGTGCGGCACGTCACGCTGTCGACCGGCCAGATCGCCGCCGCGCTCGGCGCCGAGGGCTTCGCGGTGCTGCACCAGAGCGCGTTCTGGTGGTGCGTGGCGGCGATTCCGGTGACGGCGGCGCTGAACCTCGGCGTCAGCTTCGTGCTCGCGTTTCGGGTCGCGCTGCGCTCGCGCGGCATCCGTCTCGCCGATCGCAGCCGCATCTACCGCGCCGTGCGGACCCGGCTGTGGCGCCGGCCGCTCTCGTTCGTGCTGCCGCCGCGCGAGGCGGAGCGCTCCGCCAGCTGAAATGTAGGAACTTGTTTCGGCGCCCTGCTGCGGCCGAAGTGAGTTCGTACATCCTGGTACAGCCGCACAGCCCCACGGCGCAGCATCCTTGCTGTGCGAGATTTCGAAGATTCCACGCTGTGGCGCATCAGCGAATATGACCGCGTCCGGCAAACCACGGGAACGAGCGGTTTCGACCGCCTGAGCGGCGCACAGTTGCTGCCGACCACGCTGCTTGCCGACCTGCGCCGCCTCGACGCCGATCCCGACAGCAACGACGTGCTCGAAGTGGTCGCTGCCTGCATGCGGCACCGCCAGTCGGCCTTGCTGATCCTGCAGCATCAAGGCCTGGTCTGGCCGGTGACGCTCTTTCCGGCCCAGATGATGTACCACTCGCCGATCTCGCTGCACGAGAATGCGCGCGGTCGTGGCGTGACCGGGCTTGCCGATCTGCGCGTGCTCGAGACCGAGCCGGCCGGGGTCCGCGCGCCGGGCCCATGGCTGCTCAGTCCCAGTGTCGATGCAGCCCAGGCCGGCCACTACCGCGAGCTGCAGCCGCTGCTGTGGGCGCTCGCGCTCGACGGGCCGCGCTCGACACTGCTGTCGGAGATCGCCGGCACCGCGGCCTACCGCGCGATCCGCAGCCCTGCGGACGAAGGCCTGAGCACGCCCGGTGCGCTCGGCTCGGCATGCGAGCACCTGCGGCGCGAGACGGTCTCCTTGCGCACGATCGGCGGCTGGCCGGCGATGAACACTGAGCGCGCGAGCCGTCTCCTGAACGCGCTCTACCTCGCGTCGGCGCTGCTGGTCTCGCGCACCCACCCGGCAGCGCGCAGCGCGCCGAAATCGGGCTGGCGCCTGCAGCGCTGAGCCGTCAGCGCGGTGCGTTGTCGCCGTCCGCGCCGCGGCGTTCGCCGCGCTTGCGCCCCGCGAACATCGTCCACCAGACGATCGCGACGAGCAGCACGAGCGCACCGAGTGCTTCCAGCAGAATCACCCACATGACAAGACGGCTTCCTTTGAACGCGCCGAGTGCGCGTGCGCGTCTGCGGCGCTGCTCGGCCGCGGCGATTCTAGGGGCGCTCGCCGCCTGCAGCAGCCCGCCACCGCTGCCCTCCGCGCCACCGGCGCCCCCCGCGGCGCCCGACGACCGCGTGCCCAGTGCCGGCAGCCCGCAGGCCCCGCTCGACATCCCGGCGATCGTGCGCGGCCGTGCGCGCTGGGTGCCGGTCCGCTGGGCCGAGCTGCCCGGCTGGGACGGCGACCGCAGCGCCGAGCTGTGGCCCGCGCTGCTGCGCGGCTGCGACCGGCCCACGCCGGCCTGGAGCAACGTCTGCGCGCAGGCGCGCGCCGCGGTCACACCGGCGTTCAGCGACGAAGCCGCGCGCTCATGGCTGCAGCAGCGGCTGCAGCCGTATCGCATCGAATCGAACGAGGGCTCGGCCGACGGCCTGATCACCGGCTACTTCGAACCGCTCGTCGACGCGACGCGCACGCCGCGCGGTGCGTTTCGGGTGCCGCTCTATGCGCCGCCAAGCGACCTCGCAACGCGCAAGCCGTACTGGACGCGCCAGCAGATCGACAGTTCGCCCACGGCGCAGACGAGCCTGCGCGGGCGCGCGCTCGCCTATGTGGCCGACCCGCTCGACGCGCTGATCCTGCAGATCCAGGGCTCCGGGCGCCTGAACCTGACCGAGGCCGACGGCAGCCGCAAGCTCGTGCGCGTCGCGTTCGCGGCCCACAACGACCATCCGTACAAGTCGGTCGGCCGCTGGCTGATCGAGCAGGGCGAGCTGCGCGCCGAGCAGGCCTCGTGGCCCGCGATCAAGGCGTGGGCGCGTGCGAACCCGAAGCGGCTCAACGAGATGCTGTGGAGCAACGCGCGGGTGGTGTTCTTCCGCGAGGAAGCGCTGCCCGATCCGCAGCTCGGCCCGAAGGGCGGCCAGGCGGTCGCGCTGACGCCGGGCCGCTCGATCGCGGTCGACCCGACCAGCATCCCGTACGGCACGCCGGTCTGGCTCGACACGACCGAGCCGCTGTCGAACACGCCGCTGCGCCGCGTCGTGATGGCGCAGGACACCGGGAG
>Ga0075370_10000982_pt1 | contig 11803 bp, 11 predicted proteins | sample EndMethybrTD3035_FD_71398 | JGI IMG/M metagenome (GOLD analysis project Ga0075370, IMG submission 71398) | Populus endosphere microbial communities from Tennessee, USA - Endosphere MetaG P. TD hybrid TD303-5 | ecosystem: Host-associated > Plants > Roots > Endosphere | place: USA: Tennessee... | reverse complement strand
GCATCAGGACCTCGTCACCGCGTTTGCAGTAGATGTCGAGATCGACCAGAACGTCGTCGTGTTTTCCGGTGATGACACCGCCAAACGTCAACTGCTGAGCGGGATATGCGATCGCCCGGTTCTGGACGGAGAACGCAACCAGCCGGCCGGCCCCTCCGATCCAGTCCGTCAGCGCTCGCGACAGAAGGGCCGCCTGCAACGGACCTTGGACGAGGACATTGTCATAGCCCTCGGTTTCGCGGGCCCAGTCCTTGTCGTAGTGGATGCGGTGGCCGTTGTACGTCGCGGCGCTGAAGAAGAACATCTGCGTCTCGTCGACACTCACCGTCAACGCTGGGATCTCGTCGCCGACGGTCACGTCGTCGAAGTAAGGTTGCGTCCTCTCGGAGCTCATGCGGGGCGCGCGATCATCGACGTGCTCGCCTCGGCAAGAAGCTCACGATGCTGGTTGCGGTATTCGGCGCGCCATGTCACCAGGACGAATCGCCCTGATCTGCCTTCCTTCTCGACGATCGACTCGACGGTGCGGGTCATTTCGACCTCATCGCCGTGGTAGGCGGGCAGGTGGAACGTGGTGCTCTCACCGCCGGCCATGCGCCGCGGCGCTTTCGGGAAGGCCATGCTGCCTGTCACCGCACCGGACGACCCGTCTGGCCGCAGCTCGCCGAGTGCGGCGACACCGAGGACCGAGTACTGGAGATACAGCGGCGGGCAGATGATGTCGCGGTAGCCGTGCTCGCGGGCGTAGTCCGCGTCGAACCACAGCGGGTTGTGATCGCCGACCGCGGCAGCCCAGCGCTGCCAGTCCCGGCGATACACGTCGCCGGTCGCGACGGCCACCACGGTGCCGATCTTGGCAGCCGACTCCGAGTCGATAAGACTATCCGGGCTCACCGTGAACCCCCTTTGCCGTCAAGCCATTTCGCAGCGATGTCCGCGCCGCCGCCCAGCGTCGAAAGCACCCGCGCGCGTTCGGAGAACAGGTGCAGGCCCGTGTCGACGACGTATCCCATGCCGCCGTGCAGTTGATGGGCGTCGAGGGTGATCTTCTTGACCTCGGCGGCCCGCATCCGCGCGATCGCGGTTTCGCGGGTCGCCGTACTGCCGCGCCCGATCCAGAACGTGGCCGAATGCGCGGCCAGCCGCGCTGCCGCCAAAGCGATGTGCATGTCGGCGACCACATGCTGTGCGGCCTGGAATGAGGCGATCGGCCTGCCGAACTGTTCGCGCATCGTCGTGTAGGCGACCGTGCGGTCGATGACGGCGTCGCCAACCCCGACGAGGTCCAGACAGTCCAGCGCCACAACAGCATTGGCCATCCGCCGCAGAACTTCCTCGTCGACGGGCGTGGGCTCGTCGACGAGGACGTCGTCGAACCTGACCGTGAACACGCCGAAGCCGCCCATGATGGGCAGCGGGTCGATCTCGACCCCGTTCGCCGTCGTGTCGACGGCCACGGCGCCCGCGTCGGTGCTCGCGACGATCACATCGGCTCGGTCCGCGTCCGGGACGTAGTCGGCGCTGCCGCTCACCCGCCACGTGTCGCCGTCGCGGCGCACGCGCAGTCGCGGTGTCACGTCAGCGGCGTCGCGCGGATTGAACAGCGCATACGTTCCGCGCGCCTCTCCGGACGTCAGTCGAGGCAGCCAGGCAGATCCGACACCGAGCCACTCGACCGCGAGCGCCGCGTACACGGTGCTCTGAACAACCCTGGGACACAGCGCCCGTCCCGCCTCGACACAGAAGACGCCGATGTCGTTGAGACTGCCGTCGACCACCAAGCCGAGGACACCCGCCGACGCGAGCGCCTTCCATTGGGCGTCCGGATCGAGGTCGGCCGCCAGCACGCTGCGGCACATCGCGGACAGATCACGTTCATCCTGCGAAGGAATCACCCGCATACCGTCACCTCCCGTACGACGGCATCCGGTGACCGCGCTGGGCGATCACGTCACGAAGGACCTCATTGGTGCCGCCGCCGAACCGCATGAGCGGCGACACCCGGTAAAGCCGCTCGAAGAACCCGTCCACGGGTGCGCCCGCACTCCGGTGCGCCCGCAGCCCTTCGGGACCGAGCAGGTCGACAGCGAGGTCGGCGATCCGCTGCCGCAGCTCGCTGGTGAAGATCTTCTCGACGCTGACCTCCACAGAGGGGATGCGGCCGCTGTCGAGCATCGACGCCGCTTCCAGGCCCATCAATCTGGCGACCTCGACGTCGGCCTGTGCCTGCGCCAACCGCCGGCGAAACGCCGGATCCGGGTCACCGACGAGCGCGGTCAGCTCATCGAGCGCACGGCGCAGGTCGCCCACGTTGATGAGCGCACCGCGCTCGAGATCCAGCGCGCCGGTGATGTAGGTCCAGCCCATGTTGAGCTCACCGATCAGGTTCGTCACCGGCACCCGAACGTCGCGGAAGAACGTCTCGTTGGTGCGGTAGCCCGACCACGCATACAGCGGGTGGATCTCGATACCGGGGCTGTCGATGGGGACCGCGACCACCGAGATGCCCCGGTGCCTCGGCGCGTCCGGGTCGGTGCGCACGCACAGCCACTCGTGGGTGGACCGCTGGGCGCCGCTGTTCCAGATCTTGGACCCGTTGATCACCCATTCATCGCCGTCGCGTACCGCCCGGGTGCGCAGGCTGGCGAGGTCGGTTCCGGCGTTGGGCTCTGAGTAGCCGAGCGCGAAGACGATCTCGCCCCTGGCGATGCCCGGCAGAAACTCCTTCTTGTTCTGCTCGGTGCCGTGGCGCATGATCATCGGCGCCACCGATGTCACCGTGAGATCGGGTCCGGGAACGCCGACGTACTCGAACTCGCTCATCAGCAGGTGCTGGTGCATGGCGGTGAGCCCGAGGCCGCCGTAGTCCCTCGGCCAGTTCAAGCCGAACCAGCCCTTCTCGCCGATCTTGCGACGGAACGCCGTCAGCTCGCCGCCCTGGTATTCGAGTCCATGCTCGGCCATCTCCGCACGGAGCGCCGCGGTGACGTGCTCGTCGAGGAATTGCCGCACTTCGGCCACCCAGGCCCGCTGCTCGTCGTCGAGCTCGAAGTCCACGCAGGAGACACTATCGAGAAAGTGTTCACACGGCGGGCGAACGCACGTTGTCCCAGGCCATCAGAAAAGGGCCTGTCACCGGCATAGTTCGTCGCCCGCGCGTGCTGGTTTGTAGTCTTCGTGGATGCCGTTCGCCAACGGCGAGGTCTTCGCCGGCTACGTGATCCAGCGATTGCTGGGCACCGGTGGTTCAGGTGAGGTCTACCTCGCCCAACATCCTCGCCTGCCTCGTCAGGACGCGCTGAAGGTGCTGTCACTGGATTCGACGGCCGATGACGAGTTCAGGGCGCGATTCAACCGCGAGGCCGAATTGGCGGCGACGTTGTGGCACCCCCACATCGTCGGTGTGCTCGATCGCGGCGAGTTCAACGGTCGGCTCTGGATCTCGATGGACTATGTGGACGGCACCGATGCTGGCCGACTGCTTCGGGAGAACTACACCGGCGGCATGCCGGAACAGGACGTCGTCGAGATCGTGACGGCGGTGGCCGATGCGCTCGATTTCGGTCACGAGCGCCGGCTGCTCCATCGTGACGTCAAACCGGAGAACATCCTCGTCGCGGCGGCCGATGGTCACCGGCGACGGGTGCTGCTGACAGATTTCGGGATCGCACGCAGGATCGACGACGCCAGTAACCTCACCAACACCAACATCGCGCTGGGGACCATCAACTACGTGGCGCCCGAACAGCTGCTGGGCAAGGCCATGGACGGCCAGGCCGATCAATACGCCTTGGCCGCCACGGCCTTCCATCTGCTGACGGGCTCGCCGGTCTTTCAAGACGCGAACCCTGCCGTCATCATCAGCCACCACCTGGGGACGCTGCCGCCGCCGATATCGGACCGTCGGCCCGACCTCGCGCACCTCGACGCTGTGTTGACGCGGGCGCTGTCCAAAGACCCGACCGAGCGTTACCCGACGTGCATGGACTTCGCCCGAGCGCTCACGCAGCAGAGTCCACGCCGCCCGCAGCCCGGCCCGCAAACAGCGGAATTGCCCACCACCGAGGGCGTCGGCGCAGCGGCCCGCCCAACCACGCAGCGTCTGGAACGTCTGGCCATCCACGGCACAGCTCGAGGCGTGCAGCGCCGCGCACTGGGCGCGCAAGATGCGATCGGGGTCTTGTCTTTTCATTTGGTGCCATACGAGCCCATCGCCGGACGGGACGAACCGGTCCCCGTCGAGATTCAGACTCAACTCGTCAAGGATCAACTCGCGGACGGTGACGAGGTCGAGGTCAGCGGGACGTGGGACGGCGACAGCCTCGACGCCGACACGATCGTCAACATCTCGGCCGGGGTGAAGCCACCGCGGCGGCGGGTCAAGACCCCGACCAAAGCGAGTCACGCCGCCGCACCGACCAAGGCTCGCAGTCGCAAGTGGATCCCGATCGCGGCGCTTCTCGCCGTGATCGCGGTGGTCGCCGGTGCGACGCTGTACTTCACCGACGTACTCGGCGGCTCGACCGGACCCGGGCCGATCATCAAGCCCGAGAGCGCGACCGTCTTCTCCCCCGGCGGCTCACCGGACAACCCGCAGGACGCGGGCAACGCGATAGACGGCAATCCCGACACCGCATGGAAAACAGTCACCTACCGCGACGCCGACCCCTTCCCGACGTTCATCGAGGGCCAGGGTTTGATGCTGCACCTGTCCGAGCCGACGGCGCTGAGCGCCGTCACCCTTGATATCTCCAGCACGGGAACGGAAGTGCAGATCCGCTCATCGCCGACCGAGAAGCCCGCCGCGTTGGCCGACACCACCGAACTGGCCCCCACCGCGACGCTGCAGCCGGGACAGAACACCATCGAGGTGCACGACCCAGCCAAGACGTCCAACGTGCTGGTGTGGATCTCGAAGTTGGGCACGACGGACGGCCAGAGCCGCACTGAGATCTCGGAGGTCACGCTGCAGGCAGCACGCTGATCACGGCAGCGCCCTCGGCGGCCCGCTGTGCGGTGAGCCTTACCAAACCCGCTTGTCTCACAACAGCATTGGCAAGCCTACGTTTGGTAGCGCATCACGTGCGCGGCGATTAGCGTGACCGAATCGCCGCTATCGCCTGTCAGGAGATCGCCGATGTCCACGGTTCTGGGCCTGCCCGCCCACGTCCTCTTCGTTCACTTCGTTGTGGTGCTCATTCCACTGACGGCTGGGCTGGCCATCCTCTGCGCCGTCTGGCCGGCAGCAAGGCGGCGGTTGATTTGGCTGGTTTCAGCACTCGCCGTTGCACTTGCAATCTTGACGCCGGTGACCACCGAGGCCGGCGAATGGCTCGAGCACCGCATAAACGAGACAGACATCTTGCGCACCCACACCACACTGGGTGCCACGATGCCCTACTTCGCGCTTGCCCTGCTGATCGGCGTCGCACTCTTGACAGTCATACATCTTCGTGAAAACCGTGAACGCCCGCTGCCCACAATTGTTCTGGTCGCCTTCGCGGCTATTACGATCCTCGTGAGTATCGCCGCCGTTGTGCAGGTTTATCGTGTCGGCGACTCGGGTTCCAGATCCGCATGGAGCGGAGAAATGGCGGCCGACTGATTACGGCAACGCGCGTAGCATCGGCCGTTTCGCGCTGCCGCCCTTCAGGGCGACGAGCGTCTCCTCGGAGGGGGTCGCCTTGAGAAGCGCGACGAACCCGTCGAGCAGTGAGCTGACGTGCACGGCATACGACGGCACGGGCATGTCGACCAGACGCGCGCGATGGCGGTCGGCGCAGGCGTGCACGCACATCGAGGAGACGTCGTGTATGCGATTGTCGCGCAACGGTTGCGGCACATAGTCGATCAGTGCGCCGACTCTGTCGATGTAGTTCTGGTGCGACTCTCGATGCGTATCAGGCAACGAGGTCAGCGGATTCACCGAATAGTCGTAACGCAGGAGTTGCTCGAGAAACGGTAGATAGAAACATGTCTCGTCTTCGGCGAGTTCGATCAGCGGGAGTTGATGCGCCTCGACGATCGCACGCAGATCATCGGACGGTGTGCGAGCTTCCAAGAGCTGCCGGCGGCGCGTCAGATGCTCGAGGCGGTTGAGCAGGATCGCCTGAATGAGGCCGTCCTTGGACCCGAAGTGATACTGCACGGCCGATTTGTTCGCCATGCCCGCCTCGGTACCGATCTGCCGGAGTGGGACACCGTCGAGGCCTCGCTGCGCGAACAACCGCTCCGCGGTGACAACGAGCTGCTGCTTTGCCGACGGCCCCACCGGCACGGGCACGGATTTGGACATGACTCAGAATTTCACACTAGACGAATTAAGTCTATCGCCTTAGAGTTCAGTCGACAGACTTGCTCTAGAAAGTGCGGTGCGCGGTGGCAGATCAGACCTACCGGGACGTCATGGTGGCCGACCCGGTGTTCGGACCGGTGTGGGCACGGCCCGGCCTCAGCCGGCGCGACCGCCGGTTCGTCACCCTGACGTGCGTATGCGCGCTGGAGACCGTCGACCACATGAACGAGCATGTGTACGCCGCCCTGGCCAGTGATGACATCACCTACGACGAACTTCTGGAGTTCGTCCTCCAGTTCGCGGTGTACTGCGGGTGGCCGCGGGGGTCAGAGGCAGAGGCTGCGGTGCGGTCGCAGTTCGCGCGCCTCGCAGCAGAGCGAGGCGTGGATGTTCCGCTGCGTTCGGACCTCCCGCTGGAGACGTTGGGGCCCATGGATCACGGAATTCGCCTCGACGAAGGCGAAAAGTGCTTTGTCGACGTGAATCTGCTTCCTCCGCCGCCGCGGGATTCGCCGTACTTTCAGGCAGGCATTCTGGCATTCGTCTTCGGCCACCTCTGGCAACGACCCGACCTCGGCCGCCGAGAGCGCCGGTTGATCACGGTGGCCGCGGTCGGAGTATCCGGTGCGCTCGGTCCGATCTATTCGCATGTCGGGTCGGCGCTGGAATCCGGTGACATCAGCCGTTCCGAGATGGACGAAGTGATCCTGCAGTTCTCCGCGTACGCCGGGTTTCCGAAAGGCCGTGTCCTGCAGAAGGCCGCCGACGAATCGTGGCAGCGGATATCGGTTTCCAACAAAGAAGGGCAGTGAGCAGTGTCGAGATCGCTGGAGCAGAAGGTCGCATTCATCACCGGCGTGGCCAGAGGTCAAGGTCGTAGCCACGCGGTGCGACTCGCCCGCGAAGGCGCGAACGTCATCGGCATCGACATTTGCGGTGACATCGCCGCCAACCACTACCCAATGGCCTCGCGCGAAGAACTCGACGAGACGGTCGATCTCGTCGAGCGGGCCGGCGGGAAGATGCTGGGAACGGTCGCCGACGTGCGCGACTTTCACGCCGTCAAGGCCGCAGTCGACGCGGGAGTGGAACACTTCGGGCGCCTCGACATCGTGTTGGCCAACGCGGGCATTTCTCCCCTGGCGTTCCGCGAATTGACCATCGAGGAGGAACTCGAGCAGTGGCGAGCGGTGACTGCTGTCAACCTGGACGGTGCCTATCACGCCGCGTTCGCAGCCATCCCGCACCTCATCGCCGGTAACCGCGGCGGCGCGATCATCTTCACCAGTTCCACCGCCGGGCTGAGGGGTTTCGGCGGCGTCCAGGGTGGAGGACTCGGGTACGCGGCGTCCAAGCACGGAATCGTCGGTCTCATGCGCACACTCGCCAATGGATTGGCTCCGCTGAGCATTCGCGTCAACACAGTGCATCCGACGGCCGTCAACACGATGATGGCGACAAACCCGGTGATGACGGAGTTCCTGGAGAACTACCCCGGCGGCGGTCCCCACCTCCAGAACCCGATGCCCGTCGAAATGCTCGAGCCGGAAGACATCAGCGCCGCCATCGCGTACCTGGTATCGGACGAAGCCAAGTACGTGACCGGAGTGACGTTCCCGGTCGACGCCGGCTTCTGCAACAAGCTCTGATCATGGCGGGCAACGAAGCAGCCGGACGCGTGGCCGGCAAACGGGTTGTGGTCACGGGCGCGGCCCGTGGCATGGGACGCAGCCATGCTGTCCGGCTCGCCGAAGAAGGCGCGGACCTGGTATTGGTCGATATCTGTTCTCCGATAGCGGAGTTGGACTATCCGCTGTCGACCGAGGCCGACTTGGAGGAGACCGCGCAGCTGGTTCGCAAATACGACCGCACCGCGATCACCTGCGTGGTGGATGTGCGCGACGAGGCCGCGATGAAAGCCGCAGTCGACGCCGCGGCCGAGGAACTGGACGGCTTGGATGCGGCCGTCGCCAACGCAGGCGTCCTCACGGTCGGAACATGGGATGTGACTACCGCAAAACAGTGGCGCGTGGTGGTCGACGTGAATCTCATCGGCGCCTGGAACACCTGCGCCGCGGTGATCCCACACCTCATCGAACAGGGCGGCGGCAGTCTGGTGAACATCAGCTCGTCGGCGGGCGTCAAGGGCACCCCGTTGCACGTGCCCTACACGGCCTCCAAGCACGGCATCGTGGGCATGTCGCGCGCATTGGCCAACGAACTTGCCGCGCAGAGTATTCGCGTCAACACCGTGCATCCGACCGGTGTGATGACCGGGATGGCGCCGCCGTCGATGCATGAGCAGATGACGGCGCGAACCGACCTGGTCCCGATCTTCCTCAACGCGCTGCCCGCCCCGCTCATCGAGGCCTCCGATGTCAGCAACGCGGTGCTCTTTCTCGTCTCCGACGAGTCTCGTTACGTGACCGGGCTCGAGTTCAAGGTCGACGCCGGCGTATCGATCCGATAGGTGCACATGAAAGAATATGAACGCCGTCGAGGAATTGCTGAGAACCGGCGACAGGCCCGGACATGACTACCGACGCCACCGCCATACCCGACCGACTTCGTGGCGGACCCTTGTTGATCGGCGGGGACCAAGTCACCAACGCCTCAGGCGGCACGTACGAACACGTATATCCCGGCACGGGAAAGGTGAACTTCAGCACCGAGATCGCCGGAGAACCAGAGATCGATCTCGCGGTGAGCAGTGGCCTGGAGGCACAGCGCGAATGGGTCTCTCTTACGGTCGACAAGCGCCGCGCCATCCTGATGGATCTAGCCGACGCCGTCCATGACCATCAAGACGAGTTGGGCCTGTTGAATGTGCACGATTACGGCGTGCCACGCCTGTTGTCCGCCAACGGCGTTCTCACGGAACGATTCTTGCGCTATTACGCGGGTTATGTCGACAAACCGCTAGGTACTACTTCCCACGTCGAAGCAAGCTTGGCGATCAATATCACCGAGCGCGAACCCTTCGGCGTGGTTGGGGTGATCACACCGTGGAATGGCCCGCTGGTTGTGATCGGTTTGGCTGTCGCGCCCGCCTTGGCGGCGGGTAATGCCGTGGTGCTCAAGCCATCCGAACTCGCACCGCTGGCACCGCTGCGCTTCGGCGAGATCTGTCTGGAGGCCGGCCTGCCTGCAGGCCTGGTCAATGTCGTCACTGCGTCGGCCGATGGCGGTCAAGCGTTGGTCCGCCACTCCGGTGTGCGCAAGATTCACTTCACTGGCGGCCAGGAGGCGGCGCGATCAGTCCTCCAGGCGGCTTCAAAGAATCTGACTCCGGTCACCGCCGAGCTGGGCGGCAAATCCGCCATGATCGTGTTCGATGACGCGGACATCGATGCCGCCGCCTCGACGGCTGCGTTCCAAGGCCCGCTGGGCCAGTCGGGGCAGAGTTGCGCTTGCGCGAGCCGGATTCTGATCCACGATGATGTATACGAAGAATTCGTGGAGAAGTTCATCACGACGATCAGCTCGGTGACCATTGGTGACCCGCTGCGACCCGACGTGATGTTCGGGCCGGTTGTCAGTCAATCTGCTGCTGACCGAATACTCGGCGTCATCGACGATGCTGTGAACCACGGATGGGGCGAGCTGCTATCCGGCGGTCGCCGGATGAAAGGTGAACTCGCCGAGGGATTTTTCATAGAGCCAACAGTGTTTGGCGATGTCAACGACCAATCCCCTTTGGTGCAGCGGGAAACGTTCGGTCCGGTCGTCTCCGCAGCGCGCTTCACCGACGAAGTGGAGGCAATCAGAGCTGCCAATGACACCGTTTACGGACTGAACGCTTACGTGTTCACGTCAAACCTGAATCGTGCCCACCGCGTGGCACGACAGCTGGAAGCGGGTTCCGTGTGGGTCAACTCCCATAGTGATATCGAGCCGCAGAGTCCTTACGGGGGATACAAACAGAGCGGATTCGGCCGCTCCGGTGGGATGGAAGGCCTCCACGAATTCCTTCAAGTGAAGAATATTCGTATCGCGGCGAACTGACAGCCTCATCCCGCAACGCCGCCGTCGATCGTCATGACCGATCCGGTCGTATAACTCGACGCGTCGGACAGCAGGTAGATCACGGCGCCGACGACTTCGTCGGGACGGCCAACGCGCCCCAGCGCGATGGAACGCAGGATCTCGAGGTTGTTCACCAAACCTGCTGCGGCGTCGGTGTCGAACGTGCCGCAGACGATGCCATTGACGCGGACACCCACCGAGGCGAACTCGCGGGCAGTCGCCCTCGTCAATGCGTTCAACCCGGCCTTGGCCGCGGCGTACACCGTGGTCACGGGCGTCGGCCGCACCGAAGCCACCGAGCTGATGTTGATGATCGATCCGCCGCCGGTACGCCCCATCGCCGCGGCGGCCAGCGCCGTCAGACGCGTCGGGCCTTTGAGGTTCACGCCGATCACTTTGTCGAACAACGTCTCCGAGGTATCGAGCAGGGACGGAGCCAGTGGGCTCATGCCCGCATTGTTGACCAAAGCATCGAGTCGGCCCCACCGTTTCACAGCGGCCTCGACGACGCCGTCCAGCGAATCCCATTGGCCCACATGGCAGGCCAGTGCATGGGCTTGACCGCCACCGTCGGTGATGCGGGTCGCGAGCTCCTGGCACGCTTCGAGTTTGCGGCTGGCGATGACCACCCGGGCATTGCGCTGCGCGAGGGCCACACTCATGGCGGCGCCAAGACCGCGGCTTCCCCCGGTGACGAGAACGACCCTGTCAGTCACGTCGAACAGCGAATCGTTCATAGCGCGAACCTCCGGGCGCGGATGAGGAGTTGGTTCACCAGAGGGCCGAAGGCCTCGTGAACCGGATTGCGGGATTCACCGCGGAGGTGTGTGGCGTAGGAGCCCTCCAACACGATGGCGAGCTTCCACGCGCTGAACACCTGATACCAATCGAATCGTGAGAGGTCGCGACCCGTCGCGCCCGCGTAGCGATCCACCAGTTCGGCCGGCTCCTGGCAATGCTCCGCGTCAATGCCGTTGGGAGTGCCGGGAGCGGCCAGCGCGATGGGGTTGCCATCTTCGGGCCAGAAGATCATCGCCCAGGCCAGGTCGATGAGGGGGTCGCCGACGGTGGTCATCTCGAAGTCGACAATGCAGGCGATCCGGGGCGGGGCTGCCGGAGCCCAGATGACGTTGTCGATCTTGTAGTCGCCGTGCATGACCGTGAGACCGGCGCGGTCGGGGGTGTTCACCTGGAGCCAGCGCGCGAGCTCGTCGATCTCGGGCAACTCGCGCACCCGGTAGCTGTCCAGCTGGGTCATCCAGCGATCGACCTGACGTTCCAAAAAGCCTTCCGGGTGCGATATTTCGGCCAGAGCGGTGTCCGCCCAGTCCACGGCGTGCAGGTTGGCGAGCGTGTCGATGAGTTGTTCACCGATCGCGCCCTGGGTGTCCGGGTTGTCGTGCAGCGCGGGCGGTAGGCCGTTCCGGCGGATCACGTCGCCCTCCACGAAGGACATCACGAAGAACGGTGCCCCGAGAACAG
>Ga0075370_10000980_pt1 | contig 11807 bp, 13 predicted proteins | sample EndMethybrTD3035_FD_71398 | JGI IMG/M metagenome (GOLD analysis project Ga0075370, IMG submission 71398) | Populus endosphere microbial communities from Tennessee, USA - Endosphere MetaG P. TD hybrid TD303-5 | ecosystem: Host-associated > Plants > Roots > Endosphere | place: USA: Tennessee... | reverse complement strand
CGCCCTGCACCGCGCCGTACTCGTCGACGACGAACACCAGCTGCGCCACATGGCTGCGGAAGTGATCGAGCAGTTCCATGCCCGACAGCGTCTCGGGCACGAACACGGGCGGCTCGAGCTCCTCGGTCAGGACGGGCATGCGGCCTTCGGCCAGCGGCTTGAGCAGGCCCTGGGCGGTGATGACGCCGATGACGTCGTCGAGGCCGCCGCGGCACACGGGATAGCGCGAGTGGCCGTCGTCCTCGGTGGCGACCATGCGCAGCACGTCGGCGATCGGCGCGTTGGCGTCCAGCCACCGGATTTCCGCGCGCGGGATCATCATCGAGCCGATCTGGCGGTCGTCGAGGCGGAACACGTTGCGCACCATCTGGTGCTCCTGCGCCTCGATGACGCCGGCGTCCAGGCCCTCCTCCAGGCTGGCGGCGATCTCCTCTTCCGTCACCTCGCGCCGTGCGTTGCCGCGGATGCCCAGCAGGCCGAGGATCGCCTCGGTGGTCTTGGACAGCAGCAGCACCAGCGGCCGCGTGGCCATCGACAGCCACAGCATCGGCGGCGCCAGCAGGCTGGCGACGGTCTCGGGAAACATCTGGCCGATGCGCTTGGGCACCAGCTCGCCGAAGATGATGGTGAGCACCGTGATGATCAGCACCACCAGCGCCGTGGCGCTGACGTGCGCCATGCGCTGCGCCAGCCCGAAGCTGTGCGCCAGCCACTCGCCCAGCGGTTCCGAGAACGCGGCGTCGCCGACGATGCCGTTGAGCACGCTGATGGAGGTGATCCCCACCTGCACCGTCGACAGGAACTTGGTCGGATGGTCGTGCAGGTCGATCGCCGCCTCGGCGCCATGCTCGCCCGCCTCCAGCATCACCTGCAGGCGCGCCTTGCGGCTGGCCGTCAACGCCATTTCCGACATCGCGAACGCGGCGTTCAGCAGGATCAGGAAGAAGAGAAGGGCGACGTCCATCGAGAAGCGCGTGGGGCAGGCGGGTCGGGGTTCCTCCCGCATGCGGGCGGAACGTGGGTGCAACCGGGGCGGCCCGGGGAAATACGGCGAGGCGGCTGGGCCAAAGCCCGGCAGCGTAGCAGAATCGGACCATGGATTATCTGATAGGCGACCTCCAGGGCTGCTGCGACCCACTGGACCATCTGCTCGCGACCATCGACTTCTCCCCCTCGCGCGACCGCATCCACCTGCTGGGCGACCTCGTCAACCGCGGCCCGCAGTCGCTGCCCGTGCTGCAGCGCCTGGCGAGCCTGGGCGACGCCGCGCAATGCGTGCTGGGCAACCACGACCTGCACCTGCTCGCGATCGCGCACGGCGTGCGCAAGCCGGGCAAGAGCGACACGCTGGACCCCATCCTGGCGCACGAGGACCGCGACGCCCTGCTCGACTGGCTGCGCCACCGCCGCATGGCCGCCGAGGCCTGCGGCTGGCTGCTGGTGCACGCCGGCGTCATCCCGCAATGGAGCGCCGACGACACACTGCGCCACGCCGCCGAGATCGAAGCCGTGCTGCGCTCCGACGACATCGTCGAATTCCTGCCGACGATGTACGGCAACGAACCGCGCCGCTGGGATCCCGCGCTGCAAGGCCCCGACCGCTGGCGCTTCATCGTCAACGTGCTCACGCGCATGCGACTGTGCAGCGCCGAGGGCGAACTGGAACTGAAGAAGGACACGCCCGGCGAAGCCGACCCCGCCATGCAGCGCTGGTTCTCGCACCCGCACCGCCTGACGCGCGACGTCCCGATCGCCTTCGGCCACTGGTCGCAACTGGGCCTCGTAGACACCCCGACGCTGCTGTGCATCGACACCGGCTGCATCTGGGGCGGCCAGCTCACCGCCGTGCGCGTGGACGGCGGCCGCCGCGACGTGATCCAGGTGCCGTGCGAGCAGGCGCGCAAGCCGGGCTGAGGAACAGGGCGGTCGCTACAATCGCGGGTTCGATCCTGGAAGCGTGGCAGAGTGGTCGATTGCAACGGTCTTGAAAACCGTCGGCCCGCAAGGGCCCGTGAGTTCGAATCTCACCGCTTCCACCGAGTGCACGATGCCGGCAGCCGCCGGCCAAATGCCGACTTGTTCCTGCGTCTGCTATCGTGCCACCCCCAATCGCCGCCAAGCGGGGCTGATATGCCATTCGACCTCGAAGACTCCTTCGTACACGGGGCAGAGCGCGAACTCGGTGCGAAGTTGCCGAAGTCGTTCGTCGATGCCATGCGAGTTGCCAACGGCGGTGAGCTGGAAGTGGATGGCGACGATTGGCAGCAGTATCCGATCGCCGACACCTCCGACCGCAAGAGGGCCAGCCGGACGTCGAATCACCTGATCAAAGAGGCCGGGAGACTTCGGCAATGGCCGCGCTTTCCCGAGGGGGCATTGGCAATTGCCGAGAATGGCTCCGGCGATCAGCTCGTCTTTCTGAGAGACGGCTCCTGCTTCGATCAGGCCGTCCATCGCTGGTGGCATGAAACAGGTTCGCTCACCAGGGTTGCCGGCGACTTCTCGGAACTACAACGCGTGTGAGCCGCGTCGTGCGCATTTCGGCCACAAACTGCCCGTCGCGAGCGACCGCTCCCGGGCGACGAGACAGGCGGATACGATGCAGCCCGTCAGCGATGCACGGGCTGTGCCCTGACTGAACCTCGTCCCCAGTTCCGTCCTGTACCAAGGTTCGGCCAAGCGTCGGATGAAGAATCGTTTGGCCGCCAGGGTCGCTATAGTCGCGAGATCAAGACGAAGCTTGGGTGAAGAAGCATGTCAACCAAGAGCCATTGCACAACCACTGTCTCGGTGCCGCCTGAGTCGGCGATCGCGCGAGCCTACGCATCGACGAATCTCGCTGACGCCTATTCGATCGAGCTTCCCACAGGAGTTTCGAGAAATCCCGAATTGCTGGCGAGGTTCATCTTCGCCCAACAGCCTCGCTGGATTGCCAGGCTCATGGCGCTGCGAGACTTGCTCGTCGCGGGCTTCGGGCTCAAGACGGCCGGTCACCTTGCCACACTGGGATCGGAACGCGGAGCGGCTCGACTGAACATCTTCAAGATCTACAGCACGAGTCCGACCGAAATTGTCTTGGGGGAAGACGACAAGCACCTGGACTTCAGGCTCTCCGTTCTCTGTTCCGATGAGACATCACCAGGAGCGGCGTGTCGCCTGACGCTGTCCACCGTCGTCCATTGCCACAATCGCCTGGGTCGTCTCTATATTTTTCTCATCGCCCCGTTTCACCGCCTGGTCGTTCAGTCCAGTCTCCGCAGCGCGGCAAGGAGCGGCTGGCCGTTGGCGACGGAGGCGTGAGCCCAAATAGACGCCATGAGCGGCTCATCTGGATCGGAGCCGAGCGGCGCAGAAGCAGACTTCGGCGAGCAACCGGAAATTCATCTGAATTCGGCCATCACCGGCCGGTCGCGACAGACCGCTTGCAGGATGCGCAGAGCGCTTCCTGGGCGCACAAAGCCAAGGCCTCGCAGGCGTCCATCTTCGGCCACTTCGACCTCGATGGCGCTCACTCCCTGGGCGCCTCGTCGAACCGCCGAATCTGGATATGCCATGTGGTCGCTGCAAGTGATGCCGTCGACTGACAGTGCCGAAGGATCCACCACCGGAGCGGCGTCAGGAAGATTCTCTTCCGCTCTCGCGGAGGTAGACCCACAAATGATCGCGAACGAGCATGCGGCGAAGAGTGGCTTCATGAGCATTTCCGAATAGACGCCAGCACTTGTCTGCTTCTCGAACACTTTGATGCTGGGGCTCGAAGGTCGCCGACTTGAATCATGCGATGCGGTGCATCTCTAGTTGATGATCTCGCCCATCCCGCCCAACACCTTGCGTCGCAGCTCCAGAACGAAATCGGCGTCGAACCTTTCCCAGGTCACGATTTCACCGAGGATCTTCAAGGGATGCCGACTTCGGTACGAGCGCGTCGGATTGCCAGGGAACTTCCTGTCGGTCACGTTGGGGTCGTTTTCGAACTCACCCATGGGCTCCACGATGTAGACGCGCGGGCGACCACTGCCTCTGGCAATTTCTGCCGCGAGACCGGCTCCCTTGCTCAGTGCTGTGAAATAGATGTGGTTCATGACCAGACCGTCTCTGTAGTTCGAAGTGAATCCAGCGGTGAGCATGTCGCCAGCGCGAAGATCGGCCTTCGTTCCGTGAAAGAACGGTCCGGAATCCAGGATTTGCATGGAAGCTCTCTGAAGACGAATGTTCAACTCATTGAGCGAGGACACGGTCAGCCGGTTCGGCGTCCGGAGCAAGGCCGCATGGTCAACGCTTCAGCGATCAAACTGGTACCGGATATGAGTGGCGCCCGGTGAGTTGACGATGGACTTCACCTTCAAGGTCTGAAGGTCCGGTTCGCCATCGCCAAACATCCGGGTCCCTCCACCGAGCAAGACAGGGACGATGTGAAGCGACAGTTCGTCAACGAGCTTTGCGTGCAGGAATTGCCGTCCGACGTCGGCGCCGCCCATGACGCAGATGTCCTTGCCCGCCGCAGCTGTTCTTGCTGCCTGGAGAGCCGCCTCGATGCCGTGCTCGAATCGATAGACGCCTTTCTCGACGACGTTCGTCGGCATCGAGTGCGAGACCACGAAGACCGGCAGACGTGCCGCCCCCGTCGGCCCGTCCGCGCGCCAGCCCGGAAGCGCGTCATCGTATGTCCGACGCCCGCATATCACGGCACCCGCTCCCCGGATACTGTCCGCAAGTAGTTTGCGATCGCCTTCTGTCGCCTGACTGCTAGCCCAGGCGTGGAGGCGGTCCCCTCCATCGCCCAGCACGTTGTCCCTGTTCGGATTCGGACCTCGCATATAACCATCGAGAGACAGGCTGATATCGAACACCACCAAACTGGTCAAGGTTGCTCTCCATGTCGTCCACGCTGGACGTCTGTCTGGGTTGCCATCGCCGTATCTGGATGAGCCTCCGCTCTACCATTCAACGGCCCTGTCGGCGGCAAAGGCCGTCGATGTAGAAACTGAGGTGTCGATGGGCGATCGCGCGTTCCTCGCTCGACGGCAGGCCGATGGAAAGCGGTCGCGCAAAGCGAATCATTGCGAAGACGATGTCTCGCTCCGAGACGTCGCCGGCGAGTTTTCCGTCTTTGACGGCGCGAGCGACGATTGCCTTCAACAGGGTCCCGGCGCGCGCCTGGAGGTCAGGCCATTCGCGCTTCTTGAGAAGCGGGTGAATCATGTTGACCACACCGATGCCGTTGTCGAGCGCGGTGTGCATGTACTGACGCAGCGCGTCGATCCCGTCGCCCGCATTGGCGACGATCGCTTCACCCGCATCGATGCTCTTCTCGAGTGCGTGTCGAACCACGGCGTGAAGGAGCGCCTGCTGGTCGGGGAAGTGCCGGTAGAGCGTCCCGATTCCAACACCGGCACGTTCGGCGATGGCATCTCGCGAAGGTTCTCCGCCCACCTCGAGAATCAGTTCGATCGTCACGTCCAGGAGCCGTTGACGGTTTCTTTGTGCATCAGCGCGCATGTGGCTTCCTGTTCCCCGACTTCCGGTCGCGAAGGATAGAGGGGGAACTGCCTCGCGTCGCATGCCAGCCCAGGCGGGTCGCAGCTCGATGCGGCCCGCTCGAGCGGTGCCTTCCCGGGCGCCAACCTTCCTTCCCGTTGCCTGGCTCCGCCAAAACGAGGCGAACGCCTTCGCCCCGCGGCATCCCCTGTACCGCACGCGCGCCAGGACAGGCTCAGCGGCCTTCCAGCCGCTGTTGATGTGGTCGATGCGACGACAACCATAAACGGAGTATATTCCTCCGTTTTATGGAGTCAAGGCCTGAACAGTCGACGCGACTGACGCTCTCGAAGGCCATCGAGCCATGCAGCCAAAGGAGGCAAGATGACATCCGTCCGCCCACTTCGCGACAAGGTGGCCCTCGTCATCGGCGGTTCCCGCGGCATTGGCCGCGCCGTGACCGATCGCCTCGTCGCCGACGGCGCCGCGGTGGCCTTCACCTACCTGCAGGACCAGGTGGCGGCACGCGCGGTTCGCGAACGCCTCACACGTGCAGGCGGCACGGCGCTGTCATACCAGGCCGACCTGGGAAACACGGCCTCCATCAGAGAGTTGTTCGATGCGACCCAGCGCGCGTTGGGCGACCTCGACATCGTCGTGATCAACGCGGGCGTGGCTGTGCTCAAGCCGCTGGTCGACGTCACGGAAGATGACTTCGACAGGGTCTTTGCCGTGAACGCGAAAGGGGTCTTCTTCGCGATGCAGGAGGCCGCGCGCCGCGTACGCGATGGCGGCCGCATCCTGGTCACGTCGACCGGTGGCACCCGGATGCTGATGACCCAGCTTTCCGCCTACCTTGGCGCCAAGGCCGCCGTCGAGCAGTTCGTGCGCGTGCTCGCACGCGAACTCGGCCCACGGCGCGTGACGGTGAATGCCGTCTCGCCTGGTTTCACCGACACCGACATGCTGCCTGCGCGCGACCGCGAGGTGGCCGCGAGCGCATCGCCCCTCGGCCGCGTCGGAAGTCCTGAGGACGTGGCCGAGACGTTCGCCTTTCTGGCCGGCGATGGGGGACGCTGGACCACCGGCCAGAACGTTCCCGCCGGGGGCGGCGTCTTCTGATGCGCATGAGTCATCGAGATCGCGCATTCAGGGCCGATCCCGACCGATGAGAGCCGATCGCGTCCTCAAACTTCAACGGTGACGTCAAGCTCGTTGCCCAACTTGGCGTTGCCGCCGCGTACGAGAAGATATCGACGTCGCACTTCAGCGACGTAGACAGAAAGTGGGCCGACCGGCTGCAGGTCGGTGCCCGTGAGGTGCTTGTGCGCCGGCAAGCGACTGTTGAGCGCGCGCAGTGCCGCCTCCGCCTCGACCTGACTTGCCAGTCTTGCATCGGCATCGACATACGCCGCCTCGCCGTGGCCGACTTCGACGGTGGAATCAAAGGCCGTGAAAGCGATCGCCGGCCGATTCGCGATGTTGAGAGAGTGCCTGCTCTGCTGCGAGGACACCCAGCACACCGTCGATCTATCCAGCATGGCGAAGAACACGGGCGTGGTCCAGGGATTTCCGAGCACGTCAGCGGTGCCCAGGACGATGTAGCGATTCCCCGCCAGCAAGCGCTCGACGTCGGACGGATCGGCGACGTCGTGCGCATGGGAAGCGACGGGCCAATGCTTTGTGGTCGCCGCCACGCGGTCCGTGTCATTGGGACCAAATTCCATTTGCTGCCTCCTGTTTTGTGTGGACAACGCCTGGTGCCGCGCCAAGGGCTTGATGAGGTGAATCGACGCGCCCAGTCATCGTGGCGCGTCGAAGGTGCCCGGGCTGGCATCCGTCGCAGTCCATTGCGCTGTGCGCTCCGGGCGAGCCTGTTGCAGCGCCGTTCGGACGCCCTCGATGCCGAAGTCCTTCAGGTAGCCGGGCGTGCCCGGTTGCTGGCGCCACGACTCCGCGATCGTGCCCGCATCCACGGCGTCGAACCCGATGTCGTCCAGCAGGCGCGCGACGACCGATTTCTGGCCGGCGTCGTCGCCCGCGATGGCGAGCGCGATCCGGTCCGGCGATCCCGCGGGCCGCCCGTTCTCGAGCAGGTGCTGCGCGAGAATCGAGTTGAACACCTTCACCACCCGGTGTCCGATGCGTTGCTCAACCCAGCCGCTTTCGGTCAAGCCGCCTTCGATGTCGGCAACGCGCCCATCGCGCTCGCGCGGATAGTAGTTGCTCGTGTCGACGACGATCAGACCGGGCGGCGCGTCGGCGAACAGCCGCGCCGGGAGGGACGCGACCCGCGTCATGGGGATGGCCGCGACCACGAGTTCGGCACCTTGCACGACCGCGTCGATCGTGACCGGGCGTGCGCCGGTCTCGCGCGCGAGGTCCTGCAAGGAAGCCGGCCCACGCGAGTTGGCAATGGCCACGTCATGGCCGGCGGCACGAAAGCGACGCGCCAGGGCGCCGCCGATATTGCCTGCGCCGATGATTCCGATCTTCATCTCTGCTCCTTGAGTTGCTTCGACGACCTGTCGATGCGTGCAGTTTATTGATCGTTCATTCGACAATAATTACTCAATCGAGCATCAGTCTCACAACCAGGGGTGGTGAATGGATCGCCTTGCCAGCATGGCCACGTTCGTCCGGGCCGCCGATCTGGGCTCCTTCGCCGCGGCGGCCTCGGCGCTGGCGATGTCGCCACAGATGGTCGCCAAGCACGTGGGCTACCTCGAAGCGCGGTTGGGAGCGCGTCTCCTGAATCGGACGACGCGGCGCCAGAGCCTGACCGAGGTCGGCAAGGTCTACTACGAGCGCTGCAAGGTGGTGCTGGCGGAAGCGGACTGGGCCGAAGCGGCGGGCAGCGACGCCACCGGCACGCCGCGGGGACGGTTGCGCGTCAACGCCCCGGTGTCGTTCGGCACGCACACCCTGATGCCCCTGGTCTCGCGGTATCTGCGCCAGAACCCGGGCGTCGACGTCGAACTCATCCTGACCGACCGCTTCGTGGACCTGGTGGAAGAAGGCTTCGAAGCCGTCTTTCGCACCGGCCCGCTGGCGGACTCGTCGCTCGCCGCACGCGCCCTGCGCCCGTTCCGCCTGCTCGCCTGCGCCTCGCCCGGGTACTTGAGCGAACGGGGAACGCCCCAGCACCTGGAAGATCTCCAGGCTCACGAATGCCTGGGATTCATCGGCGCCCGCTCGCCGTCGACGGATTGGACGTTCCTGCGCGATGGCCGCGAGGTCGCCATCCCGGCCGGCGGCAGACTGCAAGCCAACAACGCCAATGCACTCCTCGCCGCCGCGCTGGAGGGTTTCGGCATCGCCTTCATCGCCGAGGATCTCGCGCGATCCGCGCTATCCGCCGGACAACTGGTGCGGGTACTGCCGGACTTCGACACGCTGTCGCGGCCGATGCACCTGCTGTTCCATGCCGACCGACGGCAGACCACGAAGCTGCGTAGTTTCATCGACCTGATCGTCCAGGAGATCGGACAGGAGGGCTTCGACGCGTGACACGCCTACCTGGGATGCGGCTTCATGAGCCACTGACCGGCCTTCAGTACGCCACCGCGGCGCGCGATCGGCGGCCGGGACGCAGGTCGAAGACCAGGATGGTGGCCACTAGGCTGGCCAGTGCAGCGACGGTCATCCACAGCCCTGGCGCGGCATCGTGCGCCGCCCGGCCCAGCGGTGTGCCGCAGGCAGGGCGGTGCCGGCGATGGCCTTGCGGTCCGCCCCGGCCGGCGTGGCCGCCGTGGCACTCCGCGGCAATCCGTTGCGCCGGAAGATCGGCTTGTTGACTCCAGTCGAACGCCGGCTCACGCCGCTCGCGCAGCGGCTGCTGCCGGAGCTCAGGGCTGCCTTTGTCGCCTGACGGCCTGCCGTTGCACAGCTTTACCTGAGCATGCGATAGTGGGCGATTCAAGTGCCATCAAGGCGGATCATGCTCACTCCAGCCCAATGGCAAGCTCGCAAGCGCGCGATCGTGGATCGCTACGCGACGCCAAGCAATCGCCGCGGTTCGCTGCAACTCCTGTCGGTCTTCGCGCCGATCGCCGGTCTCTGGATCGCCATCCGGCAAGCGTCGCACGGCTCGATGTGGATCGTCGCGGCGGCGACTCTCTGTCTCAGCCTGTTTCTTTTGCGCGGTTTCGTGCTGATGCACGATTGCGGGCACCACAGCCTGTTTCGCAGCAAATCACTGAACCGCCTCGCCGGCTTTCTTCTGGGCGTGTTGGCGGGCATGCCGCAGCAGGTATGGGCCGAGAACCATCGGTTTCACCACGTCACGAACGGCAATTGGACGCGGTATCGCGGGCCCCTCAATGTCGCTCGCGTCTCGGACTACCTGGCCATGAATGCCGGCGAAAGGCGCCGCTATCGCTATTCGCGCGACATCCTGCTCTCGCCGATCGCGGGTTGCCTCTATTTCCTCGTCAATCCTCGCATCACATGGCTGCGGGCCAGCGTCCAACTCCTGCGCCACCGCCTGGCGCGCACAGGCCGCCAGGAGTCTCTGGCCCGCGTACCGCTGTCCAACTGTGCATCGCTTGCGCACTACCGCTACATGACCTGGAACAACCTGTTCCTGCTCGCGGCCTCCGGACTCATGGCGTGGGCCGTCGGCCCCTGGCTCTTCCTTGGCTGCTACGTGGTGAGCGGATCGCTGGCGGGTGCTTACGGCATCGTCCTGTTCACGGTGCAGCACAATTTCGAACACTCGTACGCGAGCGCCGATGAAGGCTGGGATCGCGACGAGGCGGCGTTGCGAGGAACGAGCTTCCTCATCCTGCCGCGCTGGTTGAACTGGCTGACGGCCGACGCGGCGTATCACCACGTGCATCACCTGTGCGCCAGCGTACCCAACTATCGTCTCGCAGCCTGCCACAAGGAGCACGAGCTCCTGTTCTCGGGGGTCCGGCGCGTGAGGCTGTTCGAGATCCCCGCGGCGCTGAAGCACATCCTGTGGGATTTGACGGCGCGCAGGCTGGTGTCGGTCGCGGAAGCCGTGCGGCCAGGGACAGCGTAGGCAGCACGGTCGCGCACCCGCTGCATCACCACCCGTAGGTCGCCGTCAACGACGCGAACGTGGCGTGCCCGCCCTGGTCGCTCGTCCCGCGCCCCACGCCCGGCGCCACGCGCCAGCCCGGGGCGACGTCGATGGCGGCCTTGACGTCCACGCTGCGCATCGCGCCACCGCCGTCGTGCATTTCGCCGGTGCTGTACTCCCCCGACAAGGCAACGCCGGCCCAGCGGTACGTCGCTCCCACCATCGCACTGTGATCGAGATCGACCTCGTCGCGATTGACGACCGACGCCCCGCCCAGCAGCGCGCGGGACAGCAGCGGGTTCGAGCCCAGCAGGCCGCCTGACGTGGCGCCGGCCTGCTGCGTGCTGCTCTTGTAGTGGTTGCGCGCGACGGCGCCGTAGACACTCACGTGCTCGCTCGCCTGCAGCGTGCCGTGCACGCCGAAGCCGGTGCCCGCGACGCGAACCTGCGCGGGGACGATCGTCGAACCGCCCGTGGCGTCGGCCACGGCCACCGTGCCGGCGGCGTGCGCGCGGCGGTGCGTCACGTCCAGGCCGACGCCGTTGCCGTCCTGGCGCCAGTCCAGCGACGAGCCCCAGTCCGACTGGCGGTAGCGGCTGCCGTCGAAACGCTGGCTCGTGTTGACCGTGAGCTGCAACGACTTGCCGGCCACGCCCGCGGCGGCCGTGGCGATGGCCGGGCGCCGGCCGCCCGCGGCCGCGTCGCTGCGCGACTTGCCGCCGCCCGCCTGCACCCATGCGTGCTGGCCCACGGGCAGGCTCAGCGTCGACAGGATCTGCTGGTTGCCGCGGTTGTCCGCCTGCGCGCCCGCGCTCACGAAACGCATGCCGTCGTTGGGAGGCGGCGTGTCGGCGCCGGCGGCGCTGGCGGCGCTCGGCGCGAGGGCAAGGGCCAGCAGGCCAACGGCGGCGGCGGCGGCGGCGACGGGCGTCGCGCGGGGAGTCGGGATCATGGCGGGGTGCTTTCGGGCAAATGTGCGATTCACCTCCAGCACAACGACGCCGGTCGGCGGTTTCTTCCAACCGCCGCAAAAGATTCCAGCCCCGCGCGCGGCCATGTCTTCGCCGGGACGCCTGCCAGGCGTCCCGGGACCGCGCGCGCATCCGCAGGCCGCGTCGACGGCCGCGCGTCGACTTCTCAGGCCAGCAGGCCGCCCAGCCGGTCGATCTGCTGCGTCCAGCCGGCCCGCGCGTTGCGCGTCCACATCGCGTCGTGCATGCGGTCGCTGCGGAAGATCATCTCGGTCCGGCCGTCGGCGAGCGCGCGCAGGTCGACGGAGGAC
>Ga0075370_10000979_pt1 | contig 11813 bp, 6 predicted proteins | sample EndMethybrTD3035_FD_71398 | JGI IMG/M metagenome (GOLD analysis project Ga0075370, IMG submission 71398) | Populus endosphere microbial communities from Tennessee, USA - Endosphere MetaG P. TD hybrid TD303-5 | ecosystem: Host-associated > Plants > Roots > Endosphere | place: USA: Tennessee... | reverse complement strand
TGCCGCTCGGCGCGTTCGTGCTGCAGGGCCTGTTCGGCACGGCGCAGCCGCCGTCTCGACCGGGCTGCCCAGGCCCCGGTCGCGAGGGCTGCCAGCAGCAGCAGTCCGGCCGGCAGCGCGGTCTCGAGATTCATCCGACGGATTGTAAGGAGTGGTTGCAGCGTGACATTGTGGGGCGCGCGCCGGTTTCCAATGTGTCGGATGCCTCAAGTCGGTCCGGACGAGACCGAAAGTGGAACGAAGACCCTTTCCTGGGCCGAGTCAGTCCGTGGGGACGACGCGGCCGCGCCATTTTCACCAGTAGTCGATCCATGCCTGCTCCGCTGTCTCGTCTTGCCCGATGGTTCGGTGTCCGCCAGGCGCGCAGTGCGGCGAAGCCCGAGCCGGTGCCGCCCGTGGCGGCGGTGCCGGCGCCGGCCGCGGCGGAGGAGGCGGTCGTCGACTGGCTGGGCCTGTTGCAGCAGGTCGCCGCGCGCGTCGACGAGGCCGAATCGCTGGCCGACGCCCTGCACGGCGCCGCCGGGCTGCTGGCGCAGGGCCTGCAGGCCGAGGGCCACGCGGTGCTGCGCGTGCTGTCCGTCGCCGGCGACGCCGCCCAGCTGCAGGCCTGGCAGCAGCCCGAGGATCCGCATTCCGGCCGCTTCACCGTCCACCCCCGGCTCAGCGCCACCGGGCGGGCGGTCGCCGAAGGCCGCATCTGCCTGGCACCGATGCACGGCTCTGCCACCAGCGTGATGGCGCTGCCGGTGCGCGGCGGCATCACCACGGCTGCCGTGCTGGAACTGCACGGCGTGCCGGCACAGCGCGACCTGACGGCGTTGCGCCGGGTGCTCGAGACGGTGCAGCGGCTGCTCGACCTGCGCAGCGCGCGCCCGGATGCCCAAGCTGACGCCCAGGCGCCCGCCACGGTCCCCATCCCGATCCTGCTGCCCACCACGCCGGCGCCCGCCACGCCCGAGCCCGAACTGCTGCAGCTGCTGATGGAGAACCTGCCGGCCAGCCTGTTCGTGCTGAACCCGATCGACCGCCGCATCGTCGCGCTCAACACCCACGCCGAGCGCGAGTTCGCCAAGGGCCGCGAGCAGGTGCTCGGCAAGACCGTGCGCGATGCCTTCGGCGGCGATGTCGCGCTGCTCGGCGAGCCGGCCATCGCGCGGGCGCTGGCCGAGCAGGGCACCATCGAGAGCGAGGTCGAGGTGCCGGGCGAGGGCGGCACCCGCATCGTCAGCGCCCGCTGCTTCGCGCTGCGCCATGCCGACGGCACGCCGCGGCTGGTGATCGTGCTGGCGCGCGACGTGACCCGCGAGCGCCGCGCCGAGCGCGAGCTGCACGAGTCGCAGAACCGGCTGCGCGAGTTTGCGCACACGGTGGAAGACAGCCTGTTCGTCACCAACCCGGCGCGCGACCGCTTCCACTTCCTCGCCGAGAGCAGCTACGACACCTGGGGCACGCCGCAGGACGAGTTCGAGCGCACGCCGAACTCCTTCCTGTCGCGCGTGCTGCCGGAAGACCGCCACCTGCTGGCGGCCCGCCGCGAGCTGGAGGAACAGCTGCAGCCGGCCGACATCCGCGTGCGCATCCAGCACCCGGTCAAGGGCGTGCGCTGGCTGCGCTCGCGCACCCGCTCGCGCCGCATGCCCGACGGCGAGCTGCGCGTGTACGGCCTGGTGTGCGATGTCACCGAGGAGCTGGAGCACGAGAACGAGCTGAAGCGCGCGCGCGACATCGCCGAGGCCGCCAGCCAGGCCAAGAGCCAGTTCATGGCCAACATGAGCCACGAGATCCGCACGCCGATGAACGGCATCCTCGGCATGACCGAGCTGCTGCTGGGCACCGCGCTGAACGACCGCCAGAAACGCTTCGCGCAGGCGGTGTACCGCTCCGGCGAGGCGCTGCTGGAGATCATCAACGACATCCTCGATTTCTCGAAGATCGAGGCCGGGCGGCTGGAGCTGGCGCCGGTCGATTTCTCGCTGCGCTCGGTGGTCGAGGACACGCTCGAGCTGCTCGCGCCGCGCGCGCACGAGAAGGGCCTGGAGCTGAGCTTCCGCGAGGAACCCGGCATGCCGAGCCACGTGCACGGCGACCCGCTGCGGCTGCGCCAGGTGCTGACCAACCTGGTGGCCAACGCGATCAAGTTCACCGAAGCCGGCGAGATCGTCGTCGACGTGCGCATGCCGATGCCGGCGCAGTCGGCCGACCGCGCGCTGTGGCTGGAGTTCGAGGTGCGCGACACCGGCATCGGCATCGAGGACGAGGTGCTGCCGCGCCTGTTCAGCGCCTTCACGCAGGCGCATGGCGGCATGTCGCGCCGCTACGGCGGCACCGGGCTGGGCCTCGCGATCTCCAAGCAGCTGGTCGAGCTGATGGGCGGCGACATCGAGGTGCAGAGCTCGCCGGGCATCGGCTCGCGCTTCATCTTCAGCATGCCGATGGCGCCTGCCGACAGCGCCGGCGGCGACACCACGTCGCCGGGGCTCGACGTGACGCAGATGCCGGCCATGCGCGTGCTGGTGGTCGAGGACCACGAGACCAACCGCACCGTGCTCGACAACATGCTCGGCGCCTGGGGCATGCAGGTGGTGCTGGCCGAGGACGGCCGCCAGGCGCTGGCGATCCTGTCGGGCGCGACGCCGGTCGACCCGCGCTTCGACCTCGCGCTGGTCGACATGCACATGCCGCGGCTCGACGGCATGGGCCTGGCCCATGCGCTGAAGGCGCTCGGCCCGGAGCGCCCGGGCAGCGGCATGAAGATGATCCTGCTGTCGTCGGTGTCGTCGCCGGACGACGTGCGGGCGGCGCACCGCGCCGGCTTCGACCGCTTCGTCGCGAAGCCGGTGCGCAAGGCCGAGCTGCGCCAGGCGATCCTGGGCATCTCCAGCCACCGCGCCGATGCGACGCGCTTGACGCCCCGGCTGAACGCACAGATCCTTGTCATCGAAGACAATCCGGTCAACCAGGAGGTCATCGGCCAGATGCTCCGGGCGCTGGGGTGCCAGGTCCAGGTCAGCGCCTCGGCGCTGGAGGGTTTGAAGGCGTTGTGCGAGCGGCGCTTCGATCTGGTGCTGATGGACATCCAGATGCCCGGCATGGACGGCGTCGAGGCGTTGAACTGGTTCCGGCGCAGCCGCTCGGGACGGTTCAACTTCCTGACGCCGACCGAAACGCCGGTGATCGCCGTGACGGCCAATGCCCTGGGAGGGGATGAAGAACGGTTTCTCGAACTCGGTTTCGACGACTATCTGTCCAAGCCATTCCGCCAAAGCCAACTGCTCGCCATGCTTTCCAAACGATTGCGCCCCGCGGCGCCTGTGGATCCCGACAGCTCGCCCACCGGCGGCGTGGCCGCTCCGGCCCCCGCTGTTCCGGCGGCCGCCGCCGATGGCGTGCTCGATGCCGGCGCGCTCGACCGCCTGCGCGAGCTCGACCCGAGCGGCGAGAACCAGCTGCTCGAGCGGGTCATGAAGGCCTTCGACACCTCGCTCGAGCGTCTTCTCCCCCAATTGCAGGATGCTCAGGCGTCCCACGACTTGACGGGCATCCGGCACGTGGTACACACGCTGAAGTCGTCTTCCGCGAGCATCGGGGCCCTCAAGATGTCTCAAATCTGCGCAGAAATCGAAGCCATGGTGCGCCGCGAGGCGACGCAGGGCATGGACGATCGCATCGTGGCGCTGCAGGCCGAGGTGGTGATCGTCGTGGCTGCCACTCGCCGGTTGCTGGGCCGCTGAGTTCATGAGCTCGAGCGCGCCGCTGCCCGACGACGACCTGCTCGGGCAGCCGCGCGTGCTGCTGGTGGACGACGACGAGGTCAACCTGCTGCTCACCGCCATCGCGCTGCGCGAGCGCGGTTTCGCGATCACCGAGGCCACCAGCGGCGAGCGCGCGATCCAGATCCTGGCCGACTGGTCGCCCGACGTCGTCGTGCTGGACGCGCTGATGCCCGGGCTGGACGGCTTCGAGACCTGCCGCGAGCTGCGCTCGCTGCCGGGCTTCGAGTCGATGCCGGTGCTGATGCTGACCGGGCTCGACGACGACGCGTCGATCACCCGCGCCTACGAGGCCGGCGCCACCGATTTCTTCGTCAAGTCGACCCACTGGAGCCTGCTGGCCGGCCGGCTGCGCTACCTGCTGCGCTCGTCGCGCACCCGCCAGGAGCTGGAACGCAGCAAGTCGAAGCTCGCGCGCGCGCAGGACCTGGCGCGCATGGGCAGCTTCGACTGGCACCGCGGCCACGGCAACCCGCTGTTCTCGGTCGAGGGGCTGCGGGTGTTCGGCCTCGGCCCGGGCGACACGCCGAGCATGCGGGCGCTGCTGCGCATGGTGCCGAACGAAGAGCGCGCCGGCTTCGTGACGATCCTGCACGAGGTGATCCGCCACAGCTCGGTGCTGGCCACCGACATCCCGGTCACGCTGCCCGACGCCCGCCAGCGCATCATCCACGTCGAGGCCGAGCCGGAGTTCAACGAGCACGGCAACCTCTCCGGCTACACCGGCATCGTGCAGGACGTGACCGACCGCCGCATGGCGGAAGACAAGATCCGCCACCTCGCCAACTTCGACGCGCTGACCGGCCTGCCGAACCGCCGCCAGCTGATCTGGCGCACCGAGCGCGCGCTGGAGCATGCGCGCCGGCTGAACCACCCGGTCGGGCTGCTGCTGATCGACCTCGACCGCTTCAAGGTGATCAACGACACGCTCGGCCACGGTGCTGGCGACGAACTGCTGATGGAGGTGTCGCGCCGGCTGCGCTCGTGCGTACGCCACTCCGACCAGGTGATGGAGAGCGCCGTCGAATCGATGGGCTCGCGCTCGCACCGCACGCTGGAGGCCGTCGGCCGGCTCGGCGGCGACGAGTTCGTCGCGCTGCTGCCCGAGGTGTCCGACGAATCCGATGCCGAGCGGGTCGCCGCGCGCGTGCTCGACGTGATGCGCGAGCCGATCTTCGTCGGCGGCCAGGAGTGCTTCGTCACCGCGAGCGTCGGCATCGCGATGTTCCCGCGCGACGGCCAGACGGTGGCCGACCTGATGCGCAACTCCGACGTGGCGATGTACTCGGTGAAGGCGCAGGGCCGCAATGCCGCGCTGCTGTACCGCCCGGCGCTGGCCGGCAAGGGCCGCGAGAAGCTCGAGCTCGAGAGCGCGCTGCACAAGGCCATCGAGCGCAACGAGCTGGTGCTGCACTACCAGCCCAAGGTCGACGTGCGCGGCGCGCGCATGGTGGGCGCCGAGGCGCTGATGCGCTGGCAGCGCGGCGGCGTGCTGGTGCCGCCGGGCGATTTCATCCCGCTGGCCGAGGAGACCGGCCTGATCATCCCGCTCAGCGAATGGGCGATCCGCGAGGCGGCGCGCCAGGCCCGGATCTGGCAGGACAGCTTCGGCTTCAGCGATTCGATCGCGGTGAACCTGCCGAACCGGCTGTTCGAGCGCACCGACCTGGTCGAGCACATCCACCAGGCCGTCACCGCGTACGGCGTGCCGCACCATGCGATCGAGCTGGAGATCACCGAGACGGGCCTGATGAAGGACCTGCAGAACGTGATCCCGACGCTGCACCGGCTCAACGAGATCGGCGTCGAGATCTCGATCGACGACTTCGGCACTGGCTACTCGTCGCTCGCCTACCTGACCACGCTGCCGATCAGCGAGCTGAAGATCGACCGCTCGTTCGTGCGCGATCTCGGCATGACGCCGCAGAGCTCGGCGGTGGTCACCGCGATCATCGCGCTGGCGCGCTCGCTCGGCCTGCGCGTGGTGGCCGAGGGCGTCGAGAACATGCGCCAGATGGAAGTGCTGCACCGGCTGGGCTGCGGAATGATGCAGGGCTTCCTGTTCAGCCGGGCGCTCGCGCCCGAGGCGCTGGAGCAGTGGCTGCAGCAGACGGTGCTGCCGCGCAAGGCGCCATGGATCGTCGACGCCGGCGAGGACGACGGGCTCACCGATTCGATCCGGGCCGGGCTGGAGCCGCGGCCGAACCGCCACTCACCCAAGTGATGCCCCCAGTGATGCCCCAAGTGATCTCTTCTCCTGCCCTCCCTCTCTTGCCCTGACCTGATCGATGGACACCAAACCCCAGGCGCCGCAGACGCCTGCCGTGCTGGCCAAGGCCGCGCTGCGCCGCCTCGTGGTCGACAAGCTGGAGCCGACGCCCGAGAACTACGCCCGGGCCTACCAGCTTGAATCCGGCGTCCAGCCGACGGCGGCGCGCACCCCGCCTGCCGCGGCGGCCGCCACCTCGGCGGTCGACAGCGCCGCCCAGGCCGCGGCGCTCGCCGGGCTGATCGAGCGCATCACCCGTGGCGTCGAGCGCGGCGGGCGCAACTGGACCGCGGCGCGCAAGAAGGACAGCCTGCAGCGGGTGCTGTCGAGCAGCCGCAGCGACGTGCAGCGGCTGCAGCAGCGGCTGGGCCAGCTGATGGGCAGCTGGGAGAGCGATACGGTCGACGACATGGTCGATGCCGATGACAGCCTCACGCACCCGGCGCCGCTCGATGCGCTGCCGCCGGCCGCGCCATCGTCCGCACCCGTTGCCGAGCCCGTGCCGGCCGATGTGGTGTTCCCGCTGTGGCAACGCGTCGCCGACGGCCTGAGCGGCACCGTGCAACTCGCGCTGCCGCCGCCGCCGGCCCCGAGCGCCGAGCTGTCGCGCCAGCTGGCCGAACTGCTCGCGCAGCTCGAAGAACCGGGCCCGACGGCGTTGCAGGCCGACGAGTTCGACGCGCTGTGCGAGCGCGCGCGCCGCATGCTGGCGCACCGCCATCACTTCGTCGACCAGCTGAGCGGGCTGTGCCAGGAGCTCACCGCGAGCCTGGCCGAGCTGGCCGAGGACGACAGCTGGGCGCGCGGCCAGGTCGACGCGATGAAGCTGCAGATCGACGGCGGCCTGACGGCGCGCAGCGTGCGCTCGGTCAGCGAGCTGCTGGGCCACACCCGCCAGCGCCAGCACCAGCTGCGCGAGGACCGGGCGCGCGCCCGCGACGCGCTGAAGCTGCTGATCAACCGCATGCTCAGCGAGCTGGGCGAGCTGGGCCAGCACACCGGCCGCTTCCACGAGAGCGTCGGCCGCTATGCCGACACCATCGAGAAGGCCGATTCGCTCGAGAGCCTGGCCGGCGTCGTGCGCGAGATGGTCGAGGAGAGCCGCACCGTGCAGTCGCTGGTCAGCCAGGCGCAGGGCCGGCTCGAGTCGGAGCATGCGAAGGCGGTCGGCCTGTCCGAGCGCGTGGCCGAGCTCGAAGGCGAGCTGCGGCGGCTGTCGGAAGAGGTGTCGACCGACCAGCTCACGCAGATCGCCAACCGCCGCGGCCTGATGCAGGCGTTCGACGCCGAGAAGGCACGCATGGAGCGCGGCCAGACCGAGCTGTCGATCGGCCTGCTGGACGTCGACAACTTCAAGCGCCTGAACGACGAGCTGGGCCATGCGGCCGGCGACATCGCGCTGAAGTCGCTGGCCGAGGTGGTCAGCAAGGCGCTGCGCCCGACCGACCTGGTGGCGCGCTACGGCGGCGAGGAGTTCGTCGTGCTGCTGCCCGACACCCCGGTGCAGGAGGGCGAGCAGATCCTGACGCGCCTGCAGCGCTCGCTGTCCGGCGGGCTCTTCATGCACGAGCAGCGCCAGGTCTTCGTCACCTTCTCGGCCGGCGTCACGCTGTACCGGCAGGGCGAGGCCATCGAGGCCGCGCTCGAACGCGCCGACGAAGCGCTCTACGAGGCGAAGCGAACCGGTAAGAACCGGACGTGTGTCGGATAAAAGCTTGTCGAATCTACCGGTCACCTGTGTCCAACGGTGACCGGAACCGGGCTTTCTGACAGGAAGGTCGCCCGTATTCACCCTCTGGCGCGGCGAGAGAAATTCAGTTACAGCGCGCGGGCAAGTTGGCACGCCTCGTGCGTGGGAGGTTCGTGAAATTTCCAACGGACCTCCCCCATGTTCGAAGAACGCAGCCATAGGCAGTTGTTCCTCGGAGCACCGCCCTCCGTCACCTCCTTCATCGCCGCGGTGATGGAGCCGTTGCTGACGGTGCTGTGCTATCTCGCCGTCAGCAGCGTGTTCGACGAGCCGGTCGAGCGGCCGGCACTGACGCTGTGCATGCTCGTGCTCGTGTTGAGCTTCCCCGGCGTGAACCGCTTCAAGGACCGCAGCCTGAACGCAGCCATCGACATCCTCAGCGCGTGGATTGCGCTGCTGGGCATCCTGGTGCTGTGCGGTTATGCGACCGACAGCCTGAAGTTCTTCGAGTGGCGGGTGCTGGCCTGGTGGGCCGGGCTGACGCCGGTCGTGCAATGGATCGCGGTGCGCGGGGGCAAGGAGGCGCTGCGGCGCCTCGCGCTGCGGCCGGAATACCGCCGACCCGCGGTGGTGGTGGGGGCCGGGCCGCTCGGGGCCAAGGTGCTGGAGTCGCTGAAGGCGCGCAGTTCGTTCGGGCAGGACTTCGTCGGCTTCTTCGAGGACCGTTCGCCGGATCGCCTGCACCCCGATGCGCGCGAGCATGTGAAGGGCCGCTTCGAGGACCTGGCCGAGTGGGTGCGCCGCCACGGTGTGCGCGATGTCTACATCACGCTGCCGCTGACGTCGCAGCCGCGCATCGTGAACCTGCTGGCCTCGCTGCAGGACACGACCGCCTCGGTGTACTACGCGCCCGACGTGTTCGGCGTCAGCGTGATCCAGGGGCGCCTGCAGGACATGGCCGGCGTGCCGGTGGTGAGCCTGCTGGAGTCGCCGTTCACCGGCACCAATGACCTGGTCAAGCGATTCAGCGACATCGTGCTGGCGTCGCTGATCCTGCTGCTGATCTCGCCGGTGATGGCGGCGCTGGCAATCGGCGTGAAGCTGAGTTCGCCCGGGCCGGTGATCTTCCGCCAGAAGCGCAACGGGCTGGATGGCGAGGAGATCGAGGTCTACAAGTTCCGCTCGATGACGACGCAGGACAACGGCGCGGTGGTGAAGCAGGCCACGCGCGGCGATGCGCGCATCACGCCGTTCGGCGCGTTCATCCGCAAGACCTCGCTCGACGAACTGCCGCAGCTGATCAACGTGCTGCAGGGGCGCATGAGCATCGTCGGGCCGCGCCCGCATGCGGTGGCGCACAACGAGCAGTACCGCAAGATGATCCAGGCCTACATGGTGCGGCACAAGGTGCGCCCGGGCATCACCGGCTGGGCGCAGGTGAACGGCTTTCGCGGCGAGACCGACACGCTGGACAAGATGGCCGCGCGCGTCGAGTACGACCTGGAGTACCTGCGCAACTGGTCGATCGGGCTGGACCTGATGATCATCGTGCGCACCGTGCGGCTCGTCCTCTTCGACCGCAACGCATATTGATGTGGGCCCCCCAGTCGCTTCGCTCCTGCCCCCGAGGGGCGCCACCCGGCGGCCCGGCGAAGCCGGTTCCGCGGGCGTTGCTTGATCGTTCTTTTGTATTTGGTGTACCTATGCGTCGTTCTTCCGTTGCCGTCCTCGTGCTGACCGGTCTTGCCGGCGCTGCCCATGCGGGCGATGAATCCGATCCGTACGTGTTCGGCATCAGCCAGGCCATCTCGGCCGACAACAACCTGTTCCGCGCGCCCGATGGCGAGCCGGCGGCGCGCGATGCGGTGTCGTCGACCGGGCTGCGCGCCGCGATCGACCAGCCGTTCGGCCGGCAGCGTTTCACGGCCGGGCTCGAAGCCAACATCAACCGCTACAAGAACAACACGCAGCTGAACAACACCGACCACCGGCTGTCGGCGCGGCTCGACTGGTCGACCATCGAGCGCGTGTCGGGCGAGCTGACGGCCGAGCAGCGCAGCAGCCTGTACCGTTATGACCTCGACAGCCAGAACCGCTACACCGGCAAAAACCAGCTGCGCACGACGGGCGCCGGGCTGCAGGTGCGCGTGGGCGTCGTCACCGCGTGGACGCTGGAGGGCGGCTGGGCCGGCAACCAGAGCCGCTATTCGGCTGACGAGTTCAGCAACCGCGACGTGCGCCAGCAGACGGTGAACGCCGGCGTGCGCTGGGCCGACTCCGACGCGCTGAGCGTGCGGCTCGGTGGCCGGCACACCGAAGGGCGCTTTCCGAACTTCGGCGTCGAGCCGGACGAGTTCCGCCGCAATGACGTGGACCTGAGCCTGCTCGCCAAGCCGAACGCGCTGAGCACGCTGAACGCGCGCGTCAGCGCGACGCGCGAGAACCACACGGTGCAATCGCAGCGCGACACCCACACCTGGACCGGCGCGCTCGGCTGGAACTGGCAGGCCACCGGCAAGCTGAACTTCGACACGCAGCTCTCGCGCGACAGCAGCGTGGGCAGCAGCACCTTCGGCACGGCGCTCAACGAGATCGATTCGAGCGACACGCGGGTCAGCCACAGCCTGCAATTGAAGGCGCGCTGGGACGCGACCGCGAAGATCCAGCTCACCGCGCAGGGCGGCTACACCCGGCGCAAGCTGGACAACGCCTTCATCGCCAACGGCGTGACCGCGCCGGCCGAGGGCGAGGACAACACCACCACCTACGGCCTCGGCATCGCGTGGCAGCCGCTGCGCAGCCTGCAGTTCGCGTGCAACGTGGGCCACGAACGCCGTCAGATCGTCGGCGACAACCTGTCGATCACCTACCCCTACCGCGCGACCACCGGGAGCTGTTCCGGGCAAGTCAGCCTGCGCTGAGTCCGACGCCTTGTCGGATGGCGTGACGCGATGTGCCGCGGCGCCCTGAATTCATGCTGCATTGCACCACGCCAGGGAAATTCGCCCAGGCATGGACCATGCTGATGTGTCGACTTGAAGGCAGTTTGCAGCCACTTGCAAGCAGTAACGAAGCGATACAGGGCGGAAATCGGCAAGCTTGGGCTGCCGAAAGGTAGTTGCTGCGGCAAATTCGGCCGCTTTTGAGGGGCAAAGAGCGGTTCGAAGTGAAGCCGGCTGGGCATGCCGGCTGCCTCTTGCCCTGTGCGCCTCGATCGACCCCCCTTGAACTGGGGATGGGATCTGAAAGTGGCGTGTGTCTTGCATACGGGAAAGCACCTAATCACCAGGAGGTATCCATGAAGAAGTTTCTAGTTTCACTGGCCCTGACCGCGATGACCTTCGCGACCGGGTCGGCGTTCGCCAGCAGCGAGAGCTGCGACGATCCGCTGAAGAGCAAGCTGGGTCAGAGCTTCTGCTACGAGGTGTTCGATGACCTCGCGCCGGGGCTGTACAACGTGAGCTTCGAATATGAAGCGCACAAGCTGGGCAACAATCCGCTGGACCGCACGCTGGACTTCGCGTTCCTGTTCGACAGCCAGAAGGGCCCGGGCACGTTTGACCAGCTGTCCGACTCGACGAAGACGACCGGTTGGAACACGTACTCGTTCGTGACGAAGGCAGGCGGCGACAGCTTCCTGATCTTCGCGCTGCTGGGCGTGTACCCGCAGAAGTTCAGCCTGGCGCTGCAGAACATCACCGTCACGGCCGTTCCGGAACCGGCGACGTACGCGATGCTGCTGGCCGGCCTGGGCGCGATCGTGTTCGTGTCGCGCCGCCGTCGTCCGCAAGAGTAAGGTTCGGGCCTCATACGAGGCTCTGACGAAAGGCCTCGCAGCGCAAACTGCGAGGCCTTTTTCGTTTTCGTGCGGCTGAGTTGAGCGGAAAGGCGCGGGTGGGGAGGCTGTGGCGCGCCGTCGGGTGCGGTCATCGCCCCTGGCGGGGCGCTGACTCCCCTGCGCTGGCTGGTTTCAAGGCCCGTCGCCCAAACTCCCGCCACTCACTTCGTTCGTTGTGGTCAAACAGTGGGCGACAGTCAGTGCACGAAGCGTGCTGCGCACGCGGGCCATGAAACCAGCCAGCTC
>Ga0075370_10000978_pt1 | contig 11818 bp, 9 predicted proteins | sample EndMethybrTD3035_FD_71398 | JGI IMG/M metagenome (GOLD analysis project Ga0075370, IMG submission 71398) | Populus endosphere microbial communities from Tennessee, USA - Endosphere MetaG P. TD hybrid TD303-5 | ecosystem: Host-associated > Plants > Roots > Endosphere | place: USA: Tennessee... | reverse complement strand
CGGTGCTGCCGACCAGCGGGTGGTCGCGCAGGGTCGCGAACTGTTCCGCAAGATATGGGCCAACGTCCTCGCGCACGTGCTCGACGAGCTTGAGCTGCTGGATGAGCTTGATGTTGGCGACGGCCACCGCACACGCCACCGGGTGGCCGGAGTAGGTGTAGCCGTGGTTGAAGTCGCCGCCTTGCTCGATCAGCACCTTGGCCACGCGGTCGCCGACCATCACGCCGCCGAGCGGCACGTAGCCGGAGGTGACGCCCTTGGCGAAGGTCATCAGGTCGGGCTTCGTTCCCATGGTCTCGCAACCGAACCACTGGCCGGTGCGGCCGAAGCCGCAGATGACCTCGTCGCTCACGAGCAGGATGCCGTACTGGTCGCAGATGCGCTGGATCTCGGGCCAGTAGGTCGGAGGCGGGACGATCACGCCGCCCGCACCCTGGACCGGCTCGCCGATGAAGGCGGCCACCTTCTCGGGGCCGACCTCGAGGATCTTGGCCTCGAGCCAGCCGGCGGCGACCTTGCCGAACTCGGCCGGGTCCATCCCCTTGCCGTTCTCGAACCAGTACGGCTGGTCGATGTGCACGATGTTGGGGATCGGCAGGCCGCCTTGCGCGTGCATGCCGCTCATGCCGCCCAGCGATGCACCGGCCATGGTCGAGCCGTGGTAGCCGTTCTGGCGGCCGATGATGACCTGGCGCGCGGGCTGGCCCAGGATGTCCCAGTAGCGCCGCACCATTCGCACGATGGTGTCGTTGCTCTCCGATCCGGAGCTCGAATAGAAGACGTGCTGGAACTGCGGCGGCGAGACCTGTGCCAGCAGCTCGGCCAGCTCGATGGCCGGCGGCGTGGCCGTCTGGAAGAAGGCGTTGTAGAAGGGCAGCTCCTTCATCTGCCGGGTCGCCGCGTCGATCAGCGCCTGCTGGCCGTAGCCCACGTTGACGCACCACAGCCCGCTCATCGCGTCGAGGATCTTCTTGCCCTCGCTGTCCCAGAGGTAGATGCCTTCGGCCCGCGTGATGATGCGCGAGCCCTTCTGCGCCAGCGAGGCGAAGTCGGTGAAGGGATGCAGGAAGTGGGCGGTGTCGGCCTGTTGCCACTCTCGCGTCGTGCGCTTGCTGGCAACAGCAGGTGCCTGGATGGTGATGTTGCTCATGTTGAAGTCCTTCAGACGTGCAGGAGGAGGTGCTCGCGCTCCCACGGCGAAATCACCTTCATGAACTCGGCGTGCTCGATCTCCTTGACCTCGGTGTAGACGGTGACGAAGGAAGCGCCCAGCACCTCCGCCAGCGCCTTCTCCTCGCGCAGCAGGTGCAGGGCTTCGCCCAGGCTGCGGGGCAGCTGGTAGTCACCCAGGTAGGCGTCGCCCTTGCACTCGGGAGAAGGCGCGATCCGGTTCTTGATGCCCAGGTAGCCGCAGGCGAGCGTGGCGGCCAGGGCGACGTACGGATTCGCGTCGGCGCCGATCACGCGGTTCTCGATGCGGCGCGCATTCGGCGAAGCCACCGGCGAGCGGATGCCGACGGTGCGGTTGTCCGTGCCCCACTGGATGTTGATCGGCGCGGCGGTGAAGCGGGCGAGCCGTCGGTAGCTGTTCACGTAGGGCGCGAACAGCGCCATGGCGGCGGGGATGTACTTCTGCAGGCCGCCGATGTACCAGTAGAACTCGTCGCTGGCCGTGCCGTCCTCCTTGCTGAACAGGTTGCGGCCGGTGCGCTTGTTGATCAGGCTCTGGTGGATGTGCATGGCGCTGCCCGGCTCGCCGGCGATGGGCTTGGCCATGAAGGTGGCGAACATGTTGTGGCGCAGCGCCGCCTCGCGCACCGTGCGCTTGAAGAAGAAGACCTCGTCGGCCAGGCCCAGCGGATGGGCGTGGAAGAAGTTGATCTCCATCTGGCCGGCACCGATCTCGTGGATCAGGGTGTCGACGTTGAGCTCCATCTTTTCGCAGTAGTCGTAGACGTCCTCGAACAGCGGATCGAACTCGTTGACGGCATCGATCGAGTAGGCCTGGCGCGACGTCTCGGACCGTCCGCTGCGGCCGACGGGCGGCTTCAGCGGCATGTCCGGGTCGGTATTGCGCGCCACCAGGTAGAACTCCAGCTCCGGCGCGACGACCGGATCCCAGCCCTCGGCCTCGTAGAGGTCGCACACTCTGCGCAATACCGACCGCGGCGCGAACGGCACCAGCTTCCCGTCGCGGTCGTAGCAGTCGTGGATGACCTGTGCCGTGGGGTCGGTGGCCCAGGGCACGATGCGCACGGTGGCCGGGTCCGGCCGCAGATGCATGTCGCGGTCGGTGGGGTTGATGACGTCGTAGTACGGGCCTTCGTCGGGGAACTCGCCCGTCACGCCCATGGCGACCACCGCCTCGGGCAGCCGCATGCCGCGGTCTTCGGTGAACTTCTCGCGCGGCAGGATCTTGCCGCGGGCCACGCCGGTGAGGTCGGGCACGAGGCACTCGATCTCGGTGACGCGGTTTTGGTTGAGCCACTGTTCGAGCTCGCTGAAACTGAAGTGTTCTCTGCTGGCCATGGTGGCACCTGCTTTGGTTATGGAATCCCCCGGCGCGTGCCGGAGCGTGGGGCCTCGTGCAGGCCCCGCATGCGATGCGGGTCGAGCGGCCCTACGGGTGCGGGCCGCGACGGCCTTCGCGGTAGCGGCGGCAGGCCTCGCCGAAGGCGGTGAGCAGCTTCATCGAGACCGGGTTCTGCGCGGCCAGCCACTCCGGGTGCCACTGCACGCACATCGTGAATCCGCTCGACTCGGCGACCGAGAAGGCCTCGACCACCCCGTCGGGCGCGCGCGCCTCCACGCGCAGGCCGTCGGCGAGGCGGTTCACCGCCTGGCCGTGGACCGAATTCACCTCGAAGCGCGGCTGCCCGACGATGGAGCCCAGCAGCCCGCCTTCGGTGACCATGACGTCGTGCGCCGGCCCGTAGACCTCTTCCGCGGGCGCGCCATCGGCACCGCGGTGGTCGTCGTGGCCCTCGATCCGGTGCACCGCCTGGTGCAGCGAACCGCCCAGCGCCACGTTGGCCTCCTGGGTGCCGCGGCAGATGGTGAACAGCGGGATGCCGCGGTCTATGACCCGGCGGATCAGCGGCAGCGTCCAGCTGTCGCGCAGCGGGTCCAGCGGCAGGGAAGGGTCCAGCACCTCTTCGCCGAAATGGCTCGGGTGCACGTTCGAAGGCGAGCCCGTCAGCAGCACGCCGTCGGCCAGGTCGAGCAGGACGTCGATCTCCGCCTCCTCGGCCGAGGGCACGATCATCGGCAGGCCTCCGGCCAGGCGCACGGCGTCGAGGTACTTCTTGCCGGCGATGTGGAAGGGATGCTCGCCGAGCATGCGGTTGCAGGCGGGCACCAGCACCACCGGCTTGGCGGCGGCCGCCGCGGCGTCTTCGGGCTGGATGCCGGTGAGGGCTTGGGGCGTGGTCATGTCGTTCATCCGAGCAGGTCCCGCAGTCGATACCAGGCCATGCCGAGCACCAACGCCGGGGTGCGTAGCCAGCGGCCTCCCGGGAAGGCATGGTGCTTCAGGCGGGCGAAAACGTCAAAGCGGGAGGCGTCGCCGCTCATCGCCTCGGCCACCAGCTTGCCGGCCAGGCCGGTCAGCGCAAGGCCGTGGCCGGAGAATCCTTGGAGGTAGTACAGGTTGGGCGATAGGCGGCCGAAATCGGGTGCACGGTTCATCGTGATGTCGACGAATCCTCCCCAGGCGTGGTCGACGCCGATGCCGGCCAGCTGTGGGAAGGTGCCTACCATCCGGTCGCGCATGCCTTGCGCCAGGTTCCGAGGCGTGAGGGTGCTGTAGCTGACGCGGCCGCCGTAGAGCAGCCGGTTGTCGTTGGTCGGGCGGAAGTAGTCGAGCACGAAGTTGGTGTCACACACCGCCGAGCGAGTAGGCACCAGGGAGTCGCACAGCGCGCCATCGATCGGTGCGGAGCAGACGATGTAGGTGCCGACCGGCATGATGCGGTCTTCCAGCTTCGGCGAGACGCCTTGCAGGTAGACGTTGCCGGCCAGCAGCGCCTGCTTGGCGTTCACCTGGCCTTGCGCCGTGCGGACGCGAACGCCGCCGGCGTGCGGCTCGACGGCCGTGACATGCGTGTTCTCGTGCAGCCGCGCGCCGGCGCGCGTCGCCGCCGCGGCCACCCCGAGCGAATACTTCAGCGGATGCAGGTGCCCGGAGCGCGGATCGTGGATGCCGCCCTTGTAGCGCGGGCTGTCTATCCAGCGGCGGACGTCGGCTTCGGGGATGCGCGTGAACCCGGCGCCGTAGACCTCGTCCATCCGGTCGGCCCAGCGGCTCAGGTCCTCCGCCTTGCCGCGGCTGGTCGCCAGGCCGAGATAGCCGTCGCGCCAGTCACAGTCGATCTCATGGTCGGCCATGCGCCGGCGGATGAGATCCAGCGCCTCGATCGACATGTCCCACACGCGGCGGGCTTCTTCCAGCCCGACCTGCGCTTCGATGGTTTCCTGGTCGCAGGCCAGGCCGTGGATGGCCTGCCCGCCGTTGCGTCCGCTGGCGCCCCAGCCGACTTCCCTGGCCTCCAGCAGCACCGTGTCGAATCCCTTGCCGGCCAGTTCGAGCGCGGCACTGAGGCCGGCCAGGCCGCCCCCGACGACAGCCACGTCGCAATCGACGTCTGCCGACAACGCGGGATGCCCGGGCCCTCGCCGCACGGTGGCGGCGTAATACGAGTCGCGGGCGAGATCGCGGTCGATGCTGAGGAAACTCATACGGTATGCGCTAGGCAAGCCCTCGGTGTGTTGATCTTCCCGTCGGATGCAGGTTTCAGGCCACCCGCTTGATGGCGGTGGCCAGCGTGCCGACGATCTGGTCGATCTGTGGCCGCTCGATGATCAGCGGCGGCGACAGGGCGATGGTGTCGCCGGTGGTGCGGATCAGCACGCCGGCCTGGAAGCAATCGAGGAACACGTCGAAGGCCCGCTGTCCCGGCGCATCGGTGCGCGGCGCCAGCTCAATACCGCCGACCAGGCCGATGTTGCGGATGTCGATGACGTTCGGCAATCCCTTGAGCGAGTGCAGCGCCTCGGCAAAGTAACCCTGCAGTTGAGCGGCCCGCGTGAGCAGGCCTTCCTCGCGGTAGGTGTCCAGCGAGGCGAGCCCGGCCGCGCAGGCCAGCGGATGCGCCGAGTAGGTGTAGCCGTGGAAGAACTCGATCAGGTGCTCCGGGCCCTGCATGAAGGTCTGGTGGATGGCTTCCTTGACGATCACGGCGCCGGCCGGCACGCAGCCGTTGGTCAGGCCCTTGGCGCAGGTGATGAGGTCGGGCGTGACGCCGAAGGTCTGGGCCGCGAAGGGCGAGCCGGTGCGGCCGAAGCCGGTGATGACCTCGTCGAAGATCAGCAGGATGCCGTGCTTGTCGCAGATCTCCCGCAGGCGCTGCAGGTAGCCCACCGGAGGCACCAGCACGCCGGTGGAGCCGGCCACCGGCTCGACGATGACGGCGGCGATGGTCGAGGCATCGTGCAGGGCGACCAGGCGCTCCAGGTCGTCGGCCAGCTCGGCCCCATGCTGGGGCTGGCCCACGCTGAAGGCGTTGCGGGCCGGATCGTGCGTGTGGCGGATGTGGTCCACGCCGGCCAGCATCGCGCCGAACATCTTGCGGTTGGCCACCATGCCGCCCACCGAGATGCCGCCGAAGTTGACGCCGTGGTAGCCCCGCTCGCGCCCGATCAGGCGGGTGCGCTGGCCCTCGCCGCGCACGCGGTGGTAGGCGAGCGCGATCTTGAGCGCCGTGTCGACCGACTCGGAGCCCGAGTTGGTGAAGAAGACCTTGTTCATGCCGGCGGGCGCCAGCTCGGCCACCCGCGCGGCCAGCTCGAAGGCCTTGGGATGGCCCATCTGGAACGGCGGCGCGTAGTCCAGCTCCGCCGCCTGGCTGGCGATGGCCTGCACGATCTTCGGACGCGCGTGGCCGGCATTGACGCACCACAGGCCGGCCACGCCGTCGAGCACCTGGCGGCCGTCATCCGTCCAGTAATGCATGCCCGAGGCCTTGGTGAACAGGCGGGGCGCCTTCTTGAACTGGCGGTTGGCCGTGAAGGGCATCCAGTAGGCGTCGAGCGAAGCGTCTTGCGTCATGGTCATAGGGCTGTGAGTCTATGTAAACGGCCGCGCAATGTGCTTGCGCGATCCACGAGGAGGAACCCTGGGCGGCGCAATAAAATGCGAAGCCACCCGGGGTACATTGAAACGATATGCGAGAGACAACGAAAACACCGCAATTGGATGCGATCGACCGCCTCATCCTGCAAGAGCTCCAGGCCGACGGGAAGCTGTCGAACGTGGAGCTCGCCCAGAGAGTGCACCTGTCGCCTTCGGCCTGCCTGAGGCGGGTCAAGCAACTGGAAGACGAAGGGGTCATCGCGCAGTACGTGGCGCTGCTCAACCCCAAGGCCATCGGGCAGCACGGCACCAGCTTCACGATCATCAACCTCGAGAACATGAGCAACGGCCTGCTGCATGCCTTCGAGCAGGCGGTGCGCGACGAGCCGCAGGTGCTGGATTGCTACTACGTCGCCGGCTCCAACGATTACCTCATCCGGTTCTCGTACCGCGACGCCGAGGACCTGGAGCGCTTCCACACCGAGGTGCTGATGCGCCTGCCGGGGGTGGAGCGCTCGAACTCGATGCTGGTGTTGCGGACGGTGAAGAAGACGACCGCCCTGCCGGTGGGCGGGGACAACTGAATCAAGCCGCCGCCGTGGACTCCCTCACCACCAGCAGAGGCGGCGGCAGGGCGACATCGGGCGAGCGGCCGGCCAGCAGCTCCAGCATGGCGGCGGCCGCGAGCTTGCCGAGCTCGTAGATGGGCTGGCGCACGCTGGTCAAGGGCGGCACGGAGTAGGCCGAGCTGGGCAGGTCGTCGAATCCGATCAGCGACACGTCCTGGGGAATGCGCAGCCCCCGCCGGTACAGGGCGAGCGCCGCGCCCACGCCCATCTGGTCATTGGAGGCGAAGATGGCCGTGAAGCCCGGGCCGGTCTCGAGCAGCCGCTCGACACTGTGCAGACCCGACTCCTCCAGGTAGTTGCCGTCCAGCACGAGAGCCTCGTCGACGGGCACCCCGGCGGCCGAAAGGGCGGCCCGGAAGCCACGCTCGCGAGCCTGGGCGTCCGGGTGCAACGGGTCGCCTCGGATGAAGGCGATGCGCCTGTGCCCCAGCTGCAGCAGGTGTTCGGCGGCCATTCGGGCGCCGGCCTCGTCGTCGAAATCGAGCGAGAACAATCCCGGTGCGACCAGGCGGCGCCCCGTGATCACCACCGGCAGACCCGCGGCGACCGCTTCCAGGGCACTGTCGCTCATGCGTCCCGTCAGGACGATGAGGCCGTCGACCCGGCGCGAGCGCAGGACATCGACGCATTGCTTCTCGGCCAATGCGTCCCACTGGCCACTGGCGAACAATGGCATGTAGCCGGCGGGCTGGAGCGTGTCCTCGATGCCGCGCAGCGCACCGCCGTAGAAGGGCGAGTCGATCGCCTGGGTGACCACCCCGACGCTCAAGGTTCGCCCGCCCGCGAGGCCGCGTGCGACCGGATTGGGAACGAACCCGAGTTCGGCGATCGCATCGGCCACGGCTTTCTGCTTGTCCGGGCTGACGACGGCGGTGCCGTTCAGGATGCGCGATACGGTGCTGGGCGACACGCCCGCCCGCTCGGCCACCTGCTGCAAGGTGACGACGCCAGTCTGGCTGGCGGCGGCGGCACGCGGACTACGCCGCGTGGCGGGCGGGGAGCTCATCGCGGCAGTTTATGTTCGCGGGGGTGCCGCGGGATGAGGGAAAGCTGCAGGCCGTGGACGTCACGCCCGCAGGCCGGCGCTGCCGGGCAGGACACCCAGCCGGCGTGCCTCGGGATACACGACGCTCTCTTCGAGTGCGATGTGCTCGCGGTAGAGCGCGCAATAGACCTCTGCGGCCGCAGCCAGCGCCGGCACGTCGACGCCACCTATGCCGCAGGCCACCGCGTCCAGCTGCGGGCCCAGCTCCAGCCAGTCCTGCTCGAGCCAGCCATGGTCCTGTTGCAGGCGACGCACGTGCTGGATGAGCTCGGCATCGGCGCTGGCCAGCAACGCCGGGAAGACGGCGCGCTCTTCGTCGGCATGATGGCTGCGCCCGGTTTCGTCCAGAAAACGGGTGAGCGAATGGGCAATGGCGCGCAATTCAGGCGTGGCGCCCTGTTCCGCTATGTCACGCAAGAGGCGCGTCAGCTGGTCCAGGGCCAGCAGCAGGTCGTGGTGGGTCGACGACAGGGCCTCGCGCGAAGGCATGGCCGGAGAAGGCGGGCGGTCGAGGCGGCTGGCGACAGGAGCGAGTTGCATGGCGGACCTTCTTCGATGGCTTGGATCCATTCTTGGCGGCGGCCGGGGCGATCGGATTGAGGTTGGTCAACCGTGGCTCAGGCAGGCGCTTTTTGCATGCCGCGATTTTCAGTTCGCATTGTGAAAAGCTCCCATGCTGCATTGCAGCAGCTTTTTTCATGATGAAACCGCCGAATTCGCATTGCGAAATTGATGATGCAAGTCATTGATTTTGCTGAGACAAAATTAGTGTCTTATATAAGACATAAGTCTTCCATGGAACGCGCGGTCGTCGTACGCTTGAGCCCAGCAAGTTCCAACTTTCCCCGCCTCTGAAGGAGATCGACATGACCCAACCGACCCGCGAACAACAGATCGCCGCCCTCGAAAAGGACTGGGCCGAGAACCCCCGCTGGAAAGGCATCAAGCGCGGCTACACGGCCGCCGACGTCGTTCGCCTGCGCGGATCTCTGCAGATCGAGCACACCATTGCCAAGCGCGGAGCCGAGAAGCTGTGGAACTCGATCAACACCGAGCCCTTCGTCAATGCGCTGGGCGCCCTGACCGGCAACCAGGCGATGCAGCAGGTCAAGGCCGGCCTGAAGGCGATCTACCTCTCGGGCTGGCAGGTCGCCGGTGACGCCAACTCCAACGGCGAGATGTACCCCGACCAGTCGCTGTACTCGGTCGATTCCGTGCCCAAGGTCGTCAAGAAGATCAACAACACCTTCCAGCGCGCCGACCAGATCCAGTGGAGCGAAGGCAAGGACGACATTGACTTCTTCGCTCCCATCGTGGCCGATGCGGAAGCCGGCTTCGGCGGCGTGCTGAACGCCTTCGAGCTGATGAAGGCCATGATCGAGGCGGGCGCCGCGGGCGTGCACTTCGAGGACCAGCTGGCGGCCGTCAAGAAGTGCGGCCACATGGGCGGCAAGGTGCTGGTGCCGACGCGTGAAGCGGTGAGCAAGCTGGTGGCCGCCCGACTGGCCGCCGACGTGATGGGCGTGCCGACCCTCCTCGTGGCCCGTACCGACGCCGAAGCCGCTGACCTGGTGACGAGCGACGTGGACGAGACCGACCAGCCCTTCTGCACCGGTGAGCGCACCGTCGAAGGCTTCTATCGCACCAAGCCCGGCCTGGAGCAGGCGGTGTCGCGCGGCCTGGCCTATGCGCCGTACGTCGACCTCGTGTGGTGCGAGACCGGCAAGCCGGACCTGGCCTATGCCAAGGCCTTCGCCGAGGCCATCCACGCCAAGTTCCCGGGCAAGCTGCTGGCCTACAACTGCTCGCCCAGCTTCAACTGGAAGAAGAACCTCGATGACGCGACCATCGCCAAGTTCCAGCGCGAGCTCGGCGCCATGGGCTACAAGTTCCAGTTCATCACGCTGGCCGGCTTCCACGCCCTGAACTACTCGATGTTCGACCTGGCCTACGGCTATGCCCGCAACAACATGAGCGCCTTCGTCGAGCTGCAGGAGCGCGAGTTCGCTGCCGCCGAGCGTGGCTTCACCGCGGTGAAGCACCAGCGCGAGGTGGGCACGGGTTACTTCGACGCGGTCACGACCACGATCGAGAAGGAATCCTCCACGGCCGCCTTGAAGGGTTCGACCGAGGACGAACAGTTCTTCGACCAGAAGCACGGGTAACGCCTGCGGCGTTACCCGTTCCGGGTGAACGTTGGGCTCCCCAGGCCCCCTCCAGGAGGGGGTTCCAGTTTGACTGACGAGACCGGGCCGACGCCCGGTCTTTTCACATCGACCCGTCGAGCATCGCTCGATAGTCGTCGACGCTCGCCAGGCGCGGGTTGGTCTTGTGGCAGTGGTCGACGAGGGCGTGCTCGATGATGTGGTCGAACATCGACTCGTCGACGCCCATCGCGCGCAGGCCGGTTGGCAGGCCCAGCCGGGCATTCATCGCCCGGATGGCTTCGCCGATCGCGCGGCCTTCGGAGTCGCACTCGGCCAGGCCCATCGCGTGCGCCATGCGTTGGAGCCGCTGTTCACGCTGGAGGGTCTCGGCGCCGGCATTGAAGGCCACGACCGCGGGCAGGAAGACGGCGTTGAGCGTGCCGTGGTGAAGCCGAGGGTTCAGCCCGCCCAGGCTGTGGCTGAGGGAATGCACGCAGCCCAGGCCCTTCTGGAAGGCCAGGGCGCCTTGCATGCTCGCGCTCATCATGTTCCAGCGCGCCTCGCGATCCGCGCCGTCGCGCGTGGCGCGCTCGATGTGCGCCCAGCCGCGCGCCAGGCCGTCCAGGGCGATGCCGTCCGCCGGTGGGTTCACGGCATGCGCCATGAAGGTCTCCATGCAGTGCGCGATGGCGTCCATGCCGGTGGCTGCGGTCAGGAGCGGCGGCAGGCCCAGCGTGAGCTCAGGGTCGAGCAGCGCCGCCTTCGGCATCAGGTTCCAGCTGTGGAAGCCCAGCTTCCGGCCATCGTCGACGATGAGGATAGCTCCTCGCGCCACCTCGCTGCCGGTGCCGGCGGTGGTGGGCACGGCGATCAGCGGCGCGACCGCCTCGCTGATCTTCGGGCTGCCACCGAGGATGGTGGCGTAGTCGGTCAACGGGCCGGGGTGGGTGGCCGCGATCGCCACGCCTTTGGCCAGGTCGATGCTGGAGCCGCCACCCACCGCGATGAGGCCGTCGCAACGGTGCTGCGCGTACACGGCAGTGGCCGCGCGCACGGCAGCCTCCGTCGGGTTGGGGGGCGTGGCGTCGAACACGGCGTGCTCCAGGCCATGCAGCGCTTCCTCGGCCTTGGCGAGCACGCCCGCGGCGCGCACGCCAGGGTCCGTGACGATCAGGGGGCGACGAATGCCCACGCGCTCGCACTCCTGCGGCAGCAGGCGCACGGCGCCGAAGTCGATCTCGATCTGGGTGAGGTACAGGATGCGGGCCATGTCTCGGCAATCCGGTTCGCTTCGAGGGAGCCAGTATGCTCAAGCGCTGGTTCCCGTGCCAATGAGGCCCACCCTGAGTCACCGACCTCCCACCTGCCTGCTCACGCCTGCCATGTCGGGCACGCTCGAACGCATCCAGCGACTCAAGCGGACACCGTTCCACCACATGAGCCCGGCCGACGCACGGGCGGCCTATCAAGCGGGGGCCGAAGTGCTGGAGCCGCCGCGCGCCCCGCTGCCGCGCGTCGAGAACTTCTCCATCCCCGCGGCCGACAGGTCGCCGCTACCGGCCCGGCTGTATGCCCCCAGTCATGAGCGGCTGCCCGTGCTGCTTTACCTGCATGGCGGCGGTTTCGTCATCGGCAACCTGGAGACGCATGACAGCCTGTGCCGCCAGTTGGCCCGGCGCAGCGGAGCGGCGGTGCTGGCGCTGGATTACCGACTCGCTCCCGAGCATCGCTTCCCGACCGCGGTGGACGACGCCTTTGCCGCGCTGCGCTGGCTGGCCGGCGACGGCTCCGCGTCGCTGGGGCTCGACGGCTCGCGCCTGGCGGTGGGCGGCGACAGTGCCGGCGGCACGCTGGCCGCGGTGTGCGC
>Ga0075370_10000977_pt1 | contig 11820 bp, 3 predicted proteins | sample EndMethybrTD3035_FD_71398 | JGI IMG/M metagenome (GOLD analysis project Ga0075370, IMG submission 71398) | Populus endosphere microbial communities from Tennessee, USA - Endosphere MetaG P. TD hybrid TD303-5 | ecosystem: Host-associated > Plants > Roots > Endosphere | place: USA: Tennessee... | reverse complement strand
CTCGTCATCGTCGACGAGCTCGCCGACCTGATGATGGTCGCGCCGCGCGACGTCGAGGACGCCGTCGTCCGGATCACCCAGCTCGCCCGGGCCGCCGGCATCCACCTGGTGCTCGCGACCCAGCGTCCGTCCGTGGACGTCGTCACCGGCCTGATCAAGGCCAACGTGCCGTCGCGACTCGCGTTCGCCACGTCCTCCGTGACCGACAGCCGGGTCATCCTCGACCAGCCGGGCGCCGAGAAGCTCGTGGGCCAGGGTGACGGTCTCTTCCTGCCGATGGGTGCCTCGAAGCCGGTCCGCGTCCAGGGCTCGTGGGTCACCGAGAGCGAGATCCACGCGGTCGTGAAGGCCTGCAAGACCCAGCTGGAGCCGACGTACCGCGAGGACGTCACCGCACCCGCGGCGAGCAAGCGCGAGCTGGACGACGACATCGGCGACGACATGGACCTGGTGATCCAGGCGATCGAGCTCGTGGTCTCCACGCAGTTCGGGTCCACCTCGATGCTGCAGCGCAAGCTCCGCGTCGGCTTCGCGAAGGCCGGCCGGCTCATGGACATCCTCGAGAGCCGCGGCATCGTCGGGCCGAGCGAGGGGTCGAAGGCCCGCGACGTGCTGATCAAGCCGGACGAGATCGACGCCGTGATCATGACCCTGGAGGCAGGGTCGTGATCGAGGTCCGGCGCAACCCGCGCGTCGCCGCGGTCGCCGCCGGCGTCACCGCGCTCGTGACCACTGCCTACTTCGTGCGGGCCCTCGGTGGCGGCAGCGCGGTCGACTGGCTGGTCCTCGTCGCCCTCGCCGGACTGACCGCGGTGCACCTGCACTCCTTGTACGACGCGCGCACGCCGTTGTTCGTCGCCGACGAGCTCGGCGTGCGGGTCCGGTCCGCCCGGACCTGGCGTGGCATGCCGTGGTCCGACCTCGAGGAGGTCGAGCACCTGCCGCGCCGTGGCCTGCTGCGCGACGGCCGGCTGATCCTGTTCCCCCAGGACGGCAGCGAGCACGTCGCGACGCCGCTCGGCCTGGTGACCTCGGTCAGCGGTGCCGACGGCGACCTGACCGCCGCACTCGCCGCGCTGGCGGGGGATCGGTGCGCGGTCGTCGAGATCGTCCCGACGGTGGACGACGCCGAGCCGGAGACCGAGGTCGCTCAGCCGCTCGTGCTCGCGAGCCCCACGCCGTCGGCTCTCCGCGAACCGAGCGCCGCCGTGCGGGTGGAGATCACCCACGACCGCCCCGAGCCCGAGCACGAGCCCGAGGCGACGATCGCGATCGAGGACACGGGGGTCCTCCGGTCCGAGGCGACCGTCCTGATCGGCGACCTCGCCGACGTCCCCATCGTCGACCCGGTCATCGGTCCGCAGCTGCGCGCCGCCCGCGAGCGCCTCCGACTCACCATCGACCAGCTCAGCGAGCGCACCCGGATCCGGCCGCACGTCATCGAGGCGCTGGAGATCGACGACTTCCTGCCGTGCGGCGGTGACTTCTACGCGCGGGGCCACCTCCGGACGCTCGCGAGGGTCCTCGGTCTCGACGCCGCGCCACTGCTCGCGACGTACGCCGACCGGTACGCCGACGCGCCGGTCGACCCGCGTCGTGTCTTCCAGGCCGAGCTCGCCACCAGCCGGGGTGGACCGCTGCGCGGCACTCGCGGCGGCCCGAACTGGTCGGTCCTCGTGGCCGCCGTGATGGCCTTCGTCCTCGTCTGGTCGATCGCCCGCCTGGTCATGGACGCCCCGCAGGGGGTCCCGGCCAGCCCGACCCTCGCCGACGGGTCAGCCGGCCTCACGAGTGGCGGCCAGCAGCAGGCGCCGCCGGTCGAGGTGCTGCTCACGGCCGCCGGGGGCGGCGCCCACGTCGTGGTCCGCGAGGTCGTCAGCGGCCGTGTGCTGTTCAAGGACTCGATCGCGTTCGGAGCCACCCAGCGACTGCGGGTCAGCCCCCCGGTCCGGGTCCAGACCAGCGACGGCTCCCTCGAGGTGACGGTGGACGGTCAGGAGCACGGCGCCATGGGGGAGACCGGCCGGCCGGCCCAGGACGTTTTCACCGTGCGCTGAACCTGCCGGTAGCCTCCTTTGGTGCTGTCCGTTGCTGTCGTGACCCTCGGTTGCGCCCGCAACGAGGTCGACTCCGAGGAGCTCGCCGGGCGTCTCGCCGCCGACGGGTTCGAGCTGGTCGACGACGCCGAGGACGCGGACACGGTCCTGGTCAACACCTGCGGCTTCGTCGAGGCAGCCAAGAAGGACAGTGTCGACGCGCTGCTCCAGGCCGCCGATCTGCGTGAGTCCGCGGGTGGTCGCGCCAAGGCCGTGGTCGCCGTCGGCTGCCTCGCCGAGCGGTACGGCGCCGAGCTGGCCGAGTCGCTGCCCGAGACCGACGCCGTGCTCGGCTTCGACGACTACCCGGACATCGCGAACCGGCTGCGCGCGATCGTGGCGGGGGAGACCCACCACCCGCACACCCCGCAGGACCGGCGGAAGCTCCTGCCCATCTCTCCGGCGGAACGCGTGAGCGCACCGGTCGCACCGCGTGCGCGGCTGGACCGGTCGCCGACCGCGCCGCTCAAGCTGGCCAACGGCTGCGACCGGCGCTGCACGTTCTGCGCGATCCCGATGTTCCGCGGTTCGTTCGTCAGCCGTCGGCCGAGCGAGGTGCTCGACGAGGCCCGGTGGCTGGCCGCCGAGGGCGTGCGCGAGCTGTTCCTGGTCAGCGAGAACTCGACGTCGTACGGCAAGGACCTCGGCGACCTCCGGCTCCTCGAGACCCTGCTGCCCGAGCTGGCCGGGATCGACGGCGTCGAGCGGGTGCGCGTCTCCTACCTGCAGCCGGCGGAGACCAGGCCCGGCCTGATCGAGTCGATCGCGACGACACCGGGCGTGGTGCCCTACTTCGACCTCTCCTTCCAGCACGCCAGCAACCCCGTGCTCCGGCGGATGCGGCGCTTCGGTGACAGCGACTCCTTCCTCTCGCTCCTGGCGCAGGTCCGGTCGCTGGCCCCCGCGGCCGGTGTCCGCTCCAACGTGATCGTCGGCTTCCCCGGCGAGACCGAGCACGACCTCGAGGTGCTGTGCGACTTCCTGGTCGCCGCCCGGATGGACGTCACCGGTGTCTTCGGCTACTCCGACGAGGACGGCACCGAGGCCGAGTCGTTCACGGACAAGCTGGACGCCGACGAGATCCGCGCTCGCACCGAGCACGTGACGTCGCTGGTCGAGGAGCTCACCGCGCAACGCGCCGCGGAGCGGATCGGCGAGGAGGTCAGTGTCCTGGTCGAGGACCTGAGCGACGGCGTCGTCGGCCGGGCCGAGCAGCAGGGCCCCGAGGTCGACGGCACCACCACGCTGCTCGGTGTGACCGCGGAGCTCGGCGACATCGTGCGCGCCGTCGTCGTCGACACCGACGGCATCGACCTGGTCGCGGAGGTCGTGCGATGACCGAGCCCGTCCAGGTGGCGACGCCCAGCAACTGGAACCTGCCCAACGCGCTGACCACGTTGCGGATCGCCCTCGTGCCGTTCTTCGGCGCCGCCCTGCTGATGGACGGTGGTGACTCGATCGCCTGGCGGCTGGCCGCGTTCGGGATCTTCGTCGGCGCGATGATCACCGACAAGGTCGACGGCGACATCGCGCGGTCGCGTGGCCTGATCACCGACTTCGGCAAGATCGCCGACCCGATCGCCGACAAGGCGATGACCGGGATGGCCTTCGTCGGACTGTCGGTCATCCTCGAGAGCCCGTGGTGGTGGGTCGTCACCATCGTGGTGCTGGTCCGCGAGTGGAGCGTGACCCTGCTGCGGCTGTCGATCCTCAGGCGGATGGTGATCGCGGCCGACAAGCTCGGCAAGCTCAAGACGACGTTCCAGGTGATCGGCCTCAGCGGCCTGGTGCTCCCGTTCCGGGACCCCGACCTGCCCGACTGGATGCAGTCGCCCGGCGAGTTCCTCTACTGGGCATCCGTGGTGCTGACGATGATCGCGGTCGTCCTCACGGTCGTCTCCGGAGCACAGTTCTTCCTGGGCGTCTGGGACCAGCGCAACCGGCTCAGAAGGACTACGGCAACCTGATTCCGTAGCCCCTTGGAACCATGTCGGGAACCGCTCCGTAACAGTCTCGATAACCCTAAGGGTGACGGACTTGACGGACCCGGGTTCGTCACGGAGAGTTCATCCCCTGCCTGGCTGTGAGCCAGGCAACACTCATACGGTTTCCACGCTCGGGATCCACCGGAAACCGTCCTCAGTTACTCCCTTTCGACCTCTGTCCGCCCCCCTTCCCCGGGACTGCAAGGTCTTATTCCACGTAGTCGGAGACCCTTGATGCCTGCATCCCGGACGCGCAGCCGCGGCCGTCTCGTTGCCCTTCTCTCCCTCGCTCTCGCCTTCACCGGCTTGCAGGCCTTCGTGGCCTCGCCCGCGAGCGCGAACCTGTCGCCAGCGATCAGCTCGTTCCCCTACACGCAGGACTGGTCTAACGCGGCGCTGATCACCGCCAACGACGACTGGTCCAACTCAGGTCTGAACGGCGTGCAGGGGTACCTGGGCGACGACGGCACGACGACCACAGCGGGAATCAACCCGCAGACGCTGCTCGCCGACTCCTGGAGCACCACCACGGACGTCGTCGCGAACTCGACGACGGCGGCCACCAACGGTGGCGTGATCGAGGTCGGCGGGGACACCATCGCGATCCAGGGCAGCGGCACGGCGGACGCCCCCAACCTGGTCTTCCACCTCGACCTGACCGGCAAGAGCTCGACGGTGTTCTCCTTCGACGCCCGCGACCTCGACGGCGGCGCCGACGACACCAACCAGCAGATCGCCGTGCACTACCGCGTGGGTAGCAGCGGGGCCTACACCGACATCCCCGCCGCCTACATCGCCGACGCCACGACCGGCGGATCCGCGACCCAGACCACGCACCGCGACGTGTCCCTGCCTCTGGCGACCGACAACCAGGCCGATGTCTACGTCCGCGTCATGACCAGCAACGCGGCGTCCAACGACGAGCTCGTCGGCATCGACAACCTCAACATCGCCTCCGGTGCGGCCGGCCCGCTCGCGGGCACCAACCCCGGGACCAAGACCGGCAACGTGGGCACGCCGATCACCAGCTTCACGATGGCTGCGACCGGTGGGACCGCGCCGTACACCTGGTCCGAGGTCGGCGGGTCGCTGCCCCCGGGCATCACGGTGACCTCCGGCGGGCTCGTCCAGGGCACGCCGACCACGGCCAACAACTACAGCGTCACCCTTCGGGTGACCGACAGCGCCGGCTCGCCCGCGACGAGCGACGTCACCTTCGACTTCAACATCTCGCCGCCCGGCCCGCTGGCGGCCGACAACCCGGGCAGCAAGTCCGGCTCCGTGGGCACGCCGATCACCAACTTCACCATGACGGCGACCGGCGGCACCTCGCCGTACACCTGGACCGACCCGACGACCTCGCTCCCGGCGGGAGTCTCGGTCAGCTCGGCCGGTGTCGTGTCCGGTACGCCGTCCGCAACCTGCACGTGCTCCGTGACCCTGCGCGTCACGGACAACGTCGCCGCGTTCAGTGAGGTCACGTTCACGTTCACCATCGCGGCGGCGCCCGGCGTCAAGACGATCGCCGAGCTCCAGGGCACCGGCGCGCGCTCCTCGTTCGCCGGCGCCGGCAACGCCCAGGGCACCGAGGTCGTGACGACCGAGGGCGTCATCACCGGTGTCTACAAGCTCGGCTGGGCCAACAGCGGCAGCACCAAGACCTGTGGCCTCTGCGGCTTCACGATCCAGACCGGGGGTCCGGACGCGACACCGGGTGCGTCGGACGGCATCTTCGTCTACGGCTTCTCCAGCTTCACCGGTCTCAACAGCACCGGCGGCACGCTGGCTCCGGGACAGTCGGTGCGGGTCACCGGCAAGATCAGCGAGTTCTCGGTCGGCGCCGACACCGGCAGCCTCACCGAGCTGAACCTGCAGAGCGGCGCGGCGTCCATCCTGGCGATCGCCGACCTGCCGGCGCCCGTCGTGCTCACGACCTTGCCGTCGACGGCCACCGACCGCGAGGCGCACGAGAGCGAGATCGTGTCGCCGACGGACGTCGTCGTCACGGACACCTACAACTTCGAGACGAGTGGTGAGCTCGGTCTTGCGACCGGCAACAAGCCGCTCCAGCAGCCGGGCGAGATCTGCCCGGGACTGCTGCCGGCCTGCATCACCGCCGCGCAGGACGACATTCGTGCCCGCGCCTGGTTCACCGACGACGCGTCGACGACGGCCTACCTGACGACGTCCAACTACTACAACCCGTCGGCCAGCGCGAACTCCGATGTCCCCCTCCCGTTCATGGACGCCACCCACTCGGCCCGGGTCGGCGCGAAGGTCACCTTCCCGGCCGGCAAGCCCGGCGTCATCGGCTACGGCGCCAAGAAGTGGTACGTCTACCCGCAGCGGGCGGTCGTGGCTCAGACGGAGAACGGCGCGGCCGACCTCGGCGCCGACGTCATCACGTTCCAGGACACCCGGGCGCTGAACACCGCCCCGGCTGCCGTCGGCGGCGACCTCAAGATCGCGACCTACAACGTCGAGAACTTCTTCAACTACACCCTCGAGGCGTTCGCCGCGGACAACCCGTACTACACCTGCCAGTACGACAACGACCGCCAGGGCAACCACATCCTGGCGTTCCAGTGCACGTCGCCCCAGGCCATCCCGAGCGCGTTCGACCCGCTCACCGGTGCGCCCACGGCGTACTCGAGCGGACTCGTCAGCGCCCCTCGCGGTGCTGCTCGCGCCGCCGACCTGACCCGGCAGACCAACAAGATCGTCAACGCGATCAACGGTCTCGGTGCCGACATCGTGTCGCTGGAGGAGCTCGGCAACCCGAACAAGCTCCGCAAGGGCGTCACCAACGGCCCGCTCAACCCCGACACCAGCAAGGCGGACCTCGGACTCGGCACGCCGATCGCGTGGCGTGACGACACGATCAACTACCTCGTGGACGCCCTCAACGCGCAGGCGGGGGCCGGCACCTGGGCGTTCGTGGCCTCGCCGGAGGAGGCGACCGACGCGACCTCCGTCAACCACATGTGCGCCACGGTCAACCCGGACGGCTCGGTCATCCAGCCGCCGCAGACCAACGGCACCTGCTCGTGGGCCTCGGGCCAGGACGTGATCCGTCCCGGCTTCCTCTACAAGAAGGCCAAGGTGGTCCCGGTCGGTCAGTCCGACATCGACTTCCCGAACAGCTCGGCCCCGGTGCCCTCGCCGTTCGACAACGCCCGTGAGCCGCTGGCCCAGTTCTTCAAGCCGGTCGGCCGTCCCACCTCCGACGGGTTCGCGGTCATCGTGAACCACTTCAAGAGCAAGGGCGACAGCAGCCCGGCCGCGACCGGCGGCAACGCCGACAACGACCTGACGGGCGCGTTCAACCTGGCGCGCACCCAGCAGGCCACCGAGCTCGTCCGGTTCGCCAACGAGTTCGCGGACAAGTGGAACACCACCAAGGTCTTCCTGGTCGGTGACTTCAACGCCTACACCGGCGAGGACCCGATCCAGGCGATCCTCCACCCGGCCGCGGGCACCGACGACCTCGACTTCGACGTGGTGGAGTCCTCGGACACCAAGGACACGACCTACGTCTTCACCACCACGGTGGACGGCGTCGGCTACGGCGGCGCGGGCTCGCTCGACCACGTCCTGGCCAGCGCCGACGCCCGCGCGATGATCAGCGGCACCGACGTCTGGGAGATCAACGCCAACGAGACGACGGCGTACGACTACGGCCGCTTCAACACCAACGCGACCAACTTCTTCGACGGCTCGACGCCCTTCCGTGGCTCGGACCACAACCCGGAGATCATCGGCATCAACGTCGCCACGTCGCCGACGCGGCGCGACATCCAGATCATCGGCAGCAACGACTTCCACGGTCGACTGCTCGGCAGCAGCTCCGACGGTGGTGCTGCCCAGCTGTCCGGTGCGGTGAAGTCCCTCAAGGCGACGTACGGCAACAGCAACTCGATCTTCGTGGCTGCCGGTGACCTGATCGGTGCCTCGACCTTCGAGTCGTTCGTCCAGAAGGACAAGCCCACGCTGGAGGCGCTCAACGCCGCCGGCCTGGAGGTCTCGGCGATCGGCAACCACGAGTTCGACCAGGGCTACCAGGACCTGATCAACCGGGTCATGAAGCCGTACGACGTCTCGACCAACCCGTATGGCGCGGTCGGCGGCCTGAACTGGCAGTACATCGGTGCCAACGTCACCTACCAGGCGGACCCCGACGCCGGCGGTCCGATCCAGGCGGGCGACCCGATCGTCCTGCCGACCTGGACCAAGGACTTCGGCGGCGGCATCAGCGTCGGCTTCGTCGGCGCGGTCACCAGTGACCTGCCCGGCCTGGTCAACCCGGACGGCCTGGCCGGTGTCAACGTCGGCCCGATCGCCACGGCGGTCAACGGCTACGCGACTCAGCTCAAGTCGAGCGGCGTCGACCTGGTCATCCTGCTCGTCCACGAGGGCGCGCCGTCGACCAACTGCGCCACGATGAACACCGGAGGCTCCAACTTCGGTGACCTGCTGGGTGCCATCAACCCCGACATCGACGCGGTCATCTCGGGTCACACGCACCTGGAGTACGCCTGCTCGTTCACCGTGCCGGCGTGGGCGGCGCAGCCGATCAAGAAGCGGCCGGTCGTCTCGGCGGGCCAGTACGGCGTCGCGCTCGACCAGCTCGTCTACTCCTTCGACACCACCACCGGTGTGCCGCAGGAGGTGACGTTCAACAACGTGGGCGTCAAGGGTCCGGGCAGCACGCTCTTCAACTACCCGGAGGACCCGACCGTCAAGGCGATCGTCGACCAGGCGGTCACCGACGCGCAGGGCCCGGGCAACCTGGTCCTCGGCAAGATCGCTGGTCCGTTCAAGCGGGCGCGCCTGGCCGACACCACCACCGAGAACCGCGGTGGCGAGTCGACCCTGGGCAACCTGGTGGCGGAGATCCAGCGCTGGGCGACGCCGACCTCGGCCGGCATCGCTCCCGCCCAGATCGCCTTCATGAACCCGGGTGGTCTTCGTGACGACCTGATCGGCAGCGGCGGGCCCCCGGCGGACGTGACCTACCGGCAGGCCGCGGCGGTCCAGCCGTTCGCCAACACGCTGGTGAACATGGACATGACCGGTGCCCAGATCCGGGCGGTCCTCGAGCAGCAGTGGCAGCGCGACCTGCAGGACAACGTCCCGTCGCGCCCGTTCCTGCGGCTCGGCACGTCCAAGGGCTTCACCTACACCTACTACGAGACCGACGACCCGGCGCACTCCGGCGCCAAGCTCGGTCACGTCACCTCCATGTACCTCAACGGGACGAAGATCGAGGACGCGACGAGCTACTCGGTGACGATGAACTCGTTCCTCGCCTCCGGTGGTGACAACTTCCGGGCGTTCCTCAACGGTTCCGACAAGCGCGACACGGGTCTCTCCGACCTCCAGGCGCAGGTCAACTACATGGACGCCAACGCGGACCCGACCCCGCTGGCGGTCGGCTTCGAGCAGCACGCGGTCCGGGTCACCTTCCCGGGTGGCGGCGCTCCGGCGGCGAGCTACAACCCCGGTGACGGCGTGGCCTTCACCGTCGGCTCGCTGGCGATGACCGGCGTGGGCGACACGAAGGACACCTCCATCAAGGTGCTGCTCAACGGCACCGACCTGGGCGACTTCGCGGTGACCAACACCGTGGGCAGCACGCCGTTCGACGACGCGGGCACCGCGTCGGTGAACATCACGCTGCCGGCCGTCCTGGCCGGAGGCACCGCCAAGCTGCACCTCCAGGGCAACAACACCGGGACGGACGTCATCGTCCCGATCAACATCGCCACGGTGGAGCCGGCGACGCGGGACATCCAGATCCTCGCGACGAACGACTTCCACGGTCGGATCGCCAACGACTCGGGCTCGGCCGCGGCCGGTGCCGGAGTCATGGCGGGTGCGGTCAAGCAGCTGCGCACGGCGAACCCGGACACGGTGTTCGCGGCGGCGGGCGACCTGATCGGTGCCTCGACGTTCGAGTCGTTCATCGACCAGGACAAGCCGACCATCGACGCGCTCAACTCGGCGGGTCTCGAGGTCTCGGCGGCCGGTAACCACGAGTTCGACCAGGGCTACAACGACCTGGTCAACCGCGTGATGGCGCCGTACAACGCCTCGACGAACCCGAAGGGTGGCGCCAACTGGCAGTACATCGCGGCCAACATCCGCAAGAACTCCGACAACAGCCACGCCCTGGCGCCCTCGTGGACCAAGGAGTTCGGCTCGGTCAAGGTCGGGTTCGTGGGTGCGGTCACCGAGCACCTGCCGGAGCTGGTCAGCCCGGGCGGCATCTCGGAGATCAACGTCACCGACGTGGTCACCGAGGTCAACACGGTCGCCGACCAGCTGAAGGCTGACGGCGCCGACCTGGTGATCGTGCTCGTCCACGAAGGCGCGCCGGGCACCGACTGCACCGCGATGGGCAACCTCGCTGCCGACACGGACTTCGGGTCGATCATCAAGGGCGTCAACGACAACGTCGACGCGATCGTCTCGGGCCACACGCACCTGGCGTACAACTGCTCCTTCCCGGTCGCCGGGTGGAGTGCGCGTGCGGTCAAGGAGCGTCCGGTCGTCTCCGCCGGTCAGTACGGCACCAACCTCAACAAGCTGGTGTTCACGGTGGACACGGCCACGGGCCTGCCGACGGCGAAGGCGCAGACGCTGCTCCCGCTGAAGTCCTGCTCCAACTCGACCTCGTGCATCAACTACCCGGTCGACGGTCCGACGCAGACGATCGTCGACGCGGCGGTCGCCAACGGGGACGTGCTGGGTGCGGTCAAGGTCGGCGAGATCGGCGGCGCCTTCAAGCGAGGCAAGATCGCCGACGGCACGACGGAGAACCGTGGTGCGGAGTCGACGCTCGGCAACCTGGTCGCGGAGGTCCAGCGCTGGGCCACCTCGACGCCCACGGCCGGCTCGGCGGTGCTCGCCTTCATGAACCCGGGCGGTCTCCGCGCGGACATGACCGGCACGGGCACGGGTGCGTTCCCGCGCAACCTGACCTACAAGCAGGCCGCCGTGGTCCAGCCGTTCGCCAACACCCTGGTGAACATGGACCTCACGGGTGCGCAGATCAAGGCCACCCTCGAGCAGCAGTGGCAGCCGGGCGGCGCATCGCGTCCGTTCCTGAAGCTGGGCATCTCGAAGGGCTTCACCTACACCTACGACCCGGGTGCCACTCAGGGCAACCGGATCACGGGGATGTGGCTCAACGGGACGCCGATCGTGCTCGGGGACACCTACTCGACGACGGTGAACTCGTTCCTCGCCACCGGTGGTGACAACTTCACCACGCTCAACGGCGGGACCGGCAAGCAGGACACCGGCAAGACCGACCTGCAGGCGATGGTCGAGTACATGGACGAGTTCGCGAACACGTCCGAGGGTGACTCGCCGCTGCCGGTGGACTACAAGCAGAACAGCGTCGGGATCGTCTTCCCGGTCGGCGCTCCTGCGTCCTACCCGTCGGCCACCAAGGTGAAGTTCGACGTGTCGTCGTGGTCGATGACCAACCCGGACGACGTCAAGGACACCGCAGTCACCGTCAAGCTGGGTGCCACCACGCTGGGCACGTCGACCCTGGACAACGCCCCGCAGGCGGCGCTGCCCGGGTTCGACGAGGTCGGCAAGACCACGGTGGACCTCAAGATCCCGGCGACCTTCCCGACCGGTGTCGCGACGCTGACCCTCACGGGTGCGCAGACCGGCACCGAGCGGACCTTCCCGATCACGGTCGCGGAGGGCCAGGAGATCACCGC
>Ga0075370_10000976_pt1 | contig 11827 bp, 10 predicted proteins | sample EndMethybrTD3035_FD_71398 | JGI IMG/M metagenome (GOLD analysis project Ga0075370, IMG submission 71398) | Populus endosphere microbial communities from Tennessee, USA - Endosphere MetaG P. TD hybrid TD303-5 | ecosystem: Host-associated > Plants > Roots > Endosphere | place: USA: Tennessee... | reverse complement strand
CTCGCCTTCATCGGCGTGAAGCTGATCATGCAGGCCAGCCACAAGGTGATCAGCACGTCGATCCCCGAGATTCCCTCACTGGTCAGCCTCGCGGTGATCATCGTGGTGTTGGCAGGCTCGATCATCCTGAGTCTCAAGAAGCCGCTACCGGAAGAGCCTGAGGCCGAAGAGGTTGCGACCGGTGATGCACCGATCGACCTCGAGAAGTCAGGTGCTGACGGCAGCATCGAGAAATCCGGCGTCCAGCTCGCAACCGGCGAGCGCGACGACGATGACGACAAGGTAGATGCTCGGCCCAGAGGCTGACGCCTGATCGGCTGAACGAATCGAAAAGGGAGACCACACAACGACGTGTGGTCTCCCTTTGTCAAATCATCACCAACTGCTTCCCCCGGTTGTGGCCCGAAAGCTGCCCGATCAAGGCCGCTGGGGCATTTTCGATGCCCTCGGTGACATCGTTGCGGTAGCGCAGTCCACCTTCGGCGATTCGAGCGGACGCCCACGCCCGGTACTCCGGGTACCGGTCGTAGTGGTCGTAGCAGACGAACCCTTCGATGCGTAGACGTTTGCGTAGTACAGGGCGTAGGGGAGGCCCGACTTCGCTTTCATCCTGGTTGTATTCGCTGATCATTCCGCACACGACGACCCTTCCGAAATCGGCCATGCGATCGAAAACCGCTCGCGTGATCGAGCCTCCGACGTTGTCGAAATAGACGTCGACGCCCTTCGGACACAATTCGTCCAACTGCTCGCCGATGTTCGCCGTCTTCCTATCTATGCAGGCGTCGAACCCCAATTCCTCCACAACGTATTCGGTCTTCTCACCCCCGGCGATTCCGATCACCCGGGCGCCCGCCAGCTTCGCGATTTGGCCTGCAACCATGCCGACTGCTCCGCCGGCCGCCGAAACCACGACTGTGTCTCGCTCTCGGACGTCGGCGACCAACCGCATTCCGCAGTGTGCGACAAATCCTGGCTGTCCTAGAATTCCGAGTTCATCTCCTAGGGAAGCTCGATTCTCCCTCGGTATGCGGTCCAGGGCAGCGCCTTTGATTGTGTGATAAACCTGCCAGTGCGTGCCGCCTCGAACCAAATCACCTGCCGCAAAGTCAGGATGCCGCGAAGAAATCACTTCGCCGACTGCGATGCCGTCCAAACCGGAGTGCGCAGGCACTACTCCAGCCAAGACGACGTCGCCGATACCGGCAACAGCTCCCAACGGCCCGGGGGCAGAGCTGGTGGACGGTAGGCGTCTTCGTATCGCCGGATCGATCGAAAGATAGTGGGCGCGGAACAGAACTTCGCCGTCCGCGGGCGGCCGGATCGGAACCTCGTCGATCCGAAAATCTTCTACGACAGGCAAGCCGCGGGGAGCTCGAACGACTCGCACAGCGCGGTTCACATATTCGGTCATGCGCAATTTCCAATCTGCTTCGACACCGGTTCGCATCACTTCTCGGGACGATTGCCCGGAATTGATCTCGCCGCCTTACTGATTCACGGCGAAGACGTCTGGGAATTCTGTCCTCGAGCAGCAAGGAGCGCACCTTCCCGCCCGCTCAGTGAGAATGTGGCAACCCGACGTCCGGAGCGCGACTTCATTTCCCATACAGCGGGCGGTTTGTTGGTTGCCTCGTAGTCCGACTGTGAAGCTCTGCGCAGTTCAGTTCAGCGCAGCGCTGACGCTCGTCACCAGTGGTATTCGGCTGTGGATTTTTACGAGGGCGTCAATGATCTGCCAGATCTTGTGTGAGTGATTTTGTCGAGGACGAGAGGTTGACTATGACTTCGCCGGTGGGTTCGGAGCGTGCGGTTCATGACACAACGGATTGGCTCAGAACGGGATTGGTCGATCCAACGGAGCCAGGCTTCCTGTCCGATCCGTACGCGCGGTACGCGATTGCGCGAGAAGTTGCTCCGGTACAACAGCATTCGAATGGCGTATACATGCTTTTCGCCTACGACGACGTGAAACGCGCACTGGCGGACAAGTCGCTGAGTTCGTCGGAACAGTATGCACTCGAGGCACCGCGCAATATGCGGATCAAGGCGGCCGGTGGTAGCGACGCCTACTTGTTGCGCCCATCGTTGTCGAAGCTGGATCCGCCGGACCATCTGGCATTGCGCAAGCTACTGGCGCGCCCGTTCACGCCCAGGGCAATCAAGCGTTACGACGCGCGGGCGAAGGAAATCGTCGACGAGTTGCTTGCCGATCATGGACGGGGCTCCGAGATCGAGCTGGTGACGGAAGTTGCTCATCCGCTACCGATTCGCCTTGTCTGCGAAATTTTCGGTATCCCCGTACCTGCCGACACCGATACGATGTTCGAGTGGACCCGTAAGGGACTCAACCTACTCGATCCGTTTCTGACTGCCGAGCAGACCAGCGACTACATTTCCGCTCAGCGTGATTTCTCGGCACACCTTCAGGACGTTATCGCTTGGAAGCGCAACAATCTTGGCGACGACATCCTGTCGGACTTCATCTCCGCCGGCGACGAAGGCGAGATAATCGGGCCGGATCAAGTTGCCGCTACCGTGCAGACTTTGGTCATCGCCGGACTGGACACCACAGTCAATCAGGTCGGTCTCACCATGAATGCACTTATGGGCCATCGTGATCAGTGGGAACGACTCGTCGACGACAGGGCACTGCTCGATCACGCGGTAGAAGAAGTCCTGCGCTATGAGCCGACGGCGCAGTTGATGATTCGCATTGCTCCCGAGGATTACGCGGTGGGAGATGCGGTGATTCCGGCCGGAAATCACATTGTGACGTGGCTGGCGTCGGCAAACCGCGATGAAACTCGATTCGGTCCGAACGCGGACAGATTGGACTGGTCGAGGTCAAATGTCCGGGACCACATCACGTTCGGTCACGGTGCGCACGCTTGCCTCGGTGCGTGGTTGGCCCGGCTGGAGATCAAGACCATCCTGAATGCGTTGATCGACAAAGCGCCGAAGACCGAGCTCGTCGACGGTGGAGTGACGTGGGGTGGCACGGCCTTTATCCGCGGTGTCTCCGAACTGCGATTGAACCTTTTCTGATTGCACGAATTCGTGAACAGACCACTCGGTGGGCAAGTCGGTGTCAGATGGTCGACGTCTTGTTAGTCTGGGCCGGTGCCTGATCCCGCAACTGCGTGTTACCCGGCATTGCCCGCGACAAGTTGGGCAGTGCTGGGAATGCTCACATTCGGAGAAGAACTCAGTGGCAGCGATCTGAAAAGCTGGGCCGACTGGAGCATCGGGTTCTATTACTGGAGCCCGTCGGTGAGCCAGGTCTATACCGAGCTCAAAAAGCTGGAAACGCTGGGATTCGTCAGTTCGCGGGAGGTTTCGGAATCGGGTGGGCGTCGTCGACGAGTGTTCACGATAACCGAATCCGGTATCGAGGCTCTCAGATCATGGTCACGCCGATCGGAGATCGAAACCCCCGTTCTCAAACATGGAGTGATGTTGAGACTGTGGGTCGGCCACCTCAACGACCCCGATCAGCTCAAGTCGATAGTGCTCGATCACATCGACAACCTCGAGGCAAAGAAGCTCAAGGCAATCGAACACGCCGATAACTCGGAGAATGAACCCGCCTGGGCATTTACCGAGATGAGTCTGCGATGGATAGGCCGCCATTTTCAGATGGAGATCGACCTCGCCGCTCAGTTGCTCGATGACATCGATGAGGCCGCCGCTCGATTCGCGCAAGGCGACGCCAACGCTCTCGGCTTGCCGCAGCCCGTCAATGCCGGTAGTTGGAAGTTGATCTGAGCGTGCGGAGGTACAACTCTCCAGATTCTGCCCCACGCCAATAGAATTGTGCTGTCGAGGTTTTCGTGCCCAGTCTTCGTGCTTAGTCTTCGTGCTTAGTCTTCGTGCCTAGTCTTCGTGCCTACTGAGCTCGCATGCTTTCGGTGGTCCGGACGCCCGCATTTCGCCACAGGGAAGCGGCTGTTTCCCGAAGAAGCCCGGTGAGAGGCGAGTTCCGCTCGTCGAGCGGCATTTGTCGGAGCGGTCCGCAGATCGACAGCGCGGAGGTCGCGACGCCGATCGGGCCGATCGGAGTGGCGATCGTGCCGAATCCGTCGATCGGCGTGTCACGGCCGTATCCCACGCCGGTTTTTCGGACCTCGTCGGCCGCCTCTCCTCGCTCGTTGTTGAAGGTGTGGAGGACCCTGCCGACGAGAGTTCCGTCTGCGCGCGTGCTGAAACCGATCCGATTCGGAATCATGCTGGCGAAACGACCTGCCATGTGGGCGCGGCACACCACATTTGAGCCGTCGAGAATCGTCATCTCGACGATCAGTCCGGTACGCCGGTGCAATTCGTACAGGTGCGGATGCGCAGCTGAGTGAAGTCTGTCCTGGTACACGGCCAACGAGCCGAGTTCCACGAGCCGCAACCCGAGCGTGTAATCGCGGCCGCTGCGGTGCAGCCACCGAAGTTGGACCAGATGGTCGAGTATGCGGTGGGCTGAAGACCTTGGAAGCCCGGTTCGTCGGACAATCTCGGCGAGGGTGAGACGATCTCGACCGCCGAACGCATCCAGTAGCAGAGAGACTCGGTCGAGGAAGGCGTTCGGCGTTGCGGGATCGACCTCGAGCTGGAGCGACATGTGTTCCCTCTGCTATCCCGTAGTCAAGTTGGACAACTGCCCTGGACAAGGCTATTTCGATTAGGAATGATGACATGTTTTTTCTGCTTTGTGAAGAAGGCCACCCTGTGGATCGGACGCCTCCGGTGCTCGTCGGCGGAAACGGACCACTGATCGGGAGAGCGGGTTCCTTGCTTGGTGGTGGGCGATCTACGTTGACGTGATCACACGCCAAGTGGACAAACGCGGATGCCGGCGCAGACGTAGCGCCACCCGCCGGGCTGAGAGACCAGGAGACGATATGACGATTCAAGCGGAAGTCACCACGATGCTTGCAACCCTCAACGCTGGATTCCCGGATGTCACCAGTGTCCCGCCGTCGGAGCTACGAACTCTGATTCGGAACCGACGTGCGCCGCTGACGGGTCTTCCCGACATGCTTTCAGTCGAGAATCACGTAATCGACGGTCCCGGTGGAGATCTGGCAATTCGCGTCTTTCGTCCGCATGGAACCTCGAACGACGTTCCTCTCGTGGTCTTCGCTCACGGGGGCGGTTTCGTGTTCTGCGATCTGGACAGTCACGACGAATTCTGTCGATCGATGGCGCAGGGAGTCGGCGCAGTAGTGGTTGCCGTCGACTATCGGTTGGCGCCGGAGCATCCGGCACCGGCAGCCCACGACGACGTCTACGCCGCGGTGGCGTGGGCCAGCGAGCATGCTGCCGAATACGGTTCCGACGCAGGTAAAATCGCACTTGTGGGCGACAGTGCGGGAGGGAACCTCGCGGCGACCGTGGCTATTGCCGCTCGGGATCGGGGTGGTCCGGAAATCGCCCTTCAGGTTCTCATCTACCCCGTGATCGACGACGACTTCGAAACCGAGTCGTATCGGCTCTACGGCACGGGTCACTACAACACCACCGCAGCGATGGAATGGTACTGGCAGCAGTACGCGCCTGAAGGTCGCGACGACGCCCGTGTGATTCCTACGCGTGCGGAGACGCTCGCCGGTCTTCCGTCTGCTGTCGTCGTGACAGCCGAACTCGATCCGCCGTGTTCGTCAGGTGACGCGTATGCGCAGATGCTCGCGACGGCTGGCGTTTCGGTGCGCCATCATCGCTTCGAAGGATTGTTCCACGGCTTCCTCACTATCCCGTCTTTGTCACTGACCGAGCCTGCGCGACAGAAGCTTTGGGCGATGACGCGCGAGGCGCTCGGTAGCGAGTAGGCAGATCACTTCACTGTCAGGAGTCTCTCGGTGAGATTGCCGAACGTGTGACAGATTCTGTCGTGGACCACGGCCTCGGGACATTCGGGGTCGAACCACCGGTCCACCACTGCCCAGTGAATCGGATGATCGAGGTACTGGGTCTGCAGTGAGCCGAGGTCGGTGAACTCCTGCTCCCAGACATGAGTCCATGGTGTGTGCCCGATCGCTGCGTCGACTCGGCTGAGACGCCAGGCGCAGATCGACGAGATATGGGTAGGCATCCTGAGCAGATCCCGTTCGAATTCCTCGAGTACGTCCTGGGGTGTGCTGGGGGATACCCGGATGAACAGCGCTCGGTACACCTGACCGGCGGCTTCGGCGCCGGAACGTCCCGTGGTCCCGGACGAGTACTCGGCACCGTGGAAGTGGTCGACGGCGGCGCAGCGCAGGCTGTCGTCGACCGCATCTCGGGCTGTCTGCCAAGCCATCTCGTCTTCGAACTGAAGATGGACGATCAGATCTCCGCCGTTGATGACGCCGGGAAGTGTCGTACAGACGAGACGACGCAGCGCGTTCGACGATTCGGCAACTGCGGCAATGTTCTTCACTGCAGCGGTCCACTCGTCGGCGCCCGCCCCGTTGGCGGCGTGCACGACTCTTGTCACGTTATACATTGCTCAGTCCTTCGATGTCCTTTGCTGCGGCGGCCATGGAGCGACTCCGTTCGATTATGAGCGGAGCCATTGCATCCCACCACTGTCTGAGGGTGGAGTCTCTGCGGCCCTGGCGCGTCATCGACCACCAGCCGGCCGTGCCGTCGACCGTCCAGGTGACGGTCAAGGTGTTCGGGTCTTGATCGCACCACAACGGAGGGCTGACGAGTACGTCGGCGAGTGTCATGCCGCGACGCTGTGCACTCGGCAAATACTGGTCGAGTAGCGCGTCGACGAACTGTCGACCGCATCCCGGTTTCGTGACTATCCGATCGATCACGTAGAGCGTTTCATCTGCCATTGGTGAAGATTACTTTCCCCTAACCCGTTGTGATGCTTTCGATCTCACACAGCGGGAGATAGCGGATTTGGTCATGTGCCCGGCATTTCGACACCTCCCGTCAGGCGGGAATCGTTGCTGTGCAACAGAATCGGATGATGCAACATGGCGGACAACGATTGCGTGAAATGCAGTCGAACTCAGGTCGAACACATACGTCATGTGTTCGATGTCGTGAAGTGGAAGAGCCTTGGAGGAGCAGTTGAATCACTCGCTGGTAGGGAAGACCGCGCTGGTGACCGGGAGCAGTCGAGGCATCGGCAGGGCGATCGCCAGGCGACTGGCGGCAGAGGGGGCAACCGTGGTCGTCACCGCACGGTCGACTCGGCCTACCGCGGCAGTCCGTGCCGACAGTAATGTCGTCATCGGCGGTACGTTGTCCGAGACCGTCGAGATGATCGAGTCGCAACACGGTCGTGCACTTGCCATTCCGGCCGATCTCGAGGATTCCGAGGCTCGCGACGGATTGATCGAGAAGGTCGTCTCGCGGACCGGAGGTATCGACATCCTCGTGAACAATGCCGGGTTTGCCGACTACGCGCCGATCGAGAAGATGTCGCTGGCGACGTTCGATCGGACCCTCGACCACTACATTCGCGCGCCGTTCGCCCTGTCGAAGGCAGCCATCCCCTACATGCGAGAGCGCGGCGCAGGCTGGATCGTGAACATCGGTTCCTCGACGGGACTGAATCCGATCAGGCCCTTCCGCGACTACAACAAGACGTCGGGTGACGTGATTTACGCGTCGATGAAGGCAGCACTGCACAGGTTCACACAGGGCCTCGCCGCGGAGGTGCTGGACGACAATATCGCGGTCAACTCGGTGGGGCCTTCCACTGCGATCTCGACTCCCGGCGCCGACGCACTCATTCCGGATGGATACGAAACCGAGCCCGTCGAGTATCTTGCCGAGACGGTACTGGCCATGTGTTCTCTTCCCGCGGCCGAGCGGACCGGCCTTGTAGCCTTCAGTCTTCATTTTCCCTGGTATCAGGATCTGGTCGTGAAGGCGCTCGACGGGCAAGGGCTGATGCCCAGACGTGAGCCACCGACGTGGTGCAATCCCAACATTCTGCCCGAAGGAATCTGAAGTCTTTGTCGAGCAATAGTTTCGGCGACACAACCCGAGGAGTGGAGATGTCCCACGCTGAACGCCGGTTCGGTACCGGCACGGCCGTCGTGACCGGTGCGGGGGCCGGTATCGGTGCAGGGTTCGCCCGTCACCTTGCGCGGCTGGGAATGACGGTGGTCGTTGCCGACATCGACGAGGAGCGTGCGTCGCTCGTCGCCGAGGACATTCGCGCGGCCGGTGGGAGAGCTGACGTCCATGGGGTGGACGTAGCGGATGCCGATGCCGTGAAGAGGATGGCGGACAATGTGTTCGATCGTCACGGCAGCGTCGAGTTGCTGGTCAACAATGCCGGAGTGGAGACGGCCGGGTTGCTGTGGGAAGTCAGTGGTGCGCGGTGGAGACGGTTGATGGAGATCAACGTCGACGGCGTCTTCTATTGCCTTCGTGCTTTCGTGCCATTGATGTTGAAGGTGGGTAAGCCGGCGTGTGTGGCCAATCTGTCTTCTGTCGGCGGGATCAACAGCGCCGCGGTGCAAGGACCGTACATCGTCAGTAAGTTCGCGGTGCTGGCGATGACCGAGAGCTTGCACCAAGATCTGTCGTTGGTCGACTCTCCGATTCAGGTCAGTGCTGTTGTTCCACACTCGATCCGGAGTGAGATCTTTCGTGCGGCCCAGCGTGACGCGCCGACTACGAACGTCACGGCAAACGCTGTCTTCGATGCAATGCAACAGGCGAACGTCGAATCCGGACTCGACCCGCTCGATGCCGCCGAGCACATGACCGAAGCAATAGCGCGTGGGGACTTCTGGGTGTTCTCCGACGACGACGCGTGTCGGCAGTTCACCGACCGCCGAGCCGCTCAGCTTCGAGACCTGCTACCTCCCGCCGATCCTCGCACAATGCTCACACGCATGGGCATCTCGTGAATGCGGAGCTGTTCGGAGCAGGCCTGTTCACGCGCTGCCGTTGACAGACGTCGACGCACTCTTGGGGAGGCCTGACCAACCCACCAGGCCGACCAGAGCGAAAGCTACGGCGGCAGTGACGAAGGTGACGGTGAAGGCGGATTCGCTGGGCAGAGCGGATACGCCCTCTGGCAGGTTCGCGATGGTCATCGAGGCGAGAATCGTAGTCACCACTGCACTGCCCATGGCGCTGCCGGTGGAACGGGAGATCGAGTTGATGCCGTTGGCTATTCCACTCTGGTGTCGCGGAACGCTCGACATGATGATCGCGGGCATGGCCGCGTAGCCCAGGCTCACGGCGGCGCCGATCACGATGCCGGCACCGATGACCGACGCGGTGTGCGTGTGGTCGTACGCGAGCCAGGCGAACGGCACCGCACCACAGATGGCGGTGAGTCCCAGGACGAAGCGTGGCCCACGCACTCTGATGAGCCGCCCACCGATCGGTGCTGCGATCAGCGAGGCAATCGCACCCGGCAGCAGGAATTCCACCGACGCACGCAGAATGCTGGCGTCGAATCCGTATCCCGTGAGGGCGTGGGGAAGCTGCACGAGATAGGAGATGCCCAGGAAGTTGGCGAACATTCCGAAGCCCAGCATGACCCCCGCCAGATTCGCCATCATCACGGGCCGGTGGACGAACATTCGCATGTCGACCAGTGGTTCGTCGACGATCTTCTCGATCCAGACCCAGACTGCGAACATCACGATCGAGCCCAGGAAAACACCGATGGTCACGGGTGAGAACCAACCCCATTGGTGGCCTTGCGAAATCGACAACAGGAGCAGAAGGAGTGCAGCGCCCAGGCTCAGCGCGCCGATGACGTCGACGCGCCCGCCGCTCTTGTGCTTGGTTGCCGGAACCAGCGTGATGACGGCGACGAGGGCAAGCAACGCGAACCCGGTGGCCATCCAGAAGGCGTTGCGGTAGTCGGCATCCGGAGCCGATGTGAGAAGTCCGGTGGCTACGAGGGCGAGCCCGCTGCCGAATGCGAGAGTTCCGCTGACCAATGCCATCGCGCCGGGAAGCTTGTGTGGGCGGACCTCTTCGCGCAGGACCGACAGAGCCAGCGGGAAGATGGCGGTGGCGGTCCCCTGGAGGACGCGTCCGAGGATGAGAAGTGGCAGATTGTGTGCCAGTGCGGCGACGATCGAACCGATGACCATGACGACCAGAACGCCGACCAGCGTGCGCTTCTTGCCGTGCTGATCGCCGTAGCGGCCCAACAGGGGAGTGAAAACGGCGGCCGACAGCAACGTCGCCGTCGTCACCCAACTGATGCCGGCCGCGGATGCGCCCAGATCGGACTGAATACGCCCCAAAATCGGGACGGGCAGTGTCTGCATCATCGAGACGATCATCGCGGCCAGGCTGAGCGCCCCGATGATGACGGCCTCGCGGCGCGGCGATGTTACGACGGATACATCCGGGGTGTCGTGGACCGTTGGCTGCGCAGCGCTGTCGGTCGTCACTGAATTCGTCAAGTGGGTCCTTCTCGGGAATTACAAGAGAAATTGCTTAATGTGCCGAAGTAATTTTCTCTGGATGGTAAGTCCGCGAGATCGATCCCGTCAATGCTGGTCAGTGAGCCCCTGGGGCCAGCTCGGTGTATTCAGGACCAACTCGGCGTGTTTCGGACTAGAAGGGGTAGACCGGGAGTGCGCTCTGCGCAGTCACCCACTGCGTTTCGGTGAAGGCGTCGAGGTTTGCGCCGATACCGCCGACGCGGCCACCGTTACCCGAAGACGCCATGCCGCCGAACGGGATGACTGCTTCGTCGCCGACGGTCTGATCGTTGATGTGTACGAGGCCGGTGGGGATTTGTTGGGCGAGCTCGAGCCCTCGCATGGCGTCGGAGGTCAGAATGCCCAGTGACAGTCCGTACTCGGAATCGTTGGCTATGGTGACGGCCTGTTCGACGGTGGCGAAGGAGGTGACCGGTGCGACTGGCCCGAAGACTTCGTCGGCGAATGCCGGCGCGGTGAGTGGGGTGTCGGCCAGCACGGTGGGCCGGTAGAAGAGATCCTCGTAGGTGCCGCCGGCCGCCAGTTTTGCTCCGGCCGCGATGCTTCCGGTGACCAGGGAGTGGATGTGGTCGCGTTGTTTGGCGTCGATGATGGGTCCGAGTGCGACCTGACCGGTGAACGGGTCGCCTACCGGAAGCTTGTCGGCGCGTTCGGCAAGGAGTGCGGTGTAGTCGGCGGCGATGCTTTCGTGGACGAGCTGGCGGCCGGTGGTCATGCAGATCTGCCCCTGGTGCATGAAGGATCCGAAAGCGCCTACAGATGCGGCCTTTTCGAGGTCGACGTCGTCCATGACGATCAGTGCGTTGTTTCCCCCGAGTTCGAGGTGTGCTCGTTTGAGATGGCGGCCCGCCAGTTCACCGACAGCGCGTCCTGCCCGGGTCGACCCGGTGAATGCGATGACGCGAACGCTCGGATGAACCACGATTGCCTCACCGGCGTCAGCGCCACCCGGCAGCATGCCGAACACTCCGGCAGGCAAACCGGCTTCTTCGAAGATGCGGGCAAGAACCACACCGCCACAGATCGCCGTGCGCGGATCAGGCTTGAGGATCACCGAATTGCCCAGTGCCAGTGCGGGAGCGACTGCACGGATCGACAGAATGATCGGGAAGTTGAACGGTGCGATGACGCCGACGGTGCCGACGGGGACGCGACGAGAGAAGCTCAGCCGCGGTTGCTCCGAGCGCAGCACCTCGCCGATGGGGTGTGCGGCCAAAGCTGCTGCGTTGTAGCACTCTTCGGCAGCGGTGTGGGTTTCCAGTCCGGCTTTGGCGGGAATGCTGCCGGCCTCGCGGATTACCCATTCGCCGATTTCGTCGGCGTACTGCTCGAACAGTTGACCGGCGCGGCGTAGAACGGCGGCTCGTTCGGTGTACGGCCTTGCTGCCCAATCCTTCTGAGCGGCA
>Ga0075370_10000975_pt1 | contig 11832 bp, 12 predicted proteins | sample EndMethybrTD3035_FD_71398 | JGI IMG/M metagenome (GOLD analysis project Ga0075370, IMG submission 71398) | Populus endosphere microbial communities from Tennessee, USA - Endosphere MetaG P. TD hybrid TD303-5 | ecosystem: Host-associated > Plants > Roots > Endosphere | place: USA: Tennessee... | reverse complement strand
GCCAAGCGAGCATTTCGACGTGCTGCGCCGCACCCTGGCGGGCTATGCGCGCCATCCCAACCTGGCCGGCGTGCTGATCGTGGGCCTGGGCTGCGAGCGCAACCAGGTCGATGCACTGGTCGACTCCCAGGGGCTCGCGCAGGGCCGCCTCCTGCGCACGATGGTGATGCAGGAAGTGGGCGGCACCCGGCAGACGATCGAAGCCGGCATTCGCGCCGTGGAGGAGATGCTGCCCGAAGCCAACGCCGCGCAGCGCACCCGCGTGGGCGCCAACCATCTCAAGATCGGCCTGGAGTGCGGAGGGTCGGACGGCTTCTCGGGCATCACGGCCAATCCCGCACTGGGCGCGGCGATGGACGTGCTGGTGCGCCACGGCGGCACCGCCATCCTTTCCGAAACACCCGAGATCCACGGCGTCGAGTTCATGCTGACACGACGCGCGGTCACCCCTGAGGTCGGCCAGAAGCTGCTCGACCGGCTGGCCTGGTGGGAACGCTACGCGGCCGGCCAGAACGCGCAGTTCAACGGCGTGGTCGGGCATGGCAACCAGGCCGGCGGGCTGGCCAACATCTTCGAGAAATCGCTGGGCTCGGCCATGAAAGGCGGGACCACGCCGCTGCAGGCCGTGTACGAGTACGCGGAGCAGATCGACCAGGCCGGTTTCGTCTTCATGGATTCGCCGGGCTACGACCCCGTGGCGGTCACCGGGCAGATTGCCAGCGGCGCGCAGTTGATCTGCTTCACCACCGGGCGCGGTTCGATGTTCGGCAGCAAGCCGGCGCCGACGATCAAGCTGGCCAGCAACACACCGATGTTCAAGCGCCTCGAAGAGGACATGGACATCAACTGCGGCGCGGTGATCGACGGCGAACTCACGGTGGCCGAACTGGGGCAGCAGATCTTCGAGCAGATCCTGCGCCATGCTTCCGGGGAGCCGACCCGGAGCGAAGCGCTGGGCCTGGGCGACCACGAGTTCGTGCCCTGGCACCTCGGCATCGTGAGCTGACATTTTTTCGGATGCCACTTTCTCTCTCCCACCCACCTGACGGAAAGCCCCTCATGCCTGCCCACAACACCTTCAAGACGGCACTGGCCGCGCGCCGGCCGCAGATCGGCCTCTGGCTGTCGATGGCCGATCCCTACATGGCCGAGGTGAGCGCCACCGCCGGTTTCGACTGGCTGCTGGTCGACGGCGAACACGCGCCCAACGACCTGCGCTCGACCTTGGCCGCACTGCAGGCCGTGGCGCCGCACGCCGCCCAGCCGGTCGTGCGGGCGGTCCATGGCGACACCGCGCTCATCAAGCAACTGCTCGACATCGGCGCGAAGAACCTTCTGGTGCCGATGGTCGACACGGCGGAACAGGCCAGGGCGCTGGTGTCGGCCACACGCTATCCGCCGCTGGGCATACGCGGCGTCGGCAGCGCCGTGGGCCGCGCATCGCAGTGGAGTGCGCGCAGCGACTACCTGGATGTCGCCGACGAAGAGGTCTGCCTGCTGGTGCAGGCGGAAACCGTGACGGCACTCTCCAACCTGGCGGAGATCTGCGGCGTGGACGGTGTCGACGGCGTCTTCATCGGTCCGGCCGATCTGGCCGCGTCGATGGGCCACCGGGGCCGGCCTGGGCACCCGGAGGTTCAGGCGGCCATCGAAGCCGCCATGCGGACCATCGTGGCATCCGGGAAGGCGGCGGGCACGCTGACATCGGATCAGAAGCTGGCTCGGCGCTACCTGCAACTGGGTTGCACCTTCGTCGCGGTCGGTGTCGACGTGCTGCTGTATGCAGGGGCGGCAAGGAGGCTTGCCGCCGATTTCAGCGGCTCGCCGACGGCGGCCGAGCCCGAGTCTCGCGCGGCGTACTGAGCGAGGGCTACGGCGGCCACGGACCGGGTCGCTCGAGCGGCTTCCGCCGGGGCTCGCTCCTACCTTGTCACGACGATGTCGCGCCGCAAGCTCCAGATGCAGGCCCCGAGACGAAGCAGTCTTTCGACCCTGCTGTCGTAGAACGGGCTTTGCGCATCCTCTTCGGCGATGAGTTCTGCGATGCGGTCGAGCGCATCTGCCGGCGTGAAGCCGAGGCCCGCGCGTGCCATCTCGATCGTCGTTGCCAGGACCTTGGTCTTCTCCATGCCGGAATGGTGCCTGCGAACCGAGGTCGAAGCAAGATTCGGCGCCGCCCAAATAGTTACCATCTATAACCAATGACGGCCTGCGGCGCTGTGGGTCGGCCTGCAGCTGGCCGACCGGAAGATGGCGCGCCGCGTCGATGTCGCCGTGCAGCCGGTGGCCCTTCGGGCGCTCACCGACACGGCAGCCATCGCACGGGGGCAATACCTCTATGCCTCGCGCGGCTGCGTCGACTGCCACGGCGCGAACGGCGGCGGCCGCACCTTCATCAACGACCCGAACGGCCTGCATGTGGCCGGACCGCAGATCGCTCCGGGCGGCGCCAGCGTGACCGCCGCCTACCGGCCGGAGGACTGGGTCCGCACGATCCGGCACGGCGTCCATCCGCTGGGCCGGCCGCTGATGATCATGCCGAGCGAGGACTACAACCGCTTCACCGACGACGACCTTGCCGCGCTCGTGGCCTACATCCGCAGCATGCCGCCGACGCAGGGCACGGCTGCGGTGGTCGATCTGCCATTGCCGGTGCGGGCGCTCTACGGCTTCGGCGTGATCGAGGATGCCGCCGCGAAGATCGACCACACACGGCCGCCCGCCACGCCGGTGCCCGAGGGCGTGAGCGTGGCGCACGGCGCCTATGTCGCGAACATGTGCCTGGGCTGCCACGGCGCGCAGCTGGCGGGCGGCAAGATCCCCGGCGGTCCGCCGGACTGGCCCGCGGCCTCGCGGCTCGCGCCCGGCGAGGGGTCGGTGATGCCGCGCTATCCCGATGCGGAATCGATGATGCGGCTCTTCAAGACCGGCCGGCGCCCCGACGGCACGCCGGTGCGGGTGATGCCTTTCGAGTCGCTGCGCGAGATCAGCGAAACGGACGTGCGTGCGCTCCATCTGTTCCTGCAGCAGCAGCCATCGCCGAAGGGTTGAAGGCCTGGACAGAGACCGGCCTTCGTCATGTCCTCCTCGCCCCCGCCATCTTGCGTGAGCCCAGCTCGACCAGCGCCTCTGCCTCGCCCAGATAGCTGCGCAGACCGCCAAGGTCGAGCACCTCGACGCCGCCATGCTCCACGCGCAGCAGGCCCGCGCGCTCAAGCTCATGCAGCGCCCTGTTGGCGCGCTGGCGAGAGACCGCGGACAACAGGCCGATCTCGTCCTGGCTCAGGCGCACGAAACTGCTCGCCTGCGGATAGAGGATCGGGTCGAACAGGCTGGCCAGGCAGCGTGCGACGCGCGCGTCGGGGCCCAGCAAGCGGTCGAACTCCATGAGCCCGATGAACAGGCTCAGGCGCGCGTTGATGTGCGACAGCAGGAAGCGATTGAAATCGAGGTTCGTCGACACCAGGCGCTCGAAGGTGTGGCGCGGCACGCAGGCCACGCGCGTCGGGCGCATGGCCACGCCGTCGTAACGCCACGGGCCGGGATTCAGCAGCGAGCCTTCGCCGGCCCAGCCGCCGGAGGTCACGCCGGTGAAAGTGGAGACGCGGCCATCGGCCTGCGAGACCGACATCTTCACGAGGCCTTCGATGACGCCGAACCAGAGATCGGCCGGTTCGCCCTGGCGCATGACGAAGCCGGCAGCCGGCACCTCGCGCTCGTGCGACTCGCGCACCACGCGGTCGAGCTCCTCGGCCGTCAGGGTCTGCGCCCACAAGCTCTCGCGGAGCATGGTCTCCATGGCCTTCGACGACATACGTGCTTCCCTCGCTCGCCTGTTGCTTGCCCGCTCCTCCGTGCGCGCCGGGCCTGCGTGGGGAGACCGGCGAACACGCCCGTAAGTAATGTCTCTGAAACGACATTTTTGGCGCCGCGATCATGACATATTGACTCCCGTTCGCCACAACCAGAAGACAGGAGACAAGGATGGAACATCCGGAATCCGCCGCGGGCCCCACGGGTGCACCGCATCACGATGACGAATCGCCAGGCATGCGCAGGCGCAACCTGCTGGGTTACGCGGCTTCCGCGCCCCTGCTGTCGGCCGCCGCCGGACTCGGCGGGCTGGCGGCGCCCTCCTCGGCCCAGGCCGCGATACTGCCGATGACGCCGCCCGACACGACCGACCTGGTCGACATCGGCGATGCAGTGACGGTCACGGCACTGCCGACCATGCCGCTGGTCAAGGTCAGCAACATCGCGAACGGCCGCGTCCGGCTGGAACTTCCGCGCTTCGAATCGGGCCAGGGCATCGCCACCGCCGCCGCGATGATGCTGGCCGACAAGCTGGGGCTGCCGCTGAGCGCGATCGAGGTTGGCTCCGCCGACGCCAGCCCCGAGCTGTTCTTCAACCAGCTCACCGGAGGCTCTTCGAGCGTGCGTTCGCTGCATGCGGGCATGCCGTTGCTCGGCGGCCTGGGTGGGCTGCCCACGGGCTCCGCGAACGCAGTGGTCGGCCAGCGCGTGACGCGGCTCGACGCGCTGGACATCGTGACCGGACGCAAGAAGTTCACGCTCGACCAGGCCGTGCCCGACGCGAAGCCGACCATGGTGTGCCGGCCGCCGACCATCAACGGGCAGTTCGTGCGCATCAACAACACGACCGCGGTGATGGGCATGCCGGGCGTTCTCGGCATCGCGCCGATTCCCGCCACGAACGGCATCGTGCCCACGCCGCCCGGCGTGGCGGTGATGGCCGAGACATTCGGGCAGGCCTGGGCCGCGGTGAATGCGCTCGACGTCACCTGGACCGCGGGCGCGGTCGCCGGCGAGTCCAACGCCAGCATCCAGCAGAAGCTGAAATCCGCGCTGCTGCCCTTCCTGCTGCCGCCGCTGGGCGCGCTGACGGTCGAGGGCGAGTTCGAGTTCGCGGCGGTCTCGCACTGCCCGATGGAAACCGAGTGCGCCATCGCCGATGTGCGCGCCGACCGGGCCGAGATCTGGTCCGGCCTGCAGAGCCCGATCGTCACGCAGCAGGCGGTGGCCGCCGATCTGGGCTTGCCGCTGGACAAGGTCAAGGTGCATGCCGTGCCCTCGGGCGGCTCCTTCGGGCGCCGGCTGTTCTGGGACGCGACGCTGCAGGCCGTGCAGATCTCCAAGGCGCTGGGCCGACCCTGCCGCCTGATGTACCACCGCACCGACGACATGCGCCACGGCCGCGTGCGCCCGCCCATGTTCCACCGTGCGCGCGCCACGATGCTGCTGGGCCAGGTCATCGCTTTCGAGCAGCGCATCGCCGGAGTGCGGCTCGACACGCGCCACGGCTTCGGCGAGATGCTGGGCGCCGCGGCCATCGCGCTGCCCAACGGCTTTCCGCAGACGGTGGGCAACTTCGCCATCGAGCAGGCCATGTTCAAGACCATGGTCGCCTCGCCGTACAACTTCGGCGTCACCACCAAGCTGCTGACGCCGGTGGCGATGGACATCAACACCTGCTCCTACCGTTCGGTGCATATCCAGCCCTCGCGCCTGGTGGAGGAGATCCTGGTCGACGAGATGGCCAGGGCGTTGCGCAAGGACCCGGTCGCCTTCCGCCTCGAATACCTGCGCCTGCCGCGCGCACGCGCGGTGCTGAAGGCGGTGGCCGAGGCGGCGCAATGGGGCAAGGCCATGCCGGCGGGCTTTGCGCAGGGCGTGGGCGTGCACCAGGAGTCGAAGTCCTTCACGGCCTGCATCGTCGAGATCGACGCGCGGGTGCCGGCCGACACCAAGGTGACGCGCGCCACGATCGCGATCGACGTCGGCACGCCCATCAACCCCTCGGGCATCGAGGCGCAGATGCAGGGCGGCCTGTGCGAATCGATCTCCATCGTGCTGACGGCCGGCCTGCACATCCAGAACGGCCTGCCGCTGGAAGGCAGCTACTCGCAGTACCACTTCGCGCGCATGAAGAACTACCCGAAGGACGTGAAGGTCATCATCATGCCGCCCAGCAGCGGCGAGGCGATCGGCGGCCTGGGCGAGGTGGGCCTGTCGGCCAGCTCGGGCGCGATCGCCAATGCCTATGCGCGTGCCACCGGTCGGAAGCCGCGCAGCTTCCCGTTGAATTTCCCGGTCGACTTCACCCCCATCCCCCCGGGCAAGCTGCCCACGCCGGTCACCGTGCCGGTCCCCGCCTGAGGAGCCCCCCATGCCTGTGCAAACTTTCAAGGTGAACGGCGTCGACGTCGCCGTCGAGGCGCCCGACGACATGGCGCTGCTGTGGGTGCTGCGCGACAAGCTCGGCATCACCGGCCCGAAGTACGGCTGCGGCATCAACGTCTGCAAGGCCTGCACCTGCCATGTGGACGGCAAGGCGGTGACCGTGTGCTCGACCCGCGTGGCCGACGTGCGCGGCCGGCAGGTGACGACGATCGAGGGCCTGGCCAACGGCAACACGCTGCATCCGGTGCAGCAGGCCTGGATGAACCTCGACGTGCCGCAATGCGGCTTCTGCCAGCCGGGGCAGATCATGGCGGCCGTCGACCTGCTGAAGCGAACCCGGACCCCGACCGATGCCGACATCGACGCCATCGAGAACGTCTGCCGCTGCGGCACCTACGGCCGCATCCGCGAAGCCATCAAGGCCGCCGCGGCCATGATGGGATAGCGCGCCGGTGCACGCCGGCAGTGACGCTACCGAACTGAACACGTCGCGCAGCAAAAAGCCCCTGTAGCATGACTGCTACAGGGGCTTCGGTTTGGCGGAGTGGACGGGACTCGAACCCGCGACCCCCGGCGTGACAGGCCGGAGTGCCAAGTGAGCAACAACGCCACTTTCGGCCACTTTCGATATTCCAAATTCAGCCCGGCAGGCCCAATTCTGGCGCGGTCTGTGCACCGCCTATTCCAAAGAAATGAGGTCACCTTCCTGATGCGGAATGGTCAGCGCCTGAAGGCCGGTGTGCGGGCTGCCACCCAGTGGGCTATGCTTCGCGGATGACTGATCTCATCTCGGAACGCAGCACTGGCAACGACGGAGGGGTCCCGACCTCGAAGCGCAGCCTTGTTGTCCAAGTTGTCGTGATGATCGCTTTGGCCGCGCTCAACGTGGCAGCCTGGGCTGTGATCTTTTCGACCAACGTGCAGTAGTCGCGCTGACGCGCAATGCTTTATGGGCCTACTTCGCCGTCTGCTCGGCGATCTTTCGCACCGAGTCGCCAGCCCGCTTGGAGCCCGCCGACGAGCCCAGCCAGTAATTGCAGACCTGGCCGAAGGCAATCGAGAGCGCGCCGAACATGACGTTCAGCAGCTGGAAGGCGTTCGCAGGAAGGTCCGCCTGCACAATGAACAGCCGATAGATGCAGAAGAAGTAACCAGCGACGATCAGCGTGGAAACGATGGGCGCCCCCCAGGCGATGCCCGACGACTCGCGCGCGAGCTCTACGGTCTGCTGCCGGGCGCTCTTCGTGTCGTCGATGGCTGCGGTCTGGCTGGTCTGATCGACCTTCGCCATTTCCACCTGGAATACCTGCTCGGCAGCCTTGAGTGCGACGATCTGCTCTCCGGTCAGGCTGCCGCCGGACAGGGCCGCGGCCACTTCGGATGCCGAAGCATCGGGACGGCCGAGCACCTTGTCGGCTATCACCTTCACCGCGGCGCCAGCGAGCGGTCCGCCGAAGGCCGTAGCGAGGCCTGGAGCGATGGCACCGAGGGTTGCTTTCCAGTCTAAATCATCCATGGTCAATCCTTCAGATTCAGAAGGTTGGAAGCCACGCGCCGGGCCCAGCCTTTGCCATAGGTCGGCCAGTTCCCACTGTCGGCATAGAACTGCAGGCGGTAGCCATTGAAGTGCGCCGCGATCTGTGCGCCGGCCGCGCGCGCGGAGCCGATGGTCTGCGCACCGATCACTCCATCAGGCTGCGCGCCGGCCGCGCGCTGCAACCACTTCGCCGACTGGCTGACGCCATGGTTCACTGCGGCGTCGAACACATCGAATCGCACCACCTCGGGCAACTCGTCGGCACGCACCGGCGCCCAATAGTCGCGGCGGTAGATGGCTTTGGCAGCATCCTGGGTCAGCGCCTTGATGTCGACGTTCGGGTAGGCGCGCTTGCTGATGCCCCAGTTCGTCTCGCCGCCTGGATCACGCGGATCGTCAACGTAGCCACCCTCGTGGCCTAGCAGGCGCTCGAATGCTTGATCAAAGTTCATTCGAGTTCTCCCGGCTTGGTGAAATCTCCCTTCGTCCATCGCTTCAGGCGCTGGCCCCATTCGGTCTCTTCGCGCCACCACTTCCGGATCAGGTAGGCGATCTGGAGAAGCCCGAGAACGATTGCAATTGCAGTTGTCAGGTTGATCTGTTGCCACCATGCAATGATGCTGGCTGGTGCTTGGTATACGAGGTTCACAGCGATGTCTTTGAGTTCTTGCTTCATGTTTATCCCCGATGGGTGCCAGACGGATCGATAGGATCGAGCAGGTTCACGCGGATCCACAGCGCCCAGCGCTGGCGCCAACAAGGCGCCTCATTGCTCAACCGCCAAAGCCGCGATGAAAGCGTCCACTCGCGTGGCAATTCGAGGAACAATGCCGTGCCGAATATCGTGTTGACGACGAAGTCGATAACGAGCCCCGCGACAAGCCACGGGTAGCCCATCACCTTGATTGAAGGCGTCAGCGCATTGGCTTCGCGGACTTGCTTGAGCCGCATGACGGCGCAGTACATCCCCCAGAGAACCCAAGGCGAGATGAGAAGTAACCACCAGATCATTTGAGTGCCTCCGAAAAAGCCTGCTTCAGGGCCGGCGATGCGCTAGCGATCTCGGCATAGCGAGCCAGCGTCACGGCCTTCATCTCTGCATAGGTTGTGCACCCGGTGAGATTCAGTTGAGTGATGTCGCGCAATGCCTGTTTGGCTGTCTCAATGATCTGCGCCTTAGACAGGTCGCCGAGAGTGAGCGCGGATGCCTGAAGGCCGTCGAGGATCTCGATGATCGGCTGCCGCTGAATGCGGGTCTCAGCCTTGGCCTTCAGAATGAGATCGGCGATCGTCGGCTGCGGCGGAAGTTCAGGCGCGTTGCCAGCCGCTGCCCATGCGACGAAGGCGTCATAGTCGGGGTTCCCCTCGAGCAGCGGTATCCACAGGTTGCCCTGCTGGATGTGGTCGGGGTAGCGCGTGTACATGGCTACAACTCAGCAGCGGCGGTCCAACTGCCTTCCCAGACAAAAGCCGCCGAAGCAGTAGGCACGGCGAACCAGGTGAGGCTATCCACAGACGGATTGCGAGCATCTCCCGTGGTCAGATTCACAAGGCTCGTGCCCGAGTAACCAAGCGTCGGAACGGCCCGTTTCGTCACCTTGAATGGGATGCGGACTGCCGCAGCGTTAGCGGCGAGTTGATACCCGTCCAGGATGCCGACCCCAGTCTCGTAGTACCTCTGGCAAAGGTCGAACTCCGTCTGCAAATGCCGCCGCTCGAAAGGCGTAGCCACCGTGCCAAGTTCGAACTGTGCAAGGCCCACTGCGCCGATGAACTGGATCGTCACGTTCGTGTTGGCGGCCAACGAAGAGGTGTTGCCACCATTCGTGATAGCAACACCATTCACCTTCGCTGTGGCAGCACCTATCCAGCTCAACGTGTAGACGCCGCCGACAATCATCGCCCCTTCGATGACCTGCTCTCCACCTCCCGCCGGGAAAGTCACCGTTCGATCCGGTGCAGCAGCACCGAACGTCGCGTTCTGGCCGGAAGTGACGATTCGCCAGCGATCCAGGGTGTACTGATTTGCGCCCCCCGTGTTGGTGCCTGACACGTAGGCGCGCTGGTTAATAGCAAAGTTGCCATTGATCAGCAAGTTCCGAAAGCTGAATACGGAGCCGATGCCCAGCGAGTTACGAGCGTCCGAAGGGTTGCCGGTGCCACCCAGCAGACCGCCGGTTCCGAACAGCGTTTCCCACAGCTTCCCGAACCCTGTGCGCGCTACGGCGTTCGATGGGTTGGGATAGGTGTCGGAGATTTCCGTTTTTGCGGGTGGTGCGGGCATGGCGGTCCTTTCGATGGACGTAAAAAAGCCCGCACGCGGCGGGCTGGTTTTGGATGAAAAGTGGCGGGCTAGTAGCCCTTGAGAACGATGTCTGCGGTGGCGCCAGACACCGATGTGTGAGCGCTGTTGAATGCCCGGATGACCGGCGCGAGCGGGACCGTCTTATTGATCTCGACCGTCTCGGCGCCGCTGCCATTGGCTTGCAGCGTGGCCTGCACGGTCTTGATCGAGGTAAAGGCCTTCGTGTAGGGAATGGTGGTCCCGCCCGCAGCGATGGCGACATCCGCGAGGGATTCCTCTATGTCGGGAGCATCCACGGTCAGCACTAGGCTCTGCAGGATGCCGCGGGTCACTCCGGCGCCGATGGTCACGCGGAACTGGTAGACGTCGTTCGCCGCCGTGATCTGACCGGGCCACGGCAGCCAGTCGCCCGGCGCCCCGTAGAAAGGATCGGCATCGTCGCGATAGAAGGATGCGGCATCGGGTCCGTAGAAAGACCCGGGCCCAGCAAGCCGATAGTCGATCTTCAGGTCAGTCCCTTGCGCTTGGGCAACGAGCGACATGACCGAACCAGCCAGCGCAGCGCCAACCGAGATCGGCTCCGTCACATAGACCATCTGGCCATAGACGCCGGCTTCATAGAACGAGTCGGTGTCCTGACCGTAGAAGCTCTGGTCGTCGGTGCCATAGAAGGAATCCAGCGCGTCTGCCGATGGGTCACCGGAAACGATGATCCAGCCGCTCGACTCGGCGGCGTCGTATGGCCAGCCGAGTGCATCGAAGTCCCACTGCTCGACGACATTGGCAATAGGCGGGTCGCCCAGGTTCATCACGATGTTCGCCATTGCCGGCGACATGTTTCCGCTGGTGTCGATGGCCTTGCCCATGATGGTCACGACGCCACCTGGTCGCGTCACCAAGTCGTACGGGCTTTCGGTCAGCACACCGTTGTGCAGGGCGACCGCGCTGTTCCAGTCGAGGTTGTTGCCGTAGTGGAAGCGGAAGACGAAGCCGGCCAGGTCAGGCACGCGCCGCGGCATGCTCCACGACAACACGCTACCTGCAATGGTCAGGTTCTCGATGTTCGGCGGCGGCTCGGTCTTGCCGATCACCTGGTGCAGCTGCTGCGCGCCCCATGCGCTGGTGCCCAGCGAGTTGCGGCTGCGTGCACGGATCATCAGCACTGCGAGATCAGGCGCGCCCACGATCACGGCCTGCGTGGCATCGCCTGGCACAACAACGCTGCGCCAGTCTCCATCTGGAAGGATCTGGTAGTTCACCTCGATGGTGCCACCCTGCTGCACTGACGCGCTGAGGACCGGCTGCCAGGCCACGCGAACCCCGTTCACCACGGTGCCGTCGGTCTGCACGACCAATTCGGCTTCCCCGCTGGAGATCGAGACGATGGACGGCGGGTAGATGTCCCAGGGCTTCGGCAGCCCGGTGTTGTCGGCGTAGCCGTAGGGCAGGAAGGGTGTGCCGTAGGCGAAGATCGCGACCGCCGTCTCCTTCAGGGTCAACTCGACGTAGCCCGTCGGATGGAAGGTCCGACTCAGGATCCGGAATTCCTTGTTCGTCCAGCCGTAGCGCGCGAGCGTCAGCGTCACGCTGTCGAACAGCTCGAGCGGATAGGCGCTCATCTTGAAGGGCAGCGTGACCGTGAGCGGGTCGCGGCTGTCGCGCAGCATGATGCCAGCGATGTGGAAGGCCTGCGCCGCGTAGAACACGGCCGGCATGGTGACCTCGATGGGCAACTCCATGCCGTCGTCCGCAATCAGCGCATCCGCCTTGAACGGCGTGATCGGGGTCA
>Ga0075370_10000973_pt1 | contig 11836 bp, 9 predicted proteins | sample EndMethybrTD3035_FD_71398 | JGI IMG/M metagenome (GOLD analysis project Ga0075370, IMG submission 71398) | Populus endosphere microbial communities from Tennessee, USA - Endosphere MetaG P. TD hybrid TD303-5 | ecosystem: Host-associated > Plants > Roots > Endosphere | place: USA: Tennessee... | reverse complement strand
GCGCAGCGGATCGAACTTCCTCGAGCGCCAGCTCAACCTGCTGCCGGACGTGCGCTGCCACGGCGAGCTGTTCAACCCGGCCTTCGTCGGCCTGGGCCACGAGGCGGCCGGCCGGCCGCCCGGCTACGCCCGCGAGGACACCGGCCCCCGCAACGCGGACGAGGACGGCTTCATCGCCAAGGTCGACCAGGCCTGCGACCGCCGCGTCGTCGGCCTGCGGCTGTTCCTCGACCACAGCCCGCAGATGACCGCGCGGCTGCTGTACGACCCGGGCGTGGCCAAGGTGGTGCTCTCGCGCAACCTGCTCGAGGCCTACATCTCTCTCGAGACCGCGCGCGAGACCGGCGTGTGGCTGACCACCGAGGCCGCCAAGGCCCCGCCCAAGCCGGTCAAGGTCGAGATCAACAAGCTCGTCACCTTCGCGCTGCGGCAAAGCCTGTACTACAACGACGTGCAGACGGTGCTGCACCAGACCGGCCAGCGCTACCTGCAGGTCGACTACAACGAGATCAAGGATCTCGCCAAGCTCAACGAGATCGCTCGCTTCGTCGGCTCCGAACACCAGTTCAAGGCCGTGACCGAGCCGATCCGCAAGCAGAACCCGGGCACGCTCGAAGAGCGCATCCTCGACTTCCCGAAGCTGCTGGAGGAGCTCAAGCGCCGCCAGTTGGCCCGATGGTTCCGTTGAGCCGGATCCTGAAACCTATCATCTGACGCCCCCGGCCTCTTTCCGGGCCCGGAACCCTCGACGACCCGACCTCGATCCATGAACGAAAAATCGGCTCCCGCGCCCAAGGTGCCCGCCCGCACGGCGCCCGCCAAGCCAGCTGCCGGCCGGGCGGAGCACGATGCCGCGCAGACGCCGGCTCCCTTCTTCGTCGTCGGCTGCGTCCGCTCGGGCACCACGATGCTGCGCGACGCCCTGCGCATGCATCCGCACCTGGCGTGCCCCGAAGAGACGCACTTCTTCCGCTGGGGCGAGCCCTACGGCACGGAGGCGATGAGCCGCGCGCTGTCGAACAACGCCGTGCTGAAGAAGCACCGCGATCTCGACGGCATCAGCGAAGCCGAGTTCGCCGAGCTGCTCAAGCAATGCACTTCGCGCGCCGAGCTCTACATGCGCTACATGGCCCTGTACATGCAGCGCAAGAAGCCGGGCGCCAGGCGCTGGTTCGACAAGACGCCGCAGAACGTCTATGGCGCCCTGCTGGCCGCCACCAGCATGCCGCGCTCGAAGTTCATCCACATCGTGCGCGAGCCGGTCAACGTCGTGGCGAGCCTGCGCATCGGCCGCATCGTCAAGGTCGAGAACCTGACCGGCGCGTGCAACTACTGGAACGAGGCGGTGCAGATCGTGGGCGGCCTCAAGCGCGGCTATCCGGCCCGCGTCTACGAGTTGCGCTACGAGGATTTCGTCGCCCAGCCGGCCACCCAGCTGAAGCTGCTGCTGGACTTCATCGGCGAGCCCTTCGATCCCAAGTGGTTCTCGGCGCTCAACACGCGCCAGGTGGATCACCAGGAAGAGGGCGTGCTCTCGGCCGAAGAACTCGCGGTGGTCCGGCGCCTTTGCTCGGCCGGTCGCCGCCGCTATGGCTACGAGCATCCCGCCCAGGCGGCCGATGCGGCGCCGGGCGGCATGATCTCAAACAAAGTTCCAGGTGCACGCAAGGCCACGAAGTTGTCGCCGGCCGCGAGCTAATATCACCCGAGCCCCTTGCGGGACCCGTCCTCTGCCGTTCGATTGCCCATGTCCCAACCCATCGATGCCCGCCGCCATGAGCAGGTGCACCGGCTGACGCTGGAGCTCCAGGCGCTGCGCGGGCGCCTCAACGAAACCATCGACCAGCTGTGTCAGCTGGTCGCCGGCCACGATATCGGTGGCGCGCCCGTCGGGCTGTCGCCGCTGGCGGGCCAGGAAAGCGGCAACGCCGAGCGCAGCCTGGCACCCTCCTGGCTGCGCGTGCCGAGCGCGAGCGCCTCGGCCAGCAATCCCGTGTCGGGCCATCGCCTGGCCAATGACACGGGGCTGTACAGCGACTACCGCAACGGCTTCATCCAGATCATCCAGGTCAACCAGCCGCATGGAGCCGACGAGCGCTACGCGCTGGTGGTCAACCACGCCGACTTCGACGGCAGCTTCCTGTCCATCGTGGTCGATGCGCGCGCGCTGCTGGCCGACATGCCGGCCGGCCCGGCGCGGCTGTCGCTGGCCGTCGAGGTGCGCGGCACTCCGGCGCCCGGGCTGAATGCCAAGTGCGCCTGGAAGGTCGGCGAACACTGGAGCGAGCGGGCGCTGCGCCTGTCGCCGGGCCAGCTGGCCGCCGACAGCTTCGCGATCGACATGCTCGATCCGTCGCAGATCAACGCGCTTGATTTCCACCTGTTCTTCAACCCCGTCGGCCGCGGCAGCTTCGAGATCCGCCGCCTCACCGCGGGGCTGGTCGTCACGCCGCCGAGCGAAGCGCCGCTGACCTCCAGCGTGTTCGAAACCGCGCCTTGAGGCGCCGCGGCGGCCGCCTGGCCGCCGCCCTTGTCCAGCCAGGTCCCACGATGACACCCTCCGACGCCAACGACCCCGCCGCCATCGGCGCCGCGCCGCTTGCCCAGGCCCGCATCGACTGGGGCCGCGGCCGCATCATCGGCTTCTCGGTCCCGGGCGACGACGCCCTGGCCTTCGACGTGGTCCAGCTGTGGCTGGACGGCCGCTGCGTGGCCTCGGCCGTGGCCAACCTGTCGGTGTTCGATTTCGTGCGAGACCTGGCGGGGCTCAACCTGCCCTCGCGCGAGCACTCTGCGTTCGAGCTGCGCATCCCGCAGGCGGCGTTGCTGCCGGGGCAGGTGGGCGAGGGCGCCGTGATGCTCGAAGTCCGCTCGGCCCGCGGCACGCCGGTGCTCGAGACGACGGTCCAGGGCCTGCACGAGCTGCTGCGCCTGACCGACGGTGCGCCGGTCGACCTGCTCTACCAGGTGCGCTTCCACGGCTTGACCGGCGGCGCCGTGCAGGGTTGCGTGACCAACCTGCACCGGGTCAGCCAGCGCCCGGCGCTGATGGCGCGCCTGAACGACCAGAACGCCGAGCCGCTGGCCTTCTACGAGTCGGCCGCCGACGGCAGCGTGCACCACTTCTCGATCCCGGTGCGCATAGACCGCCTGATCGACGGCGCGAACCAGATCAGCGTGGTGGGCCCGGATGGACAGCCGTTGGGCAGCTACCCGATCCAGGTCGGCGTGGCCACCCTGGGCGACAACGACCGCAAGCTGGCCGCCTTGGAGGCCGAGGTCGCCTTCCTCAAGCGGCTGGTGCTGACACAGAACCCGGAAGCCCTGCCGGCCCGGCTGGCACTGCTCAAGAGCGAGATCGTCAACATCTGCTCGGAGATGCTGACCCTGCAGCGCACGAACTTCGAACGCGAATGGCTGGCCCGGCCTGAAGTCGCCGCGCCCGAGCCTGGCCAGGCGGCACCCGCGCCGGGCGCCAAGCCGGCGGTGGCGAGCGCCCGTGGCGGCCAGTCGGCCGCGACGAAGGCCTGAAGTCGCGCCGGGAAGATTCGCGCGCCGTGTTCAACTTTTCCGACACCGGTCTCCGCACGCCCCCGCCCGCCCGCTGGCCGGGCGCGCGCCGACGCCTGTACCTGTTCTCCCCGCTGCCTCCGCAGCGCAACGGCCTGGCCGACTACATCGTCGAGTACCTGCCGATGCTGGCGGCCGATTTCGAGCTGTGCCTGGTCGCCGAGAGCGGCCGCACCGCAGAGGCCTCCGCCGCGCTGGCCGGCATGCGGCTGAAGGTGCTCGACGAGGCGGCCTTCCTGGCGCGTCAACCCGAACCTGGCGCGCAGATCCTCTACAACGTCGGCAACAACGGCGACTGCGCCTACATGCTCGACCACCTGCACCGCTTCCCGGGCACGGTGATCGTCCATGACGTGTCGCTGTTCTACCTGCACCAGGTGGCGCTGCAGATGGAGCGCGCCAACGGCATGTTCAACCATTGGGTGCGCGACACCGGCTACGAGGTCCCGGCGGATTTCGTCGGCCGCGACGGCTCGCTCACCCGCACGCCGGGGCTGCTGTACCAGGAGTGCCTGATGGTGCGACGCATCGCCGGCTCGGCGCGCGGCCTGATGCTGCACAGCCGCTACGCCGAGGCGCGTTTTCGCGGCGGCGCGTTCGACGTGCCGCTCGGCATCGAGCATGGCCGGCCGGTGGAGCGCATCCCGCATTTCGTCCTGCCGCCGGCGCCCGCGGCGGCTGACGCGCAAGAGGTGCTGCAGCGTTTCGGCGTCGAGTCCGGGGACATCCTGCTGCTGGTGCCGGGCTTCCTCACCGGCAACAAGATGCTGTACGAGGTGCTCGTGGCCTTTGCGCGAGCACGTGCCGCCCATCCTCGACTGAAGCTGCTGTTCGCTGGAGAAGAGCGCGCCAGCGAATACGCGGTGTCCGATCGAATCCGCCGCCTGTGGCCGGATGGCGATGGCCCGCGCGTGACCGGTTACCTGGACGCACGCGAACTCGACGTCCTGCTCGGCCGCGCCGACCTGTCATTCGTGCTGCGCTACCCGACCTATGGCGAGACCTCCGGCATCCTGCCCCGGGCGGTGATGGGCGGCGGCCGTGTCGTGACGGTCGACATCGGCTCCTACCCGGAGTTCGAATCGCCGCTGATCGACCACGTGTCGATTGGCGCAGGACTGGTCGATGCGCTTCATGCCAGCATCGAATCGGCTTGCGCAGGCCTGCCCAGCGCCGCCGCCCGTGCCGAAAGGCGCGCCGCCGAAGCGCAACGCGTCGAGTCGCTGAGCCCGCGCGCGCTGTACCCCCGCGTGCGCAAGCTCCTGGATACCGCCTGGGAGGGCGTCCGATGATCGACGCCGATTCGGTGCTCGCCAGCGCGCCGACCTCGCCCCGCGTGGGCCTGGTCATCGACGTGTGGGTGGATCTCTTCGCGGCCGCCGTGGCACGCAACGGTGCCCTCGGCAACGGCCTGCCGGTGGTCCTGACCGACACCCTCAGGGCGTTGCCACTGCTGGAAACGCAGGGCCCCGTCGGCTGGATCCACACCGCCCCCTGGCGATATCAGGATTACATGGCAGTGGCGCAAGGGCAGCCGGCGCCACGGCTGCGCATAGAGGCCGCCGGCGCGCCCGGCGATGCCACCCGGCTGCTGCGCCGGTCTTCCCTATGCCTGGCCGCGGTGCCGGCCGACCGGGCGCCGGCGATCCAGATGGCCGCCCTGGTGTCCAAGGCGCTGCAGGCGCGGGTCCCGGTGCTGCTTTACGGGCCGCCCGCGGCGGCCGGCTGGCCGGCCTTCGAGGGGATCATCCGGCAGGGCGCGTTGCAGCCGGTCCAGGCTTCCGACGCCCGCGTGCTCGCGAGTGCCGGCCTCGCCGGGCTGCTGGGCGATGCCGGGCTGTGCGACATCGAGCGCGCCCTGACCCTGTCCGCGCAACTCGCCCGCTCGCGCCAGGCCGACCTGCTGCTCGAAAGAATGCACGATGGCCGCGTGAAGCTTCGCCTTCGCATCGACCCGGTGCAGGTCGTGGCCGCGGGAAGCCAGACGCTGGCCCACCACATCGCCCACGAAGGCCGGGCGCTGTTCAACAGCCGTGGCCTCGGGGCCATCCTGCTGCCCTGGGGCGCTCCCTGCCAGGCGCGCCTTCTGCTGCGCAACGTTCGAGCGCGCGTCGACTCGAGCGCCATCGCCCTGGGCGAGCACGCGATTTCGCCGACCGCCGTCGACTACACCGACCATGGCGCATTCCTTCGGCTCGCGGTACCGGCCGTCGCGCCCGGGCAGGATGCGCTGCTGCACCTGTCGCTGCCGCGGGACGCCGTCCCGGGCGACGGCTTCTGCGACATCGGCGCGGCCGAGTTCACCGTCGAGACGGCATGATGGATCTGTCCAATACCTCGCCCGTGCCGTTCCTGCCGAGCGGCCTGGCCGCCCCCCGCGTCCTGGTGGTCAGCTTCAACCGCCTGGTGCCGGCCGACCAGGGCAATGCGCGCCGGATCATGCAGATGGTCCGGCTGTACAAGGCGCAGGGTTTCGAGGTCGACCTGCTGTACCACAACGAGGAGGGCTTCGACCCGTCGCTGTCGCATGCGCTCACGTCCGAGTTCGGCCGCGTCAACGTGGTCCGGTCGAGGGCACCGAAGCACATCCAGCCCGGCCACGTGTGCCGGATCGCCGACTGGTACGACCGCGGGCTCGAAGCGGCCGCGCGCGACATGCACCGCCTGCGCGGCTACAGCGTCGTGCACGTGAACTACGTCTGGTACGCGCCCCTGTTCGACCAGTTCGGCTCGGACGTGGTCAAGGTGCTCGACACGCACGACATCTTCGGCGAGCGCCGGGCCAAGTACACCGCCGCCGGCATGAAGCCCCAGTGGTTCAGCACCACCTACGCCGACGAGGACAGCGCCCTGCGTCGCGCGGATGCGGCGCTCGCCATCCAGAAGGAGGAGGCGGCCGAGCTCGCCGGTCGCGGGCACCGCAACATCCTCTACCTGCCTTACGTCGAGCCGGCGCTGCGGCCCTTCGCGCCGCGTGGCGGCGACCGGCCCCTGACCTTCGGCTACCTGGGCAGCGCCAACGACTGGAACATCCTCAGCATGACGGAGTTCCTGTCCAAGGTGCAGGCGCGCGGAGTGCCGTTCCCGCATCCCATCGTCGTGGCCGGCGGCGTGTGCCGCCATGTGCGAGAAGGCGCCGGCGTGATCAAGCTCGGCTTCGTGCAGGAGCTGCACACCTTCTACGACGCGATCGACATCGCGCTGAACCCCATGGTCGGCGGCACCGGCCTGAAGATCAAGACCGTCGAACCGCTTTGCTACGGCCGCCCGGTGCTCACCACGCTGCCCGGGGCGCAGGGCCTGACGCACCTGTGGCAGTTGCCGATGTTCGAGGACAACAACGCGCTGACGGACTACCTCTTCGAGAACTTCGCGCGCGGCGGCCGCGACCTCCTGGCCCATTTGACCGTGCAGGCGGCTGCCACCCGCCGGGCGCTGGATGCCGAGTACGACGGCCAGGTCGAACGCCTGGCCCGATGGCTGGCATCGCGAGTGTGAACCGTGTCACGCCCGGCATGCGTCTGCCGGGCGTGGGTGACTCGGCGTAACCATCCTAGGGAAGGGCGCCCCTGGTGTCGGCTGGTAATCTCCGCCGCCTACACTGGCGCTGACGCGCACCACAGGTTTCAGACATGAGCGACGAAGACAAGGCAGTACGGTTGAAGGCGCTCGCGCGCGAGATCCGTGATGAGCTGGGCGAGCACAACGTGCTGGACGCGCTGGCGCGCGAGTTCGCTGCGGGACGCCTGGCCATCGCCGAGCTCACGCAGGAGATGGCGGGCCTCAAGCGCGAGCTGGAGGCGATCCGCCTGGTCCAGAAAAGCCGCGACATCCTCCTGCCCCAGGCTCGCAACCAGTACGCCGGGCGCCGCAAGGCGGTGGTCGAAGCCGGCATGCCCATGCCCGCCGACCACGGCTTCTACGCTCTGGAGCGCGACGGCGTCGGCAACCCGTTCCGCTGGACGGGCCCGGGCCAGGCCTTCCATTTCGACTTTCATCTCGACCGCTCGGTGCCACTGCGGTTCACCCTGCAGATGCCGCTGTGGGGTGGCGACCATGCCGCCGGCCTGCGCGCGATGAGCGACGAGATGACCCTGCCGCTCGTTCGCCGGGCGGGCAATCGGGTGCTGGACTTCGAAGGTTTGCTGATGCCGCGCGAAGCGCTCGGCGTCACCCGCCTGACCTTCATCGCCGAGCACGTCAGCACCGTCACGTCCGACTCCGACGAGAGCGCCACCCGCCAGCTCGGCGTGCCTTTCCTGCGGCTGGCGGTCACCGAGGCGAGCGAGGCCGAAGTGGCCGACTGGCTGAAGGCCGTCGAGCCCGGCGACGCCGTGGCGCCGAACCGCGCCCAGGCTGCACCAGCCACGACCGACGCGGCGTCATGAGCCTCGCACGGCCGCCCGTAGAGGCTCATTCCCGCTTGGCGGGACCGGCCGCAGGACCCAGGGTGCCCCAATGAACCGTCGAGCCGAAGCCACCCCGACGCGAGCCGCCGCCGCGGCCGGGACACGAGTGCTGGCGGCCGTCCCCTTGCCCGAGGCGGATGATCCGCTGCACGTCGAGCTGAGAGCGCGCCTTTCCGAGCCCGAGGTCAGCCTGCTCGGCTCCGACATCCTGGTGCTTTCCCCGACGCCCACCGCCCCGACAGACCAGGGCAACCGCAAGCGCATCTACGCGGTCTGCCGCGAACTTCAGCGCCGTGGCGCGCGCATCCACTTCGTCTTCTATCCGCAGGAGTGGTGGTTCGACTACCTGCCGGACGACCTGGTGCGCGAGATGAGCAAGCAGTGGGACAGCTTCCACCTGCTGCCCGCGACCCGCCACACCTACACCCGGCCCGAGGGCGCCGACTACAAGATCGACGAGTGGTGGGACGACTCGATCCGCGACTACCTGCAGTGGCTGTTCAAGCGTAACCGCTACGACGCCTTCATCGTCAACTACGCCTACCTGAGCAAGGCCTTCGAGTACGCGCCGGCGAACACGCTGAAGATCCTCGACACGCACGACAAGTTCACCGGCCGCCGCAAGCTGCTGGACGACAACGGCATCGCGCCCGAGTTCTTCTACACGACCGAGGACCAGGAAGCGATCGCGATGAACCGCGCGCAGCTGGTCTGGGCCATCAAGGACGAGGAGCGCGATTTCTACCGCAGCATCAGCTCCACTCCCTGCATCACCATGCCCCACATCGAGCCCGAGGCTCGAGTGGCACGCGTGCGCCGTCCCGAAGACCGCGACCGCCTGGTGATCGGCATGCTGGGCTCGGGCAACGCGATCAACGTCAACAATGCGCGTGCCTTCGTCGAGGTCGCTTTGCCGATCATCGCGCGGCGCGAGGCGCCGGTCGTCATCCGGTTCGTCGGCGTGATGTGCAGCAAGCTGCCCGACCTGGAAGGCCTGCCTGGCGTCGAGCTGATGGGCCCGGTCGATTCGACCGACGAGTTCTACCGTGACGTCGACCTCGTGATCGTGCCGCTGGCCTTCTCCACCGGCCTGAAGATCAAGGCGGTGGAGGCCTTTGCCACCGGCATGCCGCTGGTCGCCATGGGCCACGCGCTAGAGGGCATCCCGACCAGGCACCCGTGGCACCGGTGCGCGACGATGGACGAGGTGGCCGAGGTCTGCTGCGACGTCGCCTTCGACCGGCAGCTGCTCAAGGGCCTGAACGAGTCGACGACCCACACCTACGAGCTGGTGCGCGCCCAGGCCAAGGTGGCCTTCGACGACACCCTGCGTCGACTGACCAATTTCCCGACGGTGGTTATGACCGTCGACCGCGGGTTCTTCGAGCTCGATTCGCCCTACCGCGAACACATCTTCCAGACCGTCAACCTCATGCGCCACTTGGCGCAGGTGGTGCTGTACTTCGACCAGCCCCTGCCGGCCAACCAGGGCGCCTTGTTCGAAGCCTTCCACGGCATGGCCACGCATTGCAAGCTCGCGGTGGCGCCGGGGCTGGAAGCTCCCGGCGGACGCTCGCTGGGCTTGCCCAGCGCCGAGGCTGGCCTGCAAGAGGTCCTGAGCGCCTACGGCCGCGTCACCTTGTGGGTCACGCGTGTGTGTCCGGAGATGCTGACGCTCGGCAAGCAGCCCGCTCGGCTGCCGTTGTTCGTGCGCTTGGACGTGATCCGCATGCTGCAGCCGGCCATGCTCGGCAGCGCCATGGCGCACCTCACCGCGCAGTTCCACGAGGCCACGCTGATCGACAGCCATCCGCTGGCCGAGCCGGTGCCCGCGGCGCCGCAAGCCCGGTCGGTGACGGTGCCGTTCTGGCGCTGGCGGCCCTGGCTCCTGAACAACGACGGCAGCCCCCAGCGGGTGCTGCTGCTGGCCCGCGACGACCAGCTCCAGCTGGCCGAGACACTGGCCGACGCGCTGGACCGTTTCCACCCGGACTGGCAGCCGTCGCAGGTGGTGGTCGGCGACGCTACGCTCGCCGTGCCGCTGGCCGGCGAGGGCAGCCGGCGTCGGCGGCTGCATGCCGCGTCCATGCTGGGCCGTTTCCGCCTGTTGCGACCGTTGCCCCTGGCGGTGCTCGACCTGTCGGGCGACGCGCCGGAGTACGAGGTCTTCAGGGAGACCTTCCGCCGCGCCGAGGTGCCGGTGATCCAGCCTGCCGGCGTCAATGGCCGCCTCGACGAGATCAGCCTGTGGCAGCTCACCGAGCTGGTGCTGGGCCTGGGCCGGAATCTTGCTCGTCTGTCTGCGCAGGCGCAGCGCGAGGAAAAGGCACGCTACGGCAGCGATGCCGGCTGGAATCAGATCTGGAAATCCATCTCGGTCAAGAATGTGCTCTGGTAGGCCGCTTAAACTGATCATCCGGCTGCCCCGCGGCCAACAACGTTTCTCCATTGCAGCCATCGGGAGCCAGCGCGCATGAAGCAGAAAGACCGTCCGGCCCAAGATCCCATCCGCCAAGAGGACCTGGGTCGCATCGTGCTCTTCATGGGAGGCGTGCGCTCGGGCACCACGGTGTTCCGCCGCATGCTGGCCTCCCATCCGCGGGTACGCGACCGCGGCGAGATCTTCAACTCGAACAACCCCCAGGGCTTCTTCAAGTACTTCCGCGAGCAGATCGCCCAGAACCCGGACCTCGCCTTCCCGGAACACCACGGCAAGGTCTTCCTGGGCTACGTGGCGTCCCTGGTGCCGAAGGACAAGGACGGCATCGCGCTGCTCGACATCAAGTACGAGCACCTGAACCTCATCCACGATGCCTGGCAGTTGCCGTTCACCAACCCGCCGATGCTGCGCCTCATCAAGCGCACCGGCCTCAAGGTGGTGCATCTGCGGCGGCAGCACTTCTTTTCGGTGCTGTCCAACCTCGTCGCGGTGCAGACCGGCCGCTACCACAAGCCGGCGGATGACTCTGCCAAGCTGCCTGAGAAGCGCCCGGTGTCCGTGGAGCGCGCCCTGGTGCTGTCCTCGATGAAGAAACGCAAGCGCGCTGCCGACACCGTCGACGGCGGGTTCGATGAAGCGCAGCGGCTGTCGATCGACTACGAGGGCGTCTTCGACGATGCGGGCGACTTCCAGCCCGCGGTGTGCGAGCGCCTCGCCGAGTTCCTTGGCGTGGACAACCAGTTCGAGCGCCAGCCGGCCCTGAAGAAGGTGATCGACGAGCCCTTGTCGGCGGTGATCACCAACTACGAAGAGATCCGCGACCTGGAAACCGCTGCGCTGTGAGCCTGGCCCGGCCGGCCATGCCGGCCGCAGGTGCCGAGGCTTGCGCGCTCCCATTCCCATCCCATCCCGGCGCGCTGACAGAGCGCGCCCTGCCTTGCCCGATGAAATCCCCGCTGATCGTCGTCTGCACCCATCACAAGACCGGTTCGGTCTGGATGGCCAACATCTTTCGCGCCATCAAGCGCGCCGAGAAGCTGCAGCTGCACTACAAGGCCCAAGCCGACCTCCCGCCGGCCACGGACATCTTCCTGCAGGACCACAGCAAGGTCGATCTGAAAGCGCTCCAGGCCCGCTTCCCGAAACGGGGCGTGCGCGCGGTCCACGTGATCCGCGACCCGCGCGACGTGGTCATCTCGGGCGCCTTCTATCACGTGAAGACCGTCGAGAAGTGGGCCAACAACCCGAAGAAGGAATACGGCGGCAAGTCGTATCGCCAGGCCATCAGCGCTTTGCCCACCGACCACGACAAGCTCGTCTTCGAGATGGAGCACACCGGCGGCAAGACGATCCGCGAGATGGTGGCGTGGGACTACAGCCAGAAGGAGCGGGTCTACGAGGCGCGCTACGAAGACCT
>Ga0075370_10000972_pt1 | contig 11840 bp, 11 predicted proteins | sample EndMethybrTD3035_FD_71398 | JGI IMG/M metagenome (GOLD analysis project Ga0075370, IMG submission 71398) | Populus endosphere microbial communities from Tennessee, USA - Endosphere MetaG P. TD hybrid TD303-5 | ecosystem: Host-associated > Plants > Roots > Endosphere | place: USA: Tennessee... | reverse complement strand
GCCGATCGCGGTGCCGACGATGCCGCCCTCGGCGATCGGCGAGTCGAACACGCGCTGCTTGCCGTACTTGGCCTGCAGGCCTTCGGTGCAGCGGAACACGCCGCCGAAGTAGCCGACGTCTTCACCGAACACCACCACCTGCTTGTCGCGCTCGAGCATCACGTCCATCGCGGAGCGCAGCGCCTGGATCATGGTCATCGTTGCCATGCGTCAGAACTCCTCCGCGTGCGCGGCGGCCTGGCGCATCTGGTCGCGCAGATGCGGCGGCATGTCTTTGTAGACGTCTTCGAACATCGTGGCGAGCGGCGGTATGTGACCGTCCTGCATGGAGCCGAACTTCTGCGCCTCCTTCAGCGCAGCCGACATCTCGGCGTCGAGCGCTTTCAGCGTCTCTTCGTGCTCCTGTTCCGTCCAGGCACCGAGCCCGATCAGGTGCTGCTTCAGCCGGGCGACGGGGTCGCCGAGCGGGAAATGCTGCCACTCGTCGGACGGCCGGTAGCGCGAGGGATCGTCGGACGTGGAGTGCGCGCCGGCTCGGTACGTGACCCATTCGATCAGCGTGGGCCCGAGGTTGCGCCGCGCGCGCTCGGCCGCCCAGCGCGAGGCCGAGAGCACCGCGAGAAAGTCGTTGCCGTCGACTCGCAGCGAGGCGATGCCCGCGCCCACGCCGCGCGCCGCGAACGTGGTGCCCTCGCCGCCCGCGATGGCCTGGAACGTCGAGATCGCCCACTGGTTGTTGACGACGTTCAGGATCACCGGGGCGCGATACACATGCGCGAAGGTGAGCGCGTTGTGGAAGTCGGCCTCGGCGGTGGAGCCGTCGCCGATCCAGCCGGAGGCGATCTTGCTGTCGCCCTGGATTGCCGAGGCCATCGCCCAGCCGACAGCCTGCACGAACTGCGTGGCAAGGTTGCCCGAGATCGTGAAGAACCCCGCGCGCTTGTACGAGTACATCACCGGCAGCTGGCGGCCGCGGATCGGGTCGCGCGCGTTGCTCAGCAACTGGCACATCAGCTCGACGATGTCGATGTCGTCGCGCGAAAGAAGCAGGCCTTGCTGGCGATAGGAGGGGAAGCACATGTCGCCGTTCTGCAGCGCCTGGGCGTGCGCCACCGCGATCGCCTCTTCGCCGAGGCACTGCATGTAGAAGGAGATCTTCTTTTGCCGCTGCGCGATCATCATGCGCGCGTCGAAGGCGCGAGTGCGAAGCATCGCGCGAAGCCCGCGCCGCAGCGCCTCGACCTCGACCTGCGGTGCCCAGGGGCCGACCGCACGGCCCTCGGCGTCGAGAACGCGGATCAGCTTCCACGCCATCGTGCCGGTGTGCGAGGGCACGATGTCGATCGCGGGCCGCTGCACTTCACCCGCGGCAGAAACCCGCAGGTAGGAAAAATCGGTGGCCTGCCCCGGCCGGCCGGTAGGCTCGGGCACGTGCAGGTGAAGCTTGGGCTGGTGGCCTTGCATTCGCTGCTCCAGGCCGCTGGGTAAGCGGCGCTGGGCAGATTCTGGAGGAAGTCGGCCGGGCGTGTGTATGCGCGTTTGGCCCAGCTTGTCAGGGCGCTTGCTTCACGATGAGCACGGACCGAACCGCACTCAGGACAAATTCGCGTGGGATTGCCGACACACCTCGAGCACCACGCGGCGCAGCCATCGGTGCGCCGGATCGCGATCCAGGCGCGGGTGCCACATCTGCGAGATGGTGATGTGCTCCGTCGGCAACGGCAGCTCGAACGAACCGAGCGCGTTGCTTGCTCGCATGTGCTTGAAGTACGAGGCGGGTATCAGCGCCACCATGTCGGTCGCAGCCGCAGTCGACAACGCGGTGCCGAAACTCGGCACCACGACCGCGACATTGCGCGTCAAGCCGGCGGCGGCGAGCGCGTCGTCCACCGGGCCGGTGATCTTTCCCCGACGTGACGTGACCACGTGGTCGCAGGCGGCATATCGCTCGGGCGTGATCGCGCCTTCGGCCAGCAGCGGGTGCCCTTGTCGCACGACAGCGATGAAGTGGTCCCGGTAGAGTGCCTGAACGCGCACCTCGGGGCCGGACTCGCCGAGAACGCCGACGTCGAGGTCGATCAACCCCTCCCGCAGCGGGCGCACGTCCTTGTCGGGCTTGGGCGCGAAGCGCAGCCGAACACCGGGAGCTTCACGCGCGGTGCGTGCGGCGAGCAGATGTGCAAAGGCCTCGGTGAAGCCGTCGTTGGCGCGCACGGTGAACATGCGCTGGAGCGTGCTGAGGTTCAGGTTGGGGCCAGCCGGCTGCAGCACGGCGCTTGCCTCTTCGACCAACTCCTTGACACGATCGCGCAGTGCCAGCGCGCGCGGCGTGGGAACCATGGCGCGGCCTGCACGCACGAGGAGTTCGTCTCCCGTGGTCTCGCGCAGGCGCGCAAGCGTTCGGCTCATCGCCGATTCGCTCAAACCCAGACGCTCCGCCGCTCGCGAGACGCTGCCCTCGGACAGCAGCGCATTCAGCGCGACGAGAAGGTTGAAGTCAGCGTCAGTGGGCATGCGCCAAACCTAGCACGGTTTGAAGTTCTGGGCCGGCGCCGCGTGCAGGAACAAGTTGCGCGCCACGCGCTGTTCGGGCCGGGACCGGCGACCTATGCTGGCGTCACGCGATCGGGCGTTCCCCTCCTGCCCTCAACAAATGCTCTCACCTGCCCTCCAATCCAACTCTCCCGCCGCCCTCCGCAACCAATCGGGTGCGCAAGACGAGCTCGACGGCCTGCCGCTGCCGCGGCGTTATGCCGCCGTCGCCGCGATCCTCGGTGCGATCGTGCTGGTGGTTCTCGATGGGGCCATCGCCAACGTCGCACTGCCGAGCATTGCGCAGCAATTGCATGCGGCGCCGGCCGACACTGTCTGGATCGTCACCGCGTATCAGCTCGCCGTCGTGATGTTCCTGCTGCCCGCTTCGGCGGTTGGCGAGCGGTTCGGCTATCGCCGCGTGTTCGCCGGCGGCATTGCACTTTTCACCGCGGCGTCGGTGTTGTGTGCGCTGGCGCCGTCTTTGCCATGGCTGGTGGCGGCGCGATGCCTGCAGGGCCTCGGCAGCGCGGCGGTGATGCCGCTGGGTCTTGCGCTGTTGCGCTTCACCTATCCGCGCCGATTGCTGGGTCAGGCCATCGCGTGGAACGCGCTGGTGGTCGCAGGCGCCTCGGCGGCCGGGCCGGCCGTCGGCGCAGGCTTGCTGTCCGTCGCGAGCTGGCCGTGGCTCTTTGCGGTGAACCTGCCAGTCGGTGCGCTGGTACTGGCCGCCTGCGCTGGATTGCCGAACCCGCCCCGCACCGGTCGCCAACTCGACTTCGTGAGCATTGCGCTCAACGCGATCATGTTTGCCGCCTTCGTGCTGGGCAGCGACTGGTTGCCGTCGTCTCCGTGGTACGGCGCTGCATTGCTCGTCGTGTCGGCCGCATCGATGGTTCTGCTGGTGAGGCGCGAGGTTCCGAAGGCCGCGCCGCTGATTCCGCTGGATCTTCTGCGGGTGCAATCGTTTTGGGTATCGATCGTGGCGTCGGTGTGCTGCTTCACGGGGCAGATGGCCGGCTACCTCGCACTGCCGTTCTACTTCCAGCACGAGCTGGGGCTGAGCGCGATGGACACCGGCCTCTTGATGACACCGTGGCCGCTGGCGGTGATGGTGGCCGCGCCGTTGTCTGCGCGACTGGCCAAGCACGTGCCGACCGCGTGGCTTTGCGCAGCCGGCGGCGGGCTCCTCGCGATCGGCCTGGCGCTTTGCGCCACCTGGCCGATCCACGGCGACCCTCATGTGCCGATGGCCATCTTCACGAGCCTCGCTGGTCTCGGCTTCGGTCTTTTTCAGACACCCAACAACCAGAACATGCTGCTCTCCGCGCCGAAAGAACGCAGCGGTGCGGCCGGCGGTGCCCAGGGGACCGCGCGCCTCACCGGGTTGACGCTCGGCAGCCTCTTCATGGGGCTCCTGTTCGCGCTGTTGCCGTCGCCAAGCGCCGTGCACTGGGGCCTGACGCTGGCGGCGTTGGCAGCATTGGCTGGCGCAGCGGTCAGCCTGCTGAGAAGCCCGGGCCGGCAAGCCCGGGAAGCAACCGCTGCATGATGGCCTTCAAGCGGGTCAACTCAGCGCGCCGGATCGAACGTCAAGCCTCGACCGCTTGAGTTGCCATCAGCTCGATCACCGCACGTTCAATCGCCGCGGGCTGCGGAACCCCGGCCTGCTCGAGCACCCACGATGCCGCTGCCGGCGCATCGGGCCCGGTCACACGCCGCACCGGCGCTTTCAGCGCGGCGAACGCCTTCTCGCTCGCGATGGCGGCCACCTCGGCGCCGATGCCGCAAGGCGCAGCCGCCTCGTGCACGACGACGAGTCGCCCGGTCTTGCGCACCGACTGCAGGATCGTGGCTTCATCGATCGGCTTGAGCGTGCGCAGATCGATCACCTCGGCGGAGATGCCTTGCGCGGCGAGTTGCTCGGCTGCAGTCACGCAGTGCGCGACGGTCTTGGCGTACGACACCAGCGTCACGTCGCGTCCGGCGCGCAGCACGGCTGCCTTGCCGAGCGGGACGACGGCATCGCCCTGGGGCACCTCGCCAGGCGTGAAGCCCAACGCGAGGTCCATGAAGAACAGCACCGGGTTGTTGTCGCGGATCGCCGACTTGAGCAGGCCCTTGAAGTCGGCCGCGTTGCTCGGCATCACGACCTTGAGCCCGGGCGCGTGAACGAACATCGCCTCCAGGTTGTGGTTGTGCTGCGCACCCACGCCCCAGCCTGAACCGGTCATCGCCAGGACCACCATCGGAAACTCGAACTGCCCGCCGGAGAGATAGCGCAGCTTGCCCGCGCTGTTGATGATCGCGTCCATCGAGAGCGTCAGGAACGGCGCGAAGAGCAAATCGATGACCGGGCGCAGGCCCATGGCTGCTGCACCGGCCGCGGTGCCGGCGATGATGCCCTCGGCGAGCGGCGTGTTGCGCACACGTGCGGCACCGAACTCGGCAAGCAGGTCTGCGCGCTTCGTGGCGACCCCTTCCCCGAACATCAAGACTCGCGGATCGCGGCGCATTTCTTCCGCCAGGGCCTGGCCGACGGCTTCGTTCACAGTGATGGTTTGCATGGTGGTGGCTCCTTGAATCGGGCGTGGTGAATCAGGCGTACGCATCAGGCATAGACGTCGGTGGTGAGTTCGCGCACATCGGGCCAGGCCGAGTTCTGTGCGAAGGCGAATGCCGCGTCGACGGTGGCCGCCACCCGTTGCTCCAGGTGTGCGAGCTCGCCGCCGGCCAGCGTGCCGTCCTTCAACAGCCGCTCGCGCTGCAGCACGAGCGGGTCGCGCTGCTTCCAGCGAGCGAGCTCCGCCGTGTCGACGTAGGCCTGGTCGTCAGGCTCGTAGTGCCCGCGCTGGCGATAGGTGTCCAGCTCCAGGAAGTAGGGCGTGCCGGTCGTGCGCACGTGCTCTGCCGCGGCAAGCGCCGCATGGCGCACTGCCTCGACGTCGTTGCCGTCGACGGTCACGGCAGGCAGGCCGTGTCCCTCGGCCCAGGTGCGCACGTGTCGATGCGGCATGGTCTCGTCGCGGCGCACGAAGGCCTGCCACTGGTTGTTCTCGCAGACAAACAGCACCGGCAGCTTCCAGGTGACGGCCAGGTTGACCGCCTCGTGAAAGATGCCCTCGCAGGCTGCTCCGTCTCCGAAGAACACGGCGACGATCCCGCCGGGCTCCGTGCCCGCACCGCCCATCTTCTGGGCCAGCGCAACGCCCGGAGCGAGCGAGAGCTCGCCGCCGACGATGGTCGACGTGAGCACCACGCCCAATTCCTTCGCGCTCACGTGCAGCGAGCCGCTCTTGCCGCGGCAGTAGCCGTCGACACGGCCCATCGCCTCGGCCATCAGGCGGCCGGAGTCCGCGCCGCGCGCGATCAAGTGGCCGGCACTTCGGTGGTTGGTCAGGATGCGGTCGCGCGGCTGAAGCGCGCCGACCACGCCGACGGCTGCGGCCTCCTGGCCGACCGCGGTGCAGGTTCCGGGCGTCTGCCCGGCGGTGGAAGCGAGCTTCTCCTCGTGGGCGCGGATCAGCATCATGGTTTCGAGCATCGAAAGGCGGGAAGCGTCTTGCATGGGGCACCTCTGTGTGAATCGGTGTCGCCATTCTCGAAATCGTGCTGCGTGCAGACATCGCCCGAAGGAGCCATTCGGCTGCGGCGCCGGGTCATCGGCGGCGAGACCGGTTCGCCGGTGCAGTCACGTTCTGCTACATAATCGTGATTGATATGTGCATATTGCACATTTACAGTTGGCTGTCTCGTCAACTCCGGAGCTCTTCATGCGTACTCGAACTGGTGCCCTGGCACATCTGCTGTGCGGCGTCCTTCTGATCAGTGGTTGCGGGGGCGGAGGCGGTGACGGCGCAAGCAGCGCGGATTCGACGCCGACCGCGAGCGCGTTCTCGAGCGGCCCGATCACGGGTTTCGGGTCTGTCATCGTCAACGGGGTCCGCTTCGACGACTCCAGTGCGCGCATCACCGACGACGACGGGAACAACCGCGGCCGAGACGATCTGCGTCTGGGCATGCGTGTCGAGATCGAGAGCAGCTCCGTGTCGACGGACGCGAACGGGTCCCGTGCCGCAGCCCGTTCGATCCGCCTGGCCAGCGAACTCGTCGGTCCGGTCGATTCGGTCGCCGCCGATGGCAGCAGCATCGTCGTGCTCGGCCAGACCGTGACGATCACGGCGTCGACATTGCTCGACAACCGGCTGGTCGGCGGCATCGGCGGGCTGGTGGCCGGCACCTCGGTGGTCGAGGTTCACGGACAGATCGACGCCTCCACCGGTGTGTTCACGGCGACTCGCATCGAGCCGAAGACCGGCGCTGCTCTCTTCAAACTGCGCGGCGTCGTTGCGAACCTCGATCCGGCGGCGCACACGTTCACCATCGGCAGCGCGAAGATCTCATACGACGCGATCGCGGCGCTCGTGCCCGCAACGCTGTCGAACGGACAGCTCGTGCGCGTGAAGGTGCAGACGACACAGGTCGCCGGAGCCTGGATCGCCACCACCATAGAGAACGCGGCGAGACGTCTCGACGATCACGACGAAGCCGAGATCGAGGGGACGATCACCGCATCGACCTTCGATTCCGACCATCGCTTCTCGGTCGACGGAATCCCGGTCGACGCCACCAACGCGACATTCCAGAACGGGACAGCGGGCCTCGTGGTCGGCGCGCGTGTCGAAATCCACGGTCGGGCATCGGGTGGCGTGATCATCGCGACCCGGGTCAACCTCGAAGACGCGTCGGGACGCGACGAACGCGGCGAGTTCGAACTGCATGGAGCGATCTCCGCGTTCGACTCTGTCGCGAAGACCTTCGTGGTGCGCGGCGTGACTGTCAGTTTCGCCGGGGTGGGTGTCGAGTTCCGCAACGGCGTGGTGGGCCAGCTCGCCAACGGCGCGCTCGTCGAAGTGAAGGGCGCACGCGCGGCGGACGGCAGCACCTTGGTGGCGACCCGCATCGAGTTCGAGCATTGACCTGGCAGAGCACCAACAGCCGCGCGTGGATGCACGACGGCGACGCGATCGGAGTGGGCGGCGCAGCCTAGACTTGCACGCATGCTCACTCCACCGCGCAAGCGACCACCGCCGCCGTCCGCCAGCAGCACGGACGTTGCGCCGACGGACTCGCAGGCCGATGCACTCAACGAGGCCTTGCGCCGGCTGTTGGAGCCACTTGCCAAACTTGCCATCGCCCGAGGTGTGCCTTACGCGGCGCTGGACGATCTGATGAAGTCCACGTTCGTCGAGGCCGCACGCGCTGCGCACCCCGGCCTGCCGGAGCACCGGATGGTCAGCCGCATCAGTACGACGACAGGCCTGAACCGACGCGAGGTGACGCGCCTGACGACATCCAGCACCCCAGCGGCCGAGCCTCGCCACTCTCCCGCAACACGGGTCTTCACGAAATGGCTGGCGGACCCAGCCTTGCGTGACCGATCGGGTCCGAAGCGCAAGTTGCCGCGCACCGGAGCGGCGCCGAGCTTCGAGTCGCTCGCGCAGTCGGTGACGCGCGACGTGCATCCGCGAAGCCTGCTCGACGAACTCCAGCGGCTGGGCCTCGTGCGGGCCGATGGCGAAGAAGTCCATCTGCTGCAGGATCGCTTTGCTCCAAAGGACGACAGCGCCCGGATGCTCGGTTTCCTCGGCAACAACGTCGGTGACCACCTGCAGGCGGCAGTTGCCAACGTGCTGGCCGAAGGCACGCCGCCGCACCTCGAGCAGGCGGTATTTGCCGACGGCCTCTCGGACGAATCGGTGGACGAATTTCGAGCGCTGATGCGTACACAGTGGCAGACGCTGCTCTCCGCCGCGGCCCCCGCACTGCAGAAGCTGCTCGACGGGGACCGTGCGGCGCAGCGACGCGGCGGTCGACGTGTTCGAGTCGGCCTTTACACATTCGACGAGACGATGGTCGAACCTGTGGAGCGGCCTGCCCGCCCGCCAAGACGAAAGAAGGAACCTGGATGACCTCGCTCAGACTTGCCGCCGCCCAGTGGTTGTTGCCCTTGATCGCGGCGTTGCTCCTCGGCAGTTGCGGAGGCAGCGGCGGCGTGGACAGCGGCGGCACCGGCAGTCCCACGTTCTCGAGCGGGCCGATCACCGGGTTTGGTTCCGTCATCGTCAACGGCGTTCACTTCGACGATGCCTCAGCACGCGTCACCGATGCGGATGGCACGACGCGCAGCCGCGATGACCTGCGGCTCGGCATGACGACGGAAATCCGCGCGTCCGCGACGAGCACGGACAATGCCGGCAACGCAACGAGCGTGGCAAACAGCATCGTGTTCGCGGCCGACCTTGTCGGTCCGGTGAGCAGCGTCGATCTCGCGGCGGCTCGCCTGGTCGTGCTGGGTCAGCAGGTCCAGTTCAATGCGTCGACCGTATTCGACGAATCGAGCCTGCCGCAAGGCGCCGGCGGCATCATTGCCGGCCAGACGCTTCAGGTCTACGCATTGCTCGACGCCGCCAGCCAGCGCTACACCGCCACGCGGATCGAACGCGCGAGCGCCCTGCCCGCCGCATTTCGGTTGCGTGGCACGGTCAGTTCGCTCGATGCGGCGGCGCGCCGCTTCGACGTGGGCGCTGCGCATCTCTCGTATGCATCGCTCGGTGTCACGCCGCCGGCACTCTCGAACGGCGCCATCGTCCGGCTCCGCCTGGCCACGACGCCGAACGCAGGGGTTTGGACGGTGCTGGCGGTCGACGATGGCGTTGCGCGCCCGCAGGATCACGATGACGTGCGAGTCGAGGGCGTGATCAATGCGTTCGCGTCGGCAACGCAGTTCAGCGTCGAAGGCGTCGCGGTCGATGCCGCGCGCCTCGCGAATCTGCCATCGGGCCTCGGCCTCGGTGCGCGCGTCGAGGTTCGCGGCACGGCAAGCGGAACGACCATCGTTGCCACCGAAGTGCGTTTGAGGTCGCCGCAGGATGTCGACGAACAGGACTACGAACTGCGCGGAGCCATCTCCTCGGTCGATGCAGCACAGGCGACCTTCGTGCTGCGCGGTGTGCGCGTGGCCTGGTCGCTGACCGGCACCGAGTTTCGAAATGGAGGTCCGACCAACCTCGCCACGGGCGTGAACGTCGAGGCGCGGGGGACATTGTCGGCAAACGGAACGGATCTTCTGGCGCAGCGCATCACGTTCCCTTGACACGCAGCGGAGCCGGCGCCGTCGAATCGTTCACCCGAACAGATCGTCCAGCACGCTCCACGCGGCAAACACCGCCAGCAGTACCCCAACGATCCACAGCAGGCGTTTCGAGCGGCGGCGCTCGGCTTGCGCCTGCGGGCTCGCAGGCAGGTATTCGCGCTCGATGTTGAGCACGCGAAACGCATTGGCGAACGCCGGGTTGCGCATCGCGCAGGTGAAGCGTGCCGGCTCGAACGCCGGTGCGATGTCGTCGCTGAAGTCGAACGCGATCGTCACGTCGCTCTGAGGCGGCACTCGCAAGTGCTCGGTCTCGGCCCAGACCGAACGCGCCTGCGCCCACGCGATCAGGCCGAACACCGCGCCGATGGCCAGCTCCACCAGCATCCGCGTGCCGCGGGCGTGGAACAGGTCGCCGATCGCCAGGTACAGCAGGAACAGCGCAGCCAGGGCCGGGAACACCGCGCCCAGCATTTCCGCCGTCGCGAAGCTGGAAATCAGGTCCGACAGCAAGGTGCGCTTCTTTTCCTGCGCGCGGTGACGTGCGATGCAGGCGTTGCAGAACGGCACGGCAATCGACGAGACGACATGGCGCGTCGGGCCGTCGGAGTCGGTGTGGCGAAAGACCTTGGCGTAGGTGAGCCGGTCTGTGGCAACGCTGCCGCAGTTCGGGCACAACGGCGGGAACTGCAGGTCGCCCGCTGCGCCACGCAGCGACAGGCGGTGCGGATGCGGCGCCAACTCGGATGCTTCGTCCATGATCGTCGGCGCCGAACGCCCTCAGCGCGATGAGACCTGCGCGCCGGTCAGCAACCAGCGCGGATCGAACCATCGATCGGCCGGGCCGTCGTACGGCAGCCGTGTGATGTCCCAGTGGCGGATGAAGCGGGCATAGACGCCCCACACCGGCGGGCCGCCGCCGATGTAGACGACGCGGCCGGGAAAGCGGTCGAGCATCGCCTGCGGGTCGTCGCCCGAGCGCAGCGTCACCAGTGTGCGGTCAGCGCGTGCGAACTCCGGTATCGCGCCGATGGTGCGCGGGCCGGCCATCAGCACATGGCCGCGGGTCATGTCGAAGAACCGCGCCACGTCGGCCTCGAACTCCGGGCGGCGGTCACCCTCCCACGGCAGCTGCCCGTTCAGCCCGAGTTGGCCGCTCAGCCCGATTGCGCACATCGATCGAACGTCAGCCATGTTGTCCTCGCTTGCTGCTCATCAAGGGTGGGTTCCCGGTACTCGGCGCGATCGTACCGTTCGCGCCGCGGCTGCGGGAACCCGCAGCGCTAGTGCCAGTTGCCGATCCGCAGATCGTGCGGCGCCGGATTTCCCTTGCCCGTCTCCACCAGGTCTCGCAGGCTCAACAGGAACGTCGCCCACTTGGTGCTGCAGTGTGCGGTGAACTCCACCTCCTCGCGCCACTTGCGGTGCCCGAACATCACGATGGTGTAGTCGTCCTGCCGCGAAAGAAGGAACTCGATGTCGGTGCCCACCCACTCGGCGGGACCCTCCTTGACGCGCCAGCGCACTTTCTCGTCGGGCACCAGTTCGAGCACGTCCATGTCGAATCCGCCGATCTCTTCTCCGGTCTCGGTGCTGAAGCGAAACGCGACGGCCCCGCCGACCTTCGAGCTCCCGGTGGTCGAAGCGGTCCACCAGGCGGCCAGGCCGTCGATGGTGGACAGCGCGGCATAGACCTTGGATGCGGGCGCCTTGATTCCGACCCTGTGAACGATATCCAGCATGTTGATCTCTCCGATTTGGCTGCGTTGATGTGTCTGCAGCGCCGCGCAAGTGGCAGCGCCGTGCAGGCAATCTATTCGTGCAAGGCCGCGGGCCGTGAGTAACAAGATCGTCGCGAATCGCCGCGGCGCCGCGGCGCCGCCGGCACGCTGTGCCATCGCTCGGCATAATTCCGCCCAATCCGAATGCTGCCCTCTCCCACCCAGCTCGCGCAGACACCGCGCTTCCAGGTGAAACGCGAAGCGATCCTGGGTGCGGCGGCCCTGCGCTTCAACGAGCAGGGTGTCAAGGGCGCCACCTTGTCGGGCATCGCCGCGAGCGTCGGCCTCGCGACCAACAGCGTCACCTACTACTACCGCCGCAAGGAAGACCTCGCGACGGCGTGCTTCCTGCGCTCGATCGCCGCGTTCGAGTC
>Ga0075370_10000969_pt1 | contig 11850 bp, 4 predicted proteins | sample EndMethybrTD3035_FD_71398 | JGI IMG/M metagenome (GOLD analysis project Ga0075370, IMG submission 71398) | Populus endosphere microbial communities from Tennessee, USA - Endosphere MetaG P. TD hybrid TD303-5 | ecosystem: Host-associated > Plants > Roots > Endosphere | place: USA: Tennessee... | reverse complement strand
CGAAGTTCTCGTAGCGCCGGCCGATGGTGCTCTGCTCGACCTTGAGCTCGGGGAAGTTCCCGTCGTTGGGCGCCGCATCGCGGTCGACGTTGAACAGCACGTTCACCAGCGGCAGGCGGCTGGGGTCGCGCGGCACCGGCAGCTTCTTGAGCAGCGCGCCGTAGCCCAGGGTCTGGTGCTCGAAGGCATCGAGCAGGGTGCTGCCCGCGGTGCGCGCCAGCTGGTCGAAGGGCGCCTGCGCGTCGACTGCGACCCGGATCGGCAACAGGTTGACGCAGTGGCCCACCAGCGAGGGCATATCGCTCGGCATCTGGCCGGCGGCGGCGATGCCGACCACCAGGTCGTCCTGCGCGGTCAGTCGGTGCAGCATGGCTGCGAACGCGCTGAACATGGTGGCGAACAGGCTGGTGCCGGCGCCGGCGCCGAACTTGCGCAGGCCGTCGATCAGGCCCTGGTCCAGCACCTGGTCGATGCGGTAGGCGTTGAAGGTGCGCACCGGCGGACGCGGCCGGTCCAGCGGCAGCTCCAGCACCGGCAGGCTGCCGCCGCTGTAGCGCGAGAGCCAATAGCCGATGTGCGCATCCATCTCGGGGCTGTTGGCCTCCTGGACCTCCCAGGCGGCGTAGTCGGAGTACTGGGCCGCGGGCTCCAGCGCCGGGCCGGCGCCGATCTGCTCGGCATAGAGTGCGCCCAGGTCCTGGCTGATCACGCCCCAGGACCAGCCGTCGCAGATCGCGTGGTGGGCGCTCAGCACCAGCACATGGTCGATGGGCGAGAGCCGGTAGAGCGCGGCGCGGAACAGCGGCCCCTGCTCGAGGTTGAAGCGCTCGAGCACCACGGCGACGCCGTCGTCCTCCAGGCGGCGCTTCTGGGCGGCCGGATCGAACATGCCCAGGTCATGCTCCACCAGCGCGATCGGGGCCGGCTCGCCGATCAGAAGCTGCGTGCCGTCCGGCGAGATCGTGGCGCGCAGCGACTCGTGGCGCGCCACCAGGCGGTCCAGAGCCAGGGCCAGCGCGGCCGTGTCCAGCGCGCCCTTCAGGCGCAGGCGCATCGACTCGTTGTAGGCCAGCGAAGCCTCGGGACTCAGCCGGTCGCCGAGCCAGACCTCGCGCTGCGCCTCGGTGGTGGCGACGATGCGCTCGATCAGGCCCGAGGCGAAGGGATCGAAGTCCTCGGTGGCGTCCTCGGGGGACAGGGCGACGGCGGTGCTCATGCTTGGTACTTGGTGAACTTGCCCTGGGCCTTGGGATCGGGCACGAACCAGGCCGGTTGCCCGTCCTTGTCCCGTCCCAATCGCGCGTTCGGCGTAGGAGGATGCGCCGGATCGAGCGCCATCTTGGGCGCGGCGCGGCGCGGCAGCAGCTCGGCTTCCTGCATTTCGGCGATCGATTCCTTGAAGGCCGACTTGATGGTCGCGATGTCCTGCTGGGTGTGCGCGGTGGTCATGAAGCAGGGGAAGTTGTCCAGGATGTGGACGCCTCGGCTGCGCATCATCGCGAACAGCAGGTCCTGCAGCGGATGGTCTTCCAGCCAGGTCACGCGCCACAGCGACGAGAAGTAGCGGATCTCCAGCGGCGCGCCGACCTCGCGGCAGAAGGCCGTGAGCTCGTCCGCCATGGCCGCGGTGTGCAGGTTGAGCTGGGTCTGCAGCTTGTTGCCGTCCTGCTTCAGGTGTTCGAGCGCGGCCTTGGAGGCGGCCAGCGCCAGCGGATGCCGCACGAAGGTGCCGGCGAAGTAGGTCACGCCCACGGTGGGCACCGAGTCGTCGCCGTATTGCCAGGGGCCGCCGTCCAGCGCGTCCATGTAGGTGCGCTTGCCGGCGATCACGCCGACGGGGAAGCCGCCGCCCAGCACCTTGCCGTAGGTGGCGAGGTCGGCGCGGATGCCGAAGAGGGCCTGCGCCCCGCCCAGGTCGCAGCGGAAGCCGGTGATGACCTCGTCGAAGATGAGGCAGGTCTCGGACTTCTCGGTGATCGCGCGCACCTCGCGCAGGAACTCGCGCGGCTGGAAGTCGGGCCGGCGGCTCTGCACCGGCTCGACCAGCACCGCGGCCAGGTCGTCGGCGTTGGCGCGGATGAATTCGAGCGCTTCGGGCGTGCCGTAGTCCAGCACGCGCACGTCGCCGAACATGCCCTGCAGCACGCCTGGTGCGGCCGACATGCCCTTGGCGTTGCGCCCGGCACGCACCAGCACTTCGTCGAAGGTGCCGTGGTAGGAGCCGGTGAACAGCACCACCGTGCTGCGGCCTGTGACGGTGCGCGCGATGCGCAGCGCCGCCATCACGGCTTCGGAGCCGGTGTTGCACAGGCCCGCGCGGTCGAAGCCGGTGAGCTCGCACAGAAGCTTGGTCACGTCGGCGGCCAGCGGGTGCTGCGGGCCGATCTCGTAGCCCTGATCGAGCTGCTTCTTCACCGCATCGTTGATGAAGTCGGGCGTCCAGCCGAACAGGTTCATGCCGAAGCCGTTGAGCGTGTCGACGTACTCGTTGCCGTCGATGTCCCACATCCGCGAGCCCTTGGAGCGCTCGATCACGATCTGGTAGGTGATCTCCTTGGTGGCCGGACGGAAGCCGTTGACCACGCGCGGGTCGGCCATGTGCGGGCGGTTGCGCTCGGTGAAGGCCTTGCTCTTCCGGGTGCGCTCCACGTAGCGGCGCATGAAGGCGGCCAGCCTCGCCTTCTGGCGTTCGGTCGGCTCCTTGCTCTGGGTGTGGATGCGCGCGATGGCGCCGAAGGCCTTCTTGACGTCGTACTTCGGCGCCGGCACGGGCTCCTCGGCCGCCGGCTCGGCGGGGGTGTTGGACGCCGTGGCCGCGGCGGTGGCCATGGGCGTAGGTTGCTCCACCGCCGGGACCGGCAGCGCAGGGCTGGCCGGCACCGTCGGCGCCGCCGACAGCAATGCGAGCTGCTGTTGCATCAGTTGCATCTGTTGCGCGATGACCTGCTGGACCAGGCTGCCGCCGGCCGGCATGGCCATCTGCAGGGGTTGCGCGGGCTGCACGGGTTGCAGGACCTGCACCGCCGGCATCCCCGCAGGCACGGCCGCCATGGCCGCGGCCTGCTGCGGCGCGGGCGCGGACATGGCCGCGGGCGCCGCCTCGGGCGGCAAGGTGGCATCCAGGAATTCGGCCAGCGCGTCGAAGCTGCGATAGCTCTCCATCAGCTGGCGGAAGGTCAGGTTGACCTTGAAGGTCTTCTTGACCTGCAGCGCGGCCTGCGTGAGGGTGAGTGAATCCAGCCCGATCTCCACGAAGGGAGCAGACCCGTCGATGTCGGCCATGTCGGCGCCCGAGAGGTTCTCGAACAGTTCGCGCAGGCGGGTGACGAGCGAGGCACGGCGCGCGGGCGGTGCGGAAGTGGCGGCTGCAACAGCAACAGTCATGGGTAACTCCGGGATCGGTGGGGTCGAGGCTGCGGGAACGGAAGAAGAAGCGGGCGCAGGCGCGACCGGTGCCGACGATGCGATGTCGATCCAGAAGCGTTTGCGCTCGAAGGGAGTGGTGGGCAAGCGCACGCGGTGCTTGCGCGCGCGCCGGTCCAGCGGCGAAAGATCGATCTCGGCGCCCTGCGTCCAGAGCCGGCCCGCGGCCAGCCGCCAGGCGGTGCACTCGCTCGCCGGCTGGTCGGCCAGCAGCGAGAGGGCGGGCGCGGGCAGCGCCCTGGTCGCGTGCTGGCGCACCAGCGTGGCCAGGGTGTTGCGCGGGCCGAGTTCGATGAAGAGCGGATGGGCGAGCCGGGCCAGCACCTCGCGCACGGCGGGCGAGAAGCGCACCGTCTCGCGCAGATGGCGGGCCCAGTAGCGCGGGTCGGTCGCTTCCTCGGCGGTCAGCAGGCGGCCGGTGAGCGTCGAGTAGATCGGCAGGCTCGGCGCCGAGAGCGCGAGTTCGCCGACCAGCGCCTCGAAGGGCGCGACGGCGGGCTCCATCATCGCGGAGTGGAAGGCATGCGAGGTCTGCAGCGCCTTGGCCACGATGCCCTTGGCTTCGAGGGCGGCGCGCAACTGCTCGATGGCCTCGGCCGGCCCGGCGGCGACCGAGACCGCGGGACCGTTGTCGGCGGCCAGCGAGATGCTCTCGGGCAAGAGCGGCAACAGCTCGGCGGCGGCCAGGCGGACGGAGAGCATGATGCCGGGCTGCTGCGCCTGCATGAGTGCGCCGCGGCGTGCGACCAGGCGGGCGGCATCTTCCAGCCGCATCACGCCGGCCAGCACGGCGGCGGCGAATTCGCCCACGCTGTGGCCGATCATCGCGGCGGGCGCCACGCCCAGCGACATCAGCTGGCGTGCCAGCGCGTATTCGAGCGCGAAGGTGGCGGGCTGCGTGACCGAGGTGGGCGACAGCGCGGCGGCGTCGCTCGAGGCGATGCGCTCGCGCAGGTCGAAGTCCAGCACGCCTTGGAAGGCGGCGAGGCATTCGTCGAAGGCGGCGCGGAACACCGGCTCGGCCTCATGAAGGGCCAGGCCCATGCCGGCGTACTGCGCCCCCTGGCCGGGGAACATGAAGACCGGCTGCGGCACCCAGGCCGGGGCTGCGGCGCCGGCACGCGCGGGGGAATCCGCGGTGCGCAGGGCAGCCACGGCCTCGTCGACCGACTCGGCGACCACGCAGGCGCGCTGGGCAAAGGCCTTGCGGCCGACGCGCAGCGTATGGGCGACGTCGGCCAGCGACAGTTCGCGGTGTCGGTCGAGGTGCTCGGCCAGCTGGGCCGCTGCGGTGGCGAGCGCGGCCGGCGAGCGCGCCGACAGCATCAGCAGCTGCGGGCCGGTGGCGGGGTCGGAGGGCTCGCGCAGCGGCGCCTCTTCCACGATCACGTGCGCATTGGTGCCGCCCACGCCGAAGCTGCTGACGCCGGCGCGCCGCGGCGCCGCTTCGCGCGGCCAGGGGCGCAGCCGGCTGTTGACGCTGAAGGGCGTTGCCTCGAAGTCGATCGCCGGGTTCGGCGCTTCGTAGTGCAGGGTGGCCGGGATCGCCTCGCAGTGCAGCGCGAGCGCGGTCTTGATCAGCCCGGCCGCGCCGGCCGCGGTCACCATGTGGCCGACGTTGCTCTTGAGCGAGCCGATCGTGCAGAACCCCTTGTCGGCCGTGTGCGCCGCATAGGCGCGCACCAGTCCTTCGACCTCGATCGGGTCGCCCATCGGCGTCGCCGTGCCGTGCGTCTCGACGTACGAGATGCTGCGTGCGGGTAGGCCCGACTGCGCCAGCGCGGCCTCGATCACCGCCGCCTGGCCGTCCACGCTGGGCGCGGTGAAGCTGGCCTTGGCGCCGCCGTCGTTGTTGACGGCTGCGCCGCGCAGCACGGCGTAGATCGTGTCGCCATCGGCGATCGCATCCGACAGGCGCTTGAGCAGCACCACGGTCGCGCCGTCGCTGAAGACGGTGCCCTTGGCCTTGGCATCGAAGCTGCGCGTATGGCCATCGGGGGAGAGCATCGAGCCCTCGTTGTAGAGATAGCCGCTGCGTGGCGGGCAGGTTACCGAGGCGCCACCCGCCAGGGCCATGCGGCATTGGCCGGTGCGCAGCGCATGGAAGGCCTGGGCCACCGCCACCAGCGAGGTCGAGCAGGCGGTGTGCACGCTGACGGCCGGGCCGGTGAGGTTGAGCTTGTTCGCCACGCGGGTGGTGATGTAGTCCTTCTCGTTGCCCAGCATCACCTGGAATTCGCCCACCATCTCCACCAGGTCGGGCCGCGTGGCCACGTGCCGCTGGAAGTAGGTGGCGTTGTACATGCCGCCCCAGACGCCGACCGGGCCGGGCGCCTGGTCGGGCGCATAGCCGCCGCGCTCCAGGCATTCCCAGCAGATCTCGAGGAAGACCCGCTGCTGGGGGTCCATCAGCTCGGCTTCCTTCGGGTTGATGCCGAAGAAGGCGGCGTCGAAGTTCTCGATGCCGTCGAGCACGCCGCGGGCGCGCACATAGAGCGGGTCGGCCCGCAGTGCGGCGCTGACGCCGGCGTCCAGCATGGCATCGTCGAAGAAGCTGATCGACTCGCGCCCGGCCATCAGGTTGTCCCAGAACTGCTCGACGTCTGCGGCGCCCGGGAAGCGGCCGGCCATCGCCACCAGCGCCACGGCTTCGCTGTCGGTGCCGGCAGCGGGGCGCGCGGGGGCGCGTTGGGCGGGCAGCGCGACCGGCGCGGCCGGCGTCTCGGCGGCCTGCATGTCGGCGGCCAGCGCGGCCGGCGTGGGCTGGCGGAAGAACAGGGTGGTCGTGAGGCGGCGCGCGCTGCCTTGCTGCAGGTCCTTGAGCACCCGCAGCACCAGGAGCGAATCGCCGCCCAGGTCGAAGAAGTTGTCGTCGCGCCCGACGTGGTCGATGCCCAGCGCGCGGGCAAAGGCGGCGCAGACGCGTCGCTCGGCGTCGTTGCGCGCTTCCGCAAAGGGCTGCGCGAGCTCGGGCCGCTGGCGCGCCGGCTCGGGGAGGGCGCGGCGGTCCAGCTTGCCGTTGGTGGTCACGGGCAGCTGCGCGAGCCAGACGGCAGCGGAAGGAATCATGGCCTCGGGCAGGCGCTCGGCCAGGTGCTGGCGCAGGGCAGGCCAGGGCAGCTCGGTGTCGCGTGCCACGAGATAGGCGACCAGGCGCAGGCGGCCGGCCGGGTCCTTCTGGGGCACGACGGCGCAGGACTTGAGGGCTGGGTGGGCCAGCAGCGCGGCCTCGATCTCGCCGGTCTCGATGCGGTGGCCGCGGATCTTCACCTGGCCGTCGATGCGGCCGATGTATTCGATGGTGCCATCGGGCAGCCAGCGCACCTGGTCGCCGGTGCGGTAGAGACGCTCGCCGGGGGCGAAGGGGTCGGCCACGAAGCGCGCGGCCGTGAGCTCGGGGCTCTGCAGGTAGCCGCGCGCCAGGCCGCGGCCGCCGATGCACAGCTCGCCGACCAGGCCGGCGGGCAGCAGCGCCATCGAGGGGCTCAGCACGCGCAGCGCGGTCTCGTTGATCGGGCGGCCGATGGGCACCGAGCGCGCATCGGCAGCCAGCTCGCGCGGAATGCGGTGGGTGGCCGCAAAGGTGGTGCACTCGGTCGGGCCGTAGCCGTTGATCAGCGTGGTGCCCGGCAGGGCCGCCAGCGCCCGCCGCACGTGCGGCACCGACAGTGCCTCGCCGCCGGTCAGCAGCTGGCGCAGGCCGGCGAGCTGGGCCGGGTCGTCGTCGACGATGGCGTTGAACAGGCCGGCCGTGAGCCAGGCGGTCTTCACTTCGTGCCGGGCGATGGTGCGCGCAAGGCCGGCGCCGCTGGGCACCTTTTCGTCGTGCACCACGCACACGCCGCCGTTGAGCAGCGGGCCCCAGATCTCCAGCGTCGAGGCGTCGAAGCCCAGCGGCGCCGCATGCAGCATGGCCTCGCCGGGCGGCAGCTCGACGTAGTTCGCGTCCACCACCAGCCGCAGGATCGAGCGGTGGCAGATCTCGATGCCCTTGGGCGTGCCGGTGGAGCCGGAGGTGTACATCACATAAGCGAGCGATTCGCCGTCCGCGGCGGCCGGCGCGAAGGGCGGCAGCTTGGCTCCGTCGCCCGCGCCCTCCTCGTCGATGGCCAGCAGCGGCCGCTCGGCAGGCACCAGCGGCTTGTAGGCGGCCTGCGTCAGGACCAGGCGGACATCGGAATGCGCCAGCATGAAAGCGATGCGCTCGGCCGGGAAATCGGGCTGCACCGGCACATAGGCCGCGCCGGCCTTCAGGATGCCGAGCAGCGCCACCACGGCTGCGCTCGAGCGGTCGAGGAGCAGGCCCACGGTGTGGCCGGCGCGCACGCCACGCGCCTGCAGGCGGCGGGCCAGGCGCTCGGCCTCCTGGTCAAGCCTTTGGTAGCTCAGAGCACCGGTCTCGCCGATCAGCGCCACCGCCTCGCCGCGGGCGGCGACCTGGCGCTCGAAGAGGCCGTGGATGGTCAGCGCCGGGTCGAAGACGCCGGGCGCGGCGTTCCAGTCGTTCAGCTGCCGTTGCCGGTCGGCAACAGGGAGGGTGCGGATCTCGCGCAGGCGGGCCTCGGGGTGGTCGAGCAGGTCGGCGGCGGCATCGGCCAGCGCCAGCAGCAGGCTGGTCTCGATCGCGCGGTCCATCAAAGCAGCGGCACCCGCCAGCCGCAGCGAGGCGGGCCGGCCGGCGGGCGCCTGGAAGCCCAGCTGCAGCATGACCTTGGCGCCGGCGTCATGGGCCGCGCCTTCGCGCAGCCACTGCGCAAAAGGGGCAGCGGCTGCCGGGGCCGGCTGGGCTTCACGGCGCGCGCGGTCGACCTGGGCGATCCATTGCCAGGCCGAGTTGTCGGCATCGCAGTGCAGTTCTCGGCGGGTCGAAGCCCCAGAGCCCAGCGCCTCGTGGAATTCCACCGCCGGCGTGCCCAGCCAGCGGGATTGCAGCAGGACCCAGGCCGCGGCAAAGAGCGTGTCCGCGAGGTAGCCACCCTGCTGGGCCTCTGCGGCCCAGCGCGAGGCCAGCGCCGGCGGAAGATCGAGGCTGGAGATCTGCGCTGCGGCCTGCGCAGGCGTGCCGGCACGGGGTGCGAACAGGTCCGCCAGCGAAAGCGCGGCCGCTTCGGTCGAGGAGGGGGGGAGAGGTTCTTGCTCCATGAACTGTTAACTCCGCATTGAACAGGCGTTTTGCCCTTCGTAACCCCGTGTGTGTATCGATGTCGCCACGTGTGTTTCGCGACACATGTATCCGTCCTGCGGCGAGTAACTACAAAGCATTCAAACTGCTCGGCGCCGATGTTGCTCTCTGGCGGCGCGTTGCGCCACCTGTCGAAAGCCATGCCGGTTGCCTATGCCGTTTGGAAGCTCTGCAACATTCGACGCAATTGGTTGCAGTCTGCGTGTCAGCCCGAAGCTCGTGCGCTGACGATTCTGCCCGGCTTTTTACAATTTGAATACAAACGGGCTACTGATATCGCGTCGAAGTCAGCTTTAGTTCATAGAAAAGTTCTATTTTCCAAGCCGCTCAGCGTGCTAGTAGTTCAGGCCGTGCTTTCGTCGAGCGATCCCTGGTCGAGGTGCCCGGTGTCGCCCCAACCGACGAGCGTGAAGCCCTGAGGGGTCCAGAGAAGTCGGTTGATGGCGGCGTTGCCCAGATGCCACGTGCGTGGGGCCTGCAGTTCCTGGCCGGTGGCGGCGCGGTAGAGCACGTCCATCACGCCGCCGTGCGCCACCAGCGCCACCAGCTCGCCAGGATGCCTCTGCGCCAGCTCTCCGGCGATGCGCGTGACTCGTTCCCTGAAGGTGAGCAGCGATTCGCCGCCCTCCGGCGCGAATTCCGGGTCGCGCGTGCGCCACAGCCGGGCCTGTTCGGGCAGGGTGGCGTCGATGTCGGCGAAGGTGCGGCCCTCGAAGTGGCCGAAGGCCCGCTCGCGCAGCCCGGGCTCGGCCTGCACCTCGATGCCGAGCGGGCGGGCGATCTCGAGCGCGGTCTGCCAGGCGCGCGCCAGGTCGCTGGCGTAGATGGCGGCAATGGGTTCGTCCGCCAGCGCCTCGCCTACCCGACGGGCTTGCCACAGGCCCGTGTCGTTGAGCGCGATGTCGAGCTGGCCCTGGATGCGGGTGTCGACATTCCATGCGGTTTCGCCGTGGCGCACGGCGATGAGTCGGGTGACCTCCATTGGGGAAATTCTAGGGTACTGAAATCGGACAGCCGAACGCAGAGTGCGCAAAGGTTTCGCAGAGGGCGCAGAAGGAACAGCCGGAAAAATGATGCTGTCTTTTTTCTGCGACCTCTGCGCTTCTTTGCGTTTTCTGCGTTCGGGTGTCCGGATTCCGGTATTCAGTTCCCCGCGCTCAGAGCTGCACGACGCGGAGGGGCGAAGCGGACGAAGGCGGCGGGAAGTCCGGCGGGTCGAAGGCCCTGTCGCCTTCCTCGTCGGCCACGCCGGTCGTCCGGAGTCCCTTGAAGTCGAACGCCGCTCCGTCCAGCAGGTGCGAGGGCACCACGTTCTGCAGCGCGTTGAACATGTTCTCGATGCGCCCGGGATGCTTGCGCTCCCATTCGCGCAGCATTTCGCCGACCTGCTTGCGCTGCAGGTTCTCCTGGCTGCCGCAGAGCGTGCAGGGAATGATGGGGAAGGCACGGTGCCGGGCCCAGCGGACCAGGTCCTTCTCGGCCACATAGGCCAGCGGCCGGATCACGATGTGCCGGCCGTCGTCGCTCACCAGCTTGGGCGGCATGGACTTGAGCTTGCCGGCGAAGAACATGTTGAGGAAGAAGGTCTGCAGCATGTCGTCGCGGTGATGGCCCAGCGCGACCTTGGTGGCGCCCAGTTCGTCGGCCACGCGGTAGAGAATGCCGCGGCGCAGCCGGCTGCACAGGCCGCAGGTGGTCTTGCCCTCCGGAATGACGCGCTTGACGATGGAGTAGGTGTCCTGCTCCTCGATGTGGAAGGGCACGCCGAGCGCCTTCAGGTAGGTGGGCAGCACTTCCTCGGGAAAGCCGGGCTGTTTCTGGTCGAGGTTGACCGCGACGATGTCGAAGTGCACCGGGGCGCGGGCGCGCAGCTTGAGCAGGATGTCGAGCAGCGCGTAGCTGTCCTTGCCGCCCGAGACGCAGACCATGACCTTGTCGCCTTCTTCGATCATGCTGTAGTCGAAGATGGCGCGGCCGACCTCGCGGCACAGGCGCTTCTCGAGCTTGTGGGTCTCGCGCTCGATCCTGGGCGAGGTGTCGCCAGGCGACTCGGTTTCGACGTCATTCCAAAGAGCGCTCATGGTGCAACCCGCTTTCTAATACAGCCGCTTTCCAATACGGCTAACAAGAGAAATTGATTCCGGGAACACCGCGGAACTGGCTTTGCCAGGCCGCTGGTGTTGCCGCCGGTGAGAGGATGGGCGGCTACACGAAGTGAGCCAACCTGGGGGAGAGCCATCACTTGCTCCTGAAAACTTCGACACCCACTGCCGCGCAGTCGGGATACACATCGGGCTTGGCGGTCGACACCCGCGCTGCCTGCACCTTGGGATGGGTCAACACCTGTTCGAGGATGTCGTCGCACAACGTTTCCTGCAAGTGGATGTGGCCCTTGGAGAGGCGGGTGGCGACGGTGCGGCGGATGAAGTCGTAGTCGACCACCTCGTCGAGTTCGTCGGCCTTCGGGGTGGAGAGGTCCAGCGGCACGTACAGGTCGACGTTGATGATCACGCGCTGCTCGGCGCGCTTCTCGAACTCGTGCACGCCGATGTTGATCCAGACCTCGTAGTCGCGCAGGAAGAGGCGCCGGCAGGTACTCAGCAGCGGGTCGATGGGAGTGAGGCTCATGGCTGGGGTGCTTTCAGCAGCTCGTCGACGACGAACATGATGTCGCGCGGCAGCGGCACCAGGTGCTGGCCGTTGTCCACGCTGAGGGTGGTGCCGGTCACGCTGGGCGTGCCGGCGAGGAAGACGCAGGCGCGCGCGACGTCGGCCGGGTCGATGGGGCGGCGCATCGGGTTGGCGCGCGCCGCCTGCCGGAAGTTGGCCTCGCCCTGCGGCCCGCTCGGGTAGAGGATGCCAGGCGCCACGCCGCACACGCGCACCGCCGGCGCCAGCGACTGCGCCTGCAACGCCACCGCGCGTTCCAGTGCCAGCTTCGACACCGTGTAGGAGAAATAGTCGGGGTTCAGGTTGTAGACCTTCTGGTCGAGGATGTGGATCGCGCAGCGGTCGATGCCGTCGTCCGCCCCGGCGCGCTGCGCCAGGAGGCGCGCGAAGTCCAGCGGCGCGATCAGGTTGACACCGATTTGGCGCAGCGCCGCCGCCTCGTCGAAGTCCAGGCCGGTGTCGGGCTCGAAGGCCGAAGCGTTGTTGACGATGCAGGCCACCGGGTCCTCGATGCGCTCGAGCAGGGCGCGCCGCCCTGCGGCGCTGCCGATGTCGGCCTCGACTGCCGTGGCACG
>Ga0075370_10000967_pt1 | contig 11868 bp, 10 predicted proteins | sample EndMethybrTD3035_FD_71398 | JGI IMG/M metagenome (GOLD analysis project Ga0075370, IMG submission 71398) | Populus endosphere microbial communities from Tennessee, USA - Endosphere MetaG P. TD hybrid TD303-5 | ecosystem: Host-associated > Plants > Roots > Endosphere | place: USA: Tennessee... | reverse complement strand
TGTCCAGGTCGCAGGCGGCCAGCGATTCGTGCGCGGACCGCAGTGCGGCCATCGCTACCTGAATCGGAGTCGCCAACATGATTCGAACATACATTCGAACACTGACAAGCAATCCGGAAATGTGACGGCTGAAACCAAAGTGACAGAAGAGATTTCAGTTGTTCGCGAGAGCCCGCCTGGCGTAGGCGCGTACGTCCGCGTCTCCATCGTCGAGTGCGCCTTCCAACGCCTCTCGTGCGGCCTCTTCCGACGCCGCCCACCGAGTGAGGCTCAACACCGCGGCCTTCCGGACGTCGAGGTGCGGGTCGGACAGCGCACGCGACAGCGGCGGCACGGCGGCGATCGGAGAGGGCGCCCCGGCCAGCGCACGGGCCGCACCCTGGCGGATCTGCCACGCCGACGCGGCGAGTGCGCCCTCGACGGTCGTGACGTCCACATCCTCCCAGCCGATCGATCCCATCGCCGCGAGCGCCGCAGCCCGGACCAGCGGATCGGGGTCCTCGGTGAGCTGACGAACCGTCTCGGCTCCGGTGTGCAGCGTCCCGAGGCCGTTGGCGACGGTGATACGCACTTCGCGGTTCGCGTCGCCACGCGCCGCCGCGACTCCGGTCGCGTCGTCGACCGAAACCAACGCCCGGACAGCCTCGATGCGCACCCGATGATCCACGTCGGCGACCGCGCGGCGGTACTGTTCGGCGTCTCCGGCACGGCGTGAACTCAGCACGTAGACGGCGGCACCTCGAACGACGGGATCATCTGAGCCGAGCAGGCTTTGGATGGGATCCGGATCCGGCAGCACTTCCACCAGTTCACGGATGCCGTCGGCCGCGACGCGACGCACTTCGGCGTTCGGGTCACTCAGCGCGGCAACCAGTGCCGTCGCATACCCATCGGGCAGGTGCTCGGTCAGCACATCGACCGCGGTGCGTCGGACGCCTGCATCGCTGTCGGTCAGGAACGGCGCCAGCTGTTCGGCAGTGGGCTCGTCAAGCGCCAGCACGGCGGCGATGCGTGGCGACGGCGGTTGCGCGGCCCCTGCCTCGCGCACCCGGGACACTTCGGAGGCGGGCGCTTGGCCGCCGACGAGGTCGGGCTGTCGCACAGGGATGGGTTCTGTTTCACCGCTGGGCAATTCGTCGAAACCGGGAACAGGCACGAAGTAGGGCGCGACGGGCCGCTTGAAGAACTCGATGTCGCCGTCGGCGGTCTTTCGCAGGTTGAGGTGGTAGCGCCAGTCGACATCGTCGCGTTCGGGGCTGTCGCTGCGGTCGTGATAGAGGCCCCAACGCGATTCGGTGCGGGTGAGCGACGAGCGGGCGGCCATCTCGGCGCAGTCGCGGATGAACGACACCTCGACCGCACGCATCAGTTCGTGCGCCGTCGTGGCGCCGATGCCCGCGATCTCGTCGCGCATCCGGTCGAAGGTCTGCACCGCGATCGACAGCTTGGCCGCGGTCTTGGGCGGGGCGACGTAGTCGTTGACGAAACGGCGCAGCTTGTACTCGACCTGGGTCTGGGGTGGCCCCTCGGGATGCTGAAGCGGTCGGTAGATCAGTTCGTGTGCCTCAGCGATCTGATCATCCGGAAGCTTTTGCGGTGCTTCGACATCGGTCAAAGTTGACGCCGCGTGGCTGCCGGCCAGATCGCCGTAGACGAATGCGCCGATCATGTAGTTGTGCGGGACGCAGGCGAGGTCGCCTGCCGCATACAGCCCGGGCACGGTGGTGCGGGCGTGCTCGTCGACCCAGACACCGGATGCGGAATGACCGCTGCACAAACCGATTTCGGAGATGTGCATCTCGATGTCGTGCGTGCGGTAGTCGTGACCGCGGTTGGAATGGAACGTGCCCCGGGTCGGCCGCTCGGTGGTGTGCAGAATCCCTTCGAGCGTGCTCAGCGTCTCGTCGGGGAGATGGCTGACCTTGAGGTAGATGGGTCCGCGGGCGGATTCGATCTCGTTCTTGACCTCCGACATCATCTGCCCCGACCAGTAGTCGGAGTCGACGAACCGTTCTCCCTGAGCGTTGACCTGGTAGCCGCCGAACGGATTGGCGACGTACGCGCAGGCGGGCCCGTTGTAGTCCTTGATCAACGGATTGATTTGGAAGCACTCGATTCCGGAGAGTTCGGCGCCCGCGTGGAACGCCATCGAGTAACCGTCGCCGGCATTGGTCGGGTTTTCATAGGTGCCGTAGAGGTAGCCCGACGCGGGTAGCCCGAGCCGCCCGCACGGTCCGGTGGCGAGGATGACGGCCTTCGCGGCGACCACGACAAACTCACCGGTGCGGCTGTTCAACGCCGCGGCGCCGACCGCCCTGCCGTTCTCGGTGAGGACGCGGACGGGGACCAGCCTGTTCTCGATGCGGATTTTCTCCCGCATCTTCTTCTGCCGGAGCACCCGGTACAGCGCCTTCTTGACGTCCTTGCCCTCGGGCATCGGAAGCACGTAGGAGCCGGAGCGATGGACACGCCGCACGGCGTACTCGCCGTGTTCGTCCTTCTCGAACTTGACGCCGTAGCGTTCCAGACGCTGCACCATGGCGAAGCCACGAGTGGCAGTCTGATAGATGGTGCGCTGGTTGACGATTCCGTCGTTGGCGCGGGTGATCTCGGCGACGTAGTCCTCGGGTGTGGCCTTGCCGGGGATGACGGCGTTGTTGACACCATCCATGCCCATCGCCAGCGCGCCGGAGTGCCGGACATGCGCCTTTTCGAGCAGCAGGACCTGTGCGCCGTTCTCGGCGGCGGTGAGGGCTGCCATCGTTCCTGCCGTGCCCCCGCCGATGACGAGGACATCGCAGTCGAGGCGAACAGCATCTTCGAGCGCGGGTACTTCCACTAGCTGACCAACTCCGAATGATCGAGTGCGGCAATGACTTCCGCTCGCAAGGCGGCTCGCGAGACGGTGGCGTCCCGGGGTGACGGTACGTCGAGCAGGGCGCGCAACGGCTGGCCCGCCCGCCCGAGGACGGCGATCCTGTCGCCGATGAGCAGGGCCTCGTCGACGTCGTGGGTGACGAAGACAACGGTCGTCGGGTGGGCACGCCAGGTGTCGATGAGCAGGCGCTGCATGGTGGCGCGGGTCTGCGCGTCGAGCGCGCCGAAGGGTTCGTCCATCATGACCGCGCGCGGCGCACCGGCGAGTCCGCGGGCGAGTTGCACTCGCTGACGCATGCCGCCGGACAGACTCTTCGGCAGATACTTCTCGAATCCGGTCAGCCCGACGTCAGCGACCCATCGCAGGGCTTCCTCGCGGCGGCCCTGACGCGGACGTCCCGCGAGCTTGAGCGCGAGCTCGACGTTCGATTGCACTGTTCGCCACGGCAATAGCGCGTTGTCCTGAAACACCATCGCACGGTCGCGAGAGGTGGTGGTGACACGGGCGCCGTCGCCGAGCACCTCTCCCCTGTCGGGTGGCAGCAGGCCGGCCAGTGCGCGCAGCACGGTCGACTTGCCGCAGCCCGACGGTCCGGTCAGCACCAGGATCTCGCCGGGCGCGACCTCGAGGTCCAGGCCGTCGACCACCGGCGCGCCGCCGTAGCTCAGCACCAGGTCGCGCAGGGTCAGGGACATACCCGTCATCGCGCGTTCTCCTCACCGCGGGGCAGCCAGCGGGTGACGCGGCGGCCGATGAGTTCGACGGCGGCCGACGTCGCGAAGCCGAGCACACCGATCGTGATGATGCCGACGAAGACGTCGGGGTAGGCCAGCACCGTGTACGCCTGCCAGGTGCGGTAGCCGACACCGAGCCGCCCGGAGATCATCTCGGCGGAGATCACACAGATCCACGCGACTCCGATTCCGACCGATAGCCCACCGAACACACCGGGAAGGATGCCGGGCAACACAACTCGCGTGATGACGTCCCACCGGTTGCCGCCGAGCGTGCGCACGGAGTCTTCCCACAGCGTCGGCAACGCTCGCACGGCATGTCGCGTGCTGACCATGATCGGGAAGTACGCGGCGAGGAAGGTGATGAACACGATCCCGGCCTCGTCGGTGGGGAACAGCAGGATCGCGACGGGCACGATCGCGATCGCGGGAATGGGCCGGGCGAGCTCGGTGAGCGGGCCGAAGACGTTGGCGAACGCGCCTGAGCGACCGAGCAGGATGCCGGTGACGACACCCGCGACCGCTGCGAGCGCGAATCCGGTGAGGATGCGGATCAGTGACTGGCCCAGGTCCAGCCAGTAGTCCTGCGTACCCACCCGGGTGCCGAACGCGGAGACGATCTCGGTGACCGTCGGCAGCGTGTCGAATCGCAACCACAACCGAACATCGTTGGCGGTCAACAGCTGCCAGAGTCCGATGGCTGCCGCCACCGACGCGATGCGGACCAACCAGGATGACCAGTTGCTACGGGCGGGCACCTTGACGGCGGCCTCCGTCGGTGCGGCGACCGCCGGCGCGTCGGGCGTCAGCACCGCGGGCGCGGCCGTCACACCGCACCCACTAACGCCTGCTGGTAGTCGACGACCGTCGCGCCGGGGTGGGCACCGATGTAGCGCTGCGCACCCGCGGGCGTGCCGAACGGCAGGTAGTTACGGCCGTCTTGGACCCAGACCGACTTGTCGGCGAACCAGCGGGTGCCGAACTCGGTGTCGGGGACGTAGGCGGCGCGGACCTGCTCACCGCGGGCGTTTGCCTCGCGCACGGCGCGCAGCAGGCATCCGGGGTTGGCAGCCGCCTGGGTGGCGTCCCTGCCGTTGACCCAAAGTTCGCTCGCCAGTCTCGGATCGGTGACCGCGACGTTGCAGACCGGATCCTGCCCGCCCAGCGCCGACGGGTTGGTCGTCGAGTTCAGCGCGGCCTCGTAATCCTGGCCGCGTTCGGCGAACGCCTTGCGGATGGCGGTGTCGTCGACGAACTCGTCGATGTTCAGATCGGCGAAGTCGCCGATGGACTTCAGGTAGGGCACGTCGCCCTTGAAGGCCTCGATGAGCGACGGTTTGAGCGTGGTGTCGAAGCTGGTGCCGCCAGGGCCGTTGTAGAGGTAGACGACTTCCTGGGGCAGGCCGCTGCCCTCGGCGACGAGACGTGCCGATTCCAGTGGGTTCTCGTTGAGGAACTCGGTGGCGTCGAGTTGCGCCTGCAGGAACGCGTCGAGCACCTCGGGGTGCTGGCCGGCGTAGTCGCGACGGACGACGACGCCGTGGAACGTCGGGTAGTCACCCTCGGCACCGTCGTAGAGCAGCTCGGCCTTGTTCTGGAAGACGAGCAGCCCGGGCCATGCCACGAATTGCGAAAGCGCCTGCGCCTGACCCGATTCCAGAGCCGAGGCACCAACCTGCGGCTGCTGGTTGAGGACCTCGACGCCGGTCTTCGGGTCGATCCCGGCGTTGTCGAGTGCGCGGACCAGCGTGCCGTGGCCCGCGGAGCCGACGCTGGCCGAGACCTTCTTGCCCTTCAGGTCGGCGATCGAGTTGATGGGCGAGTTGGGCGGAACGACGACCATGTTCAGTGAGCCGGTCGGGCTGTATCCGGTGACGGAGACGAACTCGGTGCGGGCACGTTCGTTCGCCTGGGTCTTGGAGCCGTTGATGAGCAGCGGGTAGTCGCCCATGGAGCCGATATCGATCTTCTCGGCGACCATCTGGGCGGTGATGGGTGCACCGGTGTCGTAGTCCTGCCACTGCACGTTGTACTTCTTGCCGGACGTGTTCGAGATGTCATTGAGACGCTGTTCCAGGAAACCCTTGGCCTTCAACAGCGTTCCGGCGGTCACCGTGTTGATGGTCTTGGACTGGTATCCGATGACGACGTTGACCGTGTCGTCGGATTGCGGTTGCGAGTCGAGTGAGCAGGCGGCCAGGGAACCGGCGGTGACGGTGGAGAGCAAGACGGCGAGTGTGCGTTTCATGAGATGTCCTGGGTGTTATCGGAGGAGGTAGGGCATGTTGACGGAGACGGCACCGGTGGGACAGCGCGCCGCACACGGGCCGCAGTACCAACACTCGTCGACGTGCATGAAGGCCTTACCGTTTTCCGGATTGATGGCCAGCGAGTCGAGCGGACAGATGTCGACACACAGGGTGCACCCCTCGATGCACAGTGACTCGTCGATGGTCACCGGCACATCGACGCGCTGATTGACCTGGGCCATCAATCTCCCCTAACCAGATTGCTGCGCAGGGTGATTCGGTCCCCGCGCATACGGATGTACTCGAGGTCGACGGGTCGGCCGTCGTCCAAGTGGGTGAGGCGCTCCAGCAGCAGGACCGGAGCGCCGTCGGGTACCTGCAGGATGGCCGCCGAATGGGCATCGGCGGCAACAGATTCGACCGCGACGGTGGCTCCGCCGAGGCGCCGGCCGGTGACCTGTTCGATGAGCGCGAATACGTCGTTGACCTCGAGTGAATGCTCGATCACCTCGCGACCGATGTCGGGTGCGAGATAGGTCATATCGAGCGACAGCGGCAGGTCGCCGAGATAGCGCAGACGCTCGATGAAGACGACGGGCTCGGACGGGCTCAGTTGTAGACGGTTGGCCACCGACGGCGGCGCGGCGACGTGCATGGTCGTGCGCACCTCGTTGCGGATTTCGCCGTAGCCCTTGAACGTCTCCTTGAGGCCGACGAGCGCGTCGAGGCCATGGTCGTACTTGCGGATGGCGACGTGGGTGCCGGTGCGCGGACCGCGGTCGATGAGACCCTCGTCCTTGAGAGCCGCGAGCGCCTCGCGGACGGTGTTGCGGGAGACGAAGAACTCGCTTGCAAGGTCCTGCTCGGTGGGCAGTCCGTCGGAGTAGCCGCCGGCGTGGATCTGATGCCTCAGGACGTCAGCAACAAGGCGCGCCTGGTCGGCTCGCGGTCGGCGGATCGGCGTCGGTTCGGCATGCTGCGCATGCGCATCCTGGCTGGCCACGGTCACCTCCCGGGGGCTGTCGTCGTGTGACTGACCTGGTCGGTGACGTTATCGGCGGATGCGGGGGTGCCCCACCGGACACATTGAGGGATCGGTGCGCGCGAGGTGAATACGCCGGTCCAGCACGGTGCCGACCTGCTGTTAGAGGGCGGACGACGGCCATTGCGCCAGTGGTCTGGCGCGCAGAGCTTTCAAATCGCGCTGAGCAGAACGGCTGGCAGCTAGTCGACCTTCACCGTCACCGGAAGCACGTTCCAGATGTCGTCGCAGTACTCCGCGATCGATCGGTCCGACGAGAACTTGCCACTGCGCGCCGTATTCAGGATCGACATCCGCGTCCAGGAAGGGATGTCGCGCCACACCGCGCTCACCTGTTCCTGGCACTCGACATACGACGCGTAGTCGGCAAGAACCAGGAATGGGTCATCGTGGCGCAGGTTGTCGACCAGCGGACGGAACACCTCGGTGTCGCCGCGGGAGAACCGTCCGCCTGCGATCAGGTCAAGAACCGCGGACAACTCGGCGTTGCCGTCGATGTAGTCCGACGGCCGATAACCGTCGCGCTTCACCCGCTCGACCTCGTCGACGGTCAGACCGAACAGGAAGAAGTTCTCGGCGCCCGCCTCCTCGCGAATCTCGACGTTCGCACCGTCGAGGGTGCCGATCGTCAGTGCGCCGTTGAGCATGAACTTCATGTTGCCGGTGCCCGACGCCTCCTTGCCCGCCGTCGAGATCTGCTCCGACAGGTCGGCTGCCGGATAGATCAACTCCGCGTTCTGCACATTGAAATTCGGGATGAACGCGACCTTCAGGAACTGGTTGACATCCGGATCGTCGTTCACCGTTTCACCAATAGCGTTGATCAACTTGATGATTCGCTTGGCGAGGAAGTAGCCGGGTGCGGCCTTGCCGCCGAAGATGAATGCCCGCGGCGGGATGTCGATATCGGGGTTGGACTTGATGCGGTGATACAGCGTGGCGATGTGCAGCGCGTTGAGGTGCTGGCGCTTGTACTCGTGAATCCGCTTGACCTGAATGTCGAACAGCCAGTCGGGGTTCAGTTCGATGCCGGTCTCGGTGCGGAGATAATCTGCGAGCCGTGCCTTGTTGGCCCGCTTGACTTCCCGCCACTTGCCGCGAAAGGCGGCGTCGTCGACGAACGCCTCGAGACCACGCAACCTGTCGAGGTCAGACAGCCACCCCTCGCCGATGGTCTCGTCAAGTAGCTTCCGCAGACCCGGGTTCGCCAGCGCCAGGAACCGCCGCGGCGTGACCCCATTGGTCTTGTTGGAGAAGCGTTCGGGCCACAGTTCGTAGAAGTCCTTGAGCACGCTCTGCTTGAGCAAGTCCGAGTGCAGCGCGGCGACGCCGTTGATGGCATGGCTTCCAACGGTGGCGAGGTGGGCCATCCGGACACTCTTGCCACCGTCCTCGCCGATGAGCGACATGCGCCGCAGCCGGTCGTCGTCGCCGGGGAACCTCGCGCGCACCTCGTCGAGGAATCGTCGGTTGATCTCGTAGATGATCTCGAGGTGACGCGGCAGTGACTCGGCGAAGATCGACAGCGGCCAGGTCTCCAACGCTTCGGGCAGCAGGGTGTGGTTGGTGTAGCCGAACGTGGCCACCGTGATGTCCCAGGCCTCTTCCCAATCCAGCTGCCGTTCGTCGACCAGCAGCCGCATCAGCTCCGCGACACCGATCGACGGGTGGGTGTCGTTGAGCTGAATAGCAAAGCGGTTAGGCAGCTCTCGTACGGAGAGATCGGCCAAATCATCGACGATGTGCAGGACGTGCTGAATCGAGCACGACACGAAGAAGTACTGCTGCAGCAGACGCAGCCGCTTGCCCACCTCCGGCTCGTCGTTCGGGTACAGCACCTTGGTGACCGTCTCTGAGTTGACCTCGTCCTCAACCGCCTTGTAATAGTCGCCGGTGTTGAACGCGTCCAGCGCGAAGGACTCGACCGCGCGTGCACTCCACAGCGTCAGCACGTTGCACGTGTTCACGCCGTACCCCTGAATGGGGGTGTCGTAGGCGACGCCCTTCAACACCCGCCCGGGCACCCAACGGACACGGTCACGGCCGCCATCGTCGTAGTGCTCGGTGTAGCCACCCCAGTTGACGACGTAGTTGACGTCGGGCTTGGGAATCTCCCACGGGTTCCCGTTGGCGAGCCAGTTATCGGTTTTCTCGACCTGCCAACCATCGTGGATCTCCTGATCGAAGATGCCGAACTCGTAGCGGATTCCGTAACCGATGGCCGGGCGCTCCAGCGTGGCCAGCGAGTCCAGGTAGCACGCGGCCAGCCTGCCGAGGCCGCCGTTCCCCAGCCCCGGTTCCTCCTCGCAGGCCAACACCTCGTCGAAACCGACTCCGATGCCTTCCAGAGCCGCGCGCGCCTGCTCCTCGATCCCGAGGTTCAGCAGATTGCTTCCGAGCTGCGGGCCCATGAGGAACTCGGCCGAGAGGTAGCACGTGACCTTACGTCCCAGATCGAGCGAGGTAAGCGTGGACGCTGCCCGGTTGTCCTGCATGCGGTCGCGGACGGCCAGCGCGGTCGCCCGGTAGAAGTGCTCCGGCGTCAAGGCCGCGGCGGGCCGGCCGATCGAGTAGCGCAGGTGGTCGATGATGCCCCGGCGCAACGCGTCGGCGGACCGCCCGGAGCGGCTGCGCTCCTCGATGTCGGCCGCTTTTCCACTTTGGGTGACGTCGGTCATTGCCGGAGTGTGACATTAAATGACGTCGCACAAATGAACTTCAGGCGAGCATGATGTAGCCATGCGCCACGAAGTCACCAGTGTCGAGGACCTCCGCGCGATCGTCGGGGAACCTCAGCAGGCCGTCGCCAACAAGGTCAAGGACCGGCTCTCCCGGGTCCAGATGGACTGGCTGGCACACTCACCGCTCGGCTTCCTCGCGACCACCGACGCGCAGGGTCGCGTCGACGTGTCCCCGAAAGGGGATCCTCCCGGCTTCGTCCACGTCATCGACGACACGACGATCGCGATCCCCGAGCGACCCGGCAACAAGCGCGTCGACGGCTACCTCAACGTCTTACAACGCCCGCAGGTTGGCACGCTGTTCCTGATCCCCGGCCGCGGCGACACGCTACGTATCAACGGGTCAGCCCGGATCCTCTCCGACGCAGACTATTTCGACGCCATGATGGTGAAGGGCAAGCGTCCCATCCTGGCGCTGGAGGTCGATATCGAAGAGGTGTTCTTCCACTGCGCCAAAGCCTTCATGCGGTCGGACACCTGGGACCCGTCGACATGGGACCCGACTGCGCTCCCGAGCGTCGCCGAGCTCGCGAAAGCCATTCGTACCGACTGGACTTCGGCCCAGCTCGAGGAGTACTACAGCGAGGACAACTACCGCAAGCAGCTGTATTAGCCTGCCGCGAGTCAGATCTGGTTGATACCGCCGTCGACAGGGATATCGGCGCCGGTGGTGAAACTACTCAGATCCGACGCGAGGAACAGCACCGCGTTGGCCACCTCGTCCGGTGTGCCGAAGCGGCCCATAGGGACGATGCTGCGCTGATAGTTCTCGAACTGCTCTTTGGAATCGTGCTGCCCGGGGAAGAGCATCCCCGCGAGCGTCTCGATTCCGGGTGTGTCGGTCGCGCCGGGGCTCACGGAGTTCACGCGAATTCCGCGGTCGCGCAGTTCAAGAGCCCATGTGCGCGCGAGTGAACGCACAGCGGCCTTGATCGCCCCGTAGACCCCGATGGCATCGTTGCCGCGTACCGCGGTCGTCGACGCGTTCAGGATGATCGAACCGCCGTCATTGAGGAGCGGCAGTGCTTTCTGCACCGTGAAGACGACGCCCTTGAAGTCCACCCCGAGCTGGTAATCCAACTGTTCCTCAGTGATGTCTCCGATGCGCGCCACTTCGAGGATCGCGGCGTTGGGGAACACCACGTCGATACGCCGCCCGCTGTCAGCGACCACTGAGTAGAGCCGGTCGAGATCCTCGGCCTTGCTCACGTCGCCCTGCACCCCGGTCACGTTCTCACCGAGTTCCTTGACCGCCAGGTCGAGCTCGGCCTGCCTACGGCCGGTGATGAAGACGTAGGCGCCTTCCTCGACGAACCGTTTGGCCGTCGCGAATCCGATACCGGTCGAACCGCCGGTGATGACTGCTGTCTTGCCCTCAAGTAGTGCCATGGCCCGTGCCTTTCGATAGTTATGGACTATTCAGTCAAGAACTACGACGCAGGGGGCCCCGCAGATATTCCGTTGCCAGATCAGCCCTTCGGGATCATGCCGATCATGGCCTCAGCCGAGCTCTTCAGCTGGGCCGGCTTCACACCGCCCTCGTGCAGCGCTTCCACCCCGCGCATGAACGCCAGCAGCGTGCCGGCCAGCACCCGCGCGTCGGCCTTGGGGTCGATGTCCCCGTCGCGCTGCGCTTCCGCAATGGCGTGCGCGATGTCGTCACGCCATACCGAGTACGCGCGCTCGACCTTGTCCTCCACCTCGTCGTCCGTCGAGCCGAGCTCTGCCGCTGTACGGGCCATCATGCAGCCGCGCCTGGTCTCATCGGTGGCGGCGGCACCCGCCTGCCAACGAATGTGGCGCACGAGCCGCTCGTAGGCGGGATACGTGGAGTCGTGCAGTTGCGTGTGCACCAGATCGAGCGACGTCGCGATGTAGTCGTCCAGCGTCCGCATGAAGAGTCGGTGCTTGTCGCCGAACGCGCCGTACAGGCTGCCCTTGCCCAGGCCGGTGGCGACTGTCAGATCGTCGACCGAGGTCGCGCCGTAGCCGCGTGTCCAGAACGTGTCGCGGGCCGACGCAATCACGTCGGCCTCGTCGAACTTGCGGGGACGGGGCACACTTCACAATACGCCCGTTATGGAATGAATATTCCGTAAAGGTTGCTCTGAAGATGCTTAGGGCTTGATGGCCGCGCGTTCACACCGCGAGCGACCGGTTTTGTACGTGCAAGAACGGCGTGTCGACGTACAGACACGGTCACTCGCGGCGCTAGTCGGGCTTA